>Ga0210086_1000298_pt1 | contig 31034 bp, 40 predicted proteins | sample China_Galinas_PW_3_FD_184867 | JGI IMG/M metagenome (GOLD analysis project Ga0210086, IMG submission 184867) | Wetland microbial communities from San Francisco Bay, California, USA, that impact long-term carbon sequestration - China_Galinas_PWB_D2... | ecosystem: Environmental > Aquatic > Marine...
CAATCGTTCTGGCTGCGGTCGTCTATGTCGGCTACCGCTTCGCCGCGACGGATTGCGCGGTGACAGGCATTTCGGTGTTTCTGGTGCTCGGCGTGGTGCCAGTGATCTACCTGGCGCTGATGTACATGACTCTCTCCAGCCAAGATTAAGGCGAAAATTACGGGTATGACCCCACCCGCTCCGAGTTCATGGAGCGGTCATCGCCGTTTGGGGTCGGAGCCGGTAGCGCTGCGGTCACCAAAAGCGAACGGCCCCGCGGGGGCGCACGGGGCCGTTCATCAACTGGCAGCTTTGGAGGTCGGGGTGGGGGATAAAGCCGCTCAGTGATATATCCGTCCGGGCACCGGTTTTGGCCGGGCCTCGGTGTTGTTGGTCGCCTGAAGACGAATCTGGTTCTCACCGGAGACGAATTCAACCGGGGTGTCGGCAAAGTGAATGACGCGCTCCGCCGGAGCTGGAGCAAAGTCGGCGGCGCCTTCCGAGAAGAGGGTGGCTGCCGGGCCGATCGGGATCCTGATGCTCATCGCGCTTTCCCCTGTGGGCTTCTGGTGTGCCCTTGACTGTCATCTATGACGAAAACCGCCACGACTGGCTGTGAACCTGATCACACCTTGTCTTGATATGTGGTGAACCCACGCCGTTCACACAAGGTTTCATTGCGACATAAAACTTCAGAAAAGCGGCCCCGCAAGGGCGGGGCCGTGACCATTTCTGGGCAGTTTGGTGGAGATTTTACCACCTTGGATAGGCGGGCTGCCAGCGGCACACCTGTCCGGCATAGACCTTGTACGAGACCCATCCGCGGTACGGCTTCCAGTAACGCACGGTCTTGTACTGGGGCGTGCAAACCTGCCGTTTCGGCGGCTTGTAGTTCCACCGCGGCGGGTGGAAAGGCTGGTATCGCGGCCAGTGGCCCCAGCCGAAAAACCAGCCATTGCCCCTGGCATGGCCGTGGCCGCTGACATGGCCGTGGCCGTACGAGGTAGCCAAGGCGCTCGTCGTTGTTGCCGCCAGCGATCCGGTGCACAGAAGCGCGGCCGCGGCGGTGGCGATGATGGTCTTCTTCAACATGGTCAGGTTCCCCTTGTATCTGCTATCCCCTTGTCGTCATTTTCGACCCTCTGGCGTGAACCGGAACTGAGACCGCCGTTCATCCTCGGTTCAGGTTCGGCTTGACCCGGAGCCACCTCCAACGAAACTTGCTGCATGAGCACCATCACCACGTCTCTTCTGTCGATGCATGACGCGCATGAACTGGCGCCGCTGGTCGCAGCCTGCGTCCAGGAGCGCACGCGCGGGGCCCCGCGGCGACCGGATCAGTTCTATGCCGAGCTGCTTCTCAACGATCGGACGGCGGAAATCGTCGGCGCCCGGCTGGGCGATCGTCTCGCAGGATTCGCCGTCTTCTTCGATCTGCCCGACATGATGACCGGACGGCGGACCGGCCAGCTGAACGAGTTCTTCGTCGATCAGGAGGCGCGCGATCAGGGCGTCGAGCATGCCCTGGTCGACGCGCTGGCAGCAGAGGCGACCAGGCGCGACTGGCTCGACGTCCGCTGGCTGGTCCCGGAGAAGCCGGCGGTCGCCAGGAGTCTCGCAGAGCGATTGGGACGCCCGTCCGGCTGGACCGTCTACACGATCGGCATCAGGTGACAGATCTTTCGCCGTCTGCCAGTTTCCGAGAGAGGCAACAGCTTAGCTGCGAGGCGCGTCCATGACTCTCTCCGAAGCGCTTCTTGGAGACGGCGCGCTGGTCGGCCACGCCAGCTACCTTCTGCTGGTGGCTTCCATGATGATGACCCGGATGACGTGGCTGCGGGTGCTGGCGGTGGGCTCCGGCGTGCTGTCGATCTTCTACAACACGATATGGGTCTACGACCCTTTGTCCGTTGGCTGGGCGGCACTGTTCGTCGCCACCAATCTCGCGCAACTCGCCCTCATCGCTTACCGCAACAGCATGGTGCGGTTCACGCCGGAAGAACGGGCCTTCTACGAGATCGCGGTGCCGGGCTTGGCGCCCGCCCAGGTTCGGCGTCTCCTCAAGGCGGGACGGTGGCTGGACGGGGAAGCGGGAACGGTGCTTGCCCGGCAGGGCGAGCCGGTTCCGAACCTGGCGTTCCTGGTTTCCGGGGAGGGGGCCATCAAGATGGATGACCATCTGGTCGGAACCTGCAGTTCCGGCGATTTCGTCGGCGAGATCAGCGTTTCCACCGGCATTCCGGCAACCGCAACGGCAATCGCCACAACGCCGATCCGCTATCTCGCCTTCGAGCGTCGGTTCCTGATGCAGCTTCTCAACCGACCCGGCGAGATCGGCGGGGCGCTCGAACTCTCCTTCCGCCATGGGCTCCGTGAGAAGCTGATCCGGACCAACATGACTGTCGTCAGTGCGGCGAGGCCGGTGATATGAGCCGGAACCTCGATCTCGGCGGCGCGAGGGAGCCTCCCGACAAGGTCGAGATCTGGGCGCGGCGGACAGGCCGGCTGCTCGGCTATGTCGCGTTGCTTGTGCTGGCGCTCTATCTTCTGTTCGCCTACGGGCCCCGATGAGCGGAGGCGCAGGCTTGAACTGGGCAGCGGCGCCGGCGCCTTCCCTCGACGATCTCGAGCTTCTGGCGCGAGACGCCTTCGACGCCCTGCCCGAGAGCTTCCGGGCGCTGACCGGCGAACTGCAGATCCGCGTGTCCGAGTTTCCCGAGGACGATGTCCTCGACGATCTCGGCATCGAATCGGAATTCGGCCTGCTTGGACTGTTCCACGGCGTCGGCCTCGCCCATGCCTCGGCGGTGCCGCCGACCGGCGCGATGCCCAACATGATCTGGCTCTACCGGCGTCCGATTCTCGACTACTGGGCCGAGCATGAGGAGACGCTCGGTGGTATCGTCACCCACGTGCTAATTCACGAGATCGGCCATCACTTCGGGCTCTCCGACGACGACATCGACGCGATCGAGGCGGCGGCCGGGTGAGCGGGTCCCGGTGATCAGTCATTCGACCGATATGGCCTTTTGTCGGCGTTTCTCTCCAGGCTTCCAAGCTCTCGCTGCACGTCGCCAATCCAGCCTCCCTGATTGGCGGGGAGGTTCCCGGCAGCGTCGAGGCGCGTGAGGATTGCGAGAGCCTCCTCAAGCAGCCTACGACGGCGATCGGTATCATCAACAGCACCCTGGACATCCCAAAGGCTGACGACGAGATCCGTTTGTCCCTCGGGATTGCCGGGCTCGGCGTCGGCAAGGCGCCGACGAATGGCGAGGCTCTGCTCGTAGGCAGCGCGTGCCGCTGCAGCGTCGCCGACCTTCAGCTTCACGTCGCCCACTTTGTTCAAAGCGACGGAAACATCGCGCTGCCATGTGGCGTTGTCGGGACCGAGATTGGCCAGACGGCGAGCAAGGGCGAGGCTTTCGTCATAAGCGGCCAGCGCGCCCGCTGTATCGCCGGCCCTCAGCGCCGTATCTCCGATCTTGCCCAGGCTGGCCGCAACATCGCGCTGCCATCCAACGTTGCCGGGATCGGTTCCGGCAAGGCGGCGGCGGATGGCGAGGCTCTCCCTGTAGGCGGCCAGCGCCCCGGTGTCGTCGCCAGATCTCAGTTTCATATCGCCGATCAAGATCAGGCTCATCGAGAGGTCGCGCTGCCAGGTCGCATTGCCGGGGTCGGCGTCGGCAAGCCGGCGGCGGATGGCGAGGCTTTCTTCATAGGCAGCCAGCGCGCCGGCGGCATCGCCGGTCGTCAGCGTCGCGTTGCCGATCAAGACGAGGCTCACCGCGAGGTCACGCTGCCATGCGGCGTCGCCGGGATCGCTGTCGGCAAGGCGGCGGCGGATCGCGAGGCTCTCCCTGTAGGCGGCCAACGCGCCCGCCGCATCGCCGCTCGTCGCCGTCGCGTTGCCGAGCTTGTCGAGGCTGACCGAAAGATCGCGCTGCCACGTGGTGTTGCCGGGATCGGAGTCAGCGAGGTGACGGGCAATGGCGAGGCTTTCGCCGTAGGCGGACAAGGCTCCGTCAGCGTCGCCGGCGTTCAGCCTGATATCGCCGATCTTGTCGATGGCGACTGCAACGTCGTGATGCCATGCGGTGTTGCCGGGATCGAGGCCGGCGAGGTGTCGGGCAATGGCGAGGGCTTCCTCGTATGCGGAAAGGGCACCGGCCTTGCCGGCCCTTCGCTTCAGATCCCCGATCCTGTTGAGACTGACCGAGAGATCGCGCTGCCAGCCGGCGTTGTCGGGATCGGCGTCCACAAGGCGGCGACGGATGGCGAGGCTTTCCTCATGGGCAGCCAGCGCCCCGATAGCGTCGCCCGCTCGCAGCCTTACGTCGCCGATCTTTTCCAGGCTGATCGAGAGGTCCCGCTGCCACTCCGTGTCGTCGGGTTTGGTGTCGGCAAGGCGGCGGCGAATGGCGAGGCTTTCGTCATACGCGGCCAACGCCCCGGCGGCGTCACCGGACCGCAGCCTTACATCGCCGATCTTGTTGAGGCTGACGGACAGATCACGCTGCAGCCCGGCATCGTCGTGATGGGCGTCGGCAAGCGTGCGGCGGATCGCAAGGCTTTCTTCGTATGCAGCTAGCGCTGCCGGTCCGTCTCCCGCGGAAAGGTAGGTGTCGCCGAATTCGTTCAGCATCACCGCCCGGCTTCGCTGGACATCGGGGTTCTCGGGCTCTGCATTGACGAGCCCTTGCATGGCGCCGTCGACCCGCGACAGGATCGTGCGGATATTCTCGGTGCGCATTCCCTCGACATCTCGAAGCCCCTGGGCGACGTCGAAGATGATCCGATCGACGGTATCCTTGGCGATGCCGAAGTTGCGAGTGGCTCGCTCGGCTTCGGCGGTGGCGCGCCGCTCGTTTTCCACCGCGAACCAGGCCGCCACGCCCGCGCCGGCGCCCAGCCCGGCAACGACCGTGGCGATGCTGTAGGCGAGGCGCACGCTGCGCCGTTGGCGGCGGACCTCGTCAGAGTAGAGGTCGGCTTTCTCGACCCCGCGGATGGTCGCGGCAAGGTCGAGAGCGGCGTGGAGGAAGGCCTGGTTCCCCTTCGTCGCCGATGCCGGATCGGCGCGGAACGGCCTCAGATCGACCCAGAGGGGCTCCTCCTGGAATCCTCCCCGCAGGCACGGCGGCAGCGGCGTCGCCACTTCCCATTCGAAATCGCCGGTCGCGTCGTCCCACTCAAGCCGGCCATCGGCGAGAGCAATCAGGACGTGATCGACGCCGCGGATGCCGACAAAATGAGCCACTTCCTTGTCGACCCATTTCGATGCCGCAGCCTCGGGCGAGGCAAGCAGGATCAGATAGCGTGATCGACCAAGTTTTTCTTCGATACCCTGCCAAAGACCGGGGGTGGCCGAGAGGCTGGTGGCGTCGAGGAAGACGTGGAGGCTGCGCACCTTCCACCACGGCTTGCCGATGGTCTGGATCACCGAACGCAGCGCCTGGGCGACCGCCTTGTCTGCCTTCTGGCTGTAGGAGATGAAGGCGTCGTAGGCCGGCGGCTCGTTTGTTGCCGGTCGATCGCTTCCCGTCTTCGCTCGTCTCGATGGAGCGCTGAAGACGCGCGGCATGGCCCGGACGCTCCGCTGCGGCCCACCTCGATGTCCGCGCGAGCATAGACCGAAGGTCGGAATCTGGCCAAATCCTGGCCATCGCCCGACGATTCCGTTCCTCGGACGTTCGACCTAGACTTGCGATAGATGAACGATTCGGGGCTCGCCATGACTCTCGCGCACTGGATCTGGCTGGCAACGGCGGCTTACGGAATCCATGTCCTGGAGGAGTTCGTGCTCGACTGGCGCGGCTGGGCGCGGGCGGTCATCGGGCTGCCGGTCGAGTGGGCGGACTTCTATGTCGTCAACGCTCTGGTGATCGTCCTCGGCATCGCGGCGGCGAATCTCGCCGGAGTCGCGCCGGGAGTCGCCCTTGGCTTTCCGGCGCTGATGATCATCAACGCCGTGTTCTTCCACATCGTGCCGTTCATCAGGACCCGCGGGCGCTACTCGCCGGGGCTGTCGACGGCGGTTGTGCTGTTTCTGCCGATCTGTTTCGCCTGCTACGCGGCAGCCGCCGGAGCAGGGCGGCTCGATGCGGCCTCGATGATCGGCTCGATTGTGCTCGGCGCGGCCCTGATGGCCTCGCCCATCGTGCTTCTCAAGGTCAAGGCCCGCCCCTATTTTCGCCAGGATCGGGCGTGAGCCTTTCCGATCCTCAGGAGGCTTTGCGCTCCATCATCGTGCGACAGTCGGTTTGCGCTACCTGCCACCCATCCAGTTCCCCTCAGTCCAAGATAGACGCTTATGCCCGCTCTCAGCACGCCGGTCCGCTACGGCGCGATTACGCAGGTCTTTCACTGGCTGACGGTGCTCTTCGTTGCCGCGGCCTACCTAACGGCTGAAGGCGGCCCCGAGTCGCGTGTCTACTCCACGCAGCGCGCCTCCGATCTTGTTCTGCACGAGACCTTCGGCCTGCTGGTGCTTGTTGTCCTCGTCCTCAGGCTGGTCTGGCGCGCGGTCGACAGGCCCCCCGAGGAGCCGCCGATGCCAGGCTGGATGATCCACGCCTCGCGGATCACGCACTGGCTGCTTTATCTCCTGCTGTTTCTGGTGCCCGTCACCGCCATCGTCGGGGCGTGGTACGAGGGCCACCCCGTTACGTCGCTGTGGATCGGCGACATCGGACCGTATCTCGCGACCTCCCATGACCTCGGCAGGAGCATCACCGAGTTTCACGGGACGCTCGGCGACGTGATCGTCTACCTCGCCGGTCTGCATGCCGCGGCGGCGCTCTACCACCATTTCTTCCTGCGCGACAGGGTTCTGACATCGATGCTGCCCGGCCGCGAGGCTTGACGGGCTACGGCCGAGGGCGCATGTGACGGACGGCAATTCAGACGTCGACGCGAGGCATGACCCATGGAAAAGTTCACCACGCTGACCGCTGTCGCGGCGCCTCTGAACATGATGAATGTCGACACCGACATGATCATCCCCAAGGACTATCTCAAGACGATCAAGCGCACCGGGCTCGGGACCGGGCTGTTCGCCGAGCTCCGCTACAACGAGGACGGCAGCGAGAATCCCGACTTCGTGCTCAACAAACCGGCCTACCGCAATGCCCAGATCCTGGTCGCCGGCGATAATTTCGGCTGCGGGTCGAGCCGCGAGCATGCGCCGTGGGCGCTCCTCGATTTCGGCATCCGCTGCGTGATCTCGACCAGCTTCGCCGACATTTTCTACAACAACTGCTTCAAGAACGGCATCCTGCCGATTGTGGTCTCCAAGGAGGACCTCGACAAGCTGATGGACGATGCCGAACGCGGCTCGAACGCGCGGATTTCGGTCGATCTCGAGAACCAGGAGATCCGCGGGCCGGACGGTGGCGTCGTCAAGTTCGACATCGATCCGTTCCGCAAGCACTGCCTGCTCAACGGCCTCGACGATATCGGCCTGTCGCTGGAGAAGGGCCATCACATCGACCGCCACGAGCAGCGGATCGCCGAAGAACGGCCGTGGCATTAGCGGGCCGAGCGTAAGAACGCTGAGCGCTCCGCGGCGGAGCGGGTCAACTCCTACTCTTCATCAGGCAGGATGGCGGTCACCGTCTCGATGACCCGCTGGGCCATTTTCTCGTGCATCCGCTCGACCATCTGGCCCTCCACGGCGATGACGGCCTTGCCGTGGTTTTCCGGCCGGTCGAAGGCGGCCAGCACCTTCTCCGCCCACTCCACCTCCTCGTTGCTCGGCGAGAACACGTCGTTGGCGATGGAGACCTGGCGGGGGTGGATCAGGGTCTTGCCGTCCATGCCGAGATCGCGGCCCTGCTGGCACTCGTTGCTGAAGCCCTTCCACTCGGTCAAGTCGTTGAAGGTGCCGTCGAGGACCGCGAGCCCGTACGCCCGGGCCGCCAGCACGCATTGCGACAGCGCCGGCACCAGTGCGGCCCGCCCCGGCGCGATGCGCACCCCCATCTCGCGGGCGAGATCGTTGGTGCCGATCACCAAGGTGTCGAGCGGGGCACCGGAGCCGGCGCTGGCGGTCGAGGCAATCCCGGCGACATTGAGAATGGCGAGCGGCGTCTCGATCATCGCCCACAGTGCCAGCCCGTCGGGAGCCTGGGCGGCGGCGAGGGCGGCGCGGGCGCGGCGAATGTCCTCCATCCGGGAAATCTTGGGGATCAGCACCGCATCGGGCATGGCTGCGACCACGGCGGCGATGTCGCGGGCGATCCACGGGGTGCCGAGACCGTTGACGCGCACCACCACTTCCCGCTTGCCGTAGGCGTGGACGTTGACGGCCGCGGCGACGGCGGCGCGGGCCATGTCCTTGGCCTCTACGGCGACCGCGTCCTCGAGATCGAGGATCAGGACGTCGGCCGGAATCGTACGGCCCTTGTCGAGGGCGCGGGCGTTGGAGCCTGGAATGTAGAGCGCGCTTCGGCGCGGGCGCGGCGCTGCCGCCATGTTTCGGTATTCTCCCCCGGAGTACGGCGCGAGAGACTAGCCGCCTCGGGCCGGTCCAGAAAGCCCTTCCTGGCATCGGGCTGGAACCGGCGGGCCGCGTAGAGTATCCGCTCGTCGATGTCGCCCCGCTGAAGTGCATAGCATGGCCGAGAAACGAGAAAAGCCCGCCGTCATTGTCGTCAGCAGCCAGGTCGCCCGCGGGTCGGTTGGCGGTCGCGCGGCCGTGTTCATTCTGGAGCGGCTGGGCTTCCGGGTGTGGTTCGTGCCGACCGTCGCCTTTCCCTGGCACGCCGGGCATGGCCGGTCGACTCGGGTGCAGCCGGATGAGGCGATATTCGGGTCTTTTGTCAATGACTTGATCGGTTCGCCATGGCTCGGGGAGGTCGCCGGGGTGATGACCGGCTATCTCGGTGCCGCCAGCCAGGCAGGGCCGGTCGCCGAGCTTGTGGCTGCGGTGAAAAAGGCAAATCCCGCAATGCTTTATATGTGCGATCCGATCATCGGCGACAGCGACGGGCTGTTCCAGCCGGAGGCGGTGGGGGTGGCGATCCACGACATGCTGCTGCCGCGCGCCGACATCGCCATGCCGAACCGCTACGAGCTTGCCTGGCTAACGGGCAAGTCTCTGAGAAATAACGAAGAATTGATCGCGGCTGCACGGGGACTAGGGCCGCGGGAGACGGTGGTGACCTCGGCCTTTGCCGGCGAAGGGCGGATCGGCAACCTGCTGGTCGAGCCAGAAAACGTAAGTCTTGTCAGTCACTTGGAGATTCCCGCTGTGCCGCATGGCACCGGGGATGCGTTGTCGGCGCTCTACTTCGCCAATCGGCTGGAAGGGCGGAATTCCGCCGTTTCGCTGGAACGGGCGGCGGCGGCGACCCTCGGCCTGATCAAGCTCGGACGGCATCTGGACGCCGACGAGATGCCGCTTGAAACGGGGCAGACGCTGTTCGAATCGCCAGCGGATGGCGTCGAAGTTGAGACAGTGGACGAAGCCCGGCCATGACCGGCTGGCTCGCGGGGGTCGACGGCTGTCCGAGCGGCTGGGCAGTCGTCTGGCGGCGGCTCGACGGGGACGACGCGCCGGCATTCTCGGTCGCGGCCGATTTCGTCGCCGTGCTCGACGATCCAAGGCAGCCGGAGATCGTCGCCGTCGACATGCCGATCGGCCTGCCGGACCGGGTGGGCAAGGGCGGGCGCGGCCCGGAAGCGGCGGTGCGCCCGCTTCTCGGCGAACGGCAGTCGTCGGTGTTCTCGGTGCCGTCGCGGGCGGCGGTGATGGCCTCCGACTATGCCGCGGCATGCCGCATCGCGCTGGCGACCTCCGAGCCGCCGCGCAAGGTGTCAAAGCAGTGTTTCCATCTTTTCCCCAGGATTCGCGAGATCGACGCGCTGATGACGCCGGCGCTCGAGGCGCGGGTCTTCGAGTGCCATCCGGAGCTGGCGTTCTGGCGGCTGAACGGCGAGAAGCCGATGGCGCTGGCGAAGAAGGTGAAGAGCCGGGCGAGCCCGGCGGGAATCGCGGAGCGGACGGCGCTGCTTGCCCGCCACGGCTACGACGCGGCGTGGCTGGCGCAGGACCTGCCGCGCGGCGTCGGCCGCGACGACTTCATCGACGCGGCGGCGCTCGCCCTCATCGCCGGGCGGATTGCGCAAGGCGCGGCGCAGCCATTCCCGCCGAGGCCGGCGCGTGACGGCAAGGGCCTGAGGATGGCGATCTGGGCGTGACCGATCACATGCTGCTGCAGTTCTTGTCCGGATAGGCGCCGATGAACTTGTCGGGGATGACGTTGAGCTCGGTGCCGTCGCCTTCCATGGCGGGGCGCTCCTCGATGCGGCCCTCGATCTTGACCAGCACTTCGGCGCCGGGCTCTACGCCGGTCGCTATGTAGCCGGCCTCGAGCGCCTGGTTGTCGGCTTCGAAGGCGACCGGATAGCGCTCGCCCGTGGCGCAATCGCGGAAGAGCGACGCGTCGGCCAGGTAGGAGTACATGCCGGCCATCGGCTGCGGCATGCCGAGATCGGCCGCGGTAGCGACCGTCGTCAGTCCGATGACCACCATGGCGGCCGTCGTCAGGGATCGTTGCATGGGTGTCGCCCTCCTCGCCTTTCTGCGGGAAGGCTCATGCTACCGGCGAAATGCGACGGGAGAAGGCCCGACGGGCGCCGGTGGTGAACGGGGCGTTGCCAGAGTCTCGGCGGGCCGACACGGAAAACACAACCCGTCATGCCCGCTCCCGATCAAGTCGGGGGCAGGCTCTGCGGGCGTCCAGCGAACACCGGCGCGGCCCTTTTTGCACCGACGGCGGATACTGGATCCCCTTCCCTCGCGCCTTCGGCGCTCGCCGGGGATGACAGGGTGGGGCGGCGCTCGCCGGGGATGACGGGGTAGGGGAGGCCAGCGGGACGTGTGCAAGGTCCACGCGTGTGCACGCCGATGCGCCTCAGCCGTCGACCGCCTCGAAGATAGCGATGGTGACGCCGGAGGGGGTCATCAGCTCGAGCCGGTTGTCGTCGATGGCGAAGCGGCCGACATCCGGCAGGTGGCTCAGGAAGGCGCGCTCGGTGCGCGCCGTGTCATGGCAATACATGCGGGTGGTCATGAGCGGGCTGAAGGAAAGCTGGTCGCCGTCGAGGGTGTAGACGGCGCCGAGATTGTTGCAGCCGGTGTTGCCCGACAGGCCGCCGCCCGGCTTGAAGACGAGATGGGCCTCGCGGCGGCCGGTCTGGGCCGGGACGCCGCGGATCGACACCAGCTTCCAGTAGGTATCGACAAGGGCGGTGTCGGCGGCGTTGGCGGTCATGGCGTGGAACGAGGCGGCGAGGGCGGCGGCGGCGATCAGCCGGGCAAGGGTCTTGGGCACGGGAACCAGTCTCCGTTTCGCAAATACCCCTCGGCGCGAACCATGACATAGGAATTGCGGCAGGAGTGGGGGGGAAGGGCCCGTCAGGCCGCAGCGCGCTTAGGCTGGATGAGCTGGCGGTTGACGAGAAGCTCGGCGATCTGGACCGCATTGGTCGCCGCGCCCTTCCTGAGATTGTCGGAGACGACCCACAGCATCAGGCCGTTCTCCACCGTCGGGTCCTCGCGGATGCGGCTGATGTAGGTGGCGTCCTCGCCAACCGCCTCGTAAGGCGTGACGTAGCCGCCGTCCTCGTGCTTGTCGACGACGAGGCAGCCGGGCGCCTCGCGGAGAATCTCGCGAGCCTGGTCGGCAGTGATCGGCCGCTCGAACTCGACCGCCACCGCCTCCGAATGGGAGACGAAGACCGGCACGCGCACGCACGTCGCCACCAGTCTGATCTTGGGGTCGAGGATCTTCTTGGTCTCGGCGACCATCTTCCATTCCTCGCGGGTAAAGCCGTCTTCCATGAAGACGTCGACCTGGGGGATGACGTTGAAGGCGATGCGCTTGGGGAACTTCCGCGCCTCGATCGGATCGGAGACGAAAACGGCGCGGGTCTGGGTGAACAATTCGTCGGTGGCTTCCTTGCCGGCGCCGGAGACCGACTGGTAGGTGGCGACGACGACGCGGGTAATGGTGGCGGCGTCGTGGAGCGGCTTGAGGGCGACGACGAGCTGGGCCGTCGAGCAGTTGGGGTTGGCGATGATGTTCCGCCTGGTGAAGCCGGCGACGGCGTCGGCATTGACCTCCGGCACGATCAGCGGCACGGCGGCGTCGTAGCGCCAGGCGGAGGAATTGTCGATGACGACGCAGCCTTGCGCGGCGATGCGCGGCGCCCATTCCTTCGATACCGAGCCGCCGGCCGACATCAGGCAGATGTCGGTGTCGGAGAAGTCGTGGGATTCCAGCGCCTTCACCTTTAGCGTCTGGTCGCCATAGGTGATCTCGGTGCCCTGGCTCCGCCGCGAGGCGAGCGGCACCACCTCGTCGGCGGGAAAGCCCCGCTCGGCGAGCACCGTCAGCATCTCCCGGCCGACATTGCCGGTGGCGCCTGCTACCGCGACCTTGTAACCCACGTTTCTGTTGCTCCGCTTCGGTGTATCGAGAAGGATGGGCCTGAGGATTGCGACCGCTGCCGGCTCGCCGGACGAATCCGGCCGGGCAGCGAAGTCAGATGGATTTCGCGCCCGGTTTCAGCATAGGATCGGGCCCGATGGCTGCCGCCGGCCCGCCGGGAACGGCGAAGGTTGCAGGGCGCAAGATCGTAGGCCTCTTCCGAAAATCCGCGCCTCTTCTACGCGAACACCGGATCGTGTCAATGCGCATGCGTCTCGTCTCGTTGTTCCTCACGGCGCTCGCCGTGGTCCCGCCGGCAGACGCCAGCGCCGGCCGGCGGATGGTCGGCGAGGAGATCGCCAAGGCGTTCGAGGGCGTCACCCTCGACGGCATCTACCGGGACGGGCTGTTCTTCAGCGAGACCTATTTCGAGGACGGGCTGATCCGCTACCACGACGTCTACGGCGCCGATTCCGGCGAGTGGACCGTCGAGGACAATACCTTCTGCACCTTCTACGAGACCCAGACCGGCGCCTGCTTCTACGTCGAGCAGGACGGGGACAACTGCTTCACCTTCTTCGAGGCGGTGGAGGAGGACAACGGCGAGACGCACCCGGCGGCCGACTGGACCTCGCGCGGGTGGAACCGCGACGAGGATCCCACCTGCCCGAGCCCGCCCGAGGCGGAAATCTGACGGAATGCCGCAGCGGAGACCATTGACGACGCCAAGGCGCGCCTATAGATTGATAATAGTTCTCATTATCATTTTTTGGATCTTGCAGCCAAGCAAATGCATCACGGACGGACAGGTGAAGGTGGCTCGAGGCGTCGCGGGGATGGCAGTGTGAGCGCGTCATGCTGAAGCGGACCGACGGTGTGGTGACCGCGTCCGGCTGGCGCCACGATCGCGAGGCGCCGAGCCTGCCCGAGGTCTACGCGACCGTGTCGGTGCCGAAGGGGGGGCTGTGGCTGCGGCGGATGCTGGCCTTCGCCGGGCCCGGCTACATGATCTCGGTCGGCTACATGGACCCGGGCAACTGGGCGACCGACCTCGCCGGCGGCTCGCAGTTCGGCTACACGCTGCTTTCGGTCGTCATGCTGTCGAACCTGATGGCGATCCTGCTCCAGGCACTTGCCGCACGGCTCGGAATAGTCACCGGGCGCGACCTTGCCCAGGCCTGTCGGGACAATTACTCGCGTCCGGTCAACCTCTTCCTCTATGTCGGCTGCGAACTGGGGATCATCGCCTGCGATCTCGCCGAAGTGATCGGCACCGCCATCGCGCTGGAACTTCTGTTCGGCATTCCGCTGGTCGCCGGCGCCCTGATCACCGCCGCCGATGCATTCCTGGTGCTCCTCCTGATGAACCGGGGGTTCCGCTACCTGGAAGCCTTCATCATCGCGCTCCTGATTGTCATCGCCGGCTGCTTTGCCGTCCAGATCGTCGCCGCCGCCCCCCCAGTCGCGGCCGTGCTCGGCGGATTCGCGCCGTCGAGCGAGATCGTCACCAACCCGGAGATGCTCTACATCGCCATCGGCATCATCGGCGCGACGGTGATGCCGCACAACCTCTATCTTCATTCCTCCATCGTGCAGACGCGGGCCTATGAACGGAGCGACGAAGGCCGGCGCAGCGCCATCAAGTGGGCGACCACCGACAGCACGATCGCGCTGATGCTGGCGCTGTTCGTCAATGCCGCGATCCTGGTGGTCGCGGCGGCGACCTTCCATACCAGTGGGCATTCCGACGTGGCGGAGATCGGGCAGGCTTACGACCTGCTGTCGCCGCTCCTCGGCCTCGGCATCGCCTCCACCCTGTTCGCGGTCGCGCTGCTTGCCTCCGGGGTCAACTCGACGGTGACGGCGACGCTCGCCGGTCAGATCGTCATGGAGGGGTTCCTCAGGCTGCGCCTGCCGTACTGGGCGCGGCGGCTCGTCACCCGCGGCCTCGCCATCATCCCTGTCGTCATCGTCACCATCCTCTACGGCGAGAGCGGCACGGCGAGGCTCCTGGTGTTCAGCCAGGTTGTCCTTTCCATGCAGTTGCCCTTCGCCGTCATCCCGCTTGTGCGCTTCGTCACCGACCGGCGCAAGATGGGGAACTTCGTGGTGTCGCGCTCGGTGGCGGCTCTCGCCTGGATCGTCGCCGGCGTCATCGTGGCGCTCAATCTCAAGCTGCTGTTCGACACCTTCCTCGGCTGAGCGGCGGCCGACGGACTGGCTTGTCAGCCGGCTAAGCCGCCGGCGTCTCGGCCTCCGACGTGGTGCGGCCGGTATTGGTCTCGAAATCGTCGATCGCCTCCGGCGCCAGGCGGCGGAAGGCATCGGGCACATCCTTGCCGGGCGGCAGCTCGAAATAGACCGGCCGGGGGTATCCGGGGAAGGCCGCAAGCAGGTAGTGCGATCGCGTGTTCCGCTTGCCGACCTTGACCCAATGGCGCCAGGCGGTGATGCGGTCGAGCCCCGTCTCGATCACCAGCGGCCGGTACGGCCGCCAGACGGCAAGGGTCCCCTTGCCGGCGTCGAGATCGACGTCGAACCACTGGGCCTGGTCGCGGTTCTCGTTCCAGATGGTATAGCCGCCGAACAGGCCGCCGCCGACGAAGAGGACGCCGAACATGGAGGAGGTCGGGTCGTTTGATCCGCCGGCGAAGGCGTTCCACAGATCCCAGCAGCCGAAGACGATGACGACGGCAAGCACGACGAACGAGATGTTCGAAGTGCGGGCGAGGGCGCGGTTGTCGTAGATGCGGGTCATGCCGACAACCTAGCGCATGTTGCGCCGTGGATGCATCACTTTGGCACTGGTCTCGCGTAGAAGGCCGATCGAACGGTGTCTCTTGTCCTGGCCGTATGATTCAGCGCGATGCGCCATGCGGCGGCGCGTCACCGTCAGTTCACAGCCGCCAGCCGATGAGCAGAATGGCGTACATAAGAACCGTCGCGACGGTCTCTATCGCCAGATACCGCCTCTGAGCGGCGATGAATTCCGGTGCAGCTGCTTCGCCAGAAGGCGGGATCAACTGCGCGAACCGAGGCTCGACAACCCTGTCTATGTATGGGCCGAGAACCCAGACCGCCACGACAAGCAGGACCTTCACCACCAGCAACGGCGTGAACCGATATCCGAGCAAGAGCCAACCGATGCCGGACAGGGTCAGGAGGATGAGTCCGACCACAATGACTCGCGTGATCGGCTTAGAGACTTTGAGGAAGGTGGCCGCAAATGACGGGTCCGCGTTGGATTGGGCCAGCAGAGCGAGCTTAACCGTCGCCGCCCCGACGCCAAGAGAAAGCCCGACCAGATGGGCGAGAGACAGAAAAGTCCACACTTCCGTGCCTTTAACGTCGCGTCGGTGGATGGACAATGCTCCTCCCGGAGCAGGCGTTCGCATTGATCCGCATCAACGACGTGGCGGCCGACGGCGGGCGCGCGACGCAGCCCGGTCGATAAGGCTGAGGGGGCGTATTGCCGACTACGCGGCGGCGTCGAGTTCTCCGACGATCGCCTCGGTCATTTCGCTGGTGCCGACCAGGGTCGCGCCCTCCGTCATCAGGTCGGCGGTGCGCAAGCCCCTCGCCAGCGCCGCGGCGATCGCCCGGTCGAGGAGATCGGCCTCGGCGATCATGGAAAAGGAATAGCGGAGCGCCATGCCGAAGGAAGTGATCATGGCGATCGGGTTGGCGATGCCCCTGCCGGCGATGTCCGGTGCCGAGCCGTGCACCGGCTCGTAGAGGGCCTTGCGCTTGCCGGTCAATGCGTCCGGGGCGCCCAGCGAGGCCGACGGCAGCATGCCGAGCGAGCCGGTGAGCATGGCGGCGACGTCGGAGAGCATGTCGCCGAACAGATTGTCGGTGAGGATCACGTCGAACTGCTTGGGGGCGCGGACCAGCTGCATGCCGCCGGCGTCGGCGAGCATGTGCTCGAGCTCGACGTCCTGGTAGCTGTGCCGGTGTAACTCTTCCACCACCTCGCGCCACAGCACGCCCGTCTTCATGACGTTGCGCTTCTCCATCGAGGTGACCTTGTTGCGCCGGGTGCGGGCCAATTCGAAGGCGACGCGGGCGATGCGCTCGATCTCGTAGGTGTCGTAGACCTGGGTATCGACGGCGCGCTTCTGACCGTTGCCGATGTCGGTAATGGTCTTCGGCTCGCCGAAATAGACGCCGCCGGTGAGCTCGCGAAGGATGAGGATGTCGAGCCCTTCGACCAGCACGCGCTTCAGCGAGGAGGCATCGGCCAGCGCCGGATAGCAGATCGCCGGGCGGAGGTTGGCGAACAGCTCGAGATCCTTGCGGAGCCGCAGGAGCCCGGCTTCGGGACGCACTTCGTAGGCAACATGGTCCCACTTCGGCCCGCCGACGGCGCCGAACAGCACCGCGTCGGCGGCGAGCGCCTTGCCAATTGCCGCGTCGGTGACCGCGACGCCATGGGCGTCGTACGCCGATCCGCCGACCAGATCCGCCTCGCAGGCGAAATCGGCGCCGCGGCCGTTGAACCAGTCGATGATTGTCCGCGTCGCGCCCATGACCTCCGGGCCGATGCCGTCGCCGGGAAGGAGGAGGAGGGTCTTGGTCATGTCGGGCCTCAAATGGTCTGGTCGCTGCCGGGTGTCGGGCGCGCTTGCCGCTGGTCGGTCGTCGAACGGGGCCGTAGCCGGCGAGGCCGGGTCAACGGGCGAAAGGACGGAATTTCCTAGCGGCAGGCGGCGCGGATGGCAATCGCCCGAAGGGGCGATTGCCTGGCACAGAGGACGCTGCCGGCCGACAGGTCAGCGCACGTCGACGCGAGCGTCGCAGTAAACGGTGTCCTCGAAAGGACGGTCCTCGTAGGGATGCTTGTAGAGGATATAGATGATGTTGCGGCTGCGGTTGGCGCAAAGCTGGGTGATCGGATGGCCGCCGGTCGCGGCGGAGCCGGTCCCGTTGCCGGGCACCGTGCCGCAAATGGCGGTGCCGTTGTAGAAGGTCTGCTGGAGGCGGGCTATCTGCAGGCCGCCGCTCGGCTGATTCTTGCCCTTGAGATAGAGAAAGCCGTTGCCCCCGACGGTCTGATTGTACTGCAGGTTCTGCCCGTCGGTGCAGATCGCGATCCACGTCTCGGCGGACGCAGCCGCCGGAACGGCGCAAAGCATGACGGCGGAAAGCAGGATGTGTTTCATCGTCTCCTCCTCGTCGTGATCGATCGGTTCCTCCTTCGTCCCGATCGACAGGTGGAATGATACGGCGCAGGCGGTCAGGCTTTGTTTGCGCGAGATCAAGAGGAACTGACGGTCGGCCGGCGGCCCAGCGCGATCGAATGGGCTGGCCACGGCTCCATCCATTGCTTTTGACGCGGCGCGGCATCGGCGCTAGAATCGCATGACCCACGCTGTTCCGACAGCCTTCAGGCACTAAAGGACATGTCGACCGCCGACACCAAGGCGAACCGCCCGCTATCGCCGCACATCCAGATCTACCGCTGGCACCTGACCATGGTGATGTCGATCGCCCATCGGGTGACCGGGGTGGCGCTCTATGCGGGCACACTGCTTCTCGCCTGGTGGCTGATCGCCGCCGCCAGCGGCCACGCCTATTTCCGTTTCGTCAACGGTATATTCGGCTCGTGGATCGGGCTGATCATCCTGTTCGGCTTCACCTGGGCGCTGATCCATCACATGCTCGGCGGCATCCGCCACTTCATCTGGGACACCGGCCACGGGCTCGATGCGCCGATGCGCGACCGGCTGGCGCTGGCGACCATCGTCGGCTCGGCGGGGCTGACGATCGTGGTATGGATCATCGGACTGGCGGTGCGCTGATGGCGACCGAGATGCGCACACCGCTTCACCGCGTGCTCGGCCTCGGCTCGGCGCGCGCCGGCACCACCCACATGTGGCGGCAGCGGCTGACGGCGCTTGCCAACGTGCCGCTCACCATCGCCTTCGTCATCATCGTAATCGTCGTCGCCGGGCGTCCCTACGGGCAAGTGGTCGCCGTGCTGTCGTCGCCGTTCGTGGCGATCATCCTGCTGCTCATGGTGCTGTCGATCATCGTCCACATGCGGATCGGCATCCAGGTGGTCATCGAGGACTATGTGCATGGCGAGCTTGCGCGGCCCGTCGCCCTCATCGCCAGCACCTTCTTCGCGGCAGCCGTCGGGGCGGTCGCGGCCTTTGCAATCCTCAAGCTCGCCTTCGGAGGCTGATCGAGATGGCTGACGGCTCGCACGGCGGCGCCGCGGCGCCCGGCATCAACGGCCGCGCCTACCCGTTCACCGACCACAGCTACGACGTGGTGGTGGTCGGCGCCGGCGGCTCGGGGCTCCGCGCCACGCTCGGCTGCAGCGAGGCGGGGCTGAAGACCGCTTGCATCACCAAGGTGTTCCCGACCCGCAGCCACACGGTCGCCGCCCAGGGCGGCATCGCCGCCGCGCTCGGCAATATGGGCGAGGACGACTGGCGCTGGCACATGTACGACACCGTCAAGGGGTCGGACTGGCTCGGCGATCAGGACGCTATCGAGTATCTGTGCCGTGAGGCGCCGTCCTCGGTCTACGAGCTGGAGCACTACGGGCTGCCGTTCTCGCGCACCGAGGACGGCAAGATCTACCAGCGGCCGTTCGGCGGCATGACCACCCATTACGGCGAGGGCACGGCGCTGCGCACCTGCGCGGCCGCCGACCGCACCGGCCACGCCATGCTGCACACGCTCTACGGCCAGTCGCTCCGGCACTCGGCCGAGTTCTTCATCGAATATTTCGCGCTCGACCTGATCATGGAGGACGGCGCCTGCCGCGGGGTGGTGGCGCTCTGCCTCGAGGACGGCTCGCTCCACCGCTTCCGTGCCCACAAGACCATCCTCGCCACCGGCGGCTACGGCCGCATCTACTATTCATGCACCGGCGCCCATACCCAGACCGGAGACGGCAACGGCATGGTGCTGCGCGCCGGCTTGCCGCTGCAGGACATGGAGTTCATCCAGTTTCACCCGACCGGCATCTATGGCGCCGGCATGCTGATCACCGAGGGGGTGCGCGGCGAGGGCGGCTACCTGACCAATTCCGAGGGCGAGCGCTTCATGGAGCGGTACGCGCCGCACGCCAAGGATCTTGCTTCGCGCGATGTGGTGAGCCGCGCGATGACCATCGAGATCCGCGAGGGGCGCGGGCACGGGTCCGACAAGGACCACATCCACCTGCACCTTTCGCATCTCGATCCGAAGATCATCCACGAGCGGCTGCCGGGCATCGCCGAGTCGTCGCGGATTTTCGCCGGCGTCGACGTGACCCGCGAGCCGATCCCGGTGCTGCCGACCGTCCACTACAATATGGGCGGCATCCCGACCAACTATCACGGCGAGGCGCTGACCAAGGCGAACGGCGATCCCGACAGCGTGGTGCCCGGACTGATGGCTCTCGGCGAGGGCGCCTGCGTGTCGGTGCACGGCGCCAACCGGCTGGGCTCGAACTCGCTGATCGACCTGGTGGTGTTCGGCCGCGCCGCGGCGCTGCGCTGCGCCGAGACCATCGAGCCGAACGAGAAGCATCGTGACCTGCCGAAAGACGCCGGCGACAACGCCGTGTCCCGCCTCGACCAGCGCCGCAATGCCAACGGCGGCTCCCCAACGGCCGAGCTTCGCCTCAAGATGCAGATGGCGATGCAGGAGGACTGCGCGGTGTTCCGCACCGGCGAGGTGCTGGCGCAAGGCCGCGATCGTGTCCACGCCATCTGGTCGGGCAGCGACGACATCCGGATCACCGACCGCTCGCTGATCTGGAACTCCGACCTGATCGAGACGCTCGAATACGACAACCTGATCGTTCAGGCGATGGTGGCGGTGGAATCGGCGCTGAACCGCACGGAGTCGCGCGGCGCGCACGCCCGCGAAGACTATCCCGACCGCGACGACCAGAACTGGATGAAGCACACGCTCGCCTTCATCGATCCGGAGAAGCATACGGTGCATCTCGACAGTCGGCCCGTCCACACCTACACGCTGACCAACGACGTGCAATACATCGAGCCGAAGGCGCGGGTGTACTGAGCAACCGGACCCCGGAACGCTGCCGGCGCGGCCTCATATGATCGTCAGCCACAAGCACAAGTTCATCTTCCTCAAGACCCACAAGACCGGCGGCACCAGCATCGAGGTGGCGCTGTCGCCGGTTTGCGGCCCGGACGACATCCTGACGCCGGTCAGCCGCGCCGACGAGCGCCTGCGGAAGGGGTCGCCGGCGCGCAACTACGCGCTTGGCTTGGCCCGCTGGGGGCTACCGGCGCCGGGCGACCTGAAATCGCGGTTTCCGCAGTTTTTCGGTTACTACAACCACATGCTGGCGGGGCAGGTGCGGTCGCTGGTCGGGCCTGACATCTGGGACTCGTACCTCAAGTTCACCATCGAGCGGAACCCGTGGGACCGTCAGGTCTCGTATTATTTCTGGCAGATACGCAACGAGCGGCCGAAGCCGGACTTCCCGACCTACATGACGCGAAGGCTACGCTTCGAGAACTGGCCGATCTACGCCATCGACGATCGCGTGGCCGTCGATCGGGTGATCGAATACTCGCGGCTCGAACAGGAGCTGAAGGACATCTGCCGCAGTCTGGGGATCATGGACGAGATCGTGCTGCCGCGAGCGAAAGGCCACACCCGGACCGACGCCCGTCACTACCGAGAGTTTTACGACGATCACACACGGGATATCATCGCGAAGCGCTACGCCCGTGAGATCGAGGCATTCGGTTATACGTTCTGATCGCAACGACGCGAGGGAGGAAAGGGGCATCCCATGCGGGTATCTCAGGGCCGATGATCGTCAGCCACAAGCATCGCTTCATTTTTCTCAAGACCGAGAAGACCGCCGGCACCAGTCTGCAATCCGCCCTTGCGGCCTATATCGGGTCGGACGACATCATCAGCGGCAAACGGCGCGACCCGGTGAGCCGGAAGCCGAAGGGGCGCACCCAGGCGCTCGGGCTCGGCCGTTACGTCAAGGTGCCGACCGAGATCAAGCGCCGGCTGCCGGGGATTGCCGGGTTCTACCCCCACATGACGGCCCGCCAGCTGCGCGATCTGGTAGGCCGGCAAGTGTGGAACTCCTACTTCAAGTTCGCCGTCGAGCGGAATCCGTGGGACCGGCAGGTGTCGAACTATTTCCAGCGGCAGAGCAAGAGCGGCGCCGTGAAGCGGGACTTCGAGCGCTACATCTCCTCGCCGGTCTACCGGCGTCTCCACCATGTGCGGCTCAACAACTGGGGCATCTACACGATCGACGACCAGATCGCCGTCGACCAGATCCTTCATTACGAGACGCTGCAGGCCGACTATCGCAAGGTGCTGGCAATCCTCGGACTGACGACGGAGGTGGACCTGCCGTTGCACAGGGCGCACCACCGCCCGAACGATACCGACTACCGCCGTTTCTACACCGAGCGGACGGTCGATCTCGTCGCCCGCTGGTACCACAAGGAAATCGAAGCTTTCGGGTACGAATTCTGACGCCGAGGACCGCGGCACGTCCTGTCGGCTATTCCGGCAAGTCGCTTCCCGCCAAAGCTCGGCTTCAGGAGCGAAGCGGAGAAGCTCGACCCGGTCGACGTCAAGGTCGCGGCGATCGATGCGGGGTGGTCGGGCTCAAGCTTGTGATCCGCAAGGATCGGCGCTAGTCATTGGTCTCGCAGTCGCGGCCGGTCATCCTTCCGGCCCACCATTCCCAACTTTGCCGATATGGTCCAGTTCACGCTTCCCAAGAATTCGACGGTCACCGCCGGCAAGACCTGGCCGCGACCGGAAGGCGCCAAGAACGTCCGCGAATTCCGTATCTATCGCTACGATCCCGACGGCGAGAGCAACCCGCGCATCGACACCTATTTCGTCGATACCGACGACTGCGCGCCGATGATCCTCGACGGGCTGATCTGGATCAAGAACAAGGTCGACCCGACCCTGACGTTCCGCCGCTCCTGCCGCGAAGGCGTCTGCGGCTCCTGCGCGATGAACATCGACGGGACCAACACGCTTGCCTGCACACGGACGATGGCTGATGTCGAGGGCGTCATCGCCATCTATCCGCTGCCGCACCTGCCGGTGGTCAAGGACCTGGTGCCCGACCTCACCACCTTCTACGCCCAGCTCCGCTCGATCGAGCCCTGGCTGCAGACCGAAACGTCGACGCCGGAGAAGGAATGGCGGCAGGCGCCAGAGGACCGGGCGAAGCTCGACGGGCTTTATGAGTGCATCCTGTGTGCCTGCTGCTCGACGTCCTGTCCGTCCTACTGGTGGAACGGCGACCGCTATCTCGGTCCGGCCGTGCTCCTGCAGGCTTATCGCTGGCTGATCGACTCGCGCGACGAGGCGGCGGGATCGCGCCTCGACGAACTGGAGGACCCCTTCCGGCTCTACCGCTGCCACACCATCCTCAACTGCGCCCAGACCTGCCCCAAGGGGCTCAATCCGGCCAAGGCGATCGCCGAGGTCAAGAAGATGATGGTCGAGCGCCGGATCTAGCGGCGCGGACTCATAAGTCGCGGCGAGCATCCATCAGCTGCCATGTCCGCTTCCGCTCGCTCGCCGATATCGTGGGTGCGACGCAGAATGCCTGATGAGTTCAACTATTTCGAATTTGAGTGCCCCCAAATCGGAGTCGCGCGGACCAAAGAGTCGCTCACTGCCACGATCAAGCAGGGCGATGAGACACTCGTGATCAACTACGCGTGTGAGGGGCGATCGTGTTTCAGCCTGCAACGTCCCGGTGAAAGCACCAGCGGCGGGTTGCACATCCGACATATCTATTTTCCGCGAGGGAGGATGGAGTTTATCTACTCGACCGCCATCTGGTTCGGAGAGGAAGTTGACCCGAAGGTCATGGAAAGCAGGGTGGTCCCGCTGGTGGGCTGCAAGCTGAATTGAACCAATGACCAGGGGAGGCGAACCGGTCTCTGGCCGCCCGGCGGGGACGCGGCTGCCGAACATTTCGGCAGCCGCAACCGCCTGAGCCCCTCGCATTTTTGCGTTTCACGGTTAATCATGAGCCGCCCAACACCCATATGAGGACTCTCCTCAGCGCTCATGGAGGCGAGATCATGACCGAGAATGTCACGCTGAACGCCGGCACGCCCTGGAGCCTTTCGGCGGTCGAGAAACTGCAGGAACTGTGGAAGGAAGGGGTGAAGCCCGAACTGATCGGCCACACCCTGGGTCGGCCGGAAGCCGAGGTGCGGGCAAAGGCAGCCGAGCTGAAGCTTCCCCAGCATGTCGCGTCACGCGACTAGCGTGACCGCGCTGTAAAGTGTCCCCACAGATGCCGACGGCGGCCGGGTTTTCCAATGGGCGCCGTCCGGGTTTTCGGCAATAAAGGGTTGCCAAAACACGACGCTTGCCCGAAACCCGCTACAATTCGCGGCTAGGCCTACGATTCGCATGCTGGGGCCTGGCCAGAAAAGGGGACACTGCTGATGCCGGTTTACCGTTTCATCCCGATCGCGCTCGCGCTGATACTTGGCGGCTGCGGATCGATCGGGGCGATCGGGCCGTTCGGGCGGAACCAGCCGCCGACGGCGGAGACGGCCGGCGGGTTGCCGCCACCTCCTGCCGGCCAAAACGTGGCCGGTGCTCCTCCCGGCGGCGCAGTGATTTCCGAGCCGCTGCCGCCTGCCACGGGCGGCGAGGCGGACACCGGAACCGGGACCCAGGTCGCCGCTGCGACGCCCCCGCCCACCACTGCTGCGCCGGCGGGGCCGACCGGGTCGATCGGACGCACCGACCTCCTCGGCGGCTGGACGATCGCGTCGAGCGGGGATTCCTGCCAGCTGTTCATGACGCTCACCAGCTGGACCGGCGGCTACCGCGCTTCGACGCGCGGCTGCTCCTCCGATACGCTGAAGTCGATCTCCGCCTGGAACCTTGACGGGCGCCAGGTGATTCTGGCCGGCCAGGGCGGCACGCCGATCGCCCGGCTGCAGTCGTCGGGCGGCAACCGGTTCGACGGGTCCATCGACGGCGGCGGCTCGGTCTCCTTCTACCGGTAGAACGCCTCGACCCGGGTCACGATGCCAATCAGCTCCGGGGACGGGATTGCCGGCGTCGGTCGGGTGGTTGCGCGGTACCGGTCGCAGGTGGCGGCCGGCGACATCTCAGAAGATCAGGCACAACTCGGCCTGGCCCGCCGGCTCGACCGGCTCGATGCCGCGCTCGGTGAAGAGCGGCTCGCGGCGAAGGGACGCGCGCTCGGCTGGCTGTTCGCCGCTCGGGCAAGAGAGCCGCTGAAGGGCTTCTACATCCACGGGCGCGTCGGCTCCGGCAAGACCATGCTGATGGACGAGTTCTTCGCCGCGGCGGCCCTCACCGCCAAGCGCCGGGCTCATTTTCACGATTTCATGGCCGATGTGCACGAGCGCGTGCATGCCCATCGCGTTGCAGCGAGGAACGGCGCCAAGGGGCCGGACGATCCGATCGGGCCGGTCGCCAAGCAGATCGCCGGGGAGACACGGCTTCTTTGCCTCGACGAGTTCGCGGTCGAGGACATTGCCGATGCCATGATCCTTTCCCGCCTTTTTACCGCTCTGTTCGCCGCGGGGCTGGTGCTGGTCGCCACGTCGAACACGGCGCCCCGACACCTCTACCGGGACGGTCTCAACCGGCCGCTGTTCCTTCCCTTTGTCGACGTTCTCAGGCGCCACGTCGAGGTGGTGGAACTCGATACCGAGACCGACTACCGGCTGGCGAAGCTCGGCGAGGCGACCGCCTATGTCACGCCGGCCGGCCCGGAGGCGCGGGCCGCACTTGACAAGGTGTGGCGATCCCTCGTCGGCAATAACCGAGGGCGTTTGGTGCGGCTGCCGGTCAAGGGCCGCGAGGTTGCGGTGCCGCTGGCGGCGAAGGGCGTCGCCCGCATCCCTTTCGACCAGCTTTGCGAGGCGCCGCTCGGCACGAGCGACTTTGCCGCGATCGCCGAGGCCTTCGACACGGTGATCGTCGACGAGATTCCGGTGATTGCGCGCGAGCGGCGCGATGTGGCGCGGCGGTTCATCAACCTCGTCGATGTCTTCTACGATCGCGGCGTCAAGCTGGTGGTCTCCGCCGCGGCGGAGCCAGCGGGTCTCTATCCGGCAGAGGCGGGCAACGAAGCCTTCGCCTTCCGGCGGACGGTCTCCCGGCTCACCGAAATGCGATCCGAAGCCTACCTGTCGATGCCGCGCGAGGCGCGGGGCAGGACGGGCGAGACTGCCCCTACAGAATAAGGTCCTGGTCCCGCAGGTAATCGACGTCGGCCAGCTTGACCTGGAAATCGGCAACGCCGTCGCCGGCGCGGTCGGCGGCTAGTATCTCGTTGTGGAAGCGCAAGTCGCCCTTGTGGCCGCTGAAGGCGAGATCGCCGATGTAGTGAAACGCCTGGTTGCCGTGACCGCTCCTGGCGTCGATGTCCGAAAGGTCGATGACGTCCTCGTTGGAGGTGAAATCGAGGATCACGTCGCGATCGTGGCCCTTGACGCTGTCGTGGATTGAGTTGAAGTCGAGGTGTCCTTCTTGGTGCCGCCGACCATCGTATCCTGGGCGCGGCCGCCATCGATCCAGTCCTTGCCGCGACCGCCGTCGAGATAGTCGTCGCCTTTGCCGCCGAAGAGACCCGGCTGGGCGTCCATCTCCCACTGCATGCCAGCGCAGACGGTTATGGGATCGCCCGAGTCGTTGCCATCACCCCCATAGATGATGTCGTTTCCGTCGCCACCGCGCAGCGAATCCCGGCCGGCTCCGCCCTCCATGTAGGAATCGCCTGTCTCGAAGCCGCCGTCGGCGATGAAATCCTGGCGGATGAGGTCGTTGCCCGATCCGCCGTAGAAGAACAGCTTGCCGTCGCCGCCGGCCTCAAGGCGGTCGTTGCCACCGCCGCCGTAGTATTCGCCGACGGTCGATCCAAGGGTCCAGTTGGACCAGACATAGTCGTTGCCCTCGCCGCCATACATGTGAACGGTGCCGTGTAGCGAGCCGGACAGATTGTCGTCGCCGCCGGCTCCGTAAAAGACGTCGTACTGGCTGCCCGAGGCGATATTGTCGGTGTCGTCGCCGAAATAGGTGGTCATCTTCCTGTCTTCCCTGTTCTGGCGCTAACGGTGCCCATGGACCATGAGTTCGGAGCCGAAGCGGCTCCCGCGATGTCGGGCTCCTAGAGAACGAAGTCTCCGGCAGTCAGCAGGCCGTGATCCTTTACGAGGATCGACATCTCCGCAGCGGGGTCGTTGTCGACATTGAACTCGAGGAGCACGTCTGGGGTGACGTCCACGGCCTTGGCGTTGAGGGGCGATATCACGGTCTGGCGGATCTCGCCGGCAGAGAAGACGCCGTCGGCGTCGAGAGCGAAATGCTGGTTGCCGCCGAGAAGGGTGTTGGCGTCGATCGCCGAGACGTCGATGTGATCGCCACCGAAGTCGAAGATCACGTCGCGCGTGTCGGGAGCCGTGCCGCTATCCGCTGTCGAGTTGAACTTGAAGACGTCGTGGCCGTGATTGCCCCTGAGATCGTCGGCACCCAGGCAGCCGATGAGCGTGTCAGCGTCCTTGGCGCCGTAAAGCGCGTCGTCGCCATCGCCGCCCTCGATCCTGTCGGCGCCGCCGTTGCCCCTGAGCTCGTTGGCGACCGCGCTGCCGATCAGGGTGTCATCGTATTTGGAGCCGGTCAGGTTCTCGACGTTCTCCAGGGTATCCCCCGTCGCGTGACCGCCTGAGCCGTGACCGGTTTCGAGATTGACGGTGACCGCCGCTTTCGAGTGCTTGTAGTTGACCTCGTCGCCGTCGCCATTGCCGCCGTCGAGGGCGGCGCTGCGTCAGCAGCTCGTCGAGGCCATGGCCGAGCGTTTCGCCGACCCCACCATCTCTCCAGCGACATTCACGCGGCTTCTCGGCATCTCGTCGCGCCAGGTTCATCTGCTGCTCGAGGAGACCGGGCGGACCTATAGCGAGCACATCCGCGAACACCGCTTGCAGGCGGTGCGGCGAATGCTGGCAAGTCCGCGCTATGTGAACTCGTGCGTCATCGACGTCGCGCTGGCGGTCGGCTTCTCCGACCTGTCCTATTTCAATCAGCGGTTCCGCGCCCGGTTCGGCGATACGCCGCAGGCGTTGCGCCCGCGGAATGGCCGAGAACAGGACATCGGGTCGCCGAGCTAAAGGATCAGGTCGGTGTCGTGGAGTACCGATACGTTCGGCAGCTTGATCTGAAAGTCGGCGCTGCCGTCTCCGTCCACGTCGCCCGACAAGACGCCGTTCTTGAAGCGAAGCTCGCCGACTTTGGCGTGGAAGGCGTCGGCGCCGATGAATTTGAAGGTCTGGTTGCCGCCCTTGTCAGTCCTGGCGTCGATGTCCGAGAGATCGATCGTGTCGTGCTGGGCGTGGGAGAAATCCAGGATGGTATCGGCCTTCTTGCCGGGGCCGCTGTCCTTCACGGAATTGAAGTCAAACACGTCTTTCCCGAGGCCGCCGACCAGATCGTCCTTGCCGCGGCCACCGTCGATCCAGTCGTCGCCGCGACCGCCGTCGATATAGTCTTTGCCGGCTCCGCCGAAGAGGCCCGCTTTGACACCAATCGCGACGCCGGAAGACTGCAGTACAACGACGACACCCTGGTCGTTACCGTCGCCTCCGTAAATCGTGTCGTTGCCGTCGAAGCCGTAACAGCCGTCAGCGCCTGAGCCGCCCTCCATGTAATCGTCGCCGCTGGGAGCGACGGGTGTCAGCTCGGCGAGGGAAACGGGCGTCTTGGGGACGCCGCCGGAAAGCAGATCGTCGTCGTTTCCGCCGTACAGGCTGTCGCCGACCCGCTCTCCGATGAGAAAATCGTTGCCGTCGCCGCCGTCGAAATGGGCCGTCGCAGACGTATCGAACAGCAGGCAGAAATCCCACCCCGGTCCGCCATTGATATAGACCGTTCCGGCATAGGCAGACAGCAAGACATCGTTGCCGCCCGCCCCGTACATTGCGGTGTAGTAGTCAAGCGGAGGTGTGTTGGCGGTGTCGTCGCCCAGATAGATCGACATGGGATTCCGCTCCTCTCAGCAGCAGAGCAACCCGCGCCACTCCGGCTCCGTGCCGGTAGTCGGACCAAGGGCGGACTCATCGTCCCATTGGCGAAATATGGCCGGTGGAAGGGGCAATGTACCGCAAATCACACGGTCAGTCCCGTGATATTTCTTGTCTGGAAAGGGGTCTTGCCCGCCGCTTGCAGCGCGGCATCAATCGGGCTAGTCACTCCGAATACCCTGCCTCAAGGATTTTTCCCCATGGCCAGACCCAAGATTGCCCTTATCGGCGCCGGCCAGATCGGCGGCACGCTTGCCCACCTGATCGGCCTCAAGGAACTGGGCGACGTCACGCTTTTCGACGTCGTCGAAGGTGTTCCGGAGGGCAAGGCGCTCGACCTCGCCGAGTCGTCGCCGATCAGCGGATTTGACGCGCGGCTGGCCGGGACGTCGGCCTATGCCGGCATCAAGGGCGCCGACGTCTGCATCGTGACGGCGGGCGTGCCGCGCAAGCCCGGCATGAGCCGCGACGATCTCCTCGAGATCAATCTCAAAGTGATGGAGCAGGTCGGCGCCGGCATCAAGAAGTACGCGCCGAAGGCTTTCGTCATCTGCATCACCAATCCGCTGGACGCGATGGTGTGGGCGCTGCAGAAGTTCTCGGGCCTGCCGCGCGACATGGTGGTCGGCATGGCGGGCGTGCTCGATTCGGCGCGGATGCGCTACTTCATCGCCACCGAGTTCGACGTGTCGGTGGAGGACGTCACCGCTTTCGTGCTCGGTGGCCACGGCGACACCATGGTGCCGCTTGCCCAGTACACGACGGTCGCCGGCATTCCGCTGCCGGACCTCGTCAAGATGGGATGGACGACGAAGAAACGGGTCGATGAAATCATCCAGCGTACCCGCAACGGCGGTGGCGAGATCGTCCAGCTGCTGAAGACCGGCTCTGCCTTCTACGCGCCGGCGGCCTCGGCGGTGTCGATGGCGGAGAGCTACCTGAAGGACAAGAAGCGGGTGTTGCCGTGCGCGGCCTGTCTCAAGGGCGAGTACGGCGTGCACGACCGCTATATCGGCGTTCCGGTCGTCATCGGGGCGAAGGGCATCGAGCGGATCATCGAGATCGGCCTGCCGCGCGCCGAGCGACAGATGTTCGAGAAGTCGGTCGCCGCCGTGGACGGGCTGATCGAGGCCTGCGTCCGGCTGTTTCCGGCGCTCGGCAAGTAAGTGCGAGGGGCGGCCGGATGGTACTCGTGTCGCACAGCCACCGGTTCATCTACTCGAAGACCGGGAAGTCGGCCAGCACCTCGGTCGAGGACTACTTCCTGCCCTACTGCATGCCTCGGCGCTCGCCGTCATGCCGTTCGACGAGGTGCGACGACAGTTTGCGGCGTTCATCGAGGAGCCGGCCAACCTTCGCGCGAGCGGAGCTGCCTATGTCATCGGCGGCAAGGTCGCGGTCGACATGATCATCCGCTACGAGCGGCTGCTTGATGACCTCGAGGCAGTCTGCGACCGCCTCGGGATTGCATTCGAGCCGGAACGACTCGGCCGGAAGAAAAGCGGCTTCCGGCAGCGGCCAGAGCCGTTCGAGGACTATTACGACGCGAACAGTCGCGACGTCGTCGCCCGGAAATGCGCCTTCGATATCGAACAGTTCGGCTATGCGTGCGGCGAACCGCGGACGGAGGGGACGTCATGAACATCCATGAGTACCAGGCCAAGGAGGTGCTCGGCGCGTTCGGCGCGCCGGTCGCCAAGGGCGTCGCGGCCTTCTCCGTGAAGGAAGCCGAGGAAGCCGCCCGCGAGCTCGGCGGGCCGCTCTGGGTGGTGAAGTCACAGATCCATGCCGGCGGCCGCGGCAAGGGCCGGTTTACGGAAAAGGAGGCCGGCGAAGCGGGCGGCGTGCGCCTGGCGCGTTCGGTCGCGGAGGTGGTCGCCAATGCCGAGCAGATGCTCGGCCGCACGCTGGTCACCCACCAGACCGGGCCGGTGGGGCGACCGGTCAATCGCCTCTACATCGAGGAAGGCTCGAAGATCGCCCGCGAACTCTACCTCTCCTGCCTCGTCGATCGCGGCAGCGGGCGGATCGCCTTCATCGCCTCGCAGGAAGGCGGGATGGACATCGAGGAGGTGGCGGCGAAGACGCCGGAGCGGATCATCACCGTCCACGTCGATCCGGCCGCCGGCTACTCGTCCCATGTCGGCCGGTCGATCGCCTACGGACTTGGACTCGAAGGCGGGCAGATAAGGCAATGCGATCAACTTGTCGCGACGCTCTATCGTGCCTTCGTCGAGAAGGACATGAGCCTCTTAGAGATCAACCCGCTGGTGGTCACCGAAGACGGCGACCTGCTTTGCCTCGACGCCAAGGTCAACTTCGACGACAACGCCGTGTTCCGGCACCCGGACTTGGCGGAGCTGCGCGACCCTGGCGAGGACGATCCGAAGGAGGTCGAGGCGACGGAGAACGACCTCTCCTATGTCGCCCTCGACGGCGATATCGGCTGCATGGTCAATGGCGCCGGGCTGGCGATGGCGACCATGGACATCATCAAGCTCTACGGTGCCGAGCCGGCCAACTTTCTCGATGTGGGCGGCGGGGCCGACAGGGCGCGCGTCGCCGTGGC
>Ga0210086_1000301_pt1 | contig 30729 bp, 24 predicted proteins | sample China_Galinas_PW_3_FD_184867 | JGI IMG/M metagenome (GOLD analysis project Ga0210086, IMG submission 184867) | Wetland microbial communities from San Francisco Bay, California, USA, that impact long-term carbon sequestration - China_Galinas_PWB_D2... | ecosystem: Environmental > Aquatic > Marine...
CCCGCCCCGACCCGCCGACCGCGATCATCGGCGGCAACAACGTGATCGTGCTCGGTGCACTGCAGGCATCGGTGGAACTCGGCTATCGCTGCCCGGAGGACATTTCAATCGTCGGCATCGATGACATTCCCTGGGCCGGCCTTGTCCGGCCGCGCATCACGACGGTGACGCAGCCGATCGAGGAGATGAGCCGCGTGGCGATCGAATGGCTGCTGGAACGGATCTCCGCCAAGGAACAGCCGGAGCCGCGGACCCGCATCCCGCCTCCCCGGATGATCATCGGCGACTCCTGCGCGAGTTTGCGATCAGCTGCCGTTGACTCAGCTCTCTGAAAGCGGTTCGGCACAACCGTCTTCCCGCCTCGCTGCCTGCTTGCTCCCTTCGAACAAGCGGCGTGAAATCGCGCGGTCGCTACCCGCTTTCGCGGAGCGGACCGGCCGGGGTCGGTTACAACGACGGCGCCGAGGGTGGGGTCATGTGGCTCGGACCGAGACAAGCGGCTGTTCTGAACGTCCGTTTTGGGCCGCTCTCGCGGTCGGCCAGGCGCTTCTGGTAAAGACCGGAGAACTGCACTGCGACGATGTTGTATGTCTCGAAGACATCTCCCAGCGTCGCCGGTGCGGGTCGGCCACGGTGAAGCGAATCTGCCTATGATGGTGCTTGCCTGTTTCTTCAGCGGTGCCGATCCGTTCGGCGGCTTTGGACCCCTCGTGCTGGTGGCAGCGGCTTTGGGCACTCCATGATCGACGTCGTTGCCGTCCTCGATGTCGGGAAGACCAACGTCAAGCTGACGGCGGCCACGCGCGAAGGTACGCTCCTCGAGACAGTGTCGCTGGTCAACGGACCTGCCGCCGGCCCGCCTTACCTCCACGTTGATACCGACCGCATCGAGGCGTGGCTCCTCGACGCGCTTCCGGCCCTTGCCCGACGATATGCAATCGGGGCCATCGTCACGACGGGCCATGGCTCGGCCGGTGCCCTCGTTGACGATGAGGAACTGATCATGCCGATGATCGACTATGAGGCCGAAGTGCCCGAGGCAATTACCGCCGCTTATGTCGAGGCGGCATGCCCTTTCCCGCCGCTCGGCAGTCCGCTCATGTCGGGTGCGACTCATCTCGCGCGACAGCTTCTGTGGCTCGAGGCCGAGTGGCCGGCGGCCGTTGCGCGCGCCCGCTGGTATCTCGGCGGGCCACAATTCTGGGCCTTCCGCCTCTCCGGCGGCGCGGCCAGCGAGCTCACCTATCTCGCCGCGCAGTCGCATTTGTGGAATTTCGACGAGTCCGGATTTTCGCGGATCGTCATGTCGCACGGCTGGGGGAGATTGATCCCGCCGCTCAAGCCCGCCTGGCAGCCGGTCGGCCGCATCAAGCCGGACCTTGCCGGGCGGCTCGGCATGTCCGCCGACATCGAGATTCTCTGCGGCATCCACGACTCGAGCGCAAACTTCTACCGCTATCAGCAGGCCGGGTTGACCGATCTGACCGTGATCTCGACCGGCACCTGGATCGTCGGAATGAGCGACGGAGCGGCGCCGGCCGCAGGCTATGCGGAAGGCTACGTCACACGAAACCTTGACGTGGACGGCCGGCAGCTCTCCGGCATCCTCGCCATGGGCGGACGGGAATTTGCCCTGATCGCCGGCGATGCACCGGACGAGCCGGTCGCTGCCTCGACCGTCGCCGCGTTGATTGCAGCCGGCACGATGGCGTTGCCCTCTTTCGTTGACCAGGACGGTGTCTTTCCGGGAAGCGCCATGAACGGACGGATCGCCGGGCCTTCGCCGACGCCCGTGGCACGCCAGGCGCTCGCCCTGCTCTACGTGGCGCTGTTGACGGATGTCTGCCTTGCCCGCCTCGGCGCCAACGGGACCGTCGTTGTCGACGGCAGCTTCGCCAAGGATCCGCTGTACCCGGCGTTGGTTCGCGCGCTCCGGCCCGAATCGTCCGTTTTTTTCAATACCGACGCCTATGGCACTGCCGCAGGAGCGGCGCTCCTCGCAGGCCATGAGCAGAGGGCTGAGGCCGCATCGGTCGCCCTCGACCCTGCTCCGACCATCGAGATCCCCGGGCTTGCGGACTATCGCAAGGCGTGGCGCGAGGCCGCCGAAACCAGCCAAGCCAATCGAAGAGAACCAACCCAATGACCCAGCGCACCAACCTCGCCCTCCGCAAGGACATGGTCGACATTGCCCGCCGCATGAACGCCAGCGGCATCAACCAGGGAACGGCCGGCAACCTGTCGCAGCGCCTTGACGACGACTTCCTGATCACGCCGACCTCGCTTCCCTATGAGCGCATGGAAGCCGACGACATTGTCGAGATGGGCCTCGACGGCACGTATGTCGGCAAGCATCGGCCATCGTCGGAATGGCGGTTCCACCGCGACATCCTCAAGTCGCGACCGGACATCAATGTCGTCCTCCATTGCCATTCGATCTACGCCACCACGCTCGCCTGCCACTACAAGACGATTCCTGCCTTCCACTACATGGTCGGCGTTGCCGGTGGCACGACCATCCGCTGTGCCAGGTACGCCACATTCGGCACGCAGCAGCTCTCGGACAATGCCATTCAGGCGTTGGAGGGACGACTCGCCTGCCTGCTTGGCCAGCATGGGCAGATCGCCCTCGGCAAGACGCTCGAAGCAGCGCTTGCCCTTGGCGCGGAGGTGGAGACGCTGTCGCGGCTTTACGTTCAGGCACTCACGCTCGGCGACCCACCGATCCTGCCGGACGAGGAGATGGCGCGGGTCATCGAGCAGATGCGCAGGATGAGCTATGGCCAGGCGCCCGACGCCGAGGGCGTCAACGACCTCGCACGACCGCGCGCCCCGACGTCAGCTTCCACGTCGGCATTCTGAAGGCTAGCCGCAGTCCGGAGCTCGCCAATCTCGGCGGCGTCATCGACGGCGCTGATGAGTGCGTTTCGGCAGCCTCAGCCTATGAAGTCGGCCACCAGCCGGTTGAACTTCTCCGGGTTCTCCATGAAAAGGAAGTGCTTGCCGCCCTCGTCTTCCTCGAAAATCTCCAGCCGCGATCCGGGAATGTGTTCGTGCATCCACACCATCGAGCGCCACGGGATCTGGCTGGCGCGGGCTCCGATCAGCAATGTCGGCAGGTCGATGCGGGCAATCACGTCGAACCAGTCCTGGGCCGCGTGGTTGTAGACCAGCCGTGCCGCGTAGCGCCGCGGCAGCTTGAGGACGTTTTCGAAAACCCAGGCCTTCTCCTGATCCGAAACCCGGTCCGTGAACATGCCGCCGATGAACTGCCGCGTAATCTCTTCGCCGTCAGGCCCGGCAAGGCCGGTGACGCCGTCGATCAGATGCTGAATCCGGTAAAGGGTGATTGGGTCGTCGCGGAGCGACGGCGGATCGAGCGCATACTCCGCCGCGCTTCGCTCGGCATCGGACCAGCTCGGGTTCGCCGTCAGGAATGGCGACTGATCGACGAAGATAAGCTTGGCGAGCCGATCGGAGCCGAACAGATCCCAGTAGCACCAGACAACGCTGCAGCCCATCGAGTGACTGAGCAGGTTCACCTCCGACAATCCGAGCGCGGTGAATGCGTCATGCAGGTCTTTGGCAAGCCGTGAGACGCGATAGCCATGGTCTGGCCGGTCGGATTCGCCGTGGCCGCGGAGATCGAAGGCAATCACGCGGTAGCGGTCGCTGAGACCGGTCATCTGGTGCTTGAACTGCGCCGCGGTCTGCGACCAGCCGGGCACCATGAAAAGGATCGGGCCGGATCCGGCGTCCTCGTATCGCAGGGTGACGCCGTCGCTCGTTTCGATCTGCCCCATGGTCTGTTCCCCTGCGTGAGCCATCGTGTGCGTTGACACCGAGCAAGTCCGAACAAGCCCCGTCGGACCAGCCATCGGGTCTGTCTCTATCCGCCAATCGTTAAGATCGTCTCGGCGGGAGGCATCGGCTCTTTCCGCGGCATCTTCTGCCATGACCGGTTGCTCGAATTTCCGCCAAGGGCAATCGTGCAGGGCAGTATATTGTCGGTCGGCGGAAATGCTCCCGGTCGCCGTTTCTGGCCCCGTCGAGTGCACCAAGCCGACAATGCAAGGGAGGCAGGAGGGGAGATGGCCCGAAACGCTGTCAAAGCAGCCGTGATGACTGGTCCCGGCAGGATCGTCACTCAGGAGTTCCCTTATCCGGAGGTCGGAGAGGGCGCCATGGTGATCGCCCTCGAGCTTTGCGGTCTTTGCGGCACCGACAAGCACACCTACCGGGGCGAGACCACCCAGTACGGTGGCACCCCGGCAGAGACGACCACGCCGTTCCCGATTGTCCCGGGTCACGAGATCGTCGGTACGGTCGCCGAGATCGGCCGCCGGGCCCGCACTCGGCTCGAGTATACCGGCAAGGAGCTGTCCATCGGCGATCGGGTCGTCATGTGCCCGGATATTCTTTGCGGCCGCTGCTATTATTGCCGCAACAGCTTCGGCTTTCCCCTGTGCGAGAACATCCGGGGCTACGGCAACCACTTCACCGCCACCGAGTCGCCCCATCTGATGGGCGGCTGGGCCGAGCACATCTACGTGCGGCCGGACGCCTTCGTCTACAAGGTGCCGGAGACCATCGACGCGCGGCTTGCCGTGATGACCGAGCTGATGGCGGTCACCTACAACCTCGACAAGGCGAAGTCCTTCTACTCCATGGACGGCGAGGGGCTCGGCACCGGAGCGAGCGTTGCGATCCAGGGCGTCGGGCCGATGGGCCTCCTCCATGTGTTCAAGAGCCGGATCATGGGCGCCGGCGACATCATCGCCCTTGATCGGTCGGACTACCGCCTCGGCGTCGCCCGCAAGTTCGGCGCCGACCACACGATCAACGTCACTGGCCTCACCGACAGCGAGATCGTGGCGAGCGTCCGCGAGCTGACCGAGGGCCGCGGCGCCGACGTAGCCGTCGAGTGCACCGGGGTCGCCGAAGCGATTCGCCAAGGGCTCGACATGGTGCGCCGCGGCGGGATGTACATCGTTGCAGGGGTCTTCGCGGAGGTCGGGACGGTCACTATCAACCCGCATCACCTGGCGGCGCGACAGGTGCGGGTGATCGGCATGTGCAATCATCCGCCGACCGGCTATGTGGGAAGCCTGAAGCTCCTCGAGAAATTCCAGGACTTCTATCCGCTCCGCGATTTCGTCACTCACGAATTCGGCGTTGGCGATGCTGACGCCGCCATGGCACAGGCAATGGATATCGATTCCTGCATGAAGGTGGTCATTCGCCCCTGATGCGACGGTGGGTCAGTGGGCGACGTTGGCGAGGAAATCCTTCGGCCGCGCCGTTTCCGGGCTGCCGAGCACCCTTTCCGGGCAGCCGTCCTCGATGGCCGCGCGTCTCGGCGATCTTGGAGGCCGAACGGAACAGCGCGGAGATGGAACGGGTCGCGTCAACGCGGCGTGCGTGCGCCGGCCGGCAACAGCTCTGGCTGCGCAACACCGGCGATTGACCTGCATCAAAGCCTTTTCCGCGCGGGGGTCCCTCCTATCTTCAGTCTGGCGCATAGCGTTTTGACAGCGAACGCGAGGGTTTCGACCCGGCCGACATCGGAGGTGAGACTTGGCGAACAACGGAGCACCGCAGAAGCCCGCCAATCAAGGTCAAGGACATCACCTGACGATTGGCTACGTGATCGTGGCAATCATCGCCGTCCTGCTGCTCCAGCTTCTGTGGACCAGTGGCTCTCAGGTCGAGACCGTCCCGTACAGCGAATTCACCAAACTCCTCGACGCCGGCAAGATCAGCGAGGTGCAGGTCGCTCCTGACACGATCCGGGGCAAGCTGAAACAGCCGAACACGAACGGCCAGAGCTACTTCGTCACCACGCGCGTCGACCCGGCACTCGCCGCTGAGCTTGCCGCGAAAGGCGTGACGGTCACCGGTACCACCGGAAACAACTGGATCGGAGTGCTCCTTTCGTGGATTGTCCCGATCGGCCTTTTCTATCTTGTCTGGGTATTCGCTTTTCGATGGATGGGCGGCGGCGGCCTCGGCGGCCTGGCCACCATCGGCAAGTCCCGCGCGAAGGTCTATGTCGAGAAGGACACGAAGACCACCTTCGCCGACGTCGCCGGGGTCGACGAGGCCAAGGCCGAGCTCCAAGAGATCGTCACGTTCCTCAAGGACCCCACGGCTTACGGACGCCTTGGGGCACGGGCGCCGAAGGGCATCCTGCTGGTCGGTCCGCCAGGCACCGGCAAGACGCTGCTTGCCCGCGCGGTCGCCGGCGAGGCGAGCGTGCCGTTCTTCTCGATCTCCGGTTCGGAATTCGTCGAGATGTTTGTCGGGGTCGGTGCAGCCCGGGTCCGCGACCTCTTCGAGCAGGCGCGCAAGGCCGCGCCGTGCATCATCTTCGTTGATGAGCTTGATGCGCTCGGACGAAGGCGCGCGGCTGCCGGGAGCTTCGGTGGATACGACGAGAAGGAGCAAACCCTCAATCAGCTGCTGGCCGAGCTCGATGGCTTCGACCCCAGTTCCGGCGTGATCCTGCTCGCCGCTACCAATCGCCCCGAGATACTGGACCCCGCCTTGCTGCGTGCTGGCCGCTTCGACCGGCAGGTGCTGGTCGATCGGCCGGATCGCAAGGGGCGGCTGGAGATTCTGAATGTGCATATCGGCAAGGTGAAACTCGCCGCCGGGGTCGACCTCGATACCATCGCCAGCCTGACGACCGGCTTCACCGGCGCCGATTTGGCCAACCTCATCAACGAGGCTGCCCTGCTCGCGACCCGGCGCGGGGGCGTCGAGGTGACGCTCGCGGATTTCACCATGGCGATCGAGCGGATCGTCGCCGGGCTGGAGAAGAAGAGCCGCGTCCTCAGCGATGCCGAGCGGCGTCGGGTCGCCTATCACGAGCTGGGCCATGCGCTGGTGGCGGCGAGCCTGCCGGGGGTCGACCCGGTGCTCAAGGTCTCGATCATCCCGCGCGGCGTCGGCGCTCTCGGTTACACGATCCAGCGCCCGACCGAAGACCGCTTCCTGCTGGGCGCGACCGAGCTCAAGAACCGCATCGCGGTGCTCCTCGGCGGCCGCGCCTCGGAGGCGCTCGTATTCAAGGAGATCTCGACCGGCGCCGCCGACGATCTGCAGCGGGCGACGGAGATCGCGCTGGAAATGGTGACGCGCTACGGCATGGACCCGACCCTCGGCAATCGCACCTACGCCGAGAACCGCCAACAGTTCCTCGGTCCGATGGGGGTCGAGCGGAGCGAGATCTCGGAGGCGACGACCAGGGAAATCGACGTTGCTGTGCGGCAGATGGTGGAGGAGGCCTTTGCCCGCGCCACTGAAATCCTCAAGCGGCGCCGTGACGAGCTCGACGCGGGGGTGCCGCTTCTCCTCCAGAAGGAGACCATCACCGTTGACGATTTTCCGCCGCTGCGTCGGAGCGAGGACGAGAAGGGATCACTCGCAGCGTGACCGGTCAGGCGCGGAGGGCTGGGGCGGGTGTCAGGCCGGAATGACCCCCGGCACACCGGTCGTGATCATCATCTGGCGGCACCGTTCGCGATATCCGTCGCGGATGTCCCGCGTGGGCGGCCGGCAGCGGCTCGACGGCAGGCCGATCAGCTCCATGCACAGCTTGTCGAGGTAGCCGTCGCCACTGGTGAAGGTCTTTTCGATCTCAACCCATAGTTGGTAGAAGGGCATCGCCTGCCGGACGAGGGCGAGCTGGATGTCCTTCCAGCGTTCCGCCTTCACATTGGCGATGAGGTCGACGCCCCATTCCGGCCAGTAGTTGCAAAGGTGCACCTCGAAGGCAGTGGCGCCGAGCATGGCGCTTTGCGCGAACATCAGATGGTTGTCGATGATCGTCAGCTCGCTGCCGAAGGTCGAGACGACGTCCTCGAATTCCATCGCGTCGGTGCGCGGACAGGCCCATTTGAGCCCGACCACGTTGGGGATATCGACCAGCCGCTCGACCAGCCGAAAGGAGACGGCGGCGCTCGTCCAGTAGGTGTTGTAGACGATGATGCCGATGCCGGGCGCCGCGGCGGCAGCTTCGGCCACATAGGCGTAGAAGTCTTCTTCGGTGTGCTGGAAATAGAACGGGCACGACACCTGAATGAACTCGGCGCCGGCCTGCTCCGCTGCCCGCGCGAGGCGCACGATCTCCCGGGTCGAGGTGGTCTGGGTGCCCATCGCCACCGGCACCCGCCCCGCCGCTTCCTCAACGACAGCTCCAGCGACGGCCACGCGCTCGTCGAAGGTCATGGTCGAGAAGTCGCCGGCCGCGCCGCCGGCGAGCAGGGGGCGTTGCCGGCGTTGATTCCCCGTTCGATGAGGAAGCGGACGGCTTGCCGCGTAGCACCGAGATCGACCTCGAGATCGGGATCCCGGAACATCGTTAGGACGGTGATGTAGCATCCCTCCAATCGCTGTTTCGCGCGGTTCCGGTCCATTGCCCCTTCGTCGCTCCCTCGTCGCCTCGCAGCCGGCTTCGGCCGGCAGACTATACCGGATGCCGGCGCTTGCCCGCTTGTCAGCACACGACGTAAACTTGGCTTAATCGGATGGTGTGCGGTGTTCCGTTTTCGGCGGGAATGAGTTGGGGATGGCAGCGCAAAAGGACGCGCAAGGCAAGGGGCGGGATCGCACGGAACGAATCGGCTTCCTGCTGCTGCCGGAGTTTCCGGTCTATGCGTTCGTGCTGGCGACCGAGGCTCTCAGGGTCGCCAACCAGAATGCCGGCGAGTGGCTGTTCTCGTCCCACCTGATCACGGTGGACGGCAGGCCGGTCGCCGCCGGCAATGGCATGACGGTGGTTCCGGACCTCGCGATCGACGACGCCCCGTTCCTGCCGACCGTCATCGTCTTTGCCTGCAACCACCCGGAAAAGCATGTGAGCCGCAAGCTACGGCGACCTGCCAATCCAGGACATCGCCCATGCCTGCGGTTTCTCTTCGCCCTCGGTGATGTCGCGCGCCTTCAAGAGCCATTTCGGCGTGAGTCCGCGCGAGTTCCGCCACCAGTTCTCCGCTGACCGACTGGAGCGGTTCCGGCCGGAACTGCGGCGGCAGCCAGGGGTTCAGGCCCCCGATCCGGCCCTGGTCTCCCGCTAGACTAGCCGGCGCGGCTGACGGCGGGACGGATCATGCCGCCTTCCCTCGATCCCGCGGCCTTGAGCGCCTTTGCCGAGACGGTGCTGGGCCGGGCCGGCCTGCCGCCCGAGCCGGCAGTGGCGGTGGCGCGCGGCCTCGTCGAGGCTGACCTCTACGGCCACACCACGCACGGCCTCGCGCTCCTTGCCGACTACGAGGACGAGATCGCTGCCGGCACCATGACCACCGAGGGGCGGCCGGAGGTCGTTGCCGACGCCGGCGCCGCGGTCACGTGGGACGCGCGGCGGCTCCCCGGCGTGTGGACGACGATGCTCGCGGTCGACGATGCCGTGAACCGGGCCAGCCGGCACGGGGTCGGCGCGGTCGCCATCCGCCGCAGCCACCACATTGCCTGCCTTGCCGCGTATCTTGAGGCGCCGGCACGGGGCGGCAATCTCGTGCTGGTCTTCTCCTCCGACCCCAGCGACGCCCACGTCGCGCCGTTCGGCGGCCTCGCCCCCCTCATCACGCCCGACCCTGTGGCGGCGGGCATCCCGGCCGATCCCGACCCGATCCTCGTCGATGTCAGCATGTCAATCACCACCGCCGGCATGGCGGCGAAGACGGCGGCGGCCGGCGAGAAGCTGAAGGGCGACAGGCTGATCGACGGAAGCGGGCGACCGACTAGTCTAGTGATCCGGAGGCCCTGAAGGCAGGCGGTGCGATCCTGCCGATCGGCGGCCTCGATCATGGCCACAAGGGATTCGCGCTCGGCCTCGTCGTCGAGGCGCTGACCCAGGGCCTTTCCGGCTACGGGCGCGCCGAGGCGCCGAACGACTGGGGCGCCGGAGTGCTGGTGCTTGCCTTCGCGCCCACGCGGTTTGCCGGCGACGCAGCCTTCCGGCGCGAGACGAGTTGGCTCGCCGTCGGCAAGGCACCCTCGCGGGATCCCGCCCATCCGGTGCGGCTTCCGGGTCAGCTGGCGATCGCACGCAAGCGCCGGCGGAGCGGGACGGCCTTGCCCTCGACCCCACGATTCTGGACGTCCTTGCCGGCCTTGCCCAACGTTTTGACCTGACTCTTCCCGGCGCACCGTCAGGCGGCAAGGCGCCGGCCACACATCCTGCGGAGCACGATCCATGACCGAGATGAAGACTGCCGATTTTTATCGCAACAAGGCCGGCCAGGTGCGGCTTCCGAGCGAGGCCTTCATCGACGGCGCCTACCGGCCAGCGGCATCGGGCGCGGTGTTCGACAACGTCAATCCTGCCACCGGCGAGATCATCGGCAAGGTCGCCGCCTGCGACGCCGCCGATGTCGATGCCGCTGTTTCGGCGGCGCGGCGCGTCTTCGACGACGGCACCTGGTCGCGCGCCGCCCCGGAAACCCGCAAGGAGGTGCTGCTCCGCCTCGCCGACCTGGTGCGCGAGCACACCGAGGAGCTTGCCGTGATCGAGAGCATCGACAGCGGCAAGACCATCAAGGACTGCCCGCACGAGATCGGCAATGAGGTTCCCACCTTCTTCCAGTGGTACGCCGAGCTGATCGACAAGACCTTCGGCAAGGTCGCCCCGACGGGCGAGTCGCCGGTGGCGATGATCGTCAAGGAGCCGGTCGGCGTCGTCGGCCTGGTGCTGCCGTGGAACTTTCCGTTGCTCATGGCAGCATGGAAGCTCGCGCCGGCGCTCGCCGCCGGCTGCTCGGCGGTGCTCAAGCCGGCGGAGCAGACGCCGCTGACGGCGCTCCGGCTTGGCGAGCTTGCGATAGAAGCCGGTCTGCCGGCCGGCGTGCTCAACGTCGTTCCCGGCTTCGGCGAGACCGCCGGCCAGGCGATCGGCCGCCATATGGATATCGACGCGGTGTCGTTCACCGGCTCGACCGAGGTCGGCGGCTACTTCCTCAAATATTCGAGCGAGAGCAACCTGAAGCCGGTCGGCCTCGAGATGGGCGGCAAAAGCCCGTTCGTCGTCCTCGACGACGCCCGCATCGATGATGCGCTGGTCGACTTCGCCGTGACCTCGGCCTTCTGGAACGGCGGCCAGAACTGCTCCGCCAACATGCGCCAGATCGTTGACCGCAGCGTGCGCGACGCCTTCCTCGACAAGGTGCTGGCGCGGGTCAAGGCGATCCGGCTCGGCGATCCGCTCGACCCGACGACCGAGCTCGGCTCGATGGTCAGCGAGGAGCATCAGGCGCGGGTCCTCGGCTACATCGACAAGGGCAAGGCGGAGGGCGCACGGGTCGCCTATGGCGGCGAAAGGCTGTCGGGCAACGCCAACTATTTCGTTGGCCCGACGGTGTTCGACGAGGTGAGGCCGGACATGGTGATTGCCCGCGAGGAAATCTTTGGCCCGGTGCTCGGCCTCATCACGGTGTCGGGCGTCGACGAGGCGATCCGCATCGCCCGCGACACCCAGTACGGCCTTCACGCCTCGGTCTTCACCCGGGACATCGACAAGGCCTTCAGGGTCGCTCGCGCGCTGCCCTGCGGTACGGTCTCGGTCAACGCCTTCTCGGAGGGGGACGTCAAGACACCGTTCGGCGGTTACAAACGCTCCGGCTCTCTCGCCCGCGACAACGGCGTCGAGGCGATGGACCAGTACACCCAGACGAAGACGATCTGGATCAACATCGCCTAAGCGCTCCGACGCGACAAACGATTCCCCGCCCTGCGTTGGAGCGCCCGGTTGACTCGGATTCTCGTTCAAGAATAACAGCGTACCAAAACGGGGAGGATTAGTCGGGTGGACACACGCAAGGTTGCCTTGATAACCGGTGGGCGCCGCGGTATTGGCCGTGGCATCGCCGGCTCCCTTGCCGAGGCGGGCTTCGATGTCGTCGTCAATGACGTCGTCGAGGACGAGGAAGTCGGCAAGACGCTTGCCCTCATCGCCGAGCGCGGCGCCATGGGGCGCTTCGTTGCCGCCGACCTTTCCGACATGGCTACCCATGAGGGTTTGCTCGACGCGGTCTATGAGACATTCGGCCGCCTCGACTGCCTGGTCAACAATGCTGGCGTCATGTGCGTACGCGGCGATCTCCTCGAGGCAACGCCGGAGGATTTCGATCGCGTCATCGGCGTCAATCTCAAGGGCACCTTCTTCATCACGCAGGCGGCGGCGAAACGGATGATCGCCGAGGAGTCAGCGCCACCAGGTCGGACCATCGTCACCATCAGCTCCGCCAACACGGTGATGGTTTCGCCGGAGAAGTCCTTCTACTGCATTTCAAAGAGCGCGCTGGCGATGGTGGTCCAGATGTTCGGGGTGCGACTGGCGGAAAACGGTATCGCCTGTTTCGAAATCCGGCCTGGCTTCATCCGCACCGAGATGTCGGCGCCGGTGCGCGACAGGTTCACCGCCATGATCGAGGCGGGGGCCACGCCGATCCGGCGCTGGGGCGAGGCCGGGGATGTCGGCAAGACAGTCGCCAGCCTTGCCACGGGTGCGCTGCCCTATACCGTCGGCCAGCCGATCCACGTCGACGGTGGACTCCTCGTCCACCGGCTCTGAGCCTGCCGGTCCTGCGTGCTTCGAGGCGCGCTTCGCGCGCACCTCAGCATGGCGACGTTTTGTAATTGGAAACATATGCTTAGCCATCCTGAGGTGTCCGGCGAACGCCGGCCCTCGAAGGACGCACCACATCATTCCTCCAGCGCCACCGTCCACAGGGATTCTTCGTCCTTGCGGCAGACCTCCAGCTCGAGCAGCGTTGCGCAGCGCGGGCAGCTGAACTCGCGGAGCTCAAGCTCGTCGTGCAGCCGGATATGCGGGCCGCAGGTCTCCGGCGGCACCGTGCGCATCGCCGCGTTGTCCTTCCAGTTGTCGCTCGCCGACCCGAGATCGTGGCCGCAGCAGCAATGGATGCGGCCGGCGCTCACCGAAAGGTCCGGCTTGCCCGCTGTGGCGATGGCGGGGGCTTCTGCCTCCGGCCACCGGCCGAGTCGTTCGCGACGGATCGCGGCGCGCTTGGCCGCCGTGGCGGTCGCATCCAGTTCGCCAGCGCCATCGACGACGACGCCATAGAGCGCCGCCGCCCATTCGCTTGTCACATAGCCGAGCCCGATGTCGGCGATGACGAGCTCGGGGTCACGGCGGAGCGGATCGCCGTAGCCGCCGCCGCCCTGGAAGGTGTAGGCGAAGATGTCGCCGCGATCGAGGCGGAGGTTACCCGGCTTGGCGCCGAGGTTCTCCGCCGACGGGTCGTTCATGATATCCGCTGCGCTGTGGAAGCGGTTGATCAGGCTTGCGGCCGGCTCCGTCGAGCGGCGCAGCAGATGATAAGCACAGGCCCCCGGCATGCCGCCGAACAGGCCGGTTGAGTTGGGCACCTCCGTGCCGTGGCCGATCAGCGTGCCATCAAAGCCGTCGACGCCGTGCGGCATGAGGGCGACACCGGTGGTGGCGCCGCCGCGCATCCGCCCCGGTCCGGCGGTATCTGGCACGAAGGAGCGGAAAAGGTAGAGCACCGGGCTTGCCGATTCGTTGGCTTCGACATTGGCGATCGACGGTCGCGGCACGTCGTAGTCGCCCGACCCGTCAAGGCCGTCCTGGTCGATCGATGCGCCGCCGCCGCCGGCCATCGAGTCGAGGAGGAAGGCGCCAAACTTCTCGCCGTCGCGGTCGCGACCGCCGAAGGTCAGGACCGACATCTGGCCCTTGGTCACCGCCTGCGCCTCGCGCACCATGTCGGGGGCCGCGCTGACCAGCCGCGACAGCGCCGCCACCGCAACGTTCATGACGATCCACACCGTCGAGATGGTGGCGCCGGACACCGGGGCCGGCCACTTGGCGTTGCAGACGACGGCTTCCGGAACTTCGATCTTCACTGGACGCAGCACCCCCTCGTTCCAACGGATGTCGGGGGCGAGGATGGGAAGCAGCCCGGTGAGGAGGGCGCCCTTCATGCCGGAGTAGGTGCAGTTGATGAAACCGGGCGCCTGCGGCGAGGTGCCGTCGAGGTTGAAGGTCAGTTCGTCGCCCTTCTTCTCCACCGCGAGACAGACGCGATACAGCCGGTTCGCCAGGCCGTCATGGTCGATGTAATCGCGCGCGCGGTAGACGCCGTCGGGGAGCGCGCGAAGCCGGGCGCGCATGCGCTCTTCCGACGCGTCGATCTCGGCATTCATCACCCCCTCGACGGTGTCGACGCCGTAGCGGTCGAAGAGCTGGTTGAGACGCTGGATGGCGACGTTGTTGGCGGCGATCATGCCCTTGAAGTCGAGGCCGATGACCTCGGGCAGCCGCGACATGCCCATGATCATCTGCCAGATGTCCTCGCGGACCTCGCCGTTCTCCACGAGCCTGACGCCCGGCAGAAGCATCGCCTCCTGCTGCACGTCGGTGGCGCTATACGCCCAGCTGCCGAACGCCATGCCCCCGGTGTCGAGCTGGTGGGCGCAGGAGCCCGCCCAGGCTACGCGCCGGCCGCCGGCGAAGATCGGTGCAACGATCGATACGTCCGGCTGGTGAATGGCACCGCGATAAGGATCGTTGAGGATGAACATGTCGCCCGCGCGGATGCCCGGATTGGCCTCGAAGTTCGCGATGATCGAGCGAATCACGGTCGACATGGTGCCGGTGTGGAAGATGACCTGCGGCCCCATGGTGACGATCGACCCGTCGCCGAGGTAGAGGCCGTTGTTGAAGTCGGTCGCGTCGGTGACGACCGGCGAGCCGGATACCGACTTGAGGGTGATCGCCTGTTCTTCGGTGATCGCCTGGAGCTTGTGGCGGATCACCTCGAACGTGATCGGATCGATCAATGCGGCCATGGAGCCGCCATCGGCGACGGCGGCGCTCATGGGTTTGCCTCGCTGAGGTCGATGGTGAGATTGCCCGCGTCGTCGACCAGCGCCGTCTGGCGGTTGGCGACATAGACGGTGGTCTCCGGATGCTCGATCACCGCCGGTCCCGCGACGCGATGGCCGACTGGCAGCTCGAGCCATTGCCAGATCGCGGTTTCCGCCAGCCGCCCCGCCTCCGGATCGAAGACATGGCGCCAGGAGGGGCTCGGCACGCGATCATGGCTCGGCCAGCTCGGAACCGGCTTACGGGTGTGGCCGATCGCTTCGACCCGGAAGGTCGTCAGCTCGACGCCGGCCTGACGGAAGCCCGAGCCCTTGCCATAGAGCGCCTCATAGGTTTGCTCGAAGAGCTGGACGGCGTCGCGCACGGCTTCGCTGGTGACCGGCCCGGGCGCAAAGCGGACGATCAGGTCGTGGGTCTGGCGGCGGTAGCGGAGATCGACGGTACGGACGATTTCCGCCTTGTCGGGATCGATTCCCGCCGCCGAGATCCGCTCGCGGCACTGCGCTTCGAGTTCGTTGAACAGCGCGTCGATGGCGGCCGGATCGAGACCCTCCCACGGGTCCTTTATGTCGCCGCCGCCACGCATCAGGAGCGATCGTTCCGCCGATTCGTGAATGTCGGAGGCGAGCGCCCCATAGGCCGAGTGCGCCATGCTGGTTGCCGGGATCACGATCTTCGGCACGCCGAGATCGGCGCCGAAGCTCGCCGAGTGGGCAGGTCCCGCGCCGCCATAGGCGAAGAGAACGAAGTCGCGCGGATCATAGCCGCGCCCGATGGTCACCTCGCGCAGTGTGTCGGCCATGTGGGAGTCGACGACCGCGCGGATGCCCGCCGCCGCTTCTTCGACCCCGAGCCCAAGTGGCCCGGCGATCTGGGTGCGGATCGCTTCGGCCGCCGCTTCACGGTCGGCGCTCATCCGCCCACCCAGGAAGTTGTCGGGCGAGATGATGCCGAGGACGACGTCGGCGTCGGTCACCGTTGCCAGCGTGCCGCCGCGGCCGTAGCAGACCGGACCCGGCACCGCGCCGGCGCTATCCGGTCCGACCCGCAGCAGGCCGCGCTCGACCCGGGCGATCGACCCGCCACCGGCGCCGATCGCCCGGATATCGATCATCGGCGTATTGAGATGATAGCCGCCCGCCTCATGGGTGCCGGAGACCAGCGGCTTGCCATCGACGATCAAGCCGACGTCGAAACTGGTGCCGCCCATGTCGGTGGTGATGACGTTGTCGTGGCCGAGCGCCTTGGCGAGCTGCAGCGAGCCGAGCACGCCGCCGGTCGGCCCGCTGGTCAGGAGGAGCACAGGCTTGCGGGCCGCCTCCCGGGCTGGCATCACGCCGCCTGACGAGTTGAGGATATGGAAGGCCCCGTTGAAGCCCCGCGCCCGCAGCAGTCCCTCCATGCGGTCGAGATAGGTGACAACGCGTGGCGCGAGGTAGCTGTTGAGAGCGGTCGTCGCCGTCCGCTCGTACTCGCCGATGATCGGCGCCAACTCCGAAGAGAGGCTGACATAGGCCTCGGGCCGCATCTCGCGGAGGATCTCGCCGACCCGCAGCTCATGTGCCGGATTGCGGAACGACCACAGAAAAACGACGGCGAAGGTCTCGACGCCGAGTTCGAACAACTCTTCCACTGCGGTCCTGACCGCGTCCTCGTCGAGGGGGAGAAGCACGGTGCCGGCATAGTCGACGCGTTCGGGAACCTCGCGCCGCAGCGCGCGCGGCACAACCGGATCGGGATAGCGGCGCTTCGAGTACCAGCCGAGCTCGTCGACCGTCATCGCCGCGGTTAAGCCCATCAGCCGCTGCAGGCCGATCGTATCGCCGAAGCCGCGGGTGGTGATCAGGCCGGTCACTGCCCCGGTCCGCTCGATCAGTGCGTTGGTTGCCTGGGTGGTGCCGTGACCGAAGGTGACGACGCGGGCGAGCAGATCGTCCGCGCTTATCCCTCTTGCCTCCGCGGCGAGGGCGATCGCGTTGAACACGCCGGTCTCCAGCTCGCCGGGCGTGGTGGAGGACTTGGCGGTGCTGATCGCCCCGTCTTCGTCCATCAGGACGAGATCGGTGAAGGTTCCCCCGATATCGACGCCGAGATACATTCGTCCTCCCTGCCAGACCGCACTTGCCGGATCGCCGGATGGTGCTCCCGCGAACATGACTGCGCGGTGCGTTCTTGACTGCCGACGGAATGAAGATGAAACGGATCGAGATTATCGGGTCGCCGGTCGATCATGTGCTGAGCCCGGGCATTATGAACCCGATGTTCAGGGCGGCGGGCGAGCCGTACGAGGTGGTGGCGCGCGAGGTGCGACCGACCGAGCTCGAGGCCTATGCCGCGAACGTGAAAGGCGACGATGCGGTCATCGGCCTCATCGTGACGACGCCACTGAAACAGGCGATCCGCGCCCATCTCGATCGCGAAACGGCGCTTGTCGGCTTCATCGGCGCATCCAATTGCGTCCGCTTCGATAGGACGAACTGGATCGGTGCCAATTTCGATGGACACGGCTTTCTCGCGGGACTTGCGGAAATCGGCCAGCCAGTCGACGGCGCGCGCGTTCTCCTGCTCGGTTGCGGTGGGGCCGGCGGCGCGATCGCCGCCAGCCTCGTCCAAAGCGGCGAAGTGGATCTCGCTCTCTGTGACATCGACAGGCCAAAGATAGACGCTTTCGCCGCCCGACTCAGAGCCTTTGCGCCGCGATCGACCGTACGCGTGGTCGACCAGCCGGTCGGGACGTTCGACATCGTCATCAATGCCTCGCCGGTCGGCATGGCGGCGGGCGATCCCTCGCCGCTCCCCGAGGAGGCCGTCGCTGGGGCCGGGGCGGTCGCCGATATCGTCGCCGTTGATACGTCCTTGAAGCGGTACGCCCGCGCGCTCGGCAAGCCGCTTGTCGAAGGGTGGGCGATGGTGCACGGACAGGCGGCGTTGTTCCGCCGGTTTCTCCTCGGCGATGCTTCGACCGAGATGGCTGTCCTTGCCGAATAGGCGTGGCCTGACGTAAGCCTCAGCGCGGAGCCCGGCCGGCCCGAAAGGAGAGAGGCGATGAAACTCGTCAGTTTCGTGCGGGATGACGATCAGGGATGGGGCGTTCTGCGCAATGACGGCGTGGTCGACATGACGGGTGCGTATCCGAGCCTGCGGGCCGCACTCGCCGCCGGGGCGCTGGCCACCGTGGCAAACGCCGCGAAGGGCAAGACCGCCGACCTTGCGCTCGCAGATGTTCGCCTGCTGCCGCCGGTTCCCGACCCTGGCAAGATCATCTGCATCGGTCTGAACTATGGCGCCCACCTCGCCGAGGGTGGAGATGCCATGCCGGCCTTCCCGTCGCTGTTTACCCGCTTCACCGACACCCTCGTCGCCCACGGCGATCCGATGGTCGTGCCGCGCGTGTCGTCGGAGCTCGACTACGAGTGCGAGCTGGCGCTGGTGATCGGCCGGGCCGGCCGCCACATCGCCGCGGCTGAGGCGATGGATCATATCGCCGGTTATGCCTGTTTCAACGATGGCTCGGTGCGCGACTACCAGGTCAAACATTCGCTGCCGGCTGGCAAGAACTTCCACGCCACGGCCGGCTTTGGGCCGTGGCTGGTCACCGCCGACGAGATACCGGAGCCCGGCAAGCTGTCGCTCCGCACCCTCCTCAACGGCGTGGAGGTTCAGCACGGCAACACCAGCGACCTGATCTTCGACATCCCGACGATCATTGCCTACGTATCGGGCTTCACGCCGCTGGCGGCGGGCGACGTGATCTCGACGGGCACGCCGGAAGGTGTCGGCTTCCTGCGCGACCCGCCGCTGTTCCTGAAGCCCGGCGACGTGGTCGAGATCGAGGTCGAGGGAATCGGCACCTTGCGCAATCCGGTGATCGCCGAGCCGACCTGACCTTGCCATCGGTCTAGCCGGCCGCGTCGGTGAGATAGGCGGCGAACCGGTCGGCGACGCCGGCGGCGTCGGCGTCGCCGTCATGGACCAGCACGCGGTAGCGGAGCGTCGTCGATCCGCCACGCGCTATCTCGCGCCGCTCCTTGCGGAAGGGGCCGACCGTGATCACGCCCCAGTCGGTGACGAACCACGTGACGTCGGCGTGGTCGACGGGATGGGGGCAGACCGCCACGCCCGCCCAGTGGCCGCCACCGACCGGTCCCGAATAGTCGATCCATTTCGCATCGCTGCCGGTGATCGCCGCGCCGCCTGCGCGCCCGTGATTGTCGGTCAGTCGGCCGCCGGAGGTCGCTGCGATCGACTCGGCGACGCGGACGTTGAAATAGGAATGCCGCGTCGGCCCGACGTGGAGGTCCCACTCGGCGGCGGCGAGACGCGATGTGACGTCGATGACGTAGTGCCCCGGAGCGGCTTCGATGTCGAGCGTTCGCGTCTCGGTCGCCGCGATGCGGCCATCCGGCGCCGCCCACTCGACCGGTCCGCGCCACTCCAGCGACCAGACCAGCCGATAGCGGTTTTCGCCGGTCGGCTCGCCGGTTGCCCCGGTCATGACGATGCGACCGGGCGCCCGCCCCTGGAAGGTGTCGTTGACATAGAAGTTGTAGGTGTATTCCTCGAACCGATCGTCCGCCGCCGGCATCATGCAATGCACATGGTCGGAGGCGATCCAGAAGGAGTTGTGGTGGGGGTGGTCGGCCGGCGCCTCGGAGGTCACGGCGAACCCGCTCGGTGTGTAGAGCGGGAAGACGTAGGCGCGCTTGCCGCCCTGGGTGAGCGCCAGAAGCGGCTTTCCGTCGATGCGCAGCATTCGCCGCTCGGTGCTGGCCCAGGCGCCTCTCGGCAGCGCGATCGGGTCGTCAGCAAGTGCGAAGCGATTGCGGACGGTCATTCTGGTGTCAAGGCGCTCCGGTTGCGCGTATCCGGCGCGCCATGGATGGCGGACATAGGCGTGCATTCCCAACGGTTCAAGTTGGATCGCCGGGTTTCCACACTGGATGCCATCGTTCCTCCCGCTTTGTGGCCTTCCGCCTGCGGCGGACGCCTCGAACCGCTCCGGTTATAGCCACCGCATCCAATTCTTGCACGATCTTTGACCTGTGATGACGGTGCAGAACAAGCTTGCCGGTCTTCCCTCCTGAACGGGCCTCAACAGACAGTCCGGTAACGTTCAATGATCACCGGGAGAACGTCATCGATCGGCCGCGACCACCATTCATCGGAGAGAATCTCAACCTCGCAGGCACCCTTGAAGCCAAGGGCCTCGACGGCGGCGCGCAGCTTGCGGATCTCAATGACGCCGTCGCCCATCATGCCGCGTCCGGTGAGGATGCTCTTGGTCGGCACGAGCCAGTCGCAAACGTGGAGCGTCAGCATCCGGTCCGCACCGATCCGGCTGATCTGGGCGAGGATCTCGGCATCCCACCACACATGATAAACATCGAGCGCAATGCCGAGACCGCGCGAGCGGTGGGGATCGATGGTGTCGCAGAGGTCGAGCGCCTGTCGCAGCGTGCACAGGCACGAGCGCTCCGCCGCCATCATCGGGTGGATCGGCTCGAGCGCCAACGGCATCCCGGCGGTCTCGGCGTAGTCCAGCATCTCGGCCACGCCGTCCGCAACCTGGGCGCGCGCGTCCGCCAGATTGCGCGAGGCCGCGGAGCCCGGCCGGGTGAACTGTGGCAGCCCTCCGACGACGATCACCAGGCATGGCGCGCCAAGCGCGACAGCTTCGTCAACGGCGCGACGATTGTCGTCGCGAACCTCGCGCCGGTGGGTATCATCCGTCGGAAAGAGGCCGCCACGGCAATAGCCGGAAAGGCCAAAGCTGCCGCCGCGCAGCGCGCGAACGGCGCGATCGAGGCCGATCTCGTGCACCTGATCGCGCCACGGTGAAACCATGGAGATGCCGTGCCGCCGGGCTGCGTCCAGGATGGCGGGAAGGTCCCCTTGCTTGCGAACCGTGGCGGTGTTCAGCGAGAGGAATCGCAGGTCTTTGTCAGCGGAAAGGTCGCGCATGGGTAAGTCGATCCCGCGGGAAGGCGGATCAAGTCAAGCGCTGCCGTCACCGAGGGCTTCGTAGGTCCACATCGACAGCTGCATCGGAAGGTCCTCAGTTTGCCGGGATCACGCGGTGCGCGTCATCGGCGGCGCGCCTCCCGGCCGGAGAGGAGGAGAAGCGCGAGGATCAGCGATCCGAACAGGATGCTCCGCCATCCGGGTGAGGCGTTGACCACCGTGATCAGCGCCGTGATCGTGACCAGCAGCACCGCGCCGGGAATGGTGCCCGCATAGGTACCCGATCCGCCCAGGATCGACGTTCCGCCCAGGACGACCGCTGCAATCGAAGCGAGCAGGTAGGGATCGCCGATCCCCACATAGCCCTGCCCGTTCATCCCGAGCAGGAGTACGCCGGCAAGGCCGGCCGTCAGCCCGCCGACCGCGTAGACGGCCATGGTCGTCGTGTGGGTGTTGATACCGGACAGCGCCGCGGCCAGCGGATTGGCGCCAAGGGCATAGATGCGGGCCCCGAACGGCGTGGCGTGGAGGACGATCAGCGCCGTCGCTGAGACGACGACCCAGAGCAGCACACCGGCGGGAATCCCGGCCGGCCGGGCGTTGCCGAACCAGTGGAGGAGCGGGTTCTGCGCCGACACGGCGGAGCCGCCGGCAACCAGGATCAACACGCCCTGCAGGAATGTCGCCATGGCAAGCGTCATGATCATCGGATGCACGCGCAGGAACGTGACGCCGAGGCCATTGAGCAGCCCGATGCCGCTAGCCGCCGCCAGGATGATGAGCGTCGAGGTGATGCCGGTGGGATCGCCGAAGGCGACCAGTGGTACGCCGACGGCGCTGACGGTGACAATGGCGCCGACCGACAGGTCGATGCCGCCGGCGATGACGACGAAAGTCTGGCCGATCGCCACCAAGCCGATGACCGAAGCAAGCTCCAGGAGGTAGCGAAGATGGCCATAGGAGCCGAAACCGGGCTTGGCGATGCCGGCAACGATCCACACCGCCGCGACGATGAGGAAGGTGAGGAGAGGCCGGTTGGTTAAGAGCGACCGGAACCGCCTCCGTGGAAAGCGGACGTCGTCGACGGCGCTCATCGGCGCCTCCAGCGGCCGGTGATTTCGGGCAGGGCCACGGCGCCGATGATGATCAGGCCCTGGGCGACGTATTGGGCGACGGGCGGAAAGCCGAGGAAGAACATGACGTTGATCATCACGCTGAGGAGCAGGCTTGCGGCGATGACACCGCGCATGGTGCCCTTGCCGCCGAGGAAGCCGACCCCGCCGAGCACCGCGGCGGCGATCGAGTTGAGAGTGAAGGCGGTGCCGATCACCGGGTCGCCCGAGCCGGTCTGGGCGGCGACGAACAGGCCGGCGCCGGTCGACAAGAGCCCGCTGATCGCATAGGCGGCGATCCGGGCGATGTCGACGGGCACACCGCCGCGATACGCTCCGACCGGGTTCTCGCCAGCCGCATATAGACTGAGGCCCAACGGTGTCGCGAGGTAGAGCTTCCACAAGAGCATGACGACAATCACCAGGATCGCCGCCGTCGGCGTGTTGCCGGCGAGCAGGTCGGAGAACCAGGCCGGAATGGCGCCACCCGGGCGCGGCAGGATGAGAAGCGCCGCGCCGCCGACAATAAAGGAAGCGGCCAGCGTCACGACGATCGCTGGTAACCGAAGCCGGACGACGATCACCCCGCATATTGCGCCGAACGCCAGACCTGCAGCGGCGACGAGAACAATGCCGCCGGGGACTCCGAGCGGACCGGTCATGGTGGTCGCGGCTATGACGGCGCCGAGGCTGACGGTGGCGCCGATGGCGAGGCTGATGCCGCCAGTCAGCATCAGGATCGCCTGGGCCATCGAGACGAGAGCGAGCGGCAGCCAGCTCTGGGCGAACTTGGAGATGCCGCTGACGCTCACCAACCCGGGGAAGAGATAGATGTAGAGGGCGACGAACGCTGCCACCACGATGAACAGCGGGCGAACCCCGCGATTGCGCTGAAGCTGGACCCGCCAGTAAAGCGCGGACGTCGCCTTCCCTTCCACTGCGCTCACGCGGCCGCCCTCGCCGGCTCGGCGCCCATGGCGGCGGCGACGATCGCCTCTTCGCTGATCGTGCCTTGCTCCAGCGTCCGCACAATCCGGCCCTCCCGCATCACGGCAACGCGGTCGCAGATGTGGACGAGTTCGGGCGTGTCGGAGCTGGACAAAACGACCGCCCGCCCCTCGCCGGCGAAGCGGCGGAGCAGGAGGTAGATCTCGCGCTTGGTCTCGACATCGACGCCGCGGGTGGGATCGTTGAGGAGCAGGATCGGCGGGTCGCTCGGCATCCATTTGGCGAGCGCCACCTTCTGCTGGTTACCGCCCGACAGCGCCTGGACCTGGCGCGTGAGGTCGCCCTTGATGTCGAGGCGGTCGGCAAGTTCGCTTGCCAGAGCGCGTTCCTTGTCGCGGTTGCGGAGCGACAGGCCACGCACCCGGCCGAAGCCGGGCAGCATCATGTTCCAGGCGATGGTGTGGATGAGGTGAAGCCCCTCCCGCTTGCGGTCGGCCGGCACATAGGCAAGGCCAAGCGCATTGGCCTTCGGCACCGATGCGGGCAGGCCCGGTCGTCCGTTGAACGACGCGCTGCGGACGGAGGCCGGCAACGCGCCATAGAGCCCTAGCAGGAGATCGTCCTGTCCCTGGCCGACAAGGCCGCCGATGCCGAGGACTTCGCCGCGGCGGATCTCGATGTCGATGTCGGACAATGGCCCCGACGAGAAGCCGGAGACTGACACGATCGGCTCGCGCTCGTCGACCGGCGTCCAGGCGGGAAACAGGTCCCCGGGATCGCGGCCAACCATCAGGCGGACGAGGCCGGCGGCATCGACGCCTTCCAGTGGGCGGTCGGCGGTGACGGTGCCATCCTTCAGGACCGTGACGTAATCGCAAAGCCGCATCACTTCGTGCAGGCGATGAGAAATGTAGAGCACGGCGGTGCCTGAGGTGCGGAGCTTTCTCAAAAGCTCTGTCAGCGTGTCCGCTTCGTGCGCCGACAGCGACGAGGTCGGCTCGTCTAGGATGAGGACCCGTGGTTCGCGAAACAGTGCCTTGGCGATCTCGACCATCTGCCGGCGGCCGAGCGGCAAGTCAGCGACCGGCGTGGCGAGGGTCTCGTCAAGCCCGACGAGGTCGCAGACCTCGCGGGCGCGCTGCGCCAGGCGGGGATAGTTGATCAGCCCCCGGCGGCGGGGATAGGCGCCGAGCCCGATGTTCTCGGCGATGGAGAGCTGGCTGGTGAGGCTGAGTTCCTGCTGCACCACCGCTATCCCTGCTTTGCGGGCATCGGAGGGCGTCAGGCTTTTGCGGCTCTGACCGTCGACCTCGATGGTTCCCCCGTCGGGGACGAGGGCCCCCGACAGGAGGTTGATGAGGGTCGATTTGCCTGCTCCGTTCTCGCCGAGCAGCGCATGGATCCGGCCCGGTGCGAGGGTAATGGAGACCTCGTTGAGGACCGGATTGCCGAAGAACGACTTCGATACGCCGCGGGCTTCGACAATCGGAGCAGGCATATTCGCGACCCGCTTACTGGGAGCCGGCGATCAGTTCGTCGAACAGCTTCTCGTCCCACGGCGAATAGATGTAGCCGTCGGCCGGGAAGTCCTGCGCCCGCGCCAGGTAGTCGTCGATGTTGCTGTCGTCGATGATCGGCAGCGGCACCTTGATGAAGGACGGAACGTCCTCACCCTGCAACGCCTTGACGGCGGTGTAGGCGGCAAATGCGCCGAGCCAGTTCGGCTGCATGGTCGCCCATGAGCTCAAACCCTTCTCCTTCCACAGCTCGAGGAACTGGCGTGCGTTCTCGCCGGTCATCGGCACCATTTCACGCCCCTGCTTGTCCATCGCCAGGATGGCGCCGGCCGACAGCGCGCCACCGAGCGACAGGATGCCGTCGATGTCCGGGTGGGCGAAGAGCAGGCTGGTGACCGCCTCCTGGGCGGGCGCCACGTTGTAGGCGGTGTTGGTCTCGGCGAGAATCTCGATGCCGGGATTCTCGGCCAGCGCCGCATCGGCGCCGGCGCGACGATCGTCGCTGACCGAGACGCCGGCCGGGCCGTTCAGGATGAGAATCTTGCCCTTCCCGCCGAGCTTGTCGATCAACCAGCGGGCGGCGGTGTCGCCCCACGCGTTGGAGTCGGTGTTGACCTTCGCCGTCACCTGGTCGGTGTCGACGAGACTGTCGAAGTTGATGATGGCGATCCCCTTCTCGCAGGCATCGGCGAGCACGCGGGCGGGCGCCGTCGACGAGCCCGCAATCAGCAGGATGGCGTCGACATCGGCGTCGATCATCGACTGGATCTGCTGGATCTGGACGTTGGCGTCGCCCTGCGCGTCGGTGATCACCAGTTCATCGACAAGGCCAGCCTCTTTCAGCTTCTCGACCTCATCGGTGATCGTGCCCTCGGTCTGCTTCATCCAGGTTGGTATCGAGTAGATGTTTGCCCAGCCGAGCGTGTACGGGGGCTTGCGATCTCCCTTTATGCAATTGGCCGCGGCCTCTGCCTGTGCGGCCAGTCCGATCGCAGCGAACAGGCCAAGACAGACGGCGGCAGTCGCCGCCTTGAGAGACGATTTCAGCATCTTTTTTTCCTCTCCGGTGATGTCCGGGCATTTGGCCGATGAGCCTCGCGACGTCCGCGATCCGCGCGGCGGTGGCCGACGACTCTTGGTGGTCGAGGGTCCCATCGCCCATACCTCGCCCCGACGAAAAGTTCCGTTATATTGGATTTAGTGCCAATATAACGGAACCAGAATGCTAGCTTCGTTCCCCCCCATGCGCAATAGAGACTGAGAGCGGGCCCGGAGGATTCGCCAATGCCTTCACCAAACGTCACGGAGATCGCCACCAGCCGGCGCATGCGCGGGCTCGATCGCGCCTTCGAGATCCTGGATTTCCTCAGGGCGCGGAGGAGTCCGGCGCGCCCCAATGAGATCGCAATCGGTATCGACGCGCCGAAGTCGACGGCCTATGAGTTGGTCAATCTTCTGCTCAAGGCCGGTATTCTCGAATACGCCGACCGGGAAGGGCGGGTGTTTCTGGGGCGCAAGCTCTATTTCCTCGGTCTCGCCTACCAGACGCGATTCGACCTGGCCCGGGAGTGCGAGGCTTATCTCGACCGCCTCGCCGAGATCACCCGCGAGACCTCGCAGCTTTGCATGCTCGACGGCAACAAGTACACGGTGGCGATGATGCGGGAGGGCATCAGGCCGTTCCGGATCAGCTCCGATGTCGGTGAGCCGATCCCGCTTCCCTGGACGGCTTCCGGGAGATTGCTGGTGTCCCATATGCCGGACGAGGAAATTCTGTCGTTCATCCCTGAGGGCGATTTCGTCCTGCCCAGCGGCTCGCGGCTCGATTCCGCGGTCTTCCTCGCCGAGGTTCACCGGGCTCGTGAGGACGGGTTCTTTTCGTTTGACACGCTGGCCGACAACTTCACGCATTGCTTTGCGGCGCCGGTGTACCAGGACGGCGCGATTTGTGCGGCGACCGTGTGCCTGATTGCGCCGCGCGAGGACGCGCTCAGGAACTATGATGGCTATCGTGATGCGCTGCTTGCGGCCGCGCACGAGCTGTCGGACAAACTCGGCGGCGGGCCGCTACGCTTCGCCAAGGCAGGCGTCGTATAGGCAACTCTCGGCCAGGCCGAACTCATCGAAGATCAGACGGATTTCGTCGCGGCAGGGCGCGGTTTGTATCGGGATCGCGTTCGCCGGAGGTGCCCGCGCATCGCGTCCGCCGCGCGGTCGGGATCGTGGGCGGCAATCGCCTCCAGGATCTCCTTGTGCTCGGTGATTGTGCGCGACTCCTTCCCTTTCCAGCGCAGCACGCCGGAATGGAAGCGGCTCAGCCATTGCAGCATCGCGCGACTCGCCGCTTCGAAAATAGGATTGCCGGTAATCGCGGCAATCTCCGTGTGGAACGCCATGTCCGCCGCAACGAATTTGGCGGGATCGCCGCCAAGCTGCGCGCGGTTGTACTCGAAGGCGGCCGAGAGCCGTGCGATGTCAGCGGCGCTCGCACGCTGGGCAGCTTCCCTCGCCATGCCGACTTCAAAGAATTCGCGGGCCTCCTTGAGATGGTCGAGCGAGCGGGGTGAGGTTGCCAGCAGGCGGCGGCCGGCGTGATCGATCTGGGCGATCACCGAGAAGGTATTCGGCTGTGTCACCCGCGCCCGCTCGCCGTGGCTGATCGCGATAAGCCCCATGGTTTCGAGCGCCTGCATCGCTTCACGGATCGCCGGCCGGCCGACGCCGAAGCGCGCCATCAGCTCCCGCTCGGAAGGAAGCTGCTCGTCGGGGGCGATCTCGCCACCCTCGATCATCGTAAACAGGCGGTCGAAGACTTCGTCCGACAGCTTGCGCCGCACGATCTTTTCCGTCGCATCGGGTTGTTGGGTCATTCTCTGCTCGTGTCGGCGTCGGACTTGCCACTGGTATGATGAGTTCATAAACATAGCGGCGCGCGGTTCAATGCACACTCGCCAAGGATGGTCGCTTGAGCAAGGCGAATTCGGCGCGGATCGAGGCTGACTATCTGGTCGAGACCGCTTTTCCTCCCGAAGCCGCCGCGGAAGCGATGGCCGGCGAGCAGTCAACCGGGACGTTCGTTGCCGTGCCGGGCGAAACGCCGGAACTGAAGGCGCGCGCTGCCGCCCGCGTCGAAAAGCTGGAGGTGGTGGGAGAAGCCGAGGCGCCGTCCCTCCCGGGTTCCGGCGCCCCGAAGAGCGGCGGGCGGCGGGTACTCGCCCGCGTCACCATCTCGTGGCCGCTGGACAATCTCGGCCCGTCGCTCCCCAACCTGATGGCGACCGTCGCCGGCAATCTCTTCGAGCTCAGGCAGTTCTCCGGTCTTCGCCTCGTCGATCTGCGCTTCCCGGCCGCCTTTGCACAGGCCTATGCGGGGCCCGGCTTTGGGGTCGAAGGAACCCGGCGCCTCGCTGATGTCCATGGCCGACCCCTGATCGGCACGATCATCAAGCCCAGCATCGGCCTGAACCCGGATGAGACGGCTGGCCTCGTTTGGGTCCTCGCCAAAGCCGGTATCGACTTCATCAAGGACGACGAACTGAATGCGGACGGCCCGGTCTGCCCGTTCGACCAGCGGGCGCATGCCGTGATGAAGGTGGTCAACAATCACGCGGACCGGACCGGCAAGCAGGTCATGATCGCCTTCAACCTCACAGGCGATCTCGATCAGATGCGGCGGCGGCACGATCTCGTCCGCGACCTCGGCGGCACCTGCGTGATGGCGAGCCTCAACTCGGTCGGACTGGTCGGCATGATTGAATTCAGGCGGCATTGCGATCTGCCGATCCATGCCCACCGCAACGGCTGGGGATACCTTTCGCGCCATCCGCTGCTTGGATGGTCCTATGTCGCCTGGCAGAAGATCTGGCGACTTGTCGGCGTCGACCACATGCACGTCAACGGATTGCGCAACAAGTTCAGCGAGGCGGACGACAGCGTAATGGCATCGGCCCGCGCCTGCCTTTCGCCACTCTTCGACGAGAGGCCGTGCGTCGTGATGCCCGTGTTTTCGTCGGGCCAGACCGCCATGCAGTCGCCGGACACCTATCGCGGGCTCGGCTCCGTCGATCTCATCTATGCGGCCGGCGGCGGCATCCTGGCGCACCCGCTTGGTCCAGACGCGGGGGTTGCGAGCCTCCGTGAGGCGTGGGAGGCGGCAATCACCGGAATCGCGCTCGAGGACTATGCGCGCGACCATCCGGCACTCGCCGCGGCAATTGAGGCTCCTCGATGACGGATGGCGCAAGGCCGCTTCCCGACGGGCCACTGGTCGCGTGGTATGGCGACGATTTCACGGGTTCGGCGGCCGTGATGGAGGCGCTCACATTCGCCGGTCTCGACTCCGTGCTGTTTCTCGACGTGCCGACCGCTGGTCAGCTCGGCCGTTTCCCCGGCATGCGCGGCATCGGCGTCGCCGGGATTGCCCGGTCGCAAGACCCAGCGTGGATGGCGCGTGAGCTGCCGCCCGTCTTTCGCGCGCTCGTTGCGCTCGACGCGCCGGTAATCCAGTACAAGATTTGCTCGACGTTAGATTCCGCACCGGAAACCGGTTCGATCGGCAAGGCCATCGACCTTGGGCTGCCGATCGTCGGCGCGACATGGGTTCCGCTCCTTCCGGCGGCGCCGCCGATCCACCGCTACCAGGCGTTCGGCAACTTGTTTGCCGCCGTGCAGGGCACCGCCTATCGGCTTGACCGGCATCCGACGATGAGCCGCCACCCGGTGACGCCAATGACCGAAGCCGACGTCCGTCATCATCTGGCGAGGCAGACCAGACTGCCGATTGGGCTTGTCGACCTTGTCGCCATGAAAGCGGGTCGCGCCGCAACCGAGCTCGCCACACAGCTTGCCGCCCGTCAGATGGTCATCGCGCTTGACGTCGTCGACGATGAAACCCTCCAGATCGCGGGTCGCCTCATCTGGGAAAGTGGCGGGAAGCGCGCGTTCGCTGTCGGCTCGCAAGGCGTGGAATATGCGCTGATCGCGTATTGGCGAAGCGCTGGGCTGATCGCGCCGGCGGGGCTGTCACCGAAGGCGAGTGCTGCCGACCGCATGGTCGTGGCATCCGGCTCCTGTTCGCCGGCTACCGCCGAGCAGATCGCCTGGGCGCGCGAGCGGGGGTTTCTCCCGGTGCCGGTTGACGCCGCCAGAGCCGTCGACGAGGCCGCATGGGCGACCGAGGTCGAACGTACAGTTGCCGAGGCACTCCGTTATCTCTCTCTCGGCCACGATCCCATTCTCTACACGGCTGCCGGCCCCGACGATCCCGCCGTGGCGCGCTTCCGGACGGCGGTTAAAGCGGCCGGGATTGACGAGGCTCTGGCTAACGCACGGGTGGGCGATGGTCTCGGCCGCGCCGTCGACCGGATCATTCGGACGGCGAAGATCAATCGCGCAGTTATCGCCGGCGGCGACACCTCGAGCCACGCTGCACGGACATTGAGCGTATTTGCCCTGACCGCCATGGCTCCGACGGTGCCCGGAGCGGCGCTGTTCAAGGCCCATTCCGAGGACCCGGCCCTGGAAGCGCTCGAGATTGCCTTGAAGGGCGGGCAGATGGGGACCGTGGATTATTTCGGTCTGATCAAGGCGGGCGGAGTCAGCTAGCCGCCACGATGTCGGCGAGCCTCTTCCTCATAGGATCATGTCGTCGATGCTTTGCGCAATCTCCGCCGGCTCGAACACCTTGAGCCAATCGTCGCGCAGGATGCGGGGGCGGGCGCGGTCGATCGCCTTCAGCGCCGCATCGGAAAACACCGCGCCGGGAACCAGCTGAAAAGCGATCGCCAGCTCGACGTTGATGTGTCCGAACAGAAAGTCGAAGGCGGCCTCGCGCGGCACGCCACGCCTGACCGCTTCGTCCAGCGCCTCACGCAGCGCCATCAACAGCGTCCCGCTCACCGTTTCGGCCAGCGCCGGCTCGAGGATCGCCATCTGTTCGACCGTTATCCGATGCGCGCGCATGGTGGGCGCGAACATCGTCTTGGCGATCTCCTCGCCAACTGCATAGTGCTCCTCCGGACCCTGCAGGAGGGCGCAAACGATGTTCTGCTTGGCCGCCACCATGCCGAAAAAGTCGCGTTTCGCCTCTTCGCTGACCTCGTCATTGACGACCGGCGGATGGCAGGGATGCGTGACGAAGTAGGTCACGTCGCCGCGCTTGGGCAGGTGGCCGGCATGCGGGGCAGCCGGGTCAAGCGCCATGACCATCGTGCCGGGTTTCAGGAGCGGGTCGATTTCGTGCGCGATCTTTCCGATCAGCCGGTCCGGCACCGCGAGAATGACGACCTCCGCGCCTTCCAGCGCGTGATCGCGCGGCGTGGCT
>Ga0210086_1000302_pt1 | contig 30712 bp, 32 predicted proteins | sample China_Galinas_PW_3_FD_184867 | JGI IMG/M metagenome (GOLD analysis project Ga0210086, IMG submission 184867) | Wetland microbial communities from San Francisco Bay, California, USA, that impact long-term carbon sequestration - China_Galinas_PWB_D2... | ecosystem: Environmental > Aquatic > Marine...
CATGGGCCCGCGTTCCTTGTCCTGGATGCCTGAAGAACACCCAGCTCACAGGGGCGCGGGCCCCTAATCAATCACCGACACGACACGATGTCGGACAGCTCCACACCCCCATCAAGTGCGAAGAGCCCAGAAAGGCCACCGCGGCCATGCGCAAATCGCCGGTGGCTCCGAACAGCGCAACGACGCTAGCCGCCAACAGAATACGCAACGCGGCAGCGACCGCGAACGGCTCCGGACCTGGCTGCAGGGCCCCAGCGGCACTGCGCACAAGAGCCTTGATCCAGGTCACCGGACAATGATCGCGCACCCGGAGCGGCCGGCGCCCCTCGGTGGCCTATTGGCTTTGGGCCAGGCTGCGCACCGCTTCGATGCGGGCCTGCAGCTGGTCACTGGTCGCGGCCGCCACCGGCGGGCCGCCGCATATCCGGCGTAGCTCGTTGTGGATCCAGCCGTGCGGCTTGCCGGTCCGGTGGTGGGCCGCCGACACCAGCGCGTTGAGCTCGCGTCGCAGATCACGCAGTTGGCCGTGAGTCGTTCGCGGCGGCAGTGCCGCACCGTCGCGGCTCCGGGTGGCCAACTGCTCCTCCTGGCGGCGCCGCAACAGGTCCCGCATCTGTGCGGCGTCGAGCAGGCCGGGGATGCCGAGGTAGTCGGCCTCCTCGTCGCTGCCGGCCGGCGTCGCGGTGCCGAACGAGGAGCCGTCGAAGATGACCTGGTCGAGTTCGGCATCGGCGCCCAGGGATTGGAAGCCGTTGTCGGGCTCGGTCGGTTCGCTGCGTCGCCGCTCCACCGGCTCGTCGTCGCCCAGCGACTCGCGGTGCGGCTTGCCCAGCACGTGGTTGCGCTGCGCCTCCAACTCGCTGGCCAGCTGAAGCAGCGTCGGCACCGACGGCAGGAAGATGCTGGCGGTCTCCCCGGCGCGCCGGGAGCGGACGAAGCGTCCGATGGCCTGGGCGAAGAACAACGGGGTGGACGCGCTGGTGGCGTATACGCCCACTGACAACCGCGGCACGTCGACGCCCTCGGAAACCATGCGAACCGCCACCAGCCAGCGGCTGGTGCCCGACGCGAACCGGGTGATCCGCTCGGAGGATCCCGGATCATCGGACAACACCACCGCCGGTACCTCGCCGGTGATCGTGGTCAGCAGCTCGGCATAGGCGCGGGCGGCGGTTTGGTCGGAGGCGATGATCATTCCGCCGGCATCGGGGACGTGCTCGCGTTTCTGCTGCAGCCGTCGGTGAGCGGCGGCGATCACCGCGGGCATCCACTCCCCGGCGGGGTCCAGGACAGTCCGCCATGCCCGCGCGGTCTGCTCGGCGTTCAGTGGTTCGCCGAGCCGGGCTGCGTATTCCTCGCCGACGCTGTCGCGCCAGCGTGCCTCCCCGGAATAGGCGAGGAAGACCACCGGCCGGACGACCCCGTCGGTCAGGGCCTCGGAGTAGCCGTAGGTGTGGTCGGCCTGCGAGCGCAGCAACCCCTGCTCGTCGGGGGCGTAGCTGACGAACGGGATGGCACTGTCATCGCTGCGGAAGGGTGTTCCGGTCAGCGCGAGGCGTCGCGTCGCGTCGTCGAAGGCCTCCCGGATGCCCTCGCCCCAGCTCTTGGCGTCCCCGCCGTGGTGAATCTCGTCGAAGATCACCAACGTGCGCCGATTCTCGGTGCGCACGCGGTGACGCATCGGATGGTTGGCCACCTGGGCGTAGGTGACGACGACGCCGTGGTACTCCGTGGATGTCTGGGCGCTGGAGTTGGTGAACCTGGGGTCCAGCGAAAGTCCGACGCCTGCCGCCGCGGCCGCCCACTGGGTCTTGAGGTGGTCGGTGGGGACCACGACGGTGATGCGTTCGACGGTGCCGTCGGCCAGCAGTTCGGCCGCGATGCGCAGCGCAAACGTGGTCTTGCCGGCGCCGGGGGTGGCCACCAGCAGAAAATCGCGCGGCTTGGCGGTCAGGTACCGCACCAACGCCCGTCGCTGCCAGCCCCGCAAAGCCCGGGTGCTGGGCGCATCCACTGCCCGCACCCTGGGACTCCCCTCTGATCGAGATGGACTCTAGTGCAAGCGGATCCGCCCGCGCATCTCAGTTCGGCGTGTCGTCAGACGAAGAAGTTGTCGTTGTGGATGAAGAACTCGCGGCGTTGTTCGTCGGAGAGCTCGCCGAGCTTGGCCAGCCCTTCGAAGTAGAACTCGCGCGGTGCGCCGGGAGCAAACAGGATGAGGATCGAGGCGGGCGCGTCGGACTCGTTGCGGAAGCCGTGGATGCCGCCCGGGGGCACATAGAGGTAGTCCCCGGGTGCCGCGTCGATCCAATCGCGGCCGTCGTTCAGCCGCATCCGCCCGGACAGCACGAAGAACGACTCCGACATGGCCTTGTGGAAGTGCGGTCCGGGACCGCCGCCGGCGGGGCCGATGTCGACGCGGTACAGGCCGAAGAGGCCGTCGGTGGACTGCTGGGTGGCCAGGTAGCTGTACTTCACGCCCCACGACTCGTAGTCAGACGGTGCGTCGGCGCGGCGCAGCGTGGCGCTGACCTCGCCGGTGTCGGCGGTGTGGCGCGGCGGGGGATAGGGCGGTATGTGCAGCGACATGGCGCCAGTCTGCCTGGATCAGCTGACGGGATACGCCACTGCGGTCAGTTCCTCGGACACGGCCCACAGGCGCCGCTGCAGCTCGACGTCGTGGGACTGGTCCGAGGACGCCACCACCTTGGGGAATCCGCGAACCTCGCCCAGCCCGTCGGGCCCGTAGTATTCGCCGCCGAGCACGTACGGATCGGTGGCGCCGCGCAGCGTCGGCAGCGCCCCCATGTCGGCGGGCTGTCCGATGCGTTCGGCAACGAACTGCAGCGGGCCGGGCAGGTGGCGCGCCAGTTCGGTGTTGGAGCCGCCGGGATGCGCGGCCACCGCGATCGTGGTGCCGTGCGGGGCGAGCCGGCGTTGCAGCTCGTAGGTGAACAGCAGGTTGGCCAGCTTGGATTGACCGTAGGCTCTGACCCGGCTGTAGCTGCGCTCCCACTGCAGGTCATCGAAGTGGATGGCGGCGCGGATGCGGTGGCCGATGCTGCTGACGGTGACCACCCGCGAGCCGGGCGCAGCCAGCATCCGGTCCAGCAGCAGGCCGGTCAGTGCGAAATGTCCCAGGTGGTTGGTGCCGAACTGCAGTTCGAAGCCGTCCTCGGTGGTCTGCTTGGGCGGATACATGACGCCGGCGTTGTTGATCAGCAGGTCGATGCGCTCGTGGGCCGACCGTAGCTCTTCGGCGGCGGCGCGGATCGAGGCGAGCGAGCCCAGGTCCAGTTTCTGCACGGTGGCCGTGGCCCCGGGGGTGCGGGCCATGATCCAGCTGGCGGCGTTCTCGCCCTTGTCCAGGTTGCGGACGGCGAGCACGACGTGGGCGCCGTGGGCGGCCAGCGCTGCGGCGGCTTCCAGGCCCAGTCCGGTGTTGGCTCCGGTGACGACGGCGATGCGGCCGGTCTGGTCGGGCATGTACGCGCTCGTCCACTTCATCAGCGGCCTTCTCTTCTACAATATAAAATAAATCCGTGCGGACGGGTCCCGCACGCCCTGAAATATACGGAACGTACGCCCCGTTTTCACTGTCGGCGCATGTGCTTGGGAGGTGACATGGCTCAACCCGCGCGACCCCTGCGGGCCGATGCCGTGCGAAATCGCGCCCGGGTCCTTGAGGTGGCCTACGACACCTTCGCGGCTGACGGCCTGTCGGTGCCGATCGATAAGATCGCTCGGCGGGCCGGTGTCGGCGCCGGCACGGTGTACCGGCATTTCCTGACCAAGGAGGCGTTGTTCAAGGCTGTACTCGAGGACCGGCTGCGGCGCATCGCCGACGAGGGCCGCACGCTCCTGGATTGCGCCAACCCGGGCGAGGCGCTGTTCACCTTCCTGCGGTCGATGGTCGAACACGGGGCCACCGACCGGGGACTGGTCGAGGCGCTCGCCGGATTGGGCATCGATATCGAGGCTGTGGTGCCCGATGCCGAGGAGGCCTTCCTCGGCCTGCTCGGCGAGCTTCTGCGGGTCGCGCAGCAGGCCGGGGCGGTGCGTGCCGACGTCGACGCTGCCACGATCAAGACGTTGCTGGTGGGGTGTCAGGCGATGCAGAGCTACAGTCCGGAACTCACCGACCGGGTCACCACGATCGTCGAGGATGGTCTGCGGGCGAACGACTCCTTGCACTCGCCGGGGTCGAGTGCTAAGAATGCAATTGGCACTCCCGACCGGTGAGTGCTAGGCCGGGACGGTGAGGCAAGGGGCCGCGCCTGCGGAGCACACCCACGCCGTCCGTCGCGGGCACTGCACCCGGCCGACAGATGTGCATCCCCAATCCGGAGGAATCGCTTCGCAATGGCCAAGACAATTGCGTACGACGAAGAGGCCCGTCGCGGCCTCGAGCGAGGCCTGAACAGCCTCGCCGACGCGGTAAAGGTGACGTTGGGCCCGAAGGGCCGCAACGTCGTCCTGGAGAAGAAGTGGGGTGCTCCCACGATCACCAACGATGGTGTTTCCATCGCCAAGGAGATCGAGCTGGAGGATCCCTACGAGAAGATCGGCGCTGAGCTGGTCAAGGAAGTTGCCAAGAAGACCGACGACGTCGCGGGTGACGGAACCACCACCGCGACCGTGCTGGCCCAGGCGCTGGTCCGCGAGGGCCTGCGCAACGTCGCAGCCGGCGCCAACCCGCTCGGCCTGAAGCGCGGTATCGAGAAGGCCGTCGAGAAGATCACCGAGACGCTGCTGAAGTCGGCCAAGGAGGTCGAGACCAAGGAGCAGATCGCGGCCACCGCCGGCATCTCCGCCGGCGACCAGACTATCGGCGACCTGATCGCCGAGGCGATGGACAAGGTCGGCAACGAGGGTGTCATCACCGTCGAGGAGTCCAACACCTTCGGCCTGCAGCTGGAGCTCACCGAGGGTATGCGCTTCGACAAGGGCTACATCTCGGGTTACTTCGTGACCGACGCCGAGCGCCAGGAAGCCGTCCTGGAGGATCCCTACATCCTGCTGGTCAGCTCCAAGATCTCGACCGTCAAGGATCTGCTGCCGCTGCTGGAGAAGGTCATCCAGTCCGGCAAGCCGCTGCTGATCATCGCCGAGGACGTCGAGGGCGAGGCGCTGTCCACCCTGGTCGTCAACAAGATCCGCGGCACCTTCAAGTCCGTCGCCGTCAAGGCCCCGGGCTTCGGTGACCGTCGCAAGGCGATGCTGCAGGACATGGCCATCCTCACCGGTGGTCAGGTCGTCAGCGAAGAGGTCGGTCTCTCGCTGGAGACCGCTGACATCTCGCTGCTGGGTCAGGCTCGCAAGATCGTGGTGACCAAGGATGAGACCACCATCGTCGAGGGTGCCGGTGACTCCGACGCCATCGCCGGCCGGGTGGCCCAGATCCGTGCCGAGATCGAGAACAGCGACTCCGACTACGACCGCGAGAAGCTGCAGGAGCGCCTGGCCAAGCTGGCCGGCGGTGTTGCGGTGATCAAGGCCGGCGCCGCGACCGAGGTGGAGCTCAAGGAGCGCAAGCACCGCATCGAGGACGCGGTGCGCAACGCCAAGGCCGCCGTGGAGGAGGGCATCGTCGCCGGTGGCGGCGTGGCCCTGCTGCAGTCGGCCCCGGTGCTCGACGAGCTGTCGCTGGTCGGTGACGAGGCCACTGGTGCCAATATCGTCAAGGTCGCGTTGGAGTCCCCGCTGAAGCAGATTGCCTTCAACGCCGGCCTGGAGCCGGGCGTTGTCGCCGAGAAGGTGCGCAACTCCGCTTCTGGCACCGGCCTCAACGCCGCCACCGGTGAGTACGAGGATCTGCTCGTCGCCGGTGTCGCCGACCCGGTCAAGGTCACCCGCTCGGCGCTGCAGAACGCGGCGTCCATCGCGGCGCTGTTCCTGACGACCGAGGCCGTCGTCGCCGACAAGCCGGAGAAGGCCGCCGCTCCCGTCGGCGACCCGACCGGTGGTATGGGCGGCATGGACTTCTGAGTCCAGGTTGTAGAAAAGGCCCGGTCCCCTCAGGGGGCCGGGCCTTTTCCCTTGCGGTTTAGCGAGGCCCGCCGTGCGGCCCGCCATTCGGCCCGCCGTGAGGCGCGGGGGCATTGTGGAAGAGCAGTGCATTGCCCCAGAACGGATACTGCAGCGCACCGGCCTGGACCGGGACGGGGCCCGGCCTGGCGGCGAACTGCGCGTTGCCGGGCACGTGCTGAGCCGGAAGGGGGGCGGGCGGAGCGATGGGCGCTGCCGACGCTGCTATCCGGGGCCAGACCGCGCAGCGCGGCATCGACGATCGCGTCGGCCGCGTGCTCGTCGAGCGGTGCATGGCCGATGAACAGACGGAAGATCGCTGCTCCGACCATCAGATCCAGTGCGGTGGTGAAGTCGACGTCGGCACGCAGCTCTCCGCGTTGTACGCCGCGATCCCAGCTTGCCCGTATCGACGCGCGGCGCGGGCCTATCAGGTGCTCCCGCAGTTCCTGGCGCACCTGGGGATCGGACTGTCCTTCCCCGATCAGCTGGGCATAGATCCGGCCGCTGGGGCCCCGGTAAAACTCGACCAGGCCGCGGATCAGGGCGCGCAGATCCTCGCGGGCCGAACCGGTGTCCGGAGCCGGCGCGTCGGCGGTCATCTCCGACATGAAAGCCTCGACGGCGATCGCGTACTTGGTGGGCCACCACTTGTACAAGGTCGCCTTGCTCACCCCGCTGCGACCGGCAATGTCATCGGTCGTCATGGCGGGTAGACCCACCTCGCGCAGCAGCTGCGATGTCGCGTCGAGCACAGCGGCGCGGGCCTTCTCGCTGCGGGGCCGCCCCCTCGGGCCACGAGCAGCTGGCCGCGCCGATTCACCGTCCGTGGGTTCCATCCCCCTACTATCGCCCAGTCCATCGCCGACCCGGCCGGCGACACTTCACACTTGCCCGGTGATGCACTAGCGTCCAACAGCGAACCGGCGAGCGAGGGATTCGACCAATGGCTTGGTACGACTGGGTGCTCTGGGCCGGCATGGCCTACATGTTCATCGGAACTGACTTCAGCCTGAACTGGCTGGCTGGGGCGGCTTTCGGCCACCGCATCCACCGGCGCTCGAAGAATCCGTTCGAAAGGATCTACTACGTCGTCTGGGCGCGCGACGATCCCGCGGTTCGCGGGGACAATATCGTGGGTCCGCCGTCGGTGATGCCGCCCTGGATCACGAATCTGTGCATCATCAACGCCGTCTTCACCTGCATGGTGGAGTTGTTCCTGCTGATCGGGATGTTGCAGAATCCGCGCCCGACGTGGATCTGCGTCCCCGCGTTGCTCTTTCCGGCGCGTGCGGTCATCGAGATGATCTACGGTTCGCAGATCATCTGGGGTCCGGCCCGCATCCGAGGCAGCGCGCTGGCCAACTACCTCATCATCGGTCTGGTGCCGCAGGTGCTCCTGCCCTGCGCGGTGGCCTGGCGGTTCTCCGGCCTGGGCCTCGGCTGGATTCCCGCGCTGCTGTTCGTCGGCACGCCCGTCGTGATCATGTTGTGGACGTGGGCGGTCTACCGGCGCAATCCGGTTCCCGCCCTCGCCGATCAGGCCGGCGCGGTCTGACGTCGCGGCCCGTGCGGGCACTGGTGCCCGCGAAGTCAGCCGGTGAAGGGGGCCGGGTCCAGGAAGCGCCGCAGCACGTTCTCGGTGATGGGCGACACGTTGTTGTCGCAGCCGCCGGCAGCCAGGCTGCCGGCCCAGGCGATGGAGCCGACTGAGAAGACCGCGGCGCCGACGGTAAACGAGATGTACTCTTTTGCGTCTCCGGTTTGCAGCCGTGCCGCGCGGAGACCGCTCTCCATCGTCTCCGGGACTGTCAGCGTGAAATCGGTTTCCCAGCAGGCGTCGTAGATATCGTCGTCGTGGAAATGGATGGCACCCCATTGGGAAGGATCCTGCTTGAAGTCCATCACCTCGCCGGTGACAACGGAATCCGTTGTCCCATTGCCGGTTTGGAAGGTGATAGAGCCTGAATCATCGACGATGAGCGCGAACCCGGCACGATCGGACCACTTCGCAATGAGCGCCTGAACTCCCTTCCGGCGTGTCGATGACCAGCTCTTTGAAGCCTGGTCCATCCGGGCAGGTGTTCCCACAGATGATCCTGACGATCTCGGCGCGGTATCGCGTTGCGTCCTCGCAGTTGGCCTTGAACGCGATCGTGTCGCCGGGACGGCAATGGAGGCGATCGCTGTAGCCGGTGCTGGGCGATGAACTCGCGCGCAAAGGGCAGGTCCCGGACCGGATCAACGCGATAGCCGGACTGCGTCATGCTCCGTCGTGGTAGGGCCGTGTCCAGGTCCACGCCTGTCGAGTGCTGATGGTCACAAACTCCGGTCGCGGTGCCGACCGAACCGCCGCTGACTGAGGCTCAACGCTTTTCGAGCGGCACGCAGTCGTCCGAACAGCCGGTCCGCGTCGGCGGTGAGTCGGGCGTCGCCCTGCGATGCAGCACCGCGCGGCCGGGAATGACCACGAGTGGGCCGTCCTCGCCGACGCCGCGGCCCCGGCCGTCGACGATCAGGGTGTATCCCCCCGGCTGGGCGGGTGGCCACAGCAGCGTGACATCGCCGTGCCGAGCGACGTTCCGGCGGGTGCTGTTGCCGACCGGCCCGACGGTGAACTGCCCGTCGGTGAGCACGGCATCGACGGCCACAGTGTGTGCCAGGAAGTCGTCGCCGACCGTGATCAAGTACGCGAACGGGAAGTCGGACACCGCCTCGGCGAGCCGGTCGAGGTCTACCGGCACACTCATGATGCCGCCGGCGCTGGTCGACGTCCGCGCACCAGCCGGCCCGGCCGGGCTGCGGTAGGCACCCCGTTCTCGGCGATCACCTCGCCGGAGACGACGGTCGCGATGTAGCCGTCGGCCGTCTGATCGAGCCGCCGGCCGCCACCCGGCAGGTCGTAGGCGACCACCGGTCGGTGCAGCCTGAGCGCCGCGTGGTCGATCACGTTCAGATCGGCCTTGTAGCCCAGCGCAATTCGGCCGCGGTCGGCCAGACCGGCCACCCGCGCCGGCACCGAGGTCAGCAGCCGCACCGCTTCGGAGACGGTCAGCCGACCCGAGGTGCGGTCGCGCGCCCAGTGGGCGAGCAGGAACGTCGGGTAGCTGGCGTCACAGATCATCCCGTAGTGCGCGCCGCCGTCTCCGAGGCCGAGCACGACATCGTCGCGCCGGATCAACGCGCCGATCGTGTCGAGTGAGTTGTCGGCGAAGTTACTCAGCGTCACCAGCATCATGGCGTGCCCGTCGTCGTCGAGCAACCGGTCGTAGGCCTCCTCGATCGGGCTGACGCCGTGCGCGCGGGCCCGGGCCAGCACGCTGGAACTTGCGTCGGGCTCGTAGTTGGGTGGCTCGTCGAGCGGGAACATCCACTCCCACGACCGGGCCAGGTGCATGAACGGGTGGCCCTGCCCCGGTTCGTCGGCCAGAATGCGGGCGCGTACCTCGGGCCTGCGCATCTCCGCCACCCGCTCGGCCAGGGGAAGACCGGCGATCTCCTGGTAGCTCGGGTACAGCACGAACGGATTCGCGGTCAGCTGCAAGCCGATCACCAAGCCGATCGGCCGGGGGAAGACCTGTGCACTGATGTCGGCGCCGGAAGAATTGAACTTCTCGACGAGGTTGATCGCCCCCGCCCAGATCGCGTCGCCGGCGTTGCCGGGAGTCAGGGAGAATGTGACCGGCAATCCGGCGTCGGTGGCCACCTCGAACACCTGCTGCAGCACGTGCTCGTAGCCGCCCGCCGGGATATCGGGAATGAACTGCAGCAGCCCGCCCCCGGCCTCGGCCACACCGGCCGCGATCGCGGCGATCTCGTCGCGGGCCGCGTCATAGGTGGGGATCGGCGCCCCGCTCCCGGTCTTGTGGAGGGCAAACCGCGATGACGCGACACCGAGCGCCCCGGCCTCGATGGCCTCGGCGGCGAGCTTGCGCATCAGGGCCAGGTCCTCGACACCGGCCGGCTCGCGGTCGGCGCCGCGCTGACCCATGACGTACACGCGCAGCGGGGAATGCGGCAGATAGGCCGCCACATCGATATCCCGGCGGCGCGTGTCGAGCGCGTCGAGGTACTCCGGGAATGTCTCCCAGTCCCAGGGCAGGCCGTCGGTCATGACCACACCAGGGATGTCCTCGACGCCGGCCATGACGTCGACGAGCACGTCGTGATCCTCGGTACGGCACGGCGCGAATCCGACGCCGCAGTTGCCCATCAGTGCCGTGGTGACGCCGTGCGCCGACGACGGGGTCAGTCGGTCGGACCAGATCGCCTGACCGTCGTAGTGGGTGTGCGGGTCGACGAATCCCGGTGTGACGAGACGTCCGGTGGCGTCGATCTCGCGAGCCCCCGGCCCGTCCGCGGTTCCCACTGCGACGATGGTGCCGCCGGATACCGCGACGTCGCCGCGGTACGGTTCGCCGCCAAGGCCGTCGACGATGGTGCCGTTGCGGATGACCAGGTCATAGCCCATGACTTCGAGGTTACGTCGGACGCACCTGTCACGATGGGGCTGTGATAGATCACTTGGGAATCAACTGCTCCGACTGGGCACAATCGCAGGAGTTCTACGACAAGGTGCTGCACGTGCTGGGGTACTCCCGGCAGATGGACATGGGTTCGGCAGTCGGGTACGGCCGCGAGGGCAAACCGGCGTTCTGGATTGCCGATGCGGCCGCCGGGGACGCATCGGGAACAAACCGTGAGGTGCACATCGCCTTTGCGGCCAAGGACGCCGAAGGCGTTCAGGCCTTCTACCACACCGCTCTGGCGCTGGGTGCCGAGCCGCTGCATGCGCCCCGGCTGTGGCCGGAGTATCACCCCGGCTACTACGGTGCCTTTGTGCGAGATCCCGATGGCAACAATGTCGAGGCGGTCTTCCATGGCGCTTCGCCCGCGTAGCGTCACGGGCATGGTCGACACACTCTCGGATGCCGAAGCCGCCCGTGAACTCCTGCGAGATGCCTTCACGCGGCTCATCGAGCACGTCGACGATCTCACCGACGACCTGACCGACGAGGTCTCGTTCTTCCGGCCCACCGCGGCCGCCAACAGCATCGCCTGGCTGATCTGGCACAGCGCACGGATTCAGGACGCCCAACTCGCCGCCATCACCGGTATCGAACAGGTCTGGTTCAGCGGCGGCTGGGTGGACCGCTTCGCGCTGGACCTGCCCCGCGACGCGCATGGCTACGGGCATACCGCCGAGGAGGTCGGCAAGGTGCGCGCGCCCGCCGATCTGCTGGCCGGCTACTACCACGCGGTGCACAAGATGACGCTGGAGTACATCGCCAGCGTCAGCACCGAGGAGCTCGCCCGGGTGGTCGACCCCAACTGGAATCCGCCGGTGACGGCCAGTGTTCGGCTGGTCAGCATCATCGACGACTGCGCCCAGCATCTCGGCCAGGCGGCATACGTGCGGGGCATCTCCCGCTGATCCGACGAGCGATCCTGTGGTGGCCGCCGCTCGGCGTGTCGCTGGCGGTGTTGTTCGGTTGGGCGGTCCGGACCGGCCCGACACCGCTCGACGATTGGTTCCAGCAGGCGCACGGCAGTGTTCTGCGCCATCTGCTGTTCTTCACCGACTACCGCACGATCGGTGTGCTGCTGGAGGCCGCGGTGGCGGTTGCGCTGTACCGGCGCCGGTGGCTGTTGGCGTGGCTGACAGTGGTGACCCCACTGGTCGCGGTGTTGATCGAGCGGGCATGCAAACAGGTGGTCGGCCGCTGGAAGGGCGAAGCCCTGAGCTATCCGAGCGGGCACACCACGGTGATGGTGGTGGCGCTGGGAATGCTCGCTCTGGCTGCCGGCGCGCGGCTGTGGGTGGTGGCGAGCTGCGTTGTCTTCGCCGTGCTGGGCATGCTCGGCCAGGCCGTCAGTTACCACTACTTCACCGACACGGTCGGGGCGTTGTTGCTCGGCACGTCGCTGGTATGCATCACGGCGGCGATTGTTGACAGGTGTCAACCCCGTTGCGGCACAGGTCACACACCCTGGCTACGATGGCCACCATGACCGCCACCGAGATCGATCTCCCCGATTCCGGGGCCATCCGCAACCCGGCCACCGGCGCCGTCGCCGGTCATGTGCAGTGGACCGACCCGGCCGACGTGCCCACCATCGCCGCGGACCTGCGTCAGGCGCAGCGTGCGTGGGAGCAGCGCGGCCCCAAGGGGCGCGCCAAGGTGCTGGCCCGCTTTGCCGTATGGATGGGCGAGCATCGCGACGAGATCGAGGATCTGCTGATCAAGGAGGCCGGCAAGTCGTCGGCCGACGCGGCCCAAGAGGTCCCGCTGCTGCTGATGATCCTGTCGTACTACATCAGGACGATGGACAAGGCGCTGGCGCCGGAGAGCCGGCCGCCGTCGCTGCCCTTCCTCGCGATCAAGAAGATCACCGTCTACTACCGGCCCCGGCCGGTGGTCGGCATCATCGCGCCGTGGAACTACCCGGTGGCCAATGCACTGATGGATGCGATCGGCGCTCTGGCGGCGGGCTGCGCCGTGCTGTTGAAGCCTTCCGAGCGCACCCCGCTGACCGCCGAGCTGATCAGGCGCGGCTGGCAGGTCGCGGGTGGCCCCGAGGTGCTGGCACTGGCACAGGGCGCGCGTGAGGTGTCCGAGGCGGTCATCGACGTCTCCGACTACATCCAGTTCACCGGATCCAGCGCCACCGGGGTCAAGGTCATGGAGCGCGCGGCGCGCCGGCTCACACCGGTCAGCCTTGAGCTCGGCGGAAAAGACCCGATGATCGTGCTCGAGGATGCAGATATCGACCTGGCCGCGCACGCTGCGGTCTGGGGAGCGATGTTCAACGCGGGCCAGACCTGCGTGTCGGTCGAGCGGGTCTACGTCCTGGAGCAGGTTTACGGCGAGTTCGTCGCCGCGGTCGTACGCCATGTCAACGAACTGAAGGTCGGCGCCGGACAGGGCAGCCATTTCGGTGCGTTGATCGACGAAGATCAGCTCGCCGTCACCGAACGGCATGTCGCCGACGCCCTGGCCAAAGGGGCGCGGGTGCTCACCGGCGGCCGGCGGGTGTCCGGTGCCGGGAGCTTCTATGAGCCGACGGTGCTCGTCGACGTCGACCACTCCATGGCGGCCATGACCGAGGAGACCTTCGGCCCGACGCTGCCGGTCATGAAGGTGTCCTCGGTGGCAGAAGCGGTGCGGCTCGCCAACGACAGCCCGTACGGTCTGAGCGCCTCGGTGTTCTCCCGTGACGTCGAGCGTGCCAAAGATATTGCGGTGCAGTTGGATTGCGGCGCGGTGAACATCAACGACGTGATCACCAACCTGATGTGCACCACCGCCCCCATGGGGGGCTGGAAGACATCGGGTATCGGTGCGCGATTCGGTGGCGCCGAGGGTTTGCGCAAGTTCTGCCGTCAGGAGACCGTTGTCGAGCCGCGCACCACCATCGGCGGCAGCATCGCCTACTACAACAACTCGTTGAAGATGCTGGGCCGGATGAACCGTCTGATGGCCAGAATGGCGTTGGCCAGGCCACGCCGCGAGTCGGAGTAGTCCATCCAACGTTCATTGGTCAGCAACCTTTGCTTTCGCGCCGGTCGCTACCTTCTTGCGCGTGACCACCCTTGGGGCGACCGAACACTACAGCGTTCGCGACGATGATGACGACGATCCAGTACTGCTGATCCAGCCCGGCGACCGACCGGTCGACACCTGGCGGGAGAACTACCCGTACGACGAGCGTATGAAGCGTTCCGTCTACGAGGGACAGCGGACGAGGTTCACGATCCGGCAGGTCGACCCGGTGCGGCAGTGGAAGCTGTCGCCGACCGATCTGGCGTCGCTGGACAAGTGGGACGACTACACGGCGGCGAAGGAGGACATGTTCTCCTGGACCGATACCGAGGCCGCGCCGTGGACCGTCGTCAAGAGCAACGACAAGAAGCGCGCCCGAATCAACGCGATGCGCCACCTACTGAGTAAGTTCGACTACGAGAACAAGGATCATCAGGTGGTCGGTCAGCCCGACCCGCTGATCGTGGGTCGCGCACTGGCCGACTGAGGCCGGGGGCGTCCCCGGGCCGAAGGAGGGCGCGTGCGGTTCGTGGCGACGGCGCTGATGTGGCTCGTCACCACGGTCGTGTTGGCGCTCGCGATTCCGGCGGCGTGGGTACAGCAGCACCTCGTCGACGATGACGGATATGCGGCGCTGGCGCAGAAGGCCGCTGCCGATCCGGGACTGCAGTCGGCGATGGCATCGGAACTGGCGACGCAGGTGGTCCGGCTCGGCTCCGGGGTCAATCGCAGCGCGGTGAGCCTCGCCGCTGCGACCTACACCGCCAGCTCGGTGTTTCCGGGGCAATTCGCGCAGGCGAATCAGTTCGCCCACCGCTGGCTGTTCACCGACACCATCCGGTCCAGCGTGGACCCGCAGGGCCGATGGGTCATCGATGTCGCGCCGATGCTCTCCGACGCGGAGTTCAAGCAGACGCTGAGTGACTACGACATCTTGGTGCCGACGTCGTTCCCGGTCCCGTTGACCAACAACGCTCCTGCGGCGCTGCGCCCGGGGGTGTTAAAGCCGGTTGCGGTGTGGGGTCCGTGGGTCAGTGTCGGACTGGCGGTGCTGGCCGGGATATGCGCACTGTTGACGCTGTTCATCGCGGCAAGCCGGGGCAAGGCGCTGGCCGCTCTGGGCGTGTCGGCCCTGCTGGTGGGCGCCGCGGGCTGGGCCGCAATCGAATTCGGCCGGCGATACCTCAACTATGCGCTCGACAACACGTCCGGAAACATTCGCCGAATCGCCGACGTGATGGTCGGCACCGCGGAGAACAGCATGCATCAGTGGCTCAACGTCACGCTGGCCGTCGGCGGCGGCTTGGTGATCATCGGGGTGATCGTGTCGTTGCTGGCCAGTCTCGCCAAGTCAGGGCGGTAGCGGTCAGGGCTCGATGACGTGTGCCGGGTCGGGACGTCGTTCCGGCGGTGCCTGGCTGTAGTCGCCCCATGGGCCGTCTCGCCGTTCGACTGCGGCACGCACCCCCTGTGTCGCGGCAATATCGATGAACTCCAAGGCCTCAGGGGTGTTGCGCATCAGGCCGTCGAGGATGCCGCCCAGCGTCTGGGTGCTTGCCAAACCCATGTTCTCGTAAGCCTGGTTGACGATGAGTTTCTGGGCCTGCAACTGCGACAACGGGATTCGCGCCAGGTCGGCGGCGATCTCGGCCACCCGCGCTTCGAGCCTCTCGAACGGCACGGCCTCGTTGATCAGCTCGGCCTCGGCGGCCTCGACGCCGGAAAGTGGCCGTCCGGTGAGCGAATGCCATTTGACCTTGCTGAAGCTGAGCCGATACAGCCACATCCCGGTGAGGTAGGCACCCCACATCCGGCTGTACGGGGTGCCGATCACCGCATCCTCGCTGGCGATCACCAGATCGGCGCACAACGCATAGTCGCTGGCACCGCCGACGCACCAACCGTGTACCTGGGCGATGACGGGTTTGGAGGCCCGCCAGATCGCCATGAACTTCTGCGTCGGTCCGGTTTCCCGCCCACTGACCATTGCGAAGTCCTTGCCGGGATCCCAGCTTCCCTGTGTGTTCATCGATTCACCCCAGTGCTGGAAGCCGCCACCGAAGTCGTAGCCGCCAGAGAATGCGCGCCCGGCCCCGCGCAGCACGATGACCTTGATCGACGGGTCGCGTTCGGCCAGACCGATAGCAGCCTCGATCTCGTCGGGCATCGGAGGGACGATCGTGTTCAGGTGCTCGGGGCGGTTGAGGGTGACCGTGGCAACGGGGCCGTCGGTGGTGTACAGCAGGGTCTCGAATTGGGGCGACTTCGCGGTGACATCCATGACCGCAGTGAAGTTGCTTCTGGGCGCGCGGTCAAGAAGGAGAGTTCGCAATGGAAACAGATGGTGATACCGCAGTGCTTACAGTAATGTCCGTCACATGCTGCGGGTGATCCAGTGGGCTACGGGTTCGGTCGGCAAGCACGCGGTTGCGGCGGTCCATGCGCACCCAGACCTCGAGCTGGTCGGCACGCTGGTATACAGCGGGGCCAAGGCCGATCGTGATGTCGGCGAGATCTGCGGAATCGGTCCGATCGGAGTGCAGACCACCAACGATCCCGACGCGATTGTGGCGATGGACGCAGACTGCGTGTTGTACATGCCGCAGGGCGAGATGAACCCGATGGGTGCGCTCGACGACATCTGTCGGTTGCTGGCGTCGGGCAAGAACGTGATCTCCACTGCGGTGACGGCGCTCATCTACCCGCAGAGTATGGGACGGCGCGTGACAGAGCGGCTGCAGGAGTCCTGCAGCAAGGGCCGGACGTCGTTCCACGGCACCGGCATCGAGCCGGGCTGGGCGGCCGAGGTGCTGCCGTTGACCATGTCGGCGTTGTTCAGGCGCATCGACTCGCTGCTGGTGCAGGAGCTGATGGACTACACGACCTATGACAGTGCCGAGATGCTGTTCGACATCATGGGTTTCGGGAAACGGCCCGACGATGCGGTGCCGATGGCCGACCCGACACTGGCAGGGTTGACTTTTCGCGCACCGCTGATGCTACTGGCGGATGGCCTCGGGGCGAGCGTCGACGACTACGTCTATCACCGCGAGGTGGCGCTCGCCGCGGAGGCGTTCGACGTCAAGGCGGGACGTGTCGAGGCGGGAACCGTTGCCGCGCAGCGGTTCGGCTACACGGCGGTCGTCGGCGGGAGGCCGGCGCTCATGGTCGAGCACATTACCCGCCTCGGTGACGATCAGGCGCCGGAGTGGCCGGCGGGGCGCGGCTGGAAAGTCACTGTCGAGGGGGCGCCGTCGATGGTCCTGGAGTCCAAGATCGCCACCCACGGTGAGGATGAAACCGACCAGGGATGTCTGGGCACGGCAATGCATGCGGTACATGCCATCTCGCCCGTCTGCGCGGCGGCGCCCGGTATTCGTACCTTCCTGGATCTGCCGATGATCACCGGCAGGCACGTGTTGGGTTGAGGGCTCTCAGTCGGGTTCTTCCCTCTCAGGGCAGGGGGGCGGTCGGGACGCCGTGAGGATGCAAAAGCTGCGTAGATCCGTCCGCCGATCTTGATGTGGTTGGTCCAGTGGAAGGCGATCGCAACCAACGAGAGGGCGACGACGACCGATACAACCAGTCCGCCTCGCCAATCGGGAAGCTGTGACAAGAACAGGACGGGCGTTCCGATCGCGCTGCCGGTCCAGTAGACCCGACGTTCGATCGAGTCGGGCGAGAGTGTCGCGGACTTCCACAACGGAAAACATGCTGAGAAGTGTTCCTGTAGCGATGATGGCCGCCGCAGCCCAAAGCAGGGCATTCGACCTGTGGTTGCCTTGTGCTCCCTGCGTGACCAGCTGACCGATAGCCAGTGATCCACTCATTTTCGGGTTCCTAGAGTTTCGGTAGGGCGGAATGACCTCCGTGAGGGGGCGCTGAGTCGCGACCTCGGAGTAGCGACAAGCGATACCTCCTCTACTGCCCGCCCGAGCGATTGAGCTATCAAGCTGTGAACCGTCAGCCTTCTGAGTCGGGATGACGGTCTGAGGGCGTCGCGGCAACTATCCGATTGCCAATCTCGATGTAGTTGGTTCGGAAGAAGGCCCACACAGTGGCGGCGAAGACCAGCATGGCATAGGTGGCCAGCGCTACCCCCAGTCGCCGAGGAACCAGGGAGGCAGAGCCGACTCCACCTCCGAATATCCTGGCGGCCCAGTACATCCTTCGTTCCCAGCGAGGATCGCGTGCGATCACAATGGTTGCCAATCCGGCAAGCATCGTGACGGTGCCCGCTATCAGAAGGATTGGGGACCATGCGACGACGGGGTCGTCAGCCGCTAGTCGTGTCACCAGGGGTTCTCCCGCTTGTTCATCATCGCCCTGTGCACTCGTTGATTCACAGTGGGCGAGTGATCCGTTTACTGGTCAGGTGCGTCGTCTTCCTCGCCGAGTGCTGGGGGGCGATCGGGCCTGCGTTGAAGGTGAAAGGCGGCGTAGATGCGGCCGTTGACTTTGATTCGATTAGTCCAGAAGAAGGCAATAGCAACCAAAGTCAGCGCTCCCATGATCGAAACGAACAGTCCGCCTCGCCAATCGGGAAGCTGCGAGAGAAACAAGAGGGGTATGCCGATTGCACAACCTGTCCACCAGACGCGACGCTCGATCGAGTCTGGGGACAGTGTCGCCGACTTCCACAGGGGGAACGTGCTGAAAAGCGTCCCGGCCCCAATTGCGATCAGCGCGGCGTAACCAAAGATGCTCTGCATGCGACCCCGTTGTATTTCGTGTGCAAATTCCACATTTGCATGTCTGCTACCAACTCTTCCCGCCGCCGGCCGAGCCGAACGCCGGGTCGAACAGCGAGCCGATTCCACCTCCGATGTCCTCGCCGCCGAGTCCTCCGAGAAAGCTGGCAGCGATGACAATCGCGGCTGTCGTCCATGGTCCGGTGAACGATCCGGCGACTGCTGCGGCACCCCAGCCTGCGGCCGCACCGCCAAGTATGCCGCCGCTGGCGGCGCCAAACTCCTCAAATTTGTTCTCGCCACCCTGCATCAGGTCACTGAAAGCGATCCCAAACTGCACCACGTCTCCCGCGGTACCAGCGTATTTCGCGATACGACTCCACTTTGCAGCGTCCGATGGCGAAAGTAAGTCAGTAAGCTTCGCATGGCGTCCAGTAGGCACTCCATCTGCGTACGATTCGACCCCTTTGAGGGGCAGCCCGGCCCCATTCGCTACGTCGCTCGCGCGATGAATGAAGTCACCGATAACAAGCCGGGCGCCTTCCTCGGACATACCCTGACTCGTCAGTGCATTAATTGCCCTCCTCACAGCAACCACGCGCCCGAACTGCTCGCCTTCGTTGAGCGCTTGTGTGGCCTGGTCCGCTGTCATCGCGGGTAGGCCGTATGCACCGTGTTCGAGTTGTCGCTGCATGTCCAACCTGGACCGCGCTCGGCTCCGTGCATCGCCTCCGAGGATGGGGTCGGTGGGCAGTGGTCCAACGAAGTGGGCCATGCGGAAGTCGTCGAGGCGTTCACCGGCCAGCCGTCGGGTATCGGTGTTGGCGGCGGGATCGGTGGCGGTGGCGTAGTCGCGTAGGCGTGCGGCGGCGTCGGCCTTCTCCTGCGGCATCGGCCCATCGCTGTCGACCAGGGCTTCGTCTGCGGCGCGCTGGTTGGCGTCGTAGTAGTCGGTGGCCTCGTGCCCGCGTTGCTCGGGTCCGAGTTCGCCGTCGCCGTCGACGTCCTCGATGGGCGCGGGGTCGTAGCCGTGTTCGGAGCGCAGCTCCGTCAACGATGTTTCCAGTTTCGCGGAGTAGTCCTCCCGCAAAGCAGTGACCTGCTGGAGGACATTGGCGGTAGTTGTGATGGCGCTGTCTTCGAGAGCCGAGGTGTCCTGATCTTTGGCCAGCGCCTGACCGATCAGCGCATCGATGTACTCCAGCTGCGTGTTGAGGTTTTCGACTTCCATGCCGGAAAAGCGTTGTGTCTCGGCAAGGTTTGCGGCGATGCGGGCCAGGTCTGCGCCGATCGCGGGTAGCTGGTCGCGCTGGACCATCAGTCGTGTCGTCGCACGCTGGACCTCGGCGCTGTCGTTGATCGGATGCTCACCGTTTTCTCGGTTCCACGACGTCTGGAACCGCTGCTGAGCTTGTGTGAATTCGGCGTAGGTCTCCGCCGTGCACGCCCCGGCGTTGAAGAAAGCGCGACCGAGCTCGGAGATCGCCCCGGGATCTCCGGTTTGCACGGTGTCGTCGACCTTCCACGGGTCGCCGCCGGCTTCGCCGATCAGTGCGCCGACGCTGATGTGGGTCAGGGTTGGGTGTCCGGCCACAGCACCGCCCGCAGCGCCTGGGTGTTGCGCTCCTCCATCTCGATGAACACCGATGCGGTCTTGTGCGCTTTGTCGCCCAGCACACCCAATCGGCTCTCGTGGTCACGGAGCTGCTGCACGTGGTTGCTGTGCGCCTGGCTCACAGCCGTGTGAAACGACTCCGCAGCCGTGAAGTCGCCGAAGATGCTCGAGCCGACCCTCGCGCGCGCCAGCTGGTCAGCACCTTCCAACGCAAGCCAGGCCGCGTTGTACGACCGGTTCGCCCCCGACCGCATCTCCTCGACGTCGACCTGCACTGCCGTCCCCTTCCAAGTTAGCTATTAGCCAGAGGATACTCCGGGAAGTTTGCTGGTCAATTCACCCGACCGCCCAGCATGCGGTGCAGGAACGAATAGCTGAGTGCGGACTTGAACGCCGTTTGCGCATTGTCGGCCGCCCCGGCGTGGCCGCCCTCGATGTTCTCGTAGTACCACACCCGATGCCCGGCTTCTTCCAGCGCCGCCGTCATCTTGCGGGCATGCCCCGGGTGCACCCGATCGTCGCGCGTCGAGGTCGTGACCAGCACTGGTGGATAAGTATTGTCGGCCGAGACGTTCTGATACGGCGAGTACTCGGAGATGAACGCCCAGTCGTCGGGATTGTCCGGGTCGCCGTATTCGGCAACCCAGGACGCGCCGGCCAGCAGCAGATGGAACCGCTTCATGTCCAGCAACGGCACCTGGCACACGAGTGCCCCGAACAATTGCGGGTACTTGGTCAGCATGATTCCCATCAGCAGTCCACCGTTGCTGCCGCCCTGCGCGCCGAGTTGCCCGACGGTGGTGATCCCGCGTTCGACGAGATCGCGTGCGACGGCGGCGAAGTCCTCGGCCACCTTGTGCCGGCCTTCCCGCATGGCCTGGGTGTGCCAGCCGGGCCCGTACTCGCCGCCGCCCCGGATGTTGGCCAGCACATACGTGCCGCCGCGGGACAGCCACAGTCGCCCCAGCACCCCGTCGTAGCCGGGCGTGCGTGAGACCTCGAATCCGCCGTACCCACCCAACAGCGTGGGCTGGGGAGCCTTGGTGTTCTTGTGCCCGACGACGAAGTAGGGGACCGCCGTTCCGTCATCCGATGTCGCGAAGTGTTGTGACACTTCGAGGTCGGTGGCGTCGAAGAAGGATGGGGCCCGTTTGATCTCGGCCAGCTCACCCCCGGCGGTCCCGTGTAGGAGGCGCGATGGAGTGATGAAATCGCTTGAATCCACGAATATCTCGTCGCCCATATCGTCGGCGGCAACGATGACGGTGTTGGTGTTCGCCGCGATCCCGGGCACCGGCTCGCGAGTCCAGACGCCCGGAATGACGATCTCGACCTTGCTCGCTACATCGGCGAGCGTGACCATGAGCAACCGGTCTCGCGTCCAGGAGTAGTGATGCAGGCTGGTGTGCTCGTCCGGCTCGAAGACAACGCTCAGATCCGCTGTGCCGTTGAGGAATTCCTCGTAGTCAGCGGCTAGCAGCGAACCTGCGCGATAGGTCGCAGATCCGGTGTACCAGTCGGTGCGCAGTTCGATCAACAACCACTGGCGGTGCACGGACAGGGTGGCGTCCGTCGGCGCGTCGACTCGTAGCAGCTCCCCTTCGCGTAGTTGGTACACCTGGTCGTTGAAGAAGTCGACGGCGCGGTGCAGCAGCGTGCGCTCGTATCCGGGGGTGCGGTCGACCGATGCCGACACGATCACATCGGTGACCGGGCCGGTGAACAGCGTTGCGGCTTCGGACAGCGGCTCGCCGCGCCGCCAGCGCTTGACGACCCGCGGGTAGCCGGACTCCGTCATCGAGTCGGGCCCGAAGTCGGTCCCGACCAGCACCGTGTCGTGGTCTTCCCACGTCACGTGCGACTTCGCTTCCGGAAGCTCGAACCCGCTGAGGACGAACTCCCTTCTGGTCATGTCGAATTCGCGAACTGTCGCCGCGTCCGAGCCGCCGCGGGACAGGCTGATCAGTGCGAGGGTGTGGTCGGGTTCGATGACATCTGCTCCGGCCCACACCCAGTTCTCGTCGTCGTTGCGGGCCAGTTCGTCGACGTCGACGATGACGTCCCAGTCCGGGCTCTGGGTGCGGTAGCTGTCCAGGGTGGTGCGTCGCCACAAGCCCCGGGGGTTGGTCGCGTCGCGCCAGAAGTTGTAGAGGTACTCGCCGCGCCGCCGCACGTATGGGATCCGCGCGTCGGTGTCGAGCACCTCCAGCGCCTCGGTTCGCATCTGCTCGCACTCGTCGTCGCAGAGCTCGGCGATGGTCGGCTCGTTGTGCCGGCGGACCCAGTCCAGGGGGGCGTCACCGGCGATGTCTTCGAGCCACAGATAAGGGTCATCGGCCATGGCTGACATTCTTGCCGCAACGGTAGTGTGAGCTGTGTTACACCAGCAAGGGAGGCGCGGGGTGCCATCGAAAACCGGTCATGCCCCGCCGCGGGTGCTCATCACCGCGGCAGCGGCCGAACTCCTGCAGCGTCTCCGGGACCGGCACGGCCCGGTGATGTTCCATCAGTCCGGCGGCTGCTGCGATGGGTCGTCGCCGATGTGTTACCCGGACGGTGAGTTCATCGTCGGTGACCGCGACGTGCTGCTCGGTGTGCTCGAAGGTGCGCCCGTCTGGATATCCGGCCCGCAGTTCGAGGCGTGGAAGCACACCCAGCTGGTCATCGACGTGGTGCCCGGCCGAGGGGGCGGTTTCAGCCTCGAAGCGCCCGAGGGCCTGCGCTTCCTCAGCCGTGGCCGGGCCTTCACCGACTCCGAGAACGAGTTGCTGTCCGGTGTCCCGCCGTTGACCGGGGCTGACTACGAGCGGGGTGCGCGGCCCCCGGAGCGGGCCGATTTGGTGGTCGCCGAGGCCTCCGATGCGTGCGCAATCCCTGGTCGGCGCGCCGGAGCTGTTCAGCCGTAGTCCGGGAACAGCCCAGTATGGTCATAGATGTGATACCGCTGCCTCGGGCATGGCTGCTCACAAGTGCATTGCTGGTCGGATGTGCCACCGGCGTGGTCGCCGCCGTCGCCGCGACCTTGCTGGTCAAGGCTTCGATCCGTCCTGACCTGGTGGTGGCGCTGGTGATCGGTGTGCCGAGCGCGATCGGGATGCTGGTGATCCTGTTGTCGGCACGGCGGTGGGTCACGACAGCCGGCGCGTTCGTACTGGCGATGGCGCCGGGCTGGCTGGGAGTGCTGGTCTTGATACAGGTGGCCTCCGGTGGTTGAGAACAACGCGCAGCCGTTGACCGAGCCGCATCCGTCGCCGATCTTCGACACCGGCCCGCATCCTGATCCGCTCCGGCCCCTGGAGGCCGACACCGAACCCGACCCCTGGGCGCCGCATGCCTTCAGCGAGCTCGAGAACTTCGACACCGACGTATTCCTGCCACCGCTCGGCGGGTCGGGGCATGCCGAACCGGTGGCCGTGCCGGCCCAGCCTGTGGCTGTGGCGGGGTCTCAGCATTGCGTGAAGCGGTGGCAGTTCACGTCCATCGTGGCCGTGGTGTGGGCGCTGGCCGCGGCGGCGGGTCTGGGTTTCTACTTCTGGTGGTACACGTCGATGGACAAGACCGCGCCGGTGTTCGGCGTGCTGTTGTATCTGATCGTGTGCATCGTGGCGAGCCTGCTGACCTCCATGGTCGAGAACAGGCCACCGGTCACTGCTCTGTCCATAGCGCTGATGTCGGCCCCGATGGCGTCGACGGCCGCTGCCGCTGTCCTGCACGGGGCCTACTTCTTCGAATGGATCGCCCGCCCAACAATCGGGTGAAGTCCCGCTAGGGTAGCGATCGTGACTCACTATGACGTTGTCGTTCTCGGAGCCGGACCCGGTGGATACGTCGCGGCAATTCGCAGCGCCCAACTCGGGTTGAACACTGCCATCGTGGAACCGAAGTACTGGGGCGGGGTCTGCCTCAACGTCGGTTGCATCCCGTCGAAGGCGTTGCTGCGCAACGCCGAGTTGGCACACATCTTCACCAAGGACGCCAAGACATTCGGCATCAGCGGTGAGGCCAGTTTCGACTACGGGGCCGCCTTCGATCGCAGCCGGAAGGTTGCCGAGGGCCGCGTCGCCGGCGTGCACTACCTGATGAAGAAGAACAAGATCACCGAGATCCACGGCTACGGGAAGTTCACCGACGCCAACACCCTCTCGGTCGACCTCAATGAAGGCGGTACCGCCACGGTCACCTTCGACAACGCGATCATCGCCACCGGAAGCAGCACCCGCCTGGTGCCCGGCACGTCGCTGTCGAAGAACGTCGTCACCTACGAGGAACAGATCCTGTCGCGGGAGCTGCCCGGCTCGATCGTCATCGCGGGAGCCGGTGCGATCGGCATGGAGTTCGCCTACGTGATGAAGAACTACGGCGTCGACGTCACCATCGTGGAGTTCCTGCCGCGGGCGCTGCCCAACGAGGACGCCGAGGTCTCCAAGGAGATCGAAAAGCAGTACAAGAAGCTGGGTGTGAAGATCCTGACCGGCACCAAGGTGGAGTCCATCGCCGACAATGAGGCCGACGGTTCCGTCGTTGTGACGGTGAGCAAGGACGGCAAGACCGAGGCGCTCAAGGCCGACAAGGTGCTGCAGGCCATCGGCTTCGCCCCGAACGTCGAGGGCTTCGGGCTGGAAGCCGCGGGTGTGCAACTCACCGATCGCCGGGCCATCGGCATCGACGAATACATGCGCACCAGCGTGCCGAACATCTATGCCATCGGCGACGTGACCGGCAAGCTGATGCTGGCCCACGTTGCCGAGGCCATGGGGGTCGTGGCCGCCGAAACCATCGGCGGCGCCGAGACCCTGCCCCTGGGCGACTACCGGATGATGCCGCGTGCCACGTTCTGCCAGCCGCAGGTCGCCAGCTTCGGGCTCACCGAGGACCAGGCCCGCGCCGAGGGATACGACGTCAAGGTGGCGAAGTTCCCGTTCAGCGCCAATGGAAAGGCCCACGGGCTGGCCGACCCCACCGGTTTCGTCAAGGTCGTCGCCGACGGCAAGTACGGTGAGCTGCTCGGCGGGCACCTGATCGGTCCCGACGTCTCCGAGTTGCTTCCCGAGCTGACCCTGGCACAGAAATGGGACCTGACCGTGAACGAGCTCGCCCGCAACGTGCACACCCACCCGACACTGTCGGAGGCACTCCAGGAATGCTTCCACGGTCTCGCCGGCCACATGATCAACTTTTGAGACCGGCGCTGGTCGCCGGCATCGGAGGGTTGATAGTCGGTCACATCCTCTGGCTGATCGGCATCTCCATCGCGACCGGCGCGGCGAGAGTGAGCTTCTGGGTCCTGGTCGTGTCCGCCTTCTTCGCACTGTTCGCGATCGTCGTGGGTTATCTGGCGTGGCGGATGTATCAGCGAAAGCGCCTGGTGTGGGCGGTGTTCCTGGCCTGCCTACCCATATCCCCGGTGGTGTTCACGGTGGTTGTCCTTGGGGTGACCTACCTGTAGCCGCTCGACTGGCTATCCACAGACGCTGATTCATCCACAGGCCGTCTCGGCCTCGGACATGGCTGTCGGCGATGCCCCGGCCATCGGGTGCGATATCGACCACACGGTGTCCTACCCGCTGGGCGCGACGCGCCTTTCCAATCTGAAGCGGTACTGCCGTACGCATAATCTGGTGAAGACCTTCTACTGCGAATCCGCGGGCCGGACCGAGCGCCAATCTTCGGATGGCACCGTGCCGCGATCAACGCCGAAGTCGAGCGTTCCCACGCCCTCCAGGCCGCGGCCGACCCGGGACCGCGGCCCTTCTAGTCCGAAAAGTCCAGCGGAACCTTCAGCGCGGCCAGGATCCCCGCGATCGCGTCGTAATGGCCTGCCAGGGCGCAGAATTCGATGAGTTGCGGGCGGTTGAGATGAGTCGACAGCGCCGTGAATGTCTCGTCGGAGAGGTCGCGGTCGGTGACGAACTCGTCGACGGCCCTCAACAGCGCGCGCTGCCGGTCGGTCAGGCCCTCGGCTGTCGGGCCGGCAAAGATCTTGTCCTGCAATGCCGAATCCAACCCGCGGGAGCGGGCCAGTCTGCGATGCTGCTGCAATTCGTAATCGGAGCCGCGTAGGTGGCCGACCCGCAAGATCACCAACTCCTTGTCCTGCCTGGGCAGCTTGCCCCAGTTGAGCAGCACGCCCGAATACGGCAGGAACGACAAGAACAGCAACCTGTTTTGGCCCAGAGTGGTGAACAGGTGCATCTGCGGTGCGCGGATGGACCGCGCCGCCAGCTTGGCGATCACCCAGTTGACCAGGCCGAGCTCGCGGCGGCCGCCGGGGGGAATGCGCTGCGGTTGCGACATCAGGCCTCTTTCACGAGGTAGGGCGACACGGTGCTCCGGTGTTCGTCGAGGTCCAGTGCCCGGCCCAGAGCCGGGAAGGCTCGCTGCGGACAATTGTCCCGCTCGCACACCCGACAGCCCGAGCCGATCGGCGTCGCATTGTCGGATGACAGATTCAGGCCCTCGGAGTACACCAGCCGGTTGGCGTGTCGGACCTCGCAGCCGAGCCCGATCGCGAACGTCTTACCCGGCTGACCATATCGCGACGGACGGCGCTCGACGGTGCGCGCCACCCACATGTAGCTGCGCCCGTCGGGCATCTGCGCGATCTGCACCAGGACCTTGCCCGGGTTGGCGAAGGTCTCGTAGACGTTCCACAGCGGGCAGGTGCCGCCCGAAGATGAGAAGTGAAAACCGGTGGCGGACTGGCGCTTCGACATGTTGCCGGCCTTGTCCACTCGGACGAAGGAGAACGGAACGCCGCGCATGGACGGCCGCTGCAGGGTGGAAAGCCGGTGGCAGACCGTTTCGTAGCTCACCTGGTAGAACGCCGAGAGTCGTTCGATGTCGTAGCGGAATCTCTCGGCCACGTCGTGGAACTGCCCGTAGGGCAGCACGGTCGCAGCGGCGAAGTAGTTGGCCAGCCCGAGCCTGGCGAGCTTGCGCGACTCTTCGCTGGTGAACTTGCCTTCCTCGACCTGGGCGTCGATCAGGTCGCCGAACTCCAGGTAGGCAAGTTCGGCGGCCATCTTGAACACCTGCTGGCCTGACGACAGATGATTGCTGATCTCCAGGGTGCGCGACCCGGGATCGTAGCGATGCAGCACCGTGTCGCCGAGATCGACGCGGCGAATGATGTGTACGCCGTGCACCATGGTCAGCCGGTCGGACAATTCGCGGGACAGCTCGGCACGATGCATCCGCGTTTGAATGGTGAGGTCCTCGGCGGCGGTGTCGAGTTCGTGCAGATAGTTTTGCCGCTGATAGAAGTAGTCGCGCACTTCTTCGTGTGGCATCGTGATCGCGCCGCTGCCGCTGCCGTCGGTGAAGCGGTCCTCGGTTGCCGCCGCCAGCTGCGCGGTGGTGATCCGGTACCGACGATGCAGGTTGACCATCGCACGGGCGATGGCGGGATGGGTACTGACCATCTCGGCGATCTCGGTCAGGTCGACATCGACGTCGAGGTCGCGGTCCAGCGTCACCTCGCGCAGCTCGGCTACCAGCCGGGTGTCGTCCTGGGAGGCGAAGAACGTGGCGTCGACGCCGAACACCTCGGTGATCCGCAGCAGCACTGCGACTGTCAGCGGCCGCACGTCGTGTTCGATCTGATTGAGGTAGCTGGGCGAGATCTCCAGCATCTGCGCCAGCGCGGCTTGGCTGAACCCACGTTCGCTGCGTAGCTGCCGCACCCTTGAGCCGACGAACGTCTTCGACATCCTGCCAGGGTACAGAGCCTGCAAAGACCCTCTTTGCAATGTTGGCAAATTGGCCTGGTTGGCATTGTGTGAGGCCTTTGGCATGATTTCGCAGAGGGAGGATGCGCAGGGAAGAGAGCACGTAATGGGCAGTCAGAAGGGCGACGCCGACAGCGGCCTGGCCAAGGCGTTGATGGCCGTTCCCGATCCGCACCCCGACGTGTTCGACACGGAATGGCCGTTGCGGGTGGGCGACATCGACCGGGTAGGGCGGTTGCGGCTGGACGCCGCATGTCGTCATATCCAGGACATAGGCCAGGACCAGCTACGGGAAATGGGTCACGAGGAGACCCATCCGCTCTGGATTGTGCGGCGCACCATGGTTGACCTGATCCGGCCGATCGAGTTCCAGGACATCCTGCGGATGCGGCGCTGGTGTTCGGGAACGTCCAACCGGTGGTGCGAGATGAGGGTCCGCATCGACGGTCGCCAGGGCGGCCTCATCGAATCCGAGGCGTTCTGGATCAACATCAACCGCGAAACCCACGGCCCGGCCCGCATCGCCGACGACTTCCTGGAGGGACTGCAGCGCACCACCGACGTCAACCGGCTGCGGTGGAAGGCCTACCTGACCGCCGGCGGACGCGAAGACGCCGACCAGATCAGGGATTTCCCGATCCGCGTCACCGACATCGACCTCTTCGACCACGTGAACAACTCGGTGTACTGGAGTGTTGTCGAGGACTATCTGGCGTCCTATCCCGAGCTGTTCGACGCACCGCTGCGTGTCACCATCGAGCACGATGCACCGGTCGCGCTCGGCGACAAGCTGGAGATCCTGGTGCACGTGTATCCGCCCGGATCCACCGACAAGTTCGGGCCGGAACTTGCGGATCGCACTGTTAGAACGCTCACATACGTGGTCGGCGACGAGACCAAAGCCGTCGCCTCGATCTTTCCGCTCTAGCAGTACGGTTGTCCGATATTTTTATGTACTGAACTGCGTGAATGTGGTTACTGGCAGGTAGCATCTGAAACGGTTCAGCCGTTCCTGACCTTTGCAAGATTCGCAAACGGACAACTTTCTATTGTCAAAATTGGCAACAGAAACGAGTGGACCTGCAGATATGCACGGTGGCAAGCTGGCGCTAACACACCAGTGAAGTTGTCTTGGCGTTAACAAACCGGCGATCCCGGCGACGTGCGAGGCGCTTGCCCGTTTCCGAATTCTCACCCGTGGAGGAGAACGTCCACATGTCCACCGTTGGCACGCCCAAGTCCCCCGAACAGATCCAGCACGACTGGGACCACAACCCGCGCTGGAAGGGCATCACCCGCACCTACACCCCGCAGGACGTCGTCGCCCTGCAAGGCACCGTCGTTGAGGAGAACACGCTGGCCCGTCGCGGCGCCGAGATCCTCTGGGACCAGCTGCACGATATGGAGTTCGTCAACGCGCTCGGCGCGCTGACCGGCAACATGGCGGTGCAACAGGTCCGTGCCGGCCTGAAGGCCATCTACCTCTCGGGTTGGCAGGTTGCCGGCGACGCGAACCTGTCCGGTCACACCTACCCCGACCAGAGCCTGTACCCGGCCAACTCGGTGCCCCAGGTCGTGCGTCGGATCAACAACGCCCTGTTGCGTGCCGACCAGATCGCCAAGGTGGAGGGCGACACGTCGGTGGACAACTGGCTGGTGCCGATCGTCGCCGACGGCGAGGCCGGCTTCGGTGGCGCCCTGAACGTCTACGAGCTGCAGAAGGCGATGATCGCCGCTGGTGTCGCCGGCTCGCACTGGGAGGACCAGCTGGCCTCGGAGAAGAAGTGCGGCCACCTGGGTGGCAAGGTGCTGATCCCGACCCAGCAGCACGTCCGCACCCTGACCTCGGCCCGGCTCGCCGCCGACGTTGCTGATGTTCCCACGGTGGTCATCGCCAGGACCGACGCCGAGGCCGCCACGCTGATCACCTCCGACATCGACGAGCGCGACCGTTCGTTCATCACCGGTGAGCGCACCGAGGAGGGCTTCTACCGGATCCACAACGGCATCGAGCCCTGCATCGCCCGGGCCAAGGCCTACGCGCCCTACTCCGACCTGATCTGGATGGAGACCAGCAAACCCGATCTGGACGTGGCCAGGAAGTTCGCCGAGGCGGTCAAGGCCGAGTTCCCGGACCAGATGCTGGCCTACAACTGCTCGCCATCGTTCAACTGGAAGGAGAATCTCGACGACGCCACGATCGCCAGGTTCCAGAAGGAGCTGGGCGCGATGGGCTTCAAGTTCCAGTTCATCACGCTGGCCGGCTTCCACGCGCTGAACTACTCGATGTTCGATCTGGCCTACGGCTATGCCCGCAACCAGATGACGGCCTACGTCGAGCTGCAGGAGCGCGAGTTCGCCGCAGAGGAGCGGGGTTACACCGCGACCAGGCACCAGCGCGAGGTCGGCGCCGGTTACTTCGACCGGATCGCCAAGACGGTGGATCCGGAGTCGTCGACCACCGCGCTGGCAGGTTCCACCGAAGAGGGTCAGTTCCACCACTGAGCGCATGCCGCCGAGCAGACGCAGAATCGCACAAACGGACCGCAATTCGTGCGAGTTTGTGTCTGCTGGCGGTTTGAGATCCCGGGGAGTTGACAGCGCAGGCCCCGCCCGGACAGCCTGGGCGGGGCCTGCTGCTGTGAAGCGACTGAGAATTTGGGAGACATCGTGAGTGAAGCGGCGATCGAGCGTGTCGGCGTCATCGGCGCTGGCCAAATGGGCGCTGGCATTGCGGAGGTATCCGCCCGGTCGGGCGCCGACGTAATCGTCTTCGAGACCACCGAGGCCCTGGCCACGGCAGGACGCAACCGCATCGTGAAGTCGCTGGAGCGCGGTGTCAGTGCGGGCAAGATCACCGAGCACGAGCGCGATCAGGCCATCGGGAAACTGCGGTTCACCACCACGCTCGCCGACCTGGCCGACCGCCAGCTGGTCATCGAGGCGGTGATCGAGGACGAGGCGGTCAAGGCCTCCATCTTCAGCGAGCTCGACCAGATCATCGCCGATCCGGACGCGGTTCTGGCTTCCAACACGTCGAGCATCCCGATCATGAAGCTGGGTGCGGCCACGAAGAACCCGAGCCGAGTGCTGGGGTTGCACTTCTTC
>Ga0210086_1000303_pt1 | contig 30657 bp, 22 predicted proteins | sample China_Galinas_PW_3_FD_184867 | JGI IMG/M metagenome (GOLD analysis project Ga0210086, IMG submission 184867) | Wetland microbial communities from San Francisco Bay, California, USA, that impact long-term carbon sequestration - China_Galinas_PWB_D2... | ecosystem: Environmental > Aquatic > Marine...
GGTCAGCCTCTCGACCAACACCAACCAGGTCATCGGCACGTCGGGTTCGCCGGGGCGTTGGGCCGAGTCGGTGCGGAACAGCTCGGGGCTCATGTAGCGCAGCGTGCCGATGACCTGGTTGGTGTTGGTCGAGAGGCTGACCATGCTCAGCTCGGCGCTGCTGGCGAGCCCCGCGACGCCGAAGTCGATGACCTTGGGCACGCCGTCGGCACCGACGAGGATGTTGCCCGGCTTGAGGTCGCGGTGGATGATGCCGCGCTGGTGCCCGTGCTCGACCGCGTCGCACACGGAGAGAAACAGCCCGAGCCGCTGCTCGGTGGTGAGCTCGTTGTCGGCGCAGTAGGCGTCGATCGGGCGGGCGTCGTCGATCAACTCCATGACGAAGTAGGGGCGCCCACCCAGACTGTCCGAGTGCGAGTTGGCCTCGTAGATGCTCGCGATGTTGGGGTGGCTCAGGCGCCCGAGCAGGTGCGCTTCGCGCCGGAACCGCCTGATCGCCTCGGCGCCCGACGCGCCGCCCAGCACCTTGACCGCGACGCGCCGGCTCGGGTCGCGCTGCCTCGCCTCGTAGACGATTCCCATCCCGCCCGAGCCGAGCTCGCGGATGATCTCGTATCCCCCGAGCGAGCGCGGCGGCTCGTCGGAGCTACTCACCGATGCTCGGTGATCGATGGGGAGACCCGCAAAAACAGATCCGACCGAGCGGTCGAGCGGCCCGAGCGACACGTCGTCCTCGTCGAGCATCGTCCTGACGCGCGCCAGCAGGTCCGGATCGTCCGCGCAGGCGTCCTGCAGGAACGCCTCGCGCTCGCCATCGTCCTCGATCGCGACCGCAGCGAGAAAAACCTCCTTGACGCGACCCCCGTCGCTCACCGGGACGCCCCGTCCCGCCCCGCGAACTCTGCGTGGAGCCACGCCCGCGCGAACCGCCAGTCACGCCGGACCGTGGGCTCCGAGACATTCAGGCGGCGCGCGATCTGATCGGCGGTCATCCCGCCGAAGAACCGCAGCTCGACGACGTCGGCGGCACGTCGGTCCTCGCCGGCCAGGCGCGTGAGCGCCTCGTCGATCTCGAGCGGATCGACGCTCACCACGCCGACGTTCATGACGGTCGTGTCGAGCGAGTAGACGGGCGCCCCTCCGCCGCGCTTGTCGCGCCGCGCCGCCCGATAATGATCGACGAGCACGTGGCGCAGCGCCCTGGCCGCCACCGCGAGGAAGTGCTCTTGGTCGTTCCACGCGTCGGGGTCGGCGCCGGCGAGCTTGAGGTACGCCTCGTGCACGATCGCGGTGGGCTGGAGCGTGTGCCCGCCCGCGGCGCACGCGAGCATGCGCCCGGCGATAGCGCGGAGTTGGTCGTACACCTGTTCGAGCCGCGAATCCGGAGTCGCAGGTCCGTTCTCCGGCACTTTCTCGCGCCTTCGTCGAGAACCGTGATCGCCGGGAGCGGGAGGTGTCGTGGTCATGGGTGTAGGGACGCCCAGTTTACCGAACGGCGCCGTCCGCCGAAACGGTTCTGGGCATAACGGGCCGCGCGAGCTGTTCCCGCGGCGTGCGCGGTCTGTGTGCGCTCGCCGAATCACACCTCCGTCGCCCATGGAGGTTGAAATGAAACTCGCGCTTTCCGCCGCCGCCATCGCCGTCGTCGCCACCCTCGCATCCGCCACGGAGAGCATCCCCTGCCGCGGCGCCCGCTTCCTCGGCTCATATGACCTGACCAGCACGAGCTCGAGCGATCGTACGAGCGGCCCGGTCGTTATCGGCGACACGGCCTATCTCGTCGACGGATGGAATGGACTCGTGATCCTCGACATCTCCGATCCGTCGTCTCCGTCGGTGCTCGGCACCTACGACACGCCGGGGTTCGCCCAGGACGTCGTGGTCGAGGGGAATACGGCGTACGTTGACGACGAAAGCGGAGGGCTCCAGATCATCGATGTGAGCAATCCCGCCGCGCCCGCGTTGCTCGGCGCGTTCCCCGCCAGCCCCCATGTCCTTTCAGGCATCGCCGAATCCGGGGGAATCGTCTACGCCGGGAGCACCTCGGACGAACTTCTCGTCATCGACGCGACGAACCCGGCCTCGCCCACTCTGATCGGCTCGGTGAGCCTCTTTGATCTCGGGATGCCCAACCTCGCTCATCAGGTCATCCTGAGCGGCACGTACGTCTACACGGGGGCGCCCGGCGATGATACATGGAGCGTGATCGACGTCAGCAATCCCGCCGCACCGACGCTCGTCGCCACGCATCAAACTTCCGGTCCCTCCAGCATCATGGGCGTCGTCGGCTCTACCGTGTACCTTGAGGCGTTCGATTCCCTCGGGTGCAACTGCCACGAACTGCAGATACTCGACGCGAGCACGCCCGCGTCGCCCGTGCTGCTCGGCTCGATCCAGTTCCCCGACTTCGTTCCCACAGGACTGGCGATCGAGGGCACGGTTGCGTACGTCGCCGGGGTTGACCCGTACAACCCGGCCGGCGTCTACGCGATCGACGTCTCCAACCCATCAACCCCTTCCGTTCTGTTCTTTCTCAGCGACGTATCCGCCAAGATGGCCGGGACCCGCAGACTCAGCATGGTCGGCTCAACCGCGTACCTGTACAACTACACCGTCGACGGACACCAGCAACTGCTCATCATGGACCTCGGTGGATCCCCCTCGAGCCCGGTCCTCGGCTCGTTCGATTCGACCGGCGTCGGGGCCGACCTGGACATCGATGGGTCCACGGTGTACCTCGCGGGAAGCGCCGCCGGGCTGCAGATCCTCGACGCGACCGATCCCGGCGCACCGGTCCTCCTCGGAACCTGGGCGGGCGCCACTGTGGCGAACGTGGATGTCGTCGGCACGACCGCCTACATCTGCGCCCCCAGTCAACTGTTCATCGTCGATGTCTCGAACCCCGCGGCGCCGGCCCAACTCGCCGCGTACAACTCCGGGTTTGCGCTGACGTACGCCGGTGCGACCGCGTCAGGGACGACCGCGTACGCCATGGAGAGCGGCTTCTTCGGCACCAGCTTCGTGGTGCTCGACGTGAGCAACCCCGCAGCGCCAACCCAGATCGGCGCCGTGCCGCTGACCATCGCCGGCGGGCAGACCCACGTCGACGGCTCGCTCGCCTACGTCGCGAACCTCGCCGACGGACTCCGCATCGTTGACATCAGCACACCCTCGTCCCCGGCCCTTCTCAGCACCTACGCGACAACCGGGGATGCCGAGGACGTGGCTGTTTCCGGGACCATCGCCTACGTGGCGGCCGGGACCGAGGTGCTCATCCTCGACGTGAGCAACCCGGCCTCGCCCTCTCTGCTGGCGACCTACACCGACAGCCTCTTCGACGCGACCTCGGTCGCCGTGGCCGGCTCCACGCTGTACGTCGGCGACCACAACAGGGGCGTCTTCGTTCTCGACGTGAGCACGCCCTCCTCGCCGGCGTTCGTCGGGTTCTACTCGCTGGATCCCAACTACACCAGCGCGATCGCCGTGGACGGCGACACGGCGTACGTGTCTCAGGAGCCCCTGCCGCCCGCCACCACCTTGCTGAACGATCTTGTGATCCTCGACGTCTCGGCCGGGTGCGCAAACCCCTGCCTCGCCGACGTCACCACGCAGGGCGCGCCGATCGGCGACCCCAACTACGGCGTGCCCGACGGCGTCGTCTCCGCCGCCGACCTCAACTACTTCGTCAACGCCTGGGTCGCCGGCGACCTCGCCATCGCCGACGTCACGACACAGGGAGCGCCGGCAGGTGACCCGAACTACGGCGTGCCCGATGGGCAGGTCACCTCGGCCGACCTCAATTTCTACGTCAACCTCTGGGTCATCGGCTGCCCCTAAGCCAACAACCGACAACTGAACCGTCTTCCTTGTAAGGTCACGAAAGGGAATGAAGTGAAGTGCGCACAACACATCTGTTCCACCCGTACCACCCCAACAGCAATCCACCTGTTCGTCGCGTTGGTCACGTCGGTGACTGCGGGACACTCGACAGCCCAGCTCCCCGACTACATCCTCACCAACTACGTCGTCGAGCGTGATCTGACCGGCCCACAGGGAGGCGTGATCAGCGGCGCGTACGACATCGCGGTCACGCCCGACGGCTCGCGGATGGTCGTCTCCAGCTCCGGCGACAACGCCGCAGGATGCTCCACCAACACCCAGGGCGTGATCTACATCTACGACTACAACGACGCGACCGGCGTTTGGGCGCTCAACGACACGATCAAGGAGTGCAGCTACCGGAACTTCGGCCAAACCCTCGCGATCTCCGACGACGGGAGCACGATCCTGATCGGGCACGGGGTGGCCGGTTACCAGAACAACGGACGCGCCTGGGTCTACCGCGAGGTCGCCGGGCAGTGGACGCTCGAGTTCTCACCGTCCGACCCCGACAACAACTACGGGCAGGCACTGGACCTCGACAGCACGGGCAACCTGGCGATCATCGTTGCGCCGGACCAACTCGGATCGTACTTCACGATCAACCGACGGGACGGGGGCGGCACGTGGAATCAGGAGCTCTTCGAGGGCCAATTCGGAGGATTCGACACGCTCGCGATCGCCGGCGAATGCGCCATCGACGGTGACTGGGCGGCCGTCGCGGGCGTCTACTCCGTGAATCAGACCTCCGACTACCACGTCCGCATGTACCACTTCGACGGCTCAACCTGGTCGCATACCCAGGACATCTCCCCCCAGGATGCGTTCTGGGGCTCCGAAGATAACGGCACCGACATCGAGATTGACGGTGACCGCATGATCATCGGCGTGGGGCAGTGCTGCGGCACGCCCGGCTTCGTCCGCATCTACGAACTCAACCAATCCACCAACCAGTGGGAGCAGGTGTTCGAGGATCTCGGCGCCGCCTCCGACACCCTCGGCTACGACGTCGACATCCTCGGTGACCGCGCCGTCGCGACTCGCAACTACCGAAACGACGCGTTCTACTACGAGCGCGTGAACGGAACATGGCAGTTCGCCGGCGTGCTCGACGGCACCGGAGCCGAATCCGGATTCTCCTGCGCCGTCATGGACCGTGGATTCCTTGTCGGCGGGCGGATCACCATCAGCACCGCCCGCGCAACCGTCGAGGAGTACGCCGCCCCGAACGAGATCTGCTCGTTCATCGACGACTTCGACGGGCTGAGTGAGATCCCGACCAATCTCTTCGCGCTCGAACGCCCGTGCGGCCTCCAGTACATCCAGAACGACCAACTGGTGCTCGAACGACCGGCGGGATGCACCGACAGCAACAACGTCATTCAGGCGTACGGCGACCTGATCGTTGGCGACTTCGACCTGTCGATCGACTGGGAACGCTTCGGAACGACCCCGTACTTCAACGGCGAGAACGCGTTCCCGATCTCGTTGGCGATCAGACCCCTCGACTACTCGATCGAGATGGCGATCGAACTCGTCGAGGTCGATGGGCTCCTCAGTTCTTGTCAACCGAGCACGCGGTTCTTCAAAGCCTGGGACCGGATCTCCGGCTCCAGCGACTGCACAGCCTCCCTGTTTACAACCGGAACGACGATCGGTTCGTTCCGCATCGCGCGGCAGGGCACCTCGTGGGCGGCCTACTACAAGCTGCCGGGCGACCCCGACTGGACTCTCTTCCGGGCTGCGAGCCTGACCGACGCCCCGGTCGTCTTCACGCTCAGCCAGTTCGGCTCGATCCCGAACTTCGGCGTCCGCCTCGACAACCTCGCGCTCGACGTCGCCGGATGCTCGCCCTGCCTCGCCGACGTCACCACGCAGGGCGCGCCGATCGGCGACCCCAACTACGGCGTGCCCGACGGCGTCGTCTCCGCCGCCGACCTCAACTACTTCGTCAACGCCTGGGTCGCCGGCGACCTCGCGATCGCCGACGTCACCACGCAGGGCGCCCCGGCGGGCGACCCCAACTACGGCGTGCCCGACGGCGTCGTCTCCGCCGCCGACCTCAACTTCTACGTCAACCTCTGGGTAGCCGGCTGCCCGTAGGGACAGGGGGCAGCCTCAACCTCCGGCGGCCCGCCCTCGTGGCGGGCCGCTCTCATTGCGCCCGACGGTAACCGTACGAGCCGATCCTGACCACGTCGGTCCAGATCGAAACGCCCCCGCTACTCAGACCCTACCGCGACAGTTCACTCACGAGGATCTGCCCCTTCCAGACCCTGCCGACCTCTCGCGCAGCGGAGCCGAGCGGATCGTCGTGTTCCGCCCGCGGCACGAGCAGGAACAGCACACCGGACGTCCTGAACGTGAGGACCCGATCGATCCCCAACTCGGAAGCGAGCCGTGCCGCGGTCTCGCCGACGAACTCGTCCCTCTTGCGCCGCGGGAAGTGCTGGTAGACCAGAACCGAGTGCCCGTTGCGAAAGAAGGTCTGGAGCTCCTGCAGATAGGTGTACTTGCTCGACCCACGGCGCCCGTACGGAACGGACTTCACCTCCAACCCGTTGTCCGGGTCGAGAAAGACGAGCTCGTGCCCGGCGCAGGCCTTGGTCAGCTCCTCGAGGTAGCGACCGCGCGCCGAGGCCGAATCGGGCACCAGGTCCGCGAAGAAACCCGCGTCACCGAGCAGATCTGACCGCTCGATCAGACCGACCCCGCGCTGCCCTGCATTCACCCACCCCCGAAGCGCGGTGTAGAGCTCCGGGTCGTAGCCCTCCCACCGCCCGGGGTTGTCCAGGTAGTCGGTGAACCGCCCGTCCGTACGCCCGTCATCGGGTGTGAGCATCCACCCGACGAACAGCGACAACCCGGAACCCCGAGCCAGGACCCGGAGGAGCCCGTACTTGCGGTAGTCGTTGATGTCACCGAAGTACTGGTTCTTCATGGACTCCACGAGAGAGGGGGACCGCCGAGCCAACCGAGGCAGAGCCCCCGGCATCAAATGCCGCGGGCAGCGCCGGTTTCAACCCGGGCTCGCCGGTTCACATCACGGCGATCGCGGGTCTTCGCGCCATGCAGGGCGCGTCCGAACCACACCCGAACCCGGTATCGGCGTGTCCCCCGCTGATCGTGCTCATCGACGATCCGGTGCGTCGAGCCCGACCACCACCTCCGTCCTGTGGTACTCGAGCGGCTCGTGGCAGGCAGGGGCGCAGCGCCCGCCGTCGGTCGTGCGCTCGTACCCCATCGGGAACGACCACGAGTCGGTCTGGAAGGGCACCATCTCGCGGATGAGGCACGGCAGGTCGGAGGCGTGCGGGTCGTGGCAGGCGCGGCAGGTGCGCCCGCGCTCCTGGTCCACGTGCACGGCGTGCAGGTTGGTGGGCCCATTGCGGAAGCCGGTGGCGCCGTCCGCGGGATCGGCAGTGAGCAGCGAACGGTCGTGACAGCCGAAGCACAGCTCGTACGTGTTCTCGGCGAGGGGGGCGTAGAACCCCGCGGGGTAGGCGGCGACGAGCAGGCGCGTGTTCTCCGAGCCGTGCGGGCTGTGGCACGCCGTGCATTCACCCGAGGCGGCCGGCCCGTGCACGTTGGCGCACCCGTCAACGCGGTCGGAGACGCTGGCGAGAACCCGCCCATCGTTCGCGGTGATGTCGCGGTTGTGACACCCGAGGCAGAGCTGCTCGCTGTCGCAGGCCAGCAGCATCGGGCTGTTCGAGCCGTGGGGCTTGTGGCACGTGGTGCACTCGTGTCCGCTCTCGGATGCGCCGTGCCTATCGGCGGCCTGCTCGTAGCAATCGGCGACATCGTCGTGGCAGCCGAGGCACAGCGCTGGCTCGGGCTGGATCAGGTAGCAGGTGTTCTCCGTTACCGAGGTGTCGTGGCAGGCGGTGCAGCCGTCGTCCATCGCCGGGTGCGGCTGAGTGGCGGTGGCGGCCATGCGTGCCGCGTCGCCGTGGCACTCGCCGCAGTCGCGGTCTGGCCCGATGACCGCGTGATCGAACCCCGCGATCCCGCTGTTGGAGTGGCACCCGTAGCAGTTGGGAGAGGGTGAGGCGAATGTGTCGGCGGCGCCGTGGCAGTTCTCGCAGGTCAGACCGGTGTGGAACGGCTCGAGCGCCCAGCCGACGACCGCCGCATGGTCGAACTCCTCCGGACGTGCAGCAGCGTCGTGGCAGAAGCGGCAGTCCCCGCTCCCCTGCGTGGCGTGGCAGCCGAAGCAGGTGGACCGGAGGTCGGTGTGAGCGGCGAGTGAGGTGTTCGACGTGTTCGACGTGTGGTCGTGGCACTCACCGCATGTTGCGTCGCGGTGACAGTCCGCGCAGGCGAGCCCGTAGATCCGCGTGTGGTCCTTGTGGTGGAAGGTGATGACCGGCGCCTCGCGCGGGGCGAGGAACTCGATGGTCATCGGGGGCTCGACGGGAACAAGCTCATGGAAGTCGCCGAGCGGGTGGAGGGGCGCGGCGGAGAGCCCCTCCTTGGGCAGGTGGCAGGTGTTGCACGCGGCGCGGTGGTTCCACTCGGTGTGGCACGAGAGGCACTGGCGGTGGTAGGCGCCCTTGAGCCCGGGCTGCGTCGGCGAGACGGGCGCTCCGGAGGGGTGGCACTCGCGGCACGCCGGGTGCGCCGTGCTCTCCGGCGAGTTGTGGTGGCACGCGGCGCACCCGTTGCCCATGTCCGCCATGCCCGCGTGCCCGAGGTGATCGAATGTCACGGGCCCGTAGAGGTCCTCGAGCTGGTCGAGCACGACGACGGCCGGCGGGTGCACGTTCGTCGGCGTGCGCGGCTCCGGGATCTCGCCGACAAGAACCGCCGCCGCCGTCACGATGGGAAGCAGAGCGATCACGGATCATGACTCCCGGTCTTGTGCGTTCGTTTCCGCGGCGCCGCGCCCACGAACCGCCAGAACACGATGAACGCGGTGAGGAAGATGACCGCGATGATGTACTCGACGGCCTTGGTGTGCATCATGTACTCGTGCAGCGTCATCGCGTCCTCCTCACCCGGGCTCACCGTGCTCGGGCGGGAACTCCGGGTCGTCGTGCAGCACCGGCATGCGGTTGACGATCCAGCGGAACGTCAGCAGACCCGCCGTCACGATCGAGATCGTGATCGCGACCTCCATCCAGCTGGGGACGTACCGGTCGGGCTGGTTCCAGCGGAACGTGATCAGCGAGACGTTGAGCCGGTTGAGCACGATGCCCAGCACCGCCAGCACCGCGGCGAACCTCGTCAGGTTCGCGTTGCCGATCCGCCACGCCCACACGAACAGCAGGCAGGGCACGAGCACGAACCCGAAGACCTCTACCATCCACCACGCGCCGTACGGCGTGAGCAGTAGGTCCCAGTGCCGCCCGTGCGCCAACGCGACCCACTTGAGCCCGAAGTAGGTCATCAGCACGACCGCGGCGCCACGCCCGAGACCGACGATCAGCCGGTCGGCGTGCTCGCGGTCGTGCCCGGCGACCTGGTCGCTGAAGATGCGGTGGCTGAGCATGCTCTCGACGATGATCATGGACATGCCCGCCCCTACCGCCGAGACGAAAAACAGCACCGGGATGAACGGCGTGTACCACAGCGGGTGGACCTTGCCCGGCGCGAGCAGGAACAGAGCACCCAGCGCCGACTGGTGCAACGTCGAGAGGATGACGCCGAATACCGTCGCGCCGACGGTGATGTAGCACGCCCAGCGCCACATCCGGCGCCAGCGCAGCCACTCGAAGACGGCGGGGCAGAACTCGAGGAACTGCACGGTCAGGTACAGCGCGACGTGCCACCCGACGAGGAACATCACCGACGTCACGCCGTACGACACGAACATCGGGTAGGGCAGGCGCCACGGTCGCCCGAGGTCGAAGCACAGCCCGACGACGACGAAGAAGTACCCGAGGAAACCGGTGAGGATCGCGGGGCGGAGCAGGGGGCGGTAGTCGGTGAGCCCGAAGAGGTGGACGGCCGAGGCCATCACGAACCCCCCCGCCGCCAACGCGACTCCGCACAGCACGTCGAACCCGATCCACAACCCCCACGGCGCGTTGTTGGTCAGGTTCGTCGTCGCCTCGAGCCCCATCGTGAAACGCCGGACCGCAATCGGTACCCCGACGCTGAGGATCAGCACCGCGATGACGTTGAACGGCGTGACCAGGCTGCGCAGGTAGCGCCCCAGCGACTGCCCGAGCAGCAGCCGCTCGCGGGCGAACTCACCGAAGCCGACGGTGCCGGCGTGGTTAGCCATGCCCGGCCTCCTCGGACTGATCCGGCGCGGACGGAGCGCCGTCGCCCGCGCCGGACAGCCGTTTGCGGTGCTCCGTGAACGCGTACGCGCCCATCAGAAGCGCCGGCCACATCACGAGCACCATCGGGACGGCCGACAGGAACCCCTTGGTTAGCTCGGGGTACGGCGTCGTGCCGACGTCGGTCCGGAACCCGACCTGGTCGAACGGGACGGGCGAGATGTAGAGCCAGCACGTGCCGCCGGCTTCATGCTCGCCGTAGATGTGGTCCACGTACCGCCCGGGGTGATCTGCCATCTTCTGGCGGGCGATCCCGACCAGTTCGCTGCGCTTGCCGAAGGTGAGCGCCTCGACGGGGCACATCTCGACGCACGCGGGGCGCTTGCCTTCTTTGGTGATGCGCTCGAAGCACATCGTGCACTTGCGGACTTCCGGCGCGAGGGCGTTGTCGTAGGTGTACGCGGGAACGCCGAACGGGCAGGCCATCATGCAGTACCGGCAGCCGATGCACACCGAAGAGTCGTACAGGACGGGCCCTTCCGGTGTCTTCCGGAATGCTCCGACCAGACACGCCGACGCGCACGCGGGCTCGAAGCAGTGCATGCACTGCTTCTTGGCGTAGACCGGCCCACCGCCGGCGTCATCCGGGAAGAAGCGGTTCACGACGGTGAAGCGGTCGGCCTCGGTACGCCGGGTCTGCCCGAAGACCGAGGTATCCTCGTACGCGTCGATGGGCTCGCCGTCGCCGAAACCGTTCGCCTTGCGGCACGCCCACTCGCACTTGCGGCACCCGACGCACACCGAGAGATCGACGAGCACGCCGTTCCAGTCGTCCGACACCGTGTGGAGCAGCGGTTGGGCGTGCGCCGGACGGGCGGCGCCGCCGAGAACGCCTGCGGCGAGCGCGCTGCTCGTGAGCTTGACGAAGTCACGCCGGCTCGTCGTTCCCGGTGTCGGCGATCTGGATTGATGCTGAACGCTCATGAATGCTGGCCTCGTTCGTTCGCGTGCGCAGGGTCAGGGAGCCCCCCCCGCGTAGATCGCCGGGCGGCGGGCGTCGAGCGTCCTGCACAGGACGCACCACGCGGGGTGGTCGATCCGCAGGTGGATGTCCTCGGGAGCCACCGTTTCGTCGCGTGCCGATCCGTTCGGTATCAGCAGACGGAACAGGAAGTCCACCTCGCGTCGGAACCAGCCGGACGCCCTCCGCCCGATCAGCAGCTCACGCCGCTCCGCTCCGAGCCGGTCGGCCCGGATCCGCACCGCCCACCCGTGCCCGAAGGGGCTGGTGTTGACCAGCTCGGGGTGGTCGCGCAGCGCGTCGTTGATGGCGACGACCCTGCCGGTCACCGGGCTCGGCAGTTCGAGCGAGCGGTCGAGGTGATGCAGCCGCAGGAGCGTGTCGCCCCTTTCGACGTGATCACCCGGTGCCGGCAGGTCGATAGCCTCGACAATCCCGAGCGCGGAGAGCACGAAGTCGTCGGCCCCGACGACCGCCTCGTCGTCGAGCCACGCCCAGCAGTGACCGGCGTCGAGCGCGACATCCTCGGCCAGCCGTAGCCCGCGGTACGCCTCGCCCCCCGCTGCCTCCGTCCGCGAGCATTCACGGATATCACGGACGCACCAGACGATGATCGCGATGATGACGCCCACCGCGCCGAGAAGGACCACAGGCCGCAGCGCAAATGCCACGAAGCCCACCAACGGCAGGCACAGGACGACGCCGAGCGCCACCGCCGCCGGTACGACACACTCCCATGCACACGATCGACGCTGATGTGCAGCCCGGGTCATGGCCGCCTCCCCGGAGACCGTTCATGCGAGGTCTCCTGCCCACAGGAATTGCAAGCGGCGCACCAGTGCGTTGCCGCGTGCCCCGACCGGCACGGAGGGCGATCTGGAGCGATGAGGGCGGTTGGAGTGTGTGAACTCCGCTTGGTGCAGAATCGGACGCGCAGAAGAACACAACACCCCCGTTGAGGAAGTCAACGGTCGGTGCTATTGCATCAACTGTCTGATGATCACGGTATAGCGTCGCGTACCGAGCAGCCGGCGGAGGTCGGTGCCCCCTTCGGGCGGGCCCGGGAGCACCGGGGTGTCGGCGTCGGCGAGCAACTCGTATGCGATCAGGCGGCGGAACCGACGCGCATCGAACTGCGCGTGCCGGTGCGCCGCGTCGGCATCGAACAGCCCCGCGAGCGCCTCGCCGGGGTGGAGTTCGAGTTCGGCCAGCCAGCCCCCGCCGTACGGGGCGGCCACGAGCCGCCACGGCTGATCGCGCACGCCCTCGTTGGGCACGATGCGCCGTGCCGCGACCGGTGAAGAAACCTCCAGGGTCTCTCCCTCCAGCACCAGCGTGCAGAGCGCCTCGCCGCGGGCGACCGACCCGGCATCGACGGACAACCGCACCTCCCCCGGCAGGCCGAGCATTGGCGCCGCGAACCCGTCGATCCCGACACGGACGCGCCGCCCCGATCGGTCGAGCGTGCGCACCCAGATGTGCCCGGTGGTGTACAGCCGATCGTCGGGGAAGACCGCGACGGGCGGGGGCGAATCCGCCGGAGCGGTCTCGCCTTCGCGTGCGACACCCCGCAGCGCCGCATCGAGAGGACAGTGCTCGCAGTCGAACCCGCGGTCGCACAGCCGGTACGCCAGCACCCCCGCGTCCATCCAGACACAGGTCTGTTCGCTGGCGTGGAGCGTCAGTCGCGCGGCCGCAGTGACCATAACCCCCCCCGCGACCACGCGGGCCGTGCGAGGCGATGGGCCCGTCACGTCTTACCGGACCGACGCCCGATGACAGGCCTCCGATGAGTGCCCTGCAAAGCCGGAACCAGCAGGTGCATCGGGGCTCCCGACCGCTGCACGCGGTTCGATCGCTCGGGGCCTCCGCAAATGCGTTGAATCTCTCATCAGCGCGTTTGGCTCTTCAGCGCGCCGGGCTACCATTCGATAAAGGTGTTGTACATCCGCAATGACCCGGGGTGGGTCCGTGAGCCGGCGACTGCCCGCATTCCTGCGATCGCTTGAGTTCCGCCTGGTGGCGCCCCTGTGTCTGACGATCGGCGTGGTGCTGGCGGTGCACGGGCTGATCGGGTACCGGGCGTCGGAGGAGCACTTCGCGAGCCTGGTGCGGGCCGAGGTCGAGCGGAGCGGCGAGCTGATCCGCAGCGCCACGCACGACGGCATGCTGCTCAACCGTCCCGACCAGCTCCAGGCGACGATCGAGCGCCTCGCCGGCGCCCCGGAGGTGGCGGCGATCCGCGTCTACGACAAGGGGGGGACGATCGCGCGCTCGGCCGACCCGTCCGAACTCGGGCGGGTCACGGATGAGCAATCCCCGGTGTGCCAGAGCTGCCACACGGGCAACGACGACCGCGACGACGCGGTGCTCGACCGACGTACGCTCCTGCGCTCGCCCGACGGGCACGACCTGATCCGACGCCTCGCGGTCATCGAGAACGAGCCGGCCTGCACAAACGCGGCGTGCCACTACCATCCCGAAGAGCAGCGCGTGCTCGGTGTCCTGGACGTGGAGATGTCGATGGCGCCGTTCGACGCCGCCCTAGCCTCCTCGCGCGATAGGCTGGTCGGCACGACGCTGCTGCTCATCCTGGTGAGCGGTTCGCTGGCGGCGTGGTTCGTGCGTCGGGTGGTGCAGCGCCCGCTTGCCGCCATCCAGGCCGGCGCCCGGCGCATCGGCGCCGGAGACCTCGATACGCGGATCGACGTGCACGGGGCGAGCGACCTGACACGTCTGGGCGAATCGCTCAACCGCATGACCGGCGAGCTGCGTCAGGCGCGCGAGGACATCACCGAATGGTCGCAGACGCTCGAGCAGCGCGTCGAGGCCAAGACGCGCGAGCTGCATCAGGCCGAGCACCAGGTCCTGCACATGGAAACGATGGCGTCGCTGGGCAAGCTCTCGGCGACGGTCGCGCACGAGCTCAACAACCCGATCGGAGGCATCCTCACCTACGCGCGGCTGGTCAAGCGCGTACTGGGCGAGCAGACCCTGGACCCCGATGTCCGCAAGGAGCTCGAGCGATACCTCACGCTGGTTGACAAGGAGAGCATGCGCTGCGGCGAGATCGTCCACAACCTGCTCACCTTCGCCCGGCGCCGCGGCGGAGACATGGAGCCGGTCGATCTCAACGAGGTGCTCGACCGCAGCATGATGCTCGTCGGGCACCACCTCGAGATCAACGGGGTCCACGCGACCACGCACAAGCTCGACGGCAACGCGGTCGTCGTCGCCGACGCCGGGCAGATCGAGCAGGCGTTGCTCGCGCTGCTGATGAACGCGATCGAGGCCATGCAAGCCGGCGGGGAGCCCGAAGCCGCGCTCACCGTCCGCCTGACCGGTGACGACGCGCACGTGCGGATCGAGATCGCCGACACCGGCGTGGGGATCGCACCCGACGTGCTGCCCAGCGTCTTCGAGCCCTTCTTCTCGACCAAGGGCGGCGAGAGCGGCGTCGGGCTAGGGCTCGCGGTGGTGTACGGGATCGTGAACCGGCACGGCGGACGGATCAACGTGACAAGCGAGGCCGGGCACGGCGCGACGTTCCGCATCGAGCTGCCGCGCACGCCGCCGTCGGCGGCAGACGGTTCGCAGAGAGCGGGCTCGGGCGGGACCCGGGAGGACAACACGTCTCACCCGGAATCAACCTTGGCCGACGGGGGGTGTGTGGCATGAGCGCCGAACAGAGCAGCGTTCTGGTCGTGGACGACGAGTACTCGGTGCGTGACTCGCTGAGCCACTGGCTGGCGAAGGACGGGCACCGCGTGCGGTCGGCCGAAAACGCCGAGGGAGCACTCGCCGTTGCGAGAGACGACCGTTTCGACGTAGCGGTGATCGACATCAAGATGCCGGGGATGGATGGGCTCGAGCTCCAACGCCGCCTGCACGAGTCCGACCCGGAGCTCGCGACGATCATGATCACGGCGTTCGCGTCGGTGGACAGCGCGGTGAGGGCGCTCAAGGACGGTGCGTTCGACTACATCACCAAACCCATCGATCCGGATGAGTTGAGCCACCTGATCCGACGCGCGCTCGAGCAGCGCCGCCTCAAGGCCGAGAACACCCAGCTCCGCCAGACGATCGACGACCTGGTCTCGGTGGACACGATCGTCGGTGAAAGCCCGGCGATCCGCGAGGTGATGACGCTGGTCCAGCGCGTCGCGCCCACCGACTCGACCGTGCTGATCATCGGCGAGAGCGGGACGGGCAAGGAACTGATCGCCCGCGCGATCCACGCCAACAGCTCGCGTCGGTACATGCCCATCATCCCGGTCAATTGCGGCGCCGTCGCCGAGTCGCTGCTCGAGAGCGAGCTGTTCGGGCACGAGAAAGGCGCGTTCACCGGCGCAACGCACCGGCGCAAGGGCAAGCTGGAGATGGCCGACGGCGGGACCCTCTTCCTCGACGAGATCGGCTCGATCTCCGGCAAGATGCAGGTCGAGCTGTTGCGGGCGATCGAGACCGGCGAGTTCACACGTGTCGGCGGGGGGGACACGGTGCGCTCCGATTTCCGCGTCATCTGTGCGACCAACGAGGATCTGCACGACGCGGTGCGCGAGTCTCGCTTCCGCGAGGACCTGTTCTACCGGATCAACGTGTTCACGATCGAGGCGCCGCCGCTGCGCGACCGGCGCTCTGATATCCCGTTGCTCGCCCACCACTTCCTCGCCCGGTTCGCACAGCAGATGGACAAGCACACCGCCGAGATCAGCCCCGAGGCGATGGACATCCTCACGGGGCACGACTGGCCCGGCAACGTGCGCGAGCTGTCCAACGCGATCGAGCGGGCGATGGTCGTGGGTTCGCCGCCGGCGATCCGCCCCGAGGACCTGCCGCTGCGCGACCGCGCCGTTGCGCCGACCACGGACGCCGACTCGCTCGTCAATGTCGAGAAACAGCACATTCTCGAGATCCTGCACCGGACGAACTGGAACATCACCCAGACCGCAAAGATCCTCAAGGTCGATCGCGTCACCGTGTACAACAAGATCAGAAAGTACCGGATCACCAAGTAGAGCACGCCGCCGAGAACGGGACAGCCGGACCGGCGTGCGAGCGCAACCGTCCGGGGTCTACAGGTCATGCTCGTGGAGCCAACGCCTCAGCGCTCCAAGGTAGAGCTCGGGCTGGTCGTAGTTTGCGATGTGCGCGGCGTTCGGGACGACCACAACACTCGCGTGCGGCGTCAGACTCGCGTAATAGCGGGTTGATTCCGGGGTTGCCTCGTCGTACTCCCCACAGATGAACAGCACCGGTTGGCGCAACGTGCCGAACTGCGCGGTCACGTCTACCGACCTGAGCGAACCCGTGATCGTGAACTCGCTCGGCCCGTTCATGGCGACATAGACGTCCCCGCCCATCCCCTCGAACGCCCGGTTGAGCGCGTCCGGCCACGGGTCGCGCCGGCAGAGGTAGTGGGCGTAGAACGCCGCGGTCGCGTTCTTGTATGCGTCACTGTCCGTCCGCCCCGTGCGCTCACCCTCCAGGATTGCCTGCTCGGTCTGGGGTCCGAGCGTCGCGATGAGGCGCCGCGAATCGGCGATCCACCGCGGGATGTCCAGCGCCGGGCCGGCGAGGATCACACCGCGTACGCCCGACGGCTTCGACCCGCCGAGCCCCGAGAGGTAATCTACGGCGAGGATGCTCCCCCACGAGTGCCCGTAGAGCACCACCTCATCGAGCCCGAGCGCGTCGCGGACCCGGCCTACCTCGCGGGAGAAACGTTCCCGAGTCCAGAGCGATGGGTCGTCCGGTCGGTCGGAGCGCCCACACCCGAGCTGGTCGTAGAAGACCACCGGACGCTCGTCCCCCAGTTCGCTCAGGTTCTCGAGGTAGTCGTGCGGGACGCCGGGCCCGCCGTGGAGCACGAGGAGTGGGGTCCCGCCACCCGACCCGCGAACCTCGTACCACACCCGCCCGCCTTCAACATCGATCAAGCCCGTTGCCGGCTTGCTCAGAACCGCTTCGGCCGATCGGCTCCTCTCGCTCGCACAACCGGCGAGCAGTAACGACGCAACGATAATGACCGTGCACCAGTGTGTTTTCATGAACAGCTCCCGCGTGTATGCCGCGCGGAGAGTACCGACCGCACCGAACCGTGTCCAGATCATCCCACGGCACGAGGCACGCGTCGTCAGACGCGGACGATGGTGTCGGCGGGCACCCACGCCGACCGCCCGTCGTGCAGGCGGATACGGACCCACTCGCCGCGGTGTTCGAGGATCTCGCCCTCGACGCCGGGGCTGAGCGGCGCGGAGAACGCCTCGGCGTAGGCGTTGACACCGGGCCCGAGCCGTGCGTCGGCATCGGCAACGATCACCCCGCGCTCACCCGAGACGTAAACCGCGTTTTCCACCGCCAGCGAGCCGGCGCAGTACGCCGCGACGAGCAGCGCTGCGATCATCGTGGGGATACGCCGGCGGACGCCGGGGCGCAGCGCAAGCGCGGCGAGCATACAACACGCCCACCACGCACCAAGCCCGACCCCGGCGATCACGCCGCGCGCCACGTGACCACGCCAGAACAGCACGATGTCTTCGACGCGACGCGGGGCGTCGGTGCCGACCTGCGTTTGGACCCGTCGGCGTGCCGCCGCCAGCCCGGCGCGCACCGCTTCGTCCCCCGGCGCAAGCCGATCGCCCCGAAGGTAGCTCGCGACCGCCCGCCCGACGTCACCGCTCAGCAGCAGCGCCGTGCCGCGGTTGGCGTGCAGGTCCGGGTTGTCGATCCCCTGCTGATCAACCAACTCACCGTACAGCGCCGCCGCCTGCGCGAAAAGCTCACGCGCACCGTCCGGATCGTCGGCGAGCAACTGCTCGGCCTTCTCGAACAGCGCGTTGGCGTCGTCGAACGTTTGCCTGGGTTCATCCGCCCGCACCGCGGCGGGAATGAACACGCTCAGCGCGATCGCAGCGATCACGCACACTCGAACCCGATGTGTCGGACTCGGGCGGCTCATGATCGTCCCTCCCGTTCCAGATTCCTGAGCAGGCGCCTGGCCTCGTCGATGCTCGGCGTGACCGCCTCGCCGCCGAACCGCTCGGCCGAGCACTGCGCCAGCAGTCGTCCGACCGCCTCGCCCGACTCGGACCCGTCACGCATCAGCAGCGTCCGGCAGTCGGCGTAGGTCAGCGCCTCGGCCGGGCGGTCAAAGCGGTCGGACACGTACGCACGGACTGCGCGATCGATGGTCACTCTCGGATCGCCGGGAGAGTTGAGCTCCGCCAGCGCGCGACGCAGGGCGCGCCGTCGGCGCCGGATCTCGGCCGGGCGCCCGTCGCGACGAATCCACCCCGCCCCGAGCACCACGAGCGGCGCCAACGCCGGCGCGATGATCAGCACGAGAAGCCACGCACGCTGCGTGAGCCCCCCGGTGTGTTCGTCTTGCAACGCCGCGTCCGAGACGGTGATCCCCAGCACGCCATTCGCACCGGCGCCGATCGATTCGAGCACCGGCGCCGCGGCCGCGGCCGGCGCTGCCCCGCCGCCCCCCACCGCGTCGGCCGCCGTGACGCGGTGCGTCTTGCGCACCGTCAACGGGATCGATGCGCTCGCTGCTGTCGAGTATGAACCGCTCTCGGCGTTGAAGTACGACAGCGTGATCGGGGGGATCTCCTTGACACTCTCGCTCGACGCACGCACCGTCGTCGTGTAGACGCGGTCGTTGATCGTGTCGCCGGCGTGAGCTTCCCACGGCTCGTCCGAGACCTTGAATCCCGCGGCCAGCGCCGGGATCTCGGCGGGCGGGGCGAGGCGGACCCGCTCCATCGGCGCCTCGCCGTGCACCCGTACCGTCAACTCGATCGGGTCACCGACGTTCACCGTCTTCGCCGACGCGCTCGACGTGATCGTGAACGAGCGCCCGACGAGCCCCGTGAAACCCTCGGGCCGCCCCTCGGTCGGCAGCGGGAGCACCTCGAGCGTCGCCGGGCTGGACTCGGCAACGCGCGGCTCGGTCTCGTTCTGTTGGAACAGCCCGAACCCGCGTGTTCCCACCACCGCGCTGTACCGCACCCGCGCCGGCCCCACCCGCATCGTCCCCGCTCGCTTCGGGATCAGAACCCGATCGACTGTGACTGTGGTGTACCGCATGCCGTTGCGTGTCGCGGATCCCTGGGGAGCGCTGACCTGCTCGTTCCCGTAGATCGCCTGCAGCGTGTCCGCTCCTCCCAACGACGAGTCCGGCACCCCGAGGTCGTCGAAGTCGTCCTGATCGACGCCGCTCGCGAACCGGAACCCCTGCTCGGCGTTCTCGCCGACGTACCAGGTAAGACGCATGCGCACGGGCTGCCCGACGTACGCGTGGTCATCCTGGAGTTCGACGACGAGGTCGCTGTTCCCGCTCGGCGGATCGAGCACCGTCAGCCGCACCGCGCTGGTGCGCAGTGACTTGCCCCCCACCTTGATCTGCTGCGACGGGATGACGTACTCGCCGGAGGCCATCGGCGTCACCGAGTAGTTCAGCATCACGTCGTTCACCACCGTCCGACGCCCGTTGATGATGCTCATCTGTGTGTTGCGGCCGCTCCCGACGTACTCGATGTTCAGCCCATCAACACGCCCGAAAGCGATCGGCGTCACGTCGTCATCGGCGTCGGGGATGACGATCTGCAACGTCGCCGTGTCGCCGACGTACACGCGCGACGGCTGGATCTGCACATCCAGCGTCTGCGCAAACGCCGACGCGGGCACAAACAGGCTCAGAACCGCGGCCAGCCCTGCCGCGATGTTCCTGACAGCGTTGGGTATCAGGTGCGTGCGCATGACAATCACCAGTCCTTGTCCACCTTCTCGGGCGCGGGTCGCATCAGCCCCCGCTTGCGCCGCGCGTCTCGCTGCGCCTGCTCACGGTCGAACAGCGCCTTGACCAGCGGGTCAACGGACTGCTGAGGCTCGCCCTGCTCCTTCTCCGCGGCGGGCTGGGCACCCTCGCCCTGCGCCTCCTGCTGCTGCTGTTGCTCGGACGACGCCAGCATCTGCTCCAGCTCTTTCTCCACGGCCTCGGCGTACGCCTGCTCCAGCGCCTTCGATGCCGCCTGCTGGTGCTCGTTCGCCTTCTCGACGTCGCCCTGCCGCAGCGCCCGCTCGGCCGCCTGCTGCTGCTCGGCCGCTTTGCTCAGCTGTTTGGTGACGTCCTCGGACGACTCGTCCTTGTTCTGCGCCTCCTGCTCGGTCCGCTCGCGGATGTCCTGCTGATCCTGCGCCGACTGCTGGGCGCCCGGCTTCCCGCGCTCGCGCGTTTCGGCCGTCTCACGCGACTGCTCCTTCGCGAGCTGCTCGAGCCGGTCGGTCTGGCTTTGCGCGCCCTGCGACTGATCGCCCGAGTTGCCCTGCTGACCGTTCTGCTGCTGGTTCTGCTGTTCGTCGCCCTGCTGCTGGGTGCCTTTTTCCTGTTGATCACCCTCTTGTTGCTGGTTGCCCTGCTTCTGATCGCCCTTCTGTCCGTTCTTCTGCTGGTCGTCCTTCTTCTGGTCCGAGTCGTTCTTCTGCGAGTCTTCCTGCTTCTGCTGTTCCTGCTGTTGCTTGATGATCCGGTCGATAAGCCGCCTGACGTGCTCGATGTTCTGCGCGGCCTCCAGATCCGCGTCGCTCAGCTCCACGCACGCCCGGTACCGCTGCTCGGCCTGCTTCAACGATGCCAGCGCCCGCTCGGCGTCCTCCTCGTCGAGCGCTGCCTGCCCGCGCTTCTGCTGGACGGCCGCGAGGTTGAACAACACCCGCCGCCGGACCCGCACGTCCGCCTCCTCCTCCGACGCACGACGCAGCAGGTCGAGCGCCTCGCCCAGCTTGTCCTTCTCGGCCGCCTCGGTCCCCGCCCGCAGCAGCTCCGCCGCGTCCTGATCGACCGGCGGCGCCGGCTCGACGGCGGCGGGAACATCCTGCGCCCCCGCCAACGAACACGGGACAAGCGCGCACACCACAACCACCATGGCACGGCTACGGGTCACGGATCACCCCCTCCGCACACAGCGACACGAACGCGGCAAGCAAAAACCACGCGTACCCCTCGTCGTACCGCACCGCCGACGCTTCCTCGGTCTCGGTCTGCGCGGCCGAACGCACCAGGTCCGAGTACACCTGCTCGAGATCGATCGTGCCTGTGCCGACTTCGAGGTAGACGCCGCCGGCCGACGCACGCGCGATCTTCGTCAGCGTCTCGGAATCAAGGCGCGACTTGACAATCCGACCCGACGCGTCGCGCACGGGCTGACCGGAATCGTCGAGCACGATCTCCGACCCCTCGCCCGACGACCCAAGCCCGATGGCGATGATGCGGACGCCAGCCCGCCCCGCGACCTCGGCGGCCGCGACCGGGAAGCTGTCCTGGTCCTCGCCGTCGGTGAACAGGATGATGTCGCGGTAGTTGTTGGCGTCGTCCTCGTCGGCGTTGAAGACGGTCGTGACGCACTTGCGGATCGCGTCGCCGATGTCGGTGCCCCCGCGCGGGACGCTGTCGGGACCGAGCTCACCGAGCGCCAGGTCGAAGAACCCGTAGTCGGTGGTCAGCGGGCACTGGACCGACGCGGCCCCGGCGAAGGCGACCAGCGCCACCCGGTCGCCGCGCAGCGAGCCGGTCAGGTCGCGGATCCACAGCTTGGTGCGTTCGAGCCGCGTCGGCACGAGGTCGCGTGCGAGCATGCTGCGCGAGACGTCCACGAGAAAGACCACGTCGCGTCCGCGCCGCGTCACCGTGCGCTCCTTCGGGTTCCACTGCGGGCGGGCGAGCGCCACGATCAGCAGCACCGACGCGCACACCACCAGCGCCCCCTTGAGCACCTGCTTCCACACCCGATTCCGCACGCCCATCGCCGACAGCAGCCCGGGATCGGCGAACCGCTCCAACCCGCGCCGCCTCGCACGCACCTGCCACACCGCCAGCGACACCAGCACCGGCACAACCCACAGCAGCAGCAGCCAGTGTGGTTCGCCGAAGCGCATCAGGCGACCCTCCGGTAGACGAACCACTGCGCGAACAGTTCGCCAAGCAGCAGGCACCCGACGAGGACCATGATCGGCGTCACACGCTCGATCACGTTCGTGTACTCGTCGGTCTCGATCCTCGTCTTTTCGAGCGAGTCGATGCGGTCGTAGACCTGTTCGAGCTCGGATGAGTTGCGCACGAGGTAGGCCTCGCCGCCGGTCTCGTCGGCCAGACGCTTCAGCAGGCGTTCGTCCACCCCGCCGCGCGAGAAGAACCCGCGCCGCTCGTTGTCCCCGATGCCGATCGCGTAGATCTTGACCCCCCACTCGGCGGCAAGCCGGGCCGCCGACACCGGATCGACCCCGCCGGCCGTGTTCTCGCCGTCGGTCAGCAGCACGATTACCTTGCTCTTGATCACCAGCGACTCGTCGCCGCTCTTGTTCTTGTGTGCGAACTGTTCGTCGGCGTCGCGGAGCCGGGCCGCCGCCAGCGCGACCGCCTCGCCGATCGCTGTCCCATCCTCGGGCGAGCGCGGCGTGACCAGCTCGACCTTGCCAAGCAGCTCGCTCAGCGCGTCGTGGTTGCGCACCAGCGGGCAGACCGTGTCGGCGAAGCGGGCGAAGCTGATCAGCCCGACCAGGTCGCCTTCGCGCCCGGGCAGGTCATGGCCGTTGCCCATCACAAAGTCGGCGGCCACCCGCTTGACCGCGTCGAGGCGGGTGACGAGCTTCCCCTCGTAGCGCATGCCCTCGGCCATGCTCGATGAGCGGTCCACGAGGATCTGTATCGCGACGCCCTCGGTGCTCGACTCGCTCTCGCCGCGGACCTCCTGCGGGCGGGCGATCGCCACCGCGAGCAGCGCGAGGATGAACACACGCAGGGCGCCCGGCACCCACCGCGTCCGCGTGCGCCACGTCGTGCCGAGCCCGCCGATGCTGCCCGGGCTCATCGGCACCGGCAGCCCCGCGCGCCGCGTGCGCCGTCTGACCAGCAGCCACACCGCCAGCACCACGACGACGACGAGCAGCCCAAACGCCCACGGCCACGCAAACCGGTCTACTTCGAACCCGGTCATGGCGCGCCCCTTCCGATCCGGGCCAGCGCGATCATTTCGAGCGCCGTGAGCACGCGTCCTGCTTCGTCGCCGTTCACGCCGGACCCGGCGCCCGCGTCGTACACAGCCCGTTCGTTCGCGAGGAACAGTCGCAGGAGCGCCTCGCGGTCGTCGGGGCCGAGCGGCACGCGGTCGATCGTCCTCGTCAGCTCGTTGCCGACGAGTGTTTGCGCGCGTTCAACACCCGCCAGGGTCATCGCGGCGCGCAGCGCGCCGAGGCGGGCGTGCGCGTCACCGTTCTCGGTCGTGCGCCGGAGGTGCTCAAACTCGTCCCGCAGCACGACCTCGGGACGCGGGCGCCGCATGCGCCTCCATGCGAACGCCGCGACACCGATTCCCAAGATCCCTGCCCCGAACGCGAGCGGCGTGACCCACCCGCCGCCCCGCTCGCTCGTTTCGACCGTCCCTGGGCGCAGGCGCCCAGGCTCGAACGTCTCGTCGCCCGCCGAATCGATCAGCGACGTGACGGTGAGTTCGACAGTGTCGGTCTTCGCGACCGCCTTGCCGTCGCCCTGCACCTCGGTCGCGAGGATCGGCCAATCACCAAGCGTCACCGGACCCGGCGCGTACCCCTCGACCTCGACGCGCCACGACCAGTGCAGCTCGCCGCCCGACGCCTCACGCGACTTGGTGACGTGCCTGACCTCGACCTTCCCCCCGTCGCCGATCACCGTGCCCGCGGCCAACCCCTCGACCCCGCAGCGCACGTCCCACCCGATCGGCGTCTCGGCGTGCACCGTCACGCTCATCGTCCCGAGCACCGCGAGCTCGGGCTGCTCCTCCTCGATCGACGCCTCGAGCGTCTCCTGATCGGCGCCCAGCGCGGGGCCCGCCGCCGCGCCCCAGAGCACGCACGCGACCAACACCCCGCGCGCGATCACCGGCGTCCCTCCCTCACCTGGAAGTACCGCACCAGATCGTGGATGAACGGGCGGTCGGTCGAGACATCCACGCAATCGACCCGCGCCGTGCGCAGCATCCGGTCGACCGACCGCTCCTGCTCGCTGTACCGCTCGCGCCACGCACGCCTCACACCCGCGCTGTTCGTGTCGAACACCGCCCGTTCGCCGGTCTCCGGGTCGACCAATTCGACCAGCCCGATCCGAGGCAGCTCGCGCTCACGCGGATCGGTGACCCGCACCGCGATCACTTCGTGCTTGCGGTCGAGCCGGCGCAGCACCCGCTCGAGCGACGACGTGTCGCTCACACGGAAGTCACTGACCACGAAGATCAGCGATCGCTGGTGCAGCACCCGAGTCAGCTCGAGCAGCGCCTCGTCGATATTCGTCTGACGCCCCTCAGGCGCAAACTCCAGCAGGTCGCGCATCAGCCGTACGACGTACCCGCGTCCCTTCTTCGGAGGCACAAACCGCTCGACCCCGTCGCTGAACAGCTGCAGCCCGACCAGGTCGTTGTTCCGCGTCGCGGCCAGGCACAACGCCGCCGCGACCTCCGCCCCCACTCGCGACTTGAGCCTCGACACGCTCCCGAACCCGCCCGACGCGCTGACGTCAACGCTGACCACCACCGAGAGCTGACGCTCCTCGATGAACCGCTTGACAAACGTACGCCCCGACCGCGCCGTCGCGTTCCAGTCGATGCTGCGCACGTCGTCGCCGGGCTCGTACTCGCGGACCTCGGCGAACTCGATCCCGCGACCCTTGAACGCGCTGTGGTACTCGCCCGCGAACAGCGCATCGACCCGCCGGCGCGTGCGGATCTCCAGCCGCCTGACCTCACGCATGAACTCCTGCGTCAGCAACTCGCCGTCTCCGTGGCGTCGCTCAGGGCACCGGGACGTGATCGAAGATCTGCCCGACGATGAAGTCCGAATCGAGCCCCTCGGCCTGCGCCTCGTAACTCTCGATTACGCGGTGACGCAGCACGTCGTGACCGATCGCCTTGACGTCGGCCGGCGTCACGTACCCCCGACCATCCAGCAGCGCGTGCGCCTTGCCCGCCATCAGCAGCGCCAGCCCGGCCCGCGGCGATGCCCCGAACTCGATCAAGCCCGCGAAGTTCGCACCGAGCCCCGACACCGGCTTCGGATCGCGCGTCGCACGCACCACGCTCACGATGTAGTCCTTGATGCTCTCGTCCACGTGCAGCCCGTCGGCGACCGAACGCAGCCGCGCCACGTCGCCAACACCCAGCACCGGGTTGATCCGGGCGATCTGCTTGGCCCCGGAGTCGCTGGTCCCGAACCGGTCGAGGATCGTCCGCTCCTCGTCGCCCGACGGGTATTCCACCCGCAGCTTCAGCATGAACCGGTCCACCTGTGCCTCGGGCAGTGGGTACGTCCCCTCCTGCTCGATCGGGTTCTGCGTCGCGAGCACAAGGAACGGGTCGGGCAGCGCGAACGTCTCGTCCCCGATCGTCACCTGCCGCTCCTGCATCGCCTCGAGCAGCGCGCTCTGCACCTTCGCCGGCGCACGATTGATCTCGTCGGCCAACAGCAGGTTCGCGAACACCGGCCCCTTGCGGCTCGTGAACGTGTGGTCGCTCGGGTGGTAGATCTGCGTGCCGACCACGTCCGCCGGCAGCAGATCCGGCGTGAACTGGATCCGCGAAAAGGTCGCGTCGAGCCCCCGCGCCAGCGTGCTCACCGCAAGCGTCTTCGCCAGACCCGGCACCCCCTCGAGCAGCACGTGACCCCCGCACAGCAGCCCGATCAGCAACCGCTCGATCATCTCGCGCTGCCCGACCACCACGGTGCCCACCTCGTCGATGAGCCGGCGTGCCGCCTCGCTCGCCTCCTGTACGCCCTGATCGCCGTTGACCGTCTGCGTCTCGATGGACATGTTGTTCTCCGCCTGTCGGCTCGGATTACTCGTACGTGTGGTTCAGTGCCGATGCTGTCATGGACGCCCGTCGAGCCCCTCCCCGTCGGCAACAGAACCGACTCTACCGGGGGGGCTCCGCCGTTGGCCAGCGCCCGCCTTGCCCATCTTCCGGCTCTCGTCGCCGTACGTCCCCCGCCCCCCCTCTGTTCGCGGCTACTACCCCAGGGCGGCACTCCGCGGACGGTCGCCGGTGGCTCTGTGCCTCCTGCCGAACGGGTACGGGTCGTGCGGCCCGGCAAGGCCCGTGCGACCGCTCCCGCACCCTCGGGTGACCGCCCGCAGCTCTTGCGCGGGCCGATCGCATGACGAGAACGGCCCGCTCCCACGGCGGGCCGTTCCTTCATTGATGTGCTTCGGATCTCGATCCGGACGCCTACATGAAGCCGCCCTCTTCCGGGTCGCTCCCATCCGTCGGCAGATCGACGTCGGCGGGCTCGGCGGCCAGCAGACGGCGCAGCTCCTCGACGCTGAGCACCCCGTTGCTCGCAGCAGCCACCCGCTCGAGCAGCCGATCAGAACTCGCCCTGTACTCGCCCTCGGTCAGACCCATCCCCGCCATCTCATCGAGCAGGTCCTGGAGCTGCGCGAGCGTCTCCGACACCGGCGCCTCGTCGGCGTTCAGCGTCAGCCACGCCTTGAACACCCCGGGATCGATGTCCGACGCCTGCTCGAGCGACATCGCCGCGGCATACCGCTGCATCGAGTCGCCGAGCGCACGCCCGACCTCGCCCGACTGGTCAGCGTCGGCGGGTCCGAACAGCGAGCCGAAGATCGCGGCCGCCGTCTGCACCGATTCCCCGTTGAGCCGCGACGCCGACGCTGCGGGCGCTCCGGCACGCGGGTCCGCCGGAAGGTCGCTGTAGACCGCGCTGCCGCGGTTGGCGCTGGCAATCTCCTCGTCGTTCGGCGCGCGGGCCGGGATGCCGAGTGCCTGCAACATGCGGAGCGAGTAGGCCTCGGGGATGACCGCGTCGGTCAGCGGGATCTCGCGCGGTTCCTGCCCGGCAGGATTGGCGTACAGGTCGAGAGTCACGCCACCGTCGTCACCATCATCTCCGCCCTCGTCGTCACCACCACCGCCGTCGTCGCCGCCTCCGCCGTTGTCACCGCCTCCTCCGTCGTCGTCGCCCCCGCCGCCGTCGTCACCGCCACCGCCGTCGTCGCCGCCGCCGCCGTCGTCGCCACCACCGCCGTCATCGCCGCCGCCACCGTCGTCGCCGCCACCGCCGTCGTCGCCCCCACCCCCGTCGTCACCGCCACCCCCGTCGTCGCCGCCACCCCCGTCGTCGCCGCCACCCCCGTCGTCGCCGCCGCAGTCGCCGCCGTGGTCGTGACCGTGCCCGTCCCCGTGCCCGTTGCCCTGACCATCGCCGTTGCCGTGGTCGTGACCGTGCCCGTCACCCTGCCCGTTGCCCTGTCCGTCCCCGTCGCCGTGATCGTGACCGTGACCGTCGCCCTGCCCGCGCCCCTGCCCGGCGCCGTCGCAGTTCTCGCCGTCCTCGTCCTCGTGCCCACCGGGGGTGCGATCGCGCGTCACGATCCTGCCGGCGTCGGATTCCTCCTTGGCATCGACGTGCATGGAGCCGTCGAGCGTGAGGTCGCCGTCTGCCTCGAGCAAGATGGACCCGCCGTGCCCACCTTGTTCACCTCCGGAGGCATCGATGATGCCGCCGGCGTCGAGAACGATGTCCGACCCGCTGCGCATGACGATGCGCCCGCCGTCGGCAACGCCGTCACCCCCCGACGCCGAGACGATGCTGCCGTCGGCGAGAACGATGTCGGCGGCGGTCGCGATCGAGACGACGCCCGCGGCCCCATCGTTCGCGTCGGCCGTCACCGAGCCCTCGTTGGTGAACGCAGCAGCGACGATACTGACCGACCCCGCGTCACCGGTATCCACGCTCGCCGAGACGGCACCGGAGTTGACGATCTTGCCGCTACCCGCGCCCAGGCGCACGTCGCGCGCCTCGATCGTGCCGGTGTTGACGATCGCCAGCGACGCCGCGTCGCCCGCGGCCAGTGTCAGCGGGTGGGTCGCCGACGACCCGGCGGGAATGTTCTCGCCGTCGATCCGCACCATGATGTTTCCGCCGCGCTCGCGGATCATCACCTCACCGCCGACCAGCAGCGTGGCGATCCCGTTCTCGGCCACGATGTGCCCGTGGTTCTCGATCGCACGCCCGACCAGGTGCACCGCGTCGGCCGTGATCAGCCCCTCCACCACCACGGCACCGCTGACGTTCGTGAACGTGTAGTTGCCCGCGAGGAAGTCGCGGTCGGAGATGTTCCCCGCGGCCGCGGTCAGCGCGCCCGCGTTCACAACCGACCCCGCCCCGAAGACCACGCCCGCCGGGTTCACGATCAGCACGTGCCCGTTCGCGTTCAGCGTGCCGTCGATTGCCGTCGGATCGGGCGACGTGACCCGGTTGAGCACCGTCGCCGACGCGGACGGCTGCACGAAGTTGACCGTCTCGGCCGCGCCGATGTCGAAGCTCTGCCAGTTGATGATCGAGCGGTCCGAGGCCGTGATCGTCGTCAGGTCGCCGGCGGCGTCGATGCCGACGCGCCCGCTGACGACGTCGGCGCCGGTCGGACCCGCCTGTACATCGATCGCGTGGATACCGGTGGCCGCGCCCGCGGCGCACACGATGAGCCAGGCACGCGACAGCCCGTACGTTGTGGTGTTGCGCATCTCTACTCTCGCCTCGTACGGTTCATCCCTATCTCAGTACAAAGGTACCTCGACAGGGCGCGCCGGCGAGAGTGATTTGCTCAGTACATCACTGTAATCAGGAAGTGGACCTCGAAGTCGCCGGCGCCTGTAGTGGTGGTGCCGGTTGTATCGGTCAGGTCCCGCCCCGCCCATGCGAAATCGACCTGACCACGCAGGTTCCGGGTCCACTGAAGCTCCAGCCCCACCCCCACCCCGAGCAGCGTCTCGTCGCTCTCGAAGCTCAGAGCGTCGTTCACAGACACCCACCCCGCGTCCACGAACCCCTTGAGGATCAGGTCCCAGTCCGTCGGGCCCGACTCGTACTGCGGCGCCACCCGGAACGGCGAGCCCAGAAACTCCGACGCCTCGACACGAGGAGAAAGCCCTTGGGGGACGTGGTAGCGGTACTCCGCCGTCGCCAGGATCACCGAGTCACCCGCCACCGCCGCCTCGGGGTACCCACGCACTGTGAACATCCCGCCCGCCACCTGCTCCATCGTCGGCGTCAGCCGGGCGCTCGGCGTGAGCTGCCCCCGCGCCGAAAGGCTGATCTCGTGCGCCAGCGCCGTCGGCTCGTCCTCCTCGGCCAGCAGCGGCTCGATGTAGAACGAGTACCCCGCGTCGTACCGCAGCAGCACCCACGTCTCGTCCGTGTTGTTCCGTCCCAGCGCCGTCAGGTCCGCCCCCGAGTTCGACAGCGTGTTGAACTCGAGTGCGACCCCGCCGCCGAAGCGATCGGTCTTCCGCACGCGCTCGGCACGCACGCCGATCGACGGGATCAGGAACGTCCCATCGCCCTCGGTCGCCGTCAGACCGTTGTCCACCGACGCCGCCTCGACGCGCAGCGACCCGACGAGATCCGCGAAGAAGTCCTTGTCCTGGTAGAAGTTCCAACGCCCCTCGGCGCCGATGCTGTACCCCGTGCCGTCGAACGACAGCCCGGTCTGCCCGATGTCGGCCGCGGTGTACGTGTACCACGAGCCGAACACCCGCCCACGCCACAGCCCGTCGTCGCTCAGCGGGCGGTCGTACGACGCGGTGATCCCGTTCACCTCGTCGAAGCTCCCGGTCAGCCAGCTCACGTCGAAGATGTCGTCGTGGTTGGTGAGCTGGTAGTCGAGGAACCCGAACCGCTCCTGCAGCCGGCTCGTCGCCGACGAGCCCGTGTTCGCGAGCTGCGCGTACACGATCCACGCCTTGTTCTCGGTCACCAAGTAGTCCAGCGACACCCCCCCGAACTCGCCCCCCGACGGCACCACCGCCACCTCCACCCGGCGCCCCGGGTGCCGGTTCAGCCGGTACACGTAGTCGTCGATCAGGTCGCCGCGCAGAAGCGACGTCGGGTGCTCGCCCTTCTCGGGCTCGGCGTCCTCGCTCTTACCTTCGCCCTCTTCGCCCGCCTTCTCCCCGCCGACCGCCGCCCCGCTCGGCTGCACCGGCGAGTGCGCCCGGATCCGCTCATGGATCGGCAGGTTGACCTTCGCCCCCTCGGTCACCCGCGAGCCCAGCGCCGTCGTCCGCACGTCCTCCACCACGCCCATCGTCACCAGCAGCGTCAGCGTCGTGTCGCCCGGTCCGCGATCGTCAACGACGGCGCCCTCCTCAACACGGATCTGCGCCGGGTCCGGCTCGACGTACACGCCGATGTACCCCAGGCCCTGCAGACGCTTGACCACGCTCTGCGCGATCAGCGGCAACGCGCTGTCGTAGAAGCTCTGCAACTCCTGTTCGGGCAACTCTGCCAGCGTGAACGCGTCCATCTCCGCCCCGGCGCGCGGCGGGAGCCACCCCTCCTCGCTCGGGCTCAGCACGATCACCGCGCCGAGCACCTGCTCCGGTGTCGGCCGACCCTCGACCTGTCGCGTGTACACCACGTTGAACTCGGTGATCGTCCGCCTCTGACCGTCGCCCTCCGTCGCCTCCGCCAGTGCCC
>Ga0210086_1000305_pt1 | contig 30619 bp, 23 predicted proteins | sample China_Galinas_PW_3_FD_184867 | JGI IMG/M metagenome (GOLD analysis project Ga0210086, IMG submission 184867) | Wetland microbial communities from San Francisco Bay, California, USA, that impact long-term carbon sequestration - China_Galinas_PWB_D2... | ecosystem: Environmental > Aquatic > Marine...
CGGCTGATCGTTTACAGTACGAAACACAATGTCCTCGAATCCTTCTCGCCAAGGGTTCGAGGACATTGTCCCAGTTCAAGGTGTATCCGGGCCCGTCGCCACGCCCGACTTTTTCAGGTCGAAGTAGTTAGGGCGCCGCGGTCGTAGAACTCTCCCAGGCCGGTCAAGTGCTGTTGTACGCGTGTCAACTAGTATGGGCGGGTGCGCGAGCCGACATCCCGACGCCGCCTGTCACCCGACGACCGGCGCAGTGAGCTTCTGGCGCTGGGCGCCGAGGTGTTCGGCCAGCGGCCCTACGACGAGGTTCGCATCGACGAGATCGCCGAGCGGGCCGGGGTGTCCCGGGCGTTGATGTACCACTATTTCCCCGACAAGCGGGCGTTCTTCGCCGCGGTGGTGCGCGCCGAGAGCGAGCGCTTGTTCGAGGCCACCAGCACGCCCCCGGCCGCCGGGCAGAACCTGTTCGACCGGTTGCGTGCCGGCGTACTGGCCTACATGCGCTATGACGAGGAACATCCGCACGGCGCCTGGGCGGCCTACATCGGGATGGGCCGCTCCGACCCGGTGCTGCGCGGCATCGACGACGTCGACAACGAACGCCAGATGCAGCGCATCATGGCGGCGGTCACCGATGTGGTGTCCGGCGACTTGGATTCCAAGGTCGAGCGCGACCTGCGGGTGATCGTCTACGGCTGGTTGGCGTTGACGTTCGAGTTGTGCCGCCAACGCATTCTCGATCCTTCGATCGACGCCGACCGCCTCGCCGACTCGTGCGCCCACGCGCTGCTCGACACGATCGCGCGGGTGCCGGACATCCCCGCCGCGCTCGCACAGGCCGTGGCCGCCGAACGCCGCTGAGCGCGCGCCTCAGCGCACCGTGGCGAAGAACGCCCGCACGTCGTCGACGAACAACTGCGGCTGCTCGAAGGCCGCGAAGTGCCCGCCGCGCGGCATGTCAGTCCAGCGGACGATGTTGTAGACCGGCTCACACCAGCTGCGCGGGGCGCGCAGGACCTCCTTCGGGAAGCGGGCCACCGCGGTGGGTAGCTCGACGCGGGCCTGGCGGCCGAACGCCGTGAAGCTTTCCCAGTACAGACGCGCCGACGAGGTCCCGGAGTTGGTGGCCCAGTACATCATGACGTTGTCGAGGAGCTCGTCTTTGGTGAGCACGTTCTCCGGATGCCCGTCGCAGTCGGTCCAGGCCCAGAACTTCTCCACGATCCAGGCCAGCTGACCCACCGGGGAATCGGCCAGCCCGTAGCCGACGGTCTGGGGGCGCGTCGACTGCTGCTTGGAGTAGCCGGCCTCCCACTGCCAGTAGTGCGCGCCCGCGTCGAGCGCTTCGGTCTCCTCGGCCGTCGGATTGTCCAACGGGCCCGGCGGCACGGCGATCGGCATGTTCGTGTGGATCGCGATGCACCCAGCGCCGTTGTGGCCGATCTGGGTGGTCACCGCCGCACCCCAGTCACCGCCCTGGGCACCGTAGTGCTCGTACCCGAGCCGGGCCATCAGGGTGTCCCACGCCTGCGCGATCTTCTCCACTCCCCAACCGGTTCTGGCCGGCTTGCCGGAGAAGCCATAGCCGGGCAGGGACGGGCACACCACGTGGAACTGCTCGGTCAGCGGCTCGATCACCTTGCCGAACTCCACCACCGACCCCGGCCAGCCGTGGGTGATGACCAACGGCAAAGCATCCGGATCCGACGATCGCTGATGGATGAAGTGGATGTCCAGCCCGTCGATCTCGGTGACGAACTGGTCGAAACGGTTGAGCGCCGCCTCGCGCGCACGCCAGTCGTACCGATCGGCCCAGTAGCCGGCCAGTTCCCGGGTGTAGTCCAGCGGGATGCCCTGGCTCCAGTCGTCGACGCACTCGGCCTCGGGCCAGCGGGTGCGTGCCAACCGCTGGCGGAGATCGCTCAGCTCGTCGTCGGGTACGGCGATGCGGAACGGGCGGATACCGCTCATATCAGGCGACGTGCCGCGGGGCCGGCTCACCAGAAACCGAACGCGGGGAAGCCCCAGAACTCCTCCTCGCCCGGGAACTCCTGGGGGGTCGCGTTGAGTTCGGCGTTACCCGGCGTGTCACATTGGGTCGTTTGTCCGCCCGTGACGGCACTGCCCTCGACGTTCTCGCACTGGGGCAGCAGCGGCTGATTTGCACCCGGTTCATCGTCTGCAGCGGCAATCGGAGCGGACAGGATCGCAGCCGCGACGCCGATCCCGGCGGCGGGCAGAAGCAGGAATTGACGTATCCGTGGCATGTGATGTCCTCCGTGTCGGTTGGCTGAATCGTACCCAGTCTGCGTCGCGCCGAGGCCGGGCCTAAGTTCTAGGTGTCTAGACTGCCCACAAGCCGGATATCAGGACTTAGGAGCCGCATGAAGTCTTCAACTCGTTCTCTTGGCCATGCCGCAGCGGTGATTCTAGGCGCTGGCGGGCTATTTTTCGGCGCGGCGGGAACCGCGGCCGCCGATCCGGTCCCCGGGTGCACCGCCGCCGACGTCACCGCCGTCATGAGCGGCGTTTCCACCTCGATGACCGCGTATCTGTTCACCCACCCCGACGTCAACAACTTCTTCACCAGCCTGCAGGGCCAGAAGAAGGGCGTCGCGAAGCAGCGGACGAAGGACTACCTGGCCGCCAACCCGCAGGTCCGCGGGGAGCTCGAAGCGATCCGGGCACCCGGGGTGGACCTGCGCAACCGGTGCAACATCCCGTTGAACACCGAAATAACCGCCATCATTTAACCTCCACGTCAAGACAAACCACCTCGTCGCAGTTCAGGCGCCACTAGTCTTTGCAGACATGCGAATGGTGGTCGATCTCAACAGATGTCAGGGGTATGCCCAGTGCGTCCCGCTGGCACCGGAGGTATTCCAGCTCATCGGCGAGGAGGCCCTCGCCTACGACCCCAACCCGGATGACGCACACCGGCAGCACGTGCTGCGCGCCGCGGCATCCTGCCCGGTGCAGGCGATCATTCTCGAAGTTGACCCGCCGGCGGACCGAGATACCAAGTGAGCACCGAGTCGTTGGTCAACGAACTCATCGACACGTTCCGGGCCGAGGGCAAGATCGTTATCGTCGGCGCGTCCCTGACCGGGTTGCGCGCCGCTGAGGCGCTGCGGGAGAAGGGTTTTCGCGGCAAGCTGACGATCATCGGCGACGAGCCATACGAACCGTACGACCGGCCGCCGCTCTCCAAGCAGGTGCTCAAGGGCTGGGTGCCGGCCGATCACACCAAGCTGCCCCGCCTGCGCCGGGTCGACGCCGACTGGCGGCTGGGCGTGGCGGCGGTGGGACTCGACCGCACCAACTATCAGGTGCTGCTGGCCAACGGCGAGAAGGTGGAGTACGACCGGCTGCTGATCGCCACCGGGACCAGGGCGCGGCCGTGGTTCAACCCGCACGAGGCCGCGCTGGAGGGCCTGTTCACAGTGCGCACCCGCGACGATGCAGCCAAGCTTGCCGCCGCGCTCAAGGCGCGTCCGCGCCGGGTGCTCATCGTCGGCTCGGGCTTCGTCGGCTCGGAGATCGCCTCGGTGTGCCGCGATCTCGACCTTCCGGTGACCGTCGCCGAGCGCGGCAGCGCACCGCTGGTCGGCGCGCTGGGCGGTGTTATCGGTGACATCGCGGCCAAGATGCAGCTGGATGCGGGCGTGGATCTGCGCACGGGTGTGGCGGTGGAAGGTCTCGACGGCGACGCCGCCGGCCACGTCCGGGCGGCCCGACTGTCGGACGGGACGGTTCTCGACGTCGACGTGGTGGTGGCGTCGCTGGGCTCCATCCGCAACGTCGAATGGCTGGAGGGGGCGCAACTGGCGAGCGGCTTCTGGGGCGTGGCCTGCGACGCCGGGTGCCGTGCCTTCGACATCAACGGTGTGGTGACCGACAACGTCTTCGTCGCCGGCGATGTCGCGCGTGCCCCGCACGTGCTCTACGAGTACGAATTCATGTCCCAGGAACATTGGGACAACGCGGTTTTCGGCGCCGAGGTCGCCGCCAACAACATGATCACCATGGAGATGGGCCGGCTTCCCCACCTCCCACTGCCCTCGTTCTGGTCCGGCCAGTTCGGCGTCAACATCAAGAGCGCCGGTGTGTGCTCGTTCGGCAACGAGATCGTGTTCACCCAGGGCTCGATCGAGGAACGCCGGTTCGCGGCGGCCTACGGCTACCGCGGCCGCATCGTGGGTGCGGTGACGTTCAACCACGGCAAGTGGCTGCCCTACTATGCCTCGCTCATCGAGCAGTCCGCGCCGTTCCCTCCGCCGCCGCCCGGCTACGACCGGCCCGCTGTCTGCGAGCCGATGCCGGCGCGGTTCCCCGATCCGCGGGAACCCACCGCGATGCCCGACGTGGTATTGACCGGGCACGACCCCACCACGCGCGGCGCCGAGTTCCGGCCCCGTAGCAGCTGAAGTGCCGCCGACGCCAGAGGAGACACCACATGGATGCCGCGACCGCCTGGGCCGAGGCGATGAGGTTCGAGAACCGCCCCAACCCGTACCCGTTCTTCGATGAACTGCGCAAGACTCCGGTGGCCAAGGTCGACAAGCGAACCTTCGTCGTCACCGGCTACGACGAACTGCTCGCCCTGGCCCATGACCCCCGGATCAGCTCCGACATCAGTCGCAGCCCCGCCGGCCTGAGCGCCGAGAAGGCCGAGCCCGACCCGGGCAGCGAGCATATGGAGGCCTACGGCGAGGACGCCAGCATCATCGTCTCCGACCCGCCCGACCACGACCGGATGCGCCGGCAGGTGATGCGCCATTTCGGCCCTCCGCACTCCCCCGGCCTGATCCCCGGCATGGAACCCCCCGTGGTGGCGCTCGCCAATGACCTGCTCGACAAGGTGAAGGCGCGCGGAAACGCCCGGCTCGACGTCGTCGACGACTTCGCCTACCCGATTCCGGTCTCGGTGATCTGCAAGATCCTCGGCGTCCCGCTCGCCGACGAACCGATGTTCCACGCCTGGATCGTCGACTTCCTCAACGGCACCGATCTCGGCCCGGACGCCGAGACCGAAGAGGGTCGCGCGCTGGCCGAGAAGGCCGACGCCAGTTCGGCCGATCTCACCCGCTACCTGGGTGAGCTGGTGGCGCGGTATGCCCGCGAACCCGGCGAGGGCCTGTTGTCCAAGGTGCTTCACGACGACGGCCCGGATGGACCGATGTCGGTCGAGGAGGCCACCGCCAACGCGTTGTTGCTGTTGATCGCCGGTCACGACTCCACGGTCAACACGATCTCCAACTGCGTGATGACGCTGCTGCGCAATCCCGGCTCCTGGGATCTGGTGCGGCAGCGTCCCGAGCTGATCCCGCGGACCATCGAGGAGGTGCAGCGGCTGCAGTCGGCGGTGCAGTTCTTCCCCAGCCGCAGCGCCACCGACGATATCGCGATCGCCGGCACGGTGATTCCGGCCGGATCAGCAGTGCACCTGATCTATGCGGCGGCGAACCGGGATCCGCGGCGATTCGACAACCCCGACCGCTTCGACCCCCTGCGGGAGGACAACGAGCACTTCGGCTGGGGCAGCGGCATCCACACCTGTCTGGGTGGCCCGCTGGCGCGGCTGGAGGTCAACGCCGCGCTGGAGGTCTTCCTGCGCCGTGTCGAGTCACCGAAGCTGGTGGTCGACCCGCCCCCATACCGGCACAACCAGATCTTCCGCGGACCGCGCCACCTGTGGGTGGATTTCGCGTCGATCGCCGACTGAGCGCCGTGTCGGTGCCGCCTGGCACCCTGGTCGGGTGACCTCGGTCCCCGACCCGTTGGCCCGGTTCAGCCCACTGACCCGGAGCTGGTTCGCGGGCACCTTCGCCACACCGACCCCGGCGCAGGCCAGCGCCTGGTCGGCGATCGCCGACGGTGATAGCACACTGGTCATCGCGCCGACCGGTTCGGGCAAGACGCTGGCGGCATTCCTCTGGGCGATCGATCGGCTCGCGCACCAACCGGAGATGAACGCAGCCGGGACCCGGGTGCTCTACGTCTCGCCGCTCAAAGCGCTCGCCGTCGACGTCGAGCGCAACCTGCGCACGCCGCTGGCCGGCATCACCCGCATCGCCGAGCGGGACGGCCTGCCCGCGCCCGAGATCAGCGTCGGGGTGCGGTCCGGCGACACCCCGCCGGCGCGGCGCCGTGAGCTGATCTCCAAGCCACCCGACATCCTGATCACCACGCCGGAATCGCTGTTCCTGATGCTGACCTCGGCGGCCCGCGAAACCTTGACCGGCGTGCAGACGGTGATCGTCGACGAGGTGCACGCCGTCGCGGGCAGCAAACGCGGAGCGCACCTGGCGCTGTCGCTGGAGCGGCTCGACGCCCAACTCGCCACCCCGGCGCAACGGATCGGGCTGTCGGCCACGGTGCGTCCGCCCGAGGAGGTGGCCCGGTTCTTGGTCGGAGCCGCCGGGCCGGCGACATCAGGGGGCGGGGCCCGGCCTACCACGATCGTGGCTCCGCCGGCAGCGAAGACGTTCGAGCTGACCGTGCAGGTGCCGGTGCCCGACATGGCCAACCCGGACAACAACACCATCTGGCCGGCCGTCGAGTCCCGCATCGTCGACCTCATCGAGGCGCACAACTCGACGATCGTGTTCGCCAACTCACGCCGGCTCGCCGAGCGACTCACGGCCCGGATCAACGAGATTCACACCGAACGGTCCGGCGTCGAGCTCACCGCGCCACCAAACCGGGAGGTGCCCGGCGGGCCGCCCGCCCACATCATGGCCAGCGGCCAGACCTACGGCGCGGCCCCACTGCTGGCCCGCGCCCACCACGGCTCGGTGAGCAAGGAACAGCGCGCCGCCGTGGAAGACGACCTCAAGAGCGGACGCCTCAAGGCGGTCGTGGCCACGTCCAGCCTGGAACTGGGCATCGACATGGGCGCGGTCGACCTGGTGATCCAGGTGGAGGCGCCGCCGTCGGTGGCCAGCGGGCTGCAACGCATCGGCCGTGCCGGTCACCAGGTGGGCGAGATCTCCCGCGGTGTGCTGTTTCCGAAGCATCGCACCGACCTCATCGGCTGTGCGGTCAGCGTCGCGCGCATGCTCGCCGGCCAGATCGAGACCATGCGGGTGCCGGCCAACCCCCTCGACGTGCTGGCCCAGCACACCGTCGCCGCATGCGCTTCCGAACCGCTGAGCGCCGACGTCTGGTTCGACATCGTGCGGCGCAGCGCTCCCTTTGCAGCGCTGCCGCGCAGCGCCTTCGAAGCGACACTGGACCTGCTCTCCGGCAAGTACCCGTCAACCGATTTCGCCGAGCTGCGGCCACGGCTGGTCTATGACCGCGACAGCGGCACCCTGACGGCCCGTCCCGGCGCACAGCGGCTGGCGGTGACCTCCGGCGGTGCGATCCCCGACCGCGGCATGTTCACCGTGTACCTCGCCACAGACTCCGAGAAGCCCTCCCGGGTAGGCGAACTCGACGAGGAGATGGTCTACGAGTCGCGGCCCGGCGACGTCATCTCGTTGGGCGCCACCAGCTGGCGCATCACCGAGATCACCCACGACCGGGTGCTGGTGATCCCCGCCCCCGGCCAGCCGGCGCGGTTGCCGTTCTGGCGCGGTGACAACGCGGGCCGGCCGGCCGAGTTGGGCCAGGCGGTCGGCAGATTCACCGGAGAACTGGCCGGTTTGGAGCGCGATCAGTTCGAGAAGCGCTGCGCAGAACTGGGTTTCGCCGACTATGCCACCGAGAACCTGTGGCAGCTGTTCGACGAGCAGCGCACCGCCACCAAGGTCGTGCCCAGCGACACCACCCTGCTGGTGGAGCGCTTCCGCGACGAGCTCGGCGACTGGCGGGTGATCCTGCACTCGCCTTACGGGCTGAAGGTGCACGGGCCGTTGGCCCTTGCCGTTGGCCGACGGCTGTTCGAGCGATACGGCATCGACGAGAAGCCCACCGCCTCCGACGACGGCATCGTGGTGCACCTGCCTGACACCGAAGACGCACCGCCAGGTGCTGACCTGTTCGTCTTCGATGCCGACGAGGTCGAGCCATTGGCGACCACCGAGGTGGGCGGCTCGGCGTTGTTCGCGTCGCGATTTCGCGAGTGCGCCGCCCGGGCCCTGCTGCTGCCACGCCGGCATCCCGGCAAACGCTCCCCGCTGTGGCATCAGCGCCAACGTGCCGCCCAACTGCTCGACGTGGCCCGCAGATACCCCGACTTCCCGATCGTGCTGGAGACCGTCCGCGAATGCCTCCAGGACGTCTACGACGTGCCCGCGCTGACCGCGCTGATGTCGCGGATAGCCCAGCGCCGGGTACGGGTCGTCGAGGTCGAGACCCCGACTCCGTCGCCGTTCGCGGCGTCGCTGCTGTTCGGCTATGTCGGGGCGTTCATGTACGAAGGCGACAGCCCGCTGGCCGAACGGCGTGCCGCCGCGCTGTCACTGGACAGCGCTCTGCTCGCAGAGCTTCTCGGCCGAGTCGAGCTGCGTGAACTGCTGGACCCCGAGGTCGTCGCGGCGACATCCCTCCAGCTGCAGCACCTCTCCGACGACCGCAAGGCTGGCGACGCCGAGGGGGTGGCCGACCTGCTGCGCCTCCTCGGCCCGCTCACCGAGGAGGAGATCACCCAGCGCTCGACGGCATCGGATATCGGCGCCTGGCTGGAGGGGCTACGCGCCGCCAAACGCGCGCTGACGGTGTCGTACGCCGGTCAGACCTGGTGGGTGGCCGTCGAAGATATCGGCCGGCTGCGCGACGCCGTCGGGGTGGCCGTACCGGTCGGGGTGCCTGCCAGCTTCACCGAGGCGGTCGCCGACCCACTCGGTGAACTGCTGGGCCGCTATGCGCGCACCCACGGGCCGTTCACCACCACGTCCGCGGCGGCCCGGTTCGGGCTCGGGTTGCGGGTGGCCCGCGACGTACTCGACCGAATGGCCTCGGACGGCAAGCTGGTTCGTGGCGAGTTCGTGGCTTCCTCCGATACCGAGCAGTGGTGCGACTCCGAAGTGCTGCGCATTCTGCGGCGCCGTTCACTGGCGGCGCTGCGCGCACAGGTCGAGCCGGTCAGCACCGCCGCCTATGCCCGTTTCCTGCCGGCCTGGCAGCAGGTCGGCAGTTCGGCGACGTCCGGGGCGGACGGGCTGGCCACCGTCATCGACCAGTTGGCCGGGGTGCCGATCCCCGCTTCGGCGGTCGAACCCCTGGTGTTCGCCCAGCGGGTGCGCGACTATCAGCCCGCGATGCTCGATGAGCTGCTGGCCTCCGGCGAGGTCACCTGGTCCGGTGCCGGGTCGATATCCGGCGGCGACGGCTGGATCGCGTTTCACCCCACCGACACCGCACCGCTGACGCTGGCGCCGCCGGCCGAGATCGATTTCACCGACGCCCATCGGGCGATCCTCGACATCCTCGGCCGCCCCGGCGAGGCTCGCGGCGCCTACTTCTTCCGGCAACTGAGCCACTCCTCTCAAGGCTCGGAAGAGGCGTTCAAAACCGCACTGTGGGACCTGATCTGGGCCGGGTGGGTCACCGGCGACACTTTCGCCCCCGTGCGCGCCATGCTGGCCGGCGGGCGCAAGCCGGGAACCCGGCGTGCCGCCACGCCCGCGCACCGCTACCGGCGCCCGCCGCGGCTGAGCCGCTACTCCGTGGCGCACCCCCAAACCCGAGCCGGCGACCCGACCGTCGCCGGGCGCTGGTCGGCGATGGCGGCCCCGGAACCCGATTCGACGGTGCGGGCCCACTTCGGTGCCGAGCTCCTGCTCAACCGCTACGGCGTGCTGACGAAGGGCGCGGTGGCAGGCGAGGGCGTGCCGGGCGGGTTCGCCACCCTGTACAAGGTGCTGACCGGCTTCGAGGAGGCAGGACGCTGTCAGCGCGGCTACTTCGTCGAGTCGCTGGGCGGCGCCCAGTTCGCCGTTGCCTCGACCGTCGACCGGCTGCGCACCTACATCGACGGTGTGGACCCGCAGCGCCCCGAATACCAGGCGCTGGTCCTGGCCGCGGCCGACCCGGCCAATCCTTACGGCAGTTCGCTGCCGTGGCCGGTGCGCGCCGACACCGACGCCACTCACCGCCCGGGCCGCAAGGCGGGCGCACTCGTCGTGCTGGTAGACGGTGAGCTGGTGTGGTTCCTGGAGCGCGGCGGCCGATCGCTGCTGAACTTCAGCACCGATTCGCAGGCCCAGCGATCCGCGGCCGGGGCGCTGGCCGGATTCGTCGGCAGCGGACGGGTTGGCGGCATCCTGGTGGAAAGGCTCGACGGCGTACCCGTCCTGGAAGCCACCGCGCACAGCAACCGCACGGCGACCGCCGACGCGCTGCTCGATGCCGGCTTTGCCCGAACACCACGCGGCCTGCGGCTGCGATAGTTGTCGTGGGCCCGCCGGCGCGAGGCGACAAGACCCACCGCGTGGCACTCAAAGAAGCCCGCCGATCACGCAAACCCGCAACCTATTTGATTCCGAATTGATCGGCCGGAGCCGTCAGGAACCTGGGAGATTGCTGACTGCATCCTGCATGAAAGCTGTACGTGTGCAACAGCTTTACCTGTGTGTAAATCCTCCTACGCCGATGTCCAAAAGCGTCGCAATGGTTCACCGGCTCTGCTATCTGTATTGCGGGTAAGTATTCGATATCAGCCGACCGGTGGCAGGGGACTCGGATGACAAGTGGGCGCAGGTCGAAAAAATCCGCCACAGCTCGTCACACGAAAAGTCGACATCGCGTCCCGCGTCGCCGCACCGGTCCTCCGGTGTGGCTAGGTGCCAGTGCTGTCACAGTCGGTGTCGGTGCGGCATTGGCCAGCGGATCGGGGATCGCCCACGCGGACAGCACCGGGTCCACCGCTCACCGTTCGTCTGGCCACACCGGCAGACCCACATCGTCGATCGGCCACAAGTCGGCATCTAGCGGTCTTTCGACCACCACAGCACTTTCCCATTCGACTACCGGTCTCGGCGGCGCCGAGGTGGCGTCCACCATCGGCAGGTCGCCGACCATCCCCACAGGCGCGGGAGCTCCACGGGCCTCGTCGGTGCGCCAATCGGCACCGAAATCGGTAGTGCATAGCCGATTAACGCCGGCAGCGACCCTCACGGCACGCGTTGATGACGCGTCCACACCTGTGGTGGACACCGTCATTGCGGGACCGACCGAAAACGCCACGGAGACCGGAGCAGCCACGAAGGCCAACACCCCCGCACCCGTGGTCCCGGAAGTAGCACCCGTCCCAGCCCCGGTTGCCGCGACGCCCGCCCCGGCGGCTGACGTCAACGCACCCATGATGACGGTCGCCACGACGGCGCCGGCCGCGTCCGACAGCGGGCTTGCCGGGACCACGAGCCCGGCCGCACCGTTGCAGGCTCCGCTTCTGTTCACCGCGTTGGCGTGGATACGCCGCGAGTTCGATCCGGCCGCCTCCCCCAAGACGGCGACGACGTCCCCGACGGCCGGCCAACCGGTATCCACCTCATCGACCGCCACGGTGACACCGCCACCCACCCCAGTGGTGACATCAAGTGCTGTTGCGGCGGCGGCCGCCACAACGAGGGCCGACATGGCGGGAGCTTCTAACTCCACCAGTGCCCCCTCACTGGGTGAAATCCTGCAGTACACCTTCTTCAACAAGGCCGCTACGCCCAACCCGGTCCAATCACCCGGGCAGTCAACCACCGGTGTGATCACCGGCAGCGTGCACGGCGGCGGCCTTCCCGGCGCCGTCATCACCTACACCACCAGTCAGGACCCCAGCCAGGGCAGCGTGGCGGTGAACCCGGACGGCACCTACGCCTACACACCCAACGCCCAGCTCGCGCACAACGGCGGCACCGACAGTTTCACCGTCACCATTGACAACGGCAGCGCCTACCGCATGACCGGCCTTGCCGGGACCATCCAGGGACTTCTCCACTCCGTCGCGCAGCTGTTCGGCCTCAGCGGCCCCGACACCGCGCAAGCGGTCGTCGAGGTCACCGTTGCGGCGATCAACCACCCGCCAACGGCAACGGTCAACGTCCAAAGCCCGAACTCCAGCGGCCAGGTGTACGGCAAGGTCGTCGGCAAAGACGCCGACGGGGACACCCTCACCTACAAAGTGAGCAAGGCCCCGTCCAAAGGCACGGTGGACCTCCGGGCCAATGGCACCTTCACCTTCACTCCCACCGCAGCCGCCCGGAAGAAAGCCGCCGCTGCCAACGCCACCGCCGGCGACAAACAAGACACGTTCAAAGTCACCGTTTCCGACGGCCACGGCGGCACCACCACCGTTGCGGTCAAAGTCTCCATCAAACCCGCCAGCCAGCCGACACTCAGCCAGAAGGTCGCGACATTCGTCGCAAACACCAGAGGCAAGACGATCGCGGCCCCCGACGGGTCTTACCCCGGTGAATGCGTGTCGCTCGTCAAGCGGTACCTACAGGACGTGTTCGGAATAACTGCAGGCGCTTGGGGAAACGCGATCAACTATGCCCCGGGTTACGCCAGCTCGAGCCAGGCAGGCAAGCTACTGTCGCAGCCGCAACACGGCGGGTTCACTTGGCACCCCGCCTCATCAGGCACGAATTTCCAGAATGGCGACATCCTGGTTTTCGGAGCCAGTTCGGCGGCGCAGACGGGCAGTGCCGGTCACATCGGCATCTGGCACAACGGGCAGTTGTACGACCAGAACGACGGATGGCGGGCCAACGCCAGGACCGCCAACTACTCGCCATATAGCAGGCTCGCACCGGCACTCCTGGGCTACTGGAGTCCCCCCAGCGGCACCACGCAACCTCCCCAATATGCGATCGGCACAGTCATGGCGAGGACGCAGCGGATGAAAGCGGCCACTCTCACGTCACAGCAGCTTGGCTGGTATGCCGTCGGCACCAAGCTGTCGCTGGTGTGCTACGCGCGGGGCCAGTCGGTCAAGGGCTACTACAGCTACGCGATCAGCGGAGGCTGGGACAACCTGTGGTACAAAACGTCCGACGGCGGTTTCGCCGCAGATGTCGACCTCAACACCGGCTCCAACAATCCCGTCACAGGCGGCTGCTGATAGCTGAAACGCGCACCGAACATCATGAGGGACTGCGGTCCCCGCACGGCGTGTGCGAGTCAGTCGTCTCCACTTGCACCGCCCAGCGGGCGCTCGTACACCACGAAGCCGACGCGCCTTCGTACCAGGGCCCAGAAGCGAGCGTTCCGTATCCGTGGCGAACGCGGTATCAATGAGGCAAGGGCGGCTATCGATCCGCCGGCTTTCGAGACACCGGAGTAGACCAGATGCCGGAGGGCGACACCGTCTTTCACACCGCCGCAACGTTGCGCAAGGCGCTGGTCGGCGCCACGCTCACCCGATGTGACATCCGGGTGCCCCGCTATGCGGCCGTGGACCTGAGCGGCGACACCGTCGAGGAGGTGCTCAGCCGCGGCAAACACCTGTTCATCCGGATCGGCCCGGCCAGCATCCACTCACACCTGAAGATGGACGGCAGCTGGCGAGTCACCCGGCGCACCGCGCCGGCCGGGCAGGCTCACAAGATCCGGATCATCCTGGAAGCCGGGGACATCCGCGCCACCGGTATCGACCTGGGCGTGCTGGAGGTGCTCGAGCGCGAGCACGACCGGGATGTGGTGGCCCACCTGGGCCCGGACCTGCTCGGGGGCGACTGGGACCCGCAGCGGGCAGCGGCCAACCTGCTGGCCGACCCGGATCGCCCGATCGCCGCAGCACTGTTGGATCAGCGGGTGATGGCCGGGGTCGGCAATGTCTACTGCAACGAGCTGTGCTTCATGTTCGGCCGGCTGCCCACCAGCCCGGTACACACGCTGGCCGATCCGCTGCGCGTCGTCAATCGTGCGCGGGACATGCTGTGGGCCAACCGTTTGCGTTGGACCCGCACCACGACCGGCAACAGCAAGCCCGGTCAGCAACTGTGGGTCTACGGCCGCGCCGGCCAGCCGTGCCGGCGGTGCGGCACACCGATCACGCGCGCGGAATCATGTGATGATGCCGCGCAACGCGTCACGTATTGGTGTCCTTCGTGTCAGAGGTAGGAGCAGCCGTCGCATGCAGCTTCTTCACCTCCTCGGCAACGGTCTGGTCGAGGCTGTCGATGGTGGTGCGATCCATCCGCAGCGACCTGATCTCGGCCGCGTGCAGCAACGTCGACTCGACCGGAACCCGCCCGTTCGGATAGACCAGTACGACCAGTACACCGGTGCCGACCTCGAGGGCCTGGCCAACCTCGCGACGCAGGCCCACCCTCACCTCATGGTCGGCGAAGGAAGCCACCACCGCGCCGGCGGCCGCCCCGACGAATACCGACAACACCATGGGCGGCACGAACAGGCCCAGGAGGAAACCCACACCGGCGCCCCAGCCGGCCCCGGCCCGCCCGTGTCGGTTGCGCGCCTCGATCACCTCGGGGTGGCCCTCATCGTTCTTCGTGATCAACGCGGCCGCCCGCAGCTCAAGCCCATGTTCGATGCGCTTCTCGAGTTCACCGAAGTCGGTGCGGGCGTCGTCGAGATTCGGGTACGACGCGACCAGGATCAATTCGTGATCGTCATCCATGACGGTCCTCCCAGCGGTTGATACCTCCATAGTGTCCTAGATCACACGGTGGCTGCTAGGGGCCTTAGGTCATAGTGTTCGGGACGTTGGAAACCGTCAGCCCAACGCCCACTGCGTGGTGGCGACCAGGTCACCCTGCTCCAGTGCGGCCGCACGGTGCTGGTGCACCTGCTTAGCCCGGGTCGGTCACCATGTCGGTGAACGCCTGCGGGGAGGGATACTCGACCACCAGGATCGTCGATCTACCACCGGCGCGTCTTGACAGTTGCGGACGACGTTTGCGCTTCGCAGGACACGATCAGCCCGCGGCGCCCTGCCCCACGGCCTGCACGGCCGCGTGCTCGTGGAGGGCCTTTTCCGCCTCATGCTGGATCGGCTGGAGGTCGAAGACGACCTCGTTGACCGTCCCGGTGAAGGCGTAGGGAGCCTTGTCCTCGTAATCGAGGTCGACGACCAACCCATTGTCGCGGCCGATGTCGAAGCCCGCGTACGACGTGAACGCGATCGGCACGGTCCTGGTCAGAGAACCCTCGCCGATCTGCTCGTCACCGGCCCACAACGTGACCTTGCCTCCCGAACCGGGTGTCGGCGAGTCGGATTCGAACAGCATCGTGACCTTGACGTCGCCGGTCGGGATCGGCTTGGTCGACACCTGCCGGTAGGTTTCCACACCGAGGAACGAATAGGTGTGGTGCAGCAGGCCCTTCCCGTCAACCCAGAGCGCGTAGCCCCCGATGAAGTCGGCGTTGGCGACGATGACGCCCTCGGCGCCGGACTCCGGCACGGTCAGATCCGCCTCGATCGCGTAAGACCGCCCCTGGATTCGCGGGGCCATGCCGCGCTGGATGTTCTGCACACTGCCCTGGAACGCGAACCGGGTGACCGTCGGCAGCGGTGGCAGCAGGCCGAAGAACACCGCCATGCCGCCCAGCAGTGGCAGTGCCCGGTTGGCCTCGGCCTCCCTCCACCACAGCTGTTTGAGTTCGGCCAGTTTGTCGGGGTTGTCTGCGGCGACGTCGTGCGCCTGGGAGAAATCGTCGGGCAGGTAGTAGAGCTCCCAAACGTCCTTCTCCGGGTCGTAGACACCGGGGGCGAACCGGGCGATGGTCTCCGGGGAGAAGTCCCAGGGCGCTTTGTCCAACCGGGTGCAGGCCCACCAGCCGTCCTTGTAGATCGCGCGGCTGCCGAACATCTCGAAGTACTGAACGGTATGACGCTCTTCGGCATCCGCGTCGTCGAAGGTGTGGGCGAAGCTGGTGCCGTCCATCGGCTCCTGTTCGATCCCGTCGACATTGTTCGGTACCGGCAGGCCGATGACTTCGAGCACGGTCGGAGCAACGTCGATGCAGTGGGTGAACTGTGCGCGGGGCGTCGAGTCGGGTGCGATCCGCGCCGGCCAGGAAATCACCATCGGGTCGCGGGTACCGCCGAGATGGCTGGCCATCTGCTTGCCCCACTGGAACGGCGTGTTGTTCGCGTGTGCCCACGCCGAGGCGAAGTGCGGTGCGGTGTGCTCACCACCGAGTTCCGCGATGCCGCCGTACTGCTCGATGAGCTGCAGCTGATGATCCGGGTCGAGGACCACCCCGTTGAGGAAGGTCATCTCGTTGAACGAGCCGGTGATGGTGCCCTCCATCGACGCACCGTTGTCGCCCCAGATGTAGATGACCAGGGTGTTGTCCCGTTCGCCCAGCTTGTCGATCGCGTCCAGGAGACGACCGACGTTCCAGTCCGCATTCTCGGAGAAGCCGGCGAACACCTCCATCTGGCGGGCGTACAGCTTCTTCTCGGACTCGCTCAAGCTGTCCCAGGCCGGGAACAGGTCCGGACGTTGAGTCAGGTCGGTGTCGGGCGGCACGATGCCCAGGCGTTTCTGGCGCTCAAGGGTCTTGTCACGGTACACGTCCCAGCCCTCGTCGAACTGGCCCGTGTACTTGTCGGCCCATTCCCTGAAGACGTGGTGCGGAGCGTGAGTGGCGCCGGTGGAGTAGTACATCATCCACGGCTTGTGCGCGTCCTGCGCCCGGACCGCGTGCAGCCACTCCACGGCCTTGTCGGTCAGGTCGTCGGGGAAGTAGTAGGGCTTGTCCCCCTTGCCTTCCGGCACACCGATCACCCCGTTGTCCTGGGTGATGATCGGGTCGTACTGACCCGCCGCCCCGGACAGGAACCCCCACCAGTGGTCGAAGCCCCACCCCTGGGGCCAGCGGTCGAACGGGCCGGCAGCGCCCTGCACATTGTCGGGCGTCAGATGCCACTTGCCGAAACCACCTGTGACGTAACCGTTCTCCTTCAGAATCCGCGGCAGCGACACGCAGCTGCGGGGCAGTGCCCCGGAGTAACCGGGGAACGGACCGGGGTACTCGGCGATCGAACCGAATCCGCATCGGTGGTGGTTGCGGCCGGCCAACAGCGCCGCACGGGTCGGCGAACACACCGCGGTGACGTGAAAGCGGTTGTAGGTCAGTCCGTCGTGGGCGACACGGCTCAGTGTCGGCGTGTTGACAGCGCCGCCGAATGTGTCCGGGCCGCCGAATCCCGCATCATCGATCAGCACGATCAGCACGTTCGGGGCGTCCTCGGGCGCCTTGGGTCCGGCCACGATCGACCAGTCGGGCACGGACTCGGCCACCGTCCGGCCGGCGACCCCGCCGAACGATCGGTCGGCGATCGGCAGGGTCGTGCGGTCCGGGTTGAACTTACCCATCGCTTCGCCGAGGGCGGCCTCCAGACCATGCATCGTCTTCGAATCCAGCTCGGCGACCGACATCAGCCCCGACCCGGCCAGTGTCCGCTCGAGCGGGAGGCGGCTCGCCACCGGGATCACCGCGATGATCACCCCGGTGCCGGCGGCGAGCGCTTGACCGATCTTGTCCTGCAGGCCGGACTTCAGCCGGTGGTCGGCGAATGTGCCGGCCACCGCGCCGGCGGCAGCACCCACGGCTACCGAGGCCAGCAGCGGCGGCGCGAAAAGCCCGACCGCCAGGCCCGCACCCGCACCCCAGCCCGCGCCCCGGCGCCCCAGGCGGTTGCCGGTGTCGACTATGGTCGCGTTTCCGTCGGCGTCCTTGGAGACAAGCACCGCGCCGCGCAGGGCGAACTGTTTGGCCGCTACCGCAGCGGTCACGGCGTCGAAATCACCTCTGGCAGTGTCCAGATCCTGGTAGGCGGTCACAACGACCAGCGCGGGATCTTCGACCATACTGCGTCTCCTCAAAGTTGTCGCCAATGCCTTTCCCCGACGCTGAAGGCAAGCGTACGCGGCGTCCGGCACCCACCGCGGGGCCGAAAATCGTTTCGGCGACGAATTGCTCCATGCCAAGCGCAATGCCACAGCCGCCGTACAGCCTGGCCGCACCGATGCGCCGCAGTCTTGACATTTCGAGACAGAAATTGAACATTTGAGGACATGGCAGTCGTTCGGGCCACGGCGCTGTTGAACTATCCCCGGCTGGTGACCGAGCTCGGAGCGGATTCCGACGACCTACTGGCCGAAGCGGGTATCGACCCCGAGGTCGTCGGGCGCAGTGACGTCTTCATTCCCCTCAGACGTGCAGCGGCCGCTGTCGAAAGCGCTGCGGCAGTCACCCGCGCCCCGGACTTCGGCCGCAGGCTGGCGCAGCTGCAGGGGATCGACATCCTCGGACCGGTCGGCGTCGCCGCACGCACCGCCCCTACCGCCGCCGACGCGCTGCGCATCTTCGAGAACTTCCTGGCCGCCTACAGCCCAGGGGTCAGCCTGCGGGTCCGTCCCCTGAGGGATCCGGAACGATCGTTCATCGAATTCCTGGTGGTCGACCCCGATGTGCCATCGTCGCCGCAAGTGGTCGAGTTGTCCCTGGGCGTCACGCTGCGCGTCCTGCGCTTCCTGCTCGGCAACGGCTACACGCCGCTGTCGGTGCACCTGGCTCATGACCCGGTGACGCCGCTCGGCCAGTACCGCACCTACTTCGGCTGCCGTCCGACGTTCGCCGAGCGGGCAACGGGCTTCACCGTCCGCCGCACCGACCTGGGCCTACCCCTGCGGCGCGACAAGCTCGCCCATGAGGCGGTGGTGCAGTATCTGGCGAGCATCACCACCGGGGAGCCGTGCACCAGCGCATCAGTGCGAAATCTGGTGCGCCAGTTGCTGCCGAGCGGCAAAGTCACCCTCGAACTCATCGCCGAGCAACTCAATCTGCATCCCAAGGCCCTGCAGCGCAGGCTCGCGGCCGAACACACCACGTTCGCCGCGATCGTGGACGAGGTCCGCCGGGGGATCGCCGAGCGCTACCTACGCGACACCGGGATCACGCTGGCCCACCTCGCCCGCGAGCTGGGCTACGCCGAGCAGAGCGTACTCACCAGGTCCTGTCACCGCTGGTTCGGAACCGGCCCGTCGACCCACCGCAAGGAATTGCAGCTGAGGTCGTAGCCGCTGACGAAGCGCCGCCACGCCCCGCTGATCGGGTCGTCGAACTCCAACCGGTGTGCCACCAACTGCAGGGGCGCGGAGAAATCGTCGGCAGCGACGTCGATGACGTCGGGATACAACGGGTCATTGTCGATCGGCAGACCCAGCGAGGCCATATGCACCCGCAACTGGTGCGTGCGTCCGGTTCGTGGTGTCAGGCGGTACCGGCCCTCGCCCAGCGCCTCGACCAGTGTCCGGGCGTTCGGTTCGCCCGGCTCGATCGACGCCTGCAGACGACCCCGGCGCTTGACGATCCGGTTGGACACCACCCGCGGCAGCGACACCTGCGGCTCGGCCGCCGATCGGGCCAGATAGGTCTTGGCCACCAGGGCGCGGGCGAACATGGTCTGGTAGTGCCCGCGCACCTCGCGGCGGGTGGTGAACAACAGCACGCCCGCGGTCAACCGGTCCAGCCGGTGCGCCGGGCTGAGCTCGGGCAGCCCGAGGTCACGGCGCAGCCGCACCAGGGCGGTCTGCGCAACGTGGCCGCCGCGGGGCATCGTCGCCAGGAAATGCGGCTTGTCGACCACGACGATGTCCTCGTCGCGGTGAAGCACCGGAATGTCGAACGGCACCTCCACCTCGTCGGGCAGGTCCCGGTACAGGTACACACAGGCCCCCGCCGGCATCGTCGTCGTCGCGTCGATCGCCGCGCCGTCGCCGTCGACCACTTCGCCGGCAAGCACCTTCGCCGCGACATCGGCACCGAATCGCCGGGTGAACTCGGCCAGCACGTTGCCGCCCTGCAGTCGCAGCCGCGCCGGCCCCAGACCGTCACGCACCGGAAGAGGCGCAGGCCGTTGTCTCACACCCCTCAATTCAGGGGCACCGGGTCGAGGATCTCCGCACGAGCCTCGGGTGCGGCCGCCCGCAGCGCATCGGCGGAGGCGTCGTCGGGCTGCGTCTGGGAAAGCACCTCGGCCTCCACCCGCGCCACATACGTCGCCACCTCCCGGTCGACGTCGGCCCGGCTCCAACCCAGGATCGGAGCCACGATCTCGGCGACCTCACGGGCACAGGCGACGCCGCGGTGCGGGTACTCGATCGAGATCCGCATCCGGCGGGCCAGGATGTCCTCCAGGTGCAGCGCGCCCTCGGCCGCCGCGGCGTAGGCCGCCTCGACCTTGAGATAGACCGGGGCGTCGGTGATCGGATCAGAGAGCTCGGGGCGCTCGGCGGCCAGGTCGAGGACCTCGTCGATCAGCGAGCCGTACCGATCGAGCAGATGACGCACCCGGTAGGGGTGCAGGCCGTAGCGGGCGCCGACGCTCTGCGTCTGGTTGACCAGCGCGAAGTACCCATCGGCACCCATCAGCGGCACCTTCTCGGTGATCGAGGGCGCCACCCGGGCGGGGATGTACTCGGCGGCCGCGTCGACGGCATCGGCGGCCATCACCCGGTAGGTGGTGTACTTGCCCCCGGCGATCGCCACCAGCCCCGGCGAGGCCACCGCCACCGCGTGCTCGCGGGTCAGTTTGGAGGTGTCGTCGCTCTCCCCCGCCAGCAGCGGGCGCAGTCCCGCGTACACGCCGTCGATGTCGTCGTGGGTCAGCGGGGTCGCCAGCACCGTGTTGACGTGGTCGAGGATGTAGTCGATATCGGCCTTCGTGGCAGCCGGGTGCGCGAGGTCGAGATTCCAGTCGGTGTCGGTGGTGCCGATGATCCAATGCGTGCCCCACGGGATGACGAACAGCACCGATTTCTCGGTACGCAGGATGATCGCCACCTCACTGACGATGCGGTCGCGCGGCACGACGACGTGGACGCCCTTGGAGGCGCGCACCCGGAACCGGCCACGCTCATGCGACAGCGCCTGGATCTCGTCGGTCCACACCCCGGTGGCGTTGATGACGACGTGGCCGTGGACTTCGCTGATCGAGCCGTCCTCGGAGTCGCGGACACGCACGCCGATGACTCGGTCGCCCTCCCTCAGCAGCGAAACCACCTGGGTGGACGTGCGCACCACCGCGCCGTAGTGGGCGGCGGTGCGGGCGACGGTCATGGTGTGCCGGGCGTCGTCCACCACGGTGTCGTAGTAGCGGATGCCGCCGATCAGCGAGCTGCGCCTGAGCCCGGGCGCCAGTCGAAGCGCGCCCGCCTTGAACAGATGCTTCTGCGGAGGTACCGACTTCGCCCCACCCAGCTGGTCGTAGAGAAAGATGCCGGCGGCGACGTAGGGCCGCTCCCACCAGCGTCTGGTGAGCGGGAAAAGGAACGGCAGGGGCTTGACCAGTTGCGGCGCCAAAGTGGTCAGCGAGAGTTCCCGCTCGTGCAGGGCCTCGCGTACCAGGCCGAACTCCAGCTGCTCGAGATAGCGCAGGCCGCCGTGGAACATCTTCGAACTGCGGCTCGACGTGCCCGACGCGAAATCGCGGGCCTCGACCAGAGCGACTTTGAGCCCGCGGGTGGCGGCGTCCAGCGCGCAACCCGAGCCGACGACGCCGCCACCGATGACCACGACGTCGAACTGTTCGGCGCCCAGCCTCTGCCACGCCTGTGCACGCTGGGAGGGCCCGAGAAAGGTCTGGCCGGTGCCCGGTCGCAGGATCGGGTCGCTCACGGGTTCAGGCTAGTCGAGATCGTCGTGGGCCATCAGCCGGCGGGCGGCCTCGACGATCGAACCGGACAGCGACGGATAAACCGACAGGGTCTGCGCCAGATCCGTCACCGAGATGCGGTTCTGCACCGCCAGCGCGATCGGCAGGATCAGCTCCGAGGCGATCGGGGCGACCACCACCCCACCGATCACCACACCCGTCGCGGGCCGGCAGAAGATCTTGACGAAGCCCCGGCGCAGCAACGACATCTTGGCCCTGGCGTTGGTGGTCAGGGGAAGCATCAGGGTGCGTGCCGGCACGGTGCCGCTGTCGATCGCCGTCTGCGGCACACCGACTGCGGCGATCTCCGGGCGGGTGAACGTCGCCGAGGCCACCGTGCGCAACCGGATCGGGGCCACCCCCTCACCCAGCGCGTGATACATCGCGATGCGGCCCTGCATGGCCGCGACCGAGGCGAGCGGGAGCAGGCCGGTGCAGTCGCCGGCGGCATAGATGCCGGCGGCCGACGTGCGCGACACCCGGTCGACGGGGATGTAATTGCCCGGCCCGAGACCGATGCCAACCCGCTCCAGGCCCAGGCCCTCGGTGTTGGGCACCGAACCCACCGTCATCAGGGCGTGGCTGCCCTCGACGGTGCGACCGTCGGTCATGGTGACCCGCACTCCGGCCTGCCCGCCTGAGCCGGTCCTGACCACCGAGTCAGCGCGAGCGTTCTTGACCAGGGTGACTCCGCGTTCGGCGAACACCGCTTCCAGCACGGCCGCGGCGTCGCTGTCTTCGTGCGGCAGAATCTGATCGCGGCTGGCGACCACTGTGACCGTCACACCCAGCTCGGTGTAGGCGTTGCAGAACTCCGCACCGGTGACACCGGAACCCACGATGACCAAATGCTCGGGCAGTTCGGTGAGTTCGTAGAGCTGCCGCCAGGTCAAGATCCGCTCGCCGTCCGGCACGGCACTGGGCAGCACGCGGGGGCAGGCGCCGGTGGCAATCAGCACTACGTCGGCCTTCAGCACGCCGACCTTGCCGTCTGTCGTGGTGACCCGGACCCGGTGGTGCGCCATCCCCGGCACGGCGTCGATCAGCTCGCCGCGCCCGGCGACCACGTTGACCTTCTCGCGCAGCAGCTGGGCGCCGATGTCGGCGGACTGTGAGCGCGCCAGCGTCTTGACGCGGTTGTTGATCCCCGGCAACGAGATCTTGGCGTCGTCGATGCCGATGTGGAAGCCCAGCCCCGAAGCGCGGCGCAACTCCGTGCGCACGCCCGTGGATGCGATGAATGTCTTTGACGGCACACAGTCGAACAGCACGCATGCCCCGCCGATGCCGTCGGAGTCCACCACGGTGACCTCCGCGACATCCTTGCCGCCCGCCGCGGCCACCAGCGCCGCCTCATAGCCTGCGGGTCCGCCCCCGATGATCACGATCCGCGTCGTCACGCGCCTATCTAATCACCCGGGTCGCTGCGGTCCTGACCACCGGACCGATTACCCTTTCTGGGTGCCGCTCTATGCCGCCTATGGCTCCAACATGCATCCCGAGCAGATGCTCGAACGGGCGCCGCACTCGCCGATGACGGGTACCGGCTGGCTACGCGGCTGGCGGCTGACCTTCGCCGGCGAGGACATCGGCTGGGAGGGCGCGCTTGCCACCGTCGTCGAGGACTCCGACTCCAGTGTGTTCGTGGTGCTCTACGACATGACCCCGGCCGACGAGCAGAACCTGGACCGCTGGGAAGGTTCCGAGCTGGGCATCCACAAGAAGATCCGCTGCCGCATCAATCGCGAATCGTCGGATACCACAACCGATCCCGTGCTGGCATGGCTGTACGTTCTGGACGCCTGGGAGGGTGGCCTGCCCTCGGCACGCTACTTGGGTGTGATGGCCGATGCCGCCGAGATCGCCGGCGCGCCAGCCGACTACGTCCACGGTCTGCGCACCCGCCCGGCCCGCAACATCGGCCCCGGCCACGGCGACTAGGGCATCGACCGCTCCCGGGCCCGGGTGAACTCCCAAGCGTCGGCGACGATCTCATCGAGGTCGGCATGGCGTGGCCGCCAGCCCAGTTCGGTGGCCGCCTTCTCGCTGGAGGCGATCAGAACTGCCGGATCGCCGGCACGGCGCGCGACGTCACGGGCGGCGATCGGCCGGCCGGTCACCCGCTCGCAGCACGCGATCACCTCCCGTACCGAGAATCCCGTGCCGTTTCCCAGGTTGTAGATCCGGTGTGATCCCGGTTCCGCCGTCTGGAGCGCCAACACGTGGGCGTCGGCGAGGTCGCGGATGTGGATGTAGTCGCGGATCGGCGTGCCGTCGGGCGTCGGCCAGTCGTTGCCGAAGACCAGGATCTCGTCACGCTGCCCGGTCGCGACCTGCAGCACCAGCGGGATCAAATGGGTCTCGACCGCGTGCCGCTCGCCGAGGCCGGCATAGGCGCCGGCGACGTTGAAGTAGCGAAGGCTGGTCGCGGCCAGCCCGTGGGCCAGGGCGTAGGAGGTGATGGCGTGGTCGATCGCCAGCTTGGTCGCACCGTAGGCGTTCGTCGGCCTGGCCGGGGCGTCCTCGGTGATCGGAACCGACTCCGGCTCGCCGTAGGTCGCCGCCGTCGAGGAGAACACCAGCCGTGGCGTACCAGCGGCCCGCATCGCCTCCAGCAGGTCCAGGGTTGTGACGACGTTGCCGTACCAGTACCGCTCCGGTGCACTCATCGACTCGCCGACCAGCGACTTCGCTGCGAAGTGCAGCACCCCGTCGAAGGACCTGTCGCCCAGTAGGCGCGGCGCGGCCGCTGCCACGTCGTCTTCGACGAAGGTGGCACCCGCCGGCACGGCGTCGGCGTTGCCCGTGGACAGGTCGTCGACGATCACCACCTGGTGTCCCTGTTCCAGAAGCACCGTGGTGCACACGCTGCCCACATAGCCGGCCCCGCCGGTGACCAGAAGCTTCATCGAGCCCTTTCTAGAACGCTGCCGACTGCTCGACGACGTTGGCCAGAACCCGGACCCCGACACCCAGCGCCCGCTCGTCGAGGTCGAACGTCGGCTGATGCAGGTCGAGCTGCGGTCCACGGCCGCTCCACACGCCCAGTCGAGCCATCGCGCCGGGCACTTCCTCCAGATACCAGGAGAAGTCCTCGCCCCCGCCGGACTGCCGGGTGTCGGCCAGCACAACGGGCCCGACCGCTTCGATGGCGTGGGTCATGATCTGAGTCGAGCGTTCCTCGTTGACCACCGGCGGCACGCCTCGCTGGTACTGCAGCGAATGCTCGATGCCCAGCGGCGCAAGCAGACCCGAAACAGTTTCGCGCACAAGGCCTTCCATCTCTAGCCAGGTTTCGTGGTTGGCGGTCCGCACGGTGCCCGCCAGGGTGCCGGCCTGAGGGATCGCGTTGGCGGCGACACCGGCGCTGACCGCGCCCCAGACCATCACGGTGCTGTGCCGCGGGTCGATGCGTCGCGACAGCACACCCGGCAGCCCGGTGATCAGCGTGCCCATGCCGTACACCAGATCCGAGGTGAGATGCGGACGCGAGGTGTGCCCGCCCGGCGAGTGCAGGGTGATCTGGATCGAGTCGGCGGCCGAGGTGATCGGACCAGGGATGATCGCGACCCGGCCCACCGCAAGCCTCGGGTCGCAATGCAGCGCGAAGATCCGCGAGACTCCGGCCAGCGCACCCGCGGCGATCGCATCGATCGCCCCGCCCGGCATCAGCTCTTCTGCGGCCTGGAAGATCAGCCGCACTCCGACCGGCAGCTCCGGCACCGAGGCCAGCGCCGTGGCGACACCCAGCAGCACAGCGGTGTGGGCATCGTGCCCACACGCGTGTGCGACATTCGGCACCGTGGAGGTGTACGGCGCCCCGGTGCGCTCGGCCATCGGCAGCGCATCCATATCGGCACGCAGTGCGATGCGGGGCGCGTGCTGCGGACCGAAGTCGCAGATCAGACCCGTGCCGCCGGGCAGCACCTTCGGGTTGAGACCGGCTTCGACCAGGTGCTCGGCGACGAACTGGGTGGTGGCGAACTCCTGGCGGCCCAGCTCGGGATACCGGTGGATGTGGCGGCGCCACTCGACCAGGTCGTCGTAGTGGGCGGCCAGCCAGGATTCGGCGGTGTCGGCCAGGCTCATGCGCGATCCGCCTTCGCTTCTCGCTGGACCCTCATGCGCGATCCGCCTTCGCTTCTCGCTGGACCCTCATGCGCGATCCGCCTTCGCTTCTCGCTGGACCCTCATGCGCGATCCCGCCGATCCCTGGACTCCAGCACCCGATCCCGCTCTGCCGGGACCTCGGCCAACCGAACCACCGTGCGCGCGAGCATGATTGCACTCTCGGCCACGGCGCGGTCGGCACTCGGCCCGGCGGCCGCCGCAGTGAAGCCCGGCTGATGCAGGACCGCACCGCCGGAATCGACGCCGACGATCGGGTGGATGCCGGGCAGCAGCTGGGTGACGTTGCCCATGTCGGTGCTGCCCAGCGGCATGCTCGCTTCGACCTCGACGGGCACCGGCGCGCGGCCGATGCGCAGCATCTCGCCGCGGAACACCTCGGCCAGCCACGGGTCGGGGTTCAGTTCGGCGTAGGGCGGGGCCGACTCGACCACGTCGTGGTCGCAACCGGTGGCGACCGCGCCGGCGGCGAAACAGCCCCGCATCTTGGTTTCCAGCGTCTGCAGGGACTGTCCGTCGGTGGCACGCATCGTGTACTGCAGCCGGGCCCGCCCGGGGATGATATTGGGGGCCGCGCCGCCCTCGGTCACGATGCCGTGCGTCAGCTGCCCCGGCGCCATCTGCTGACGCAGCAGCCCGATCGCCACCTGCGCGACCGTCACCGCGTCGGCGGCGTTGACACCGAGATACGGCGCCACGGCGGCATGCGATTCACGCCCGTGGTAGGTCACCGTGACCTCCGAGAGGGCCAGCGAGCGCGCGGCGGCGATGTCGAACGGGCCGGGGTGCACCATCACCGCGGCCGCGACGTCATCGAAGGTGCCCGCATCGATCAGCAGGGCCTTGCCGCCGCCGGACTCCTCGGCCGGGGTGCCGATCAGCGCCACCGTCAGGCCGAGCTCGTCGGCGACCTCGGCCAGCGCCAGGGCCGTGCCCACCGCGGAGGCGGCGATGATGTTGTGGCCGCAGGCGTGGCCGATGTCCGGCAGCGCGTCGTACTCGGCGCAGATCCCGACGACCAGCGGTCCGCAGCCGTAGTCCGCGCGAAACGCGGTCTCCAAACCGCCGGGCGCCGCAGTGATCTCGAAGCCGCGTTCGGCGACCAGCGCCTTGGTCTTGGCGCAGCTGCGATGCTCGTTGAAGGCCAGCTCGGGTTCGGCGTGGATCGCATGCGAGAGTGCGACCAGGTCACCGCGGCGCGCCGCGACTACGTCCTCGACGCGGGTCGACGCTGTGGCGGTGGGCATCTTCGAAGTATCTCATTGCGAGCTAGGCTGCCTGGCTGTGAGGCCTGACCCTGAGCGCGCAGCCTCGGCGATCGCCGAGGCGACCGGTGTCGCCCGACACGAGGTGGCCGTCGTCCTCGGCTCGGGTTGGGCGCCGGCGGCCACCGCGCTGGGCGAGGCGAGCGCCATGGTGCCGATGGCCGAGCTGCCCGGTTTCACCCCGCCGAGTGCGGAAGGGCACGGCGGGCAGGTGTTGTCGATACCGCTCGGCGCGCGCCGGGTGCTGGTGCTGATCGGCCGCATCCACGCCTACGAGGGGCACGACCTGAGCCTCGTCGTGCATCCGGTGCGCACCGCGTGTGCGGCCGGCGCGGGCGTGGTGGTGCTGACCAACGCGGCCGGCGGGCTGCGCGCCGAATACCGGATCGGCCAGCCCGTACTGATCAGCGATCACCTCAACCTCACGGCGCGCTCCCCGTTGGTGGGGGCACGGTTCGTCGACCTGGTCGACGCATACTCTCCGCGGCTGCGGGCGCTGGCCCGCGAGATCGACCCGTCTCTGGTCGAGGGTGTCTATGCGGGGATGCCCGGCCCGCATTACGAGACGCCGGCGGAGATCCGGATGTTGCGGACGCTCGGGGCCGACCTGGTGGGCATGTCCACCGTGCACGAGACCATCGCTGCCCGCGCAGAAGGCGCCGAGGTACTGGGAGTGTCACTGGTGACGAACCTGGCCGCGGGGATGACCGGCGAGCCACTCAGTCACTCTGAAGTGCTGGCCGCCGGCCGTCAGTCGGCGACCGCGATGGGTTCCCTGCTGGCGGCGGTGCTCACGCGCCTGTGACCGGCGTGCGAGGTGAGCTGCGCGTAGCCGCGGGCCAGCATCGGAGCGGCGAACAGCATCAACAGGATCCGCAGCACCTGCGCGGCGATGATGAACGTCACATTCGAGCCGGTCTCCACGGCGGTGGCCAGCACCGCATAGACCCCGCCGGGGCTGGTCGCCAGGTACCCATCGAGCATGCTGACTCCGGCCACCCGCGCCAGCACGACGCCCAGGCCGGCGGTGGCGACGTTGAGCAGCACGATCAGCCCGAGCGCCACCGGCAGCAGACGCTCGATGACGCGCAGCGACTCACGAGTGAACGCCAGCCCCGCCTGCCAGCCGATCAGCATGTAGGAGATCTGCACGAGCACGTCGGGCACGGCCAGACCGAACGACACGCCGCCGAGTTCTACCGCGATGGTCAGCGCCATCGGGCCGAGCAGACCGGCTCCCGGCAGCCGGGCCAGCCGGCCGGCGACCGCACCCACCACGGCCAGCGCGGCGAGCATCGCCAGGCTCAGATACCAGGGTGCCGAGGCTGATTCGGCCGCACGTGCGGCCGACGAGTGCGACCTGTCCGCGTGGTAGATCAGGGTGACCACCACGGGCATGGCGGCCGTGATCAGCGCGACCCTCAGATACTGCACGACGGCGACGACGCGGTCGTCGCCACCCAGTTCACGGGCGATGGCGACCAGGCCGGAGGCGCCACCGGCGACCAGCGCCAACGTCCCGGTGAGCGCGCTGACGTCGCGGTGCAGTCCCAGCAGCGCTCCCGCACCGATGCTGAGCAGCAGTGTGGCGATTCCGACGGCCACCACGATGGGCCAGTCCGACCCGAGCGCTCCCAGCCCGTCGGAGTGCACCATCGTGCCGATGTACACGCCGAGCACACCCTGGGCGACCAGGCCCAGGCGCCGGGGAACAGCGGCCGGCCCCCGGGTGGTGAGCGCTAGGACGACGCCGACCGCGAGCGCGGCGAACAGCGCGGCCGACGGGACACCGAGCAGGTGCAGCGGCACGGTGACCCCGATCGTCACCAACGCCAGCACAACCCACCGCATAATCACAAGTATGCCCTTGTCTTTATCGCAACGCCATTCGATGTAGACAATCTGTACTTGCCAGGGATACCAAGGTATAACTTGGTTATGGCACAGGTCACGGACAATCGGGCACCGGCCGCCGCGACCGAGCTTCGCGAGGCGATCATGGCGTTGGCCCGCCAGGTTCGCCGGCACCGCTCGGACAACGGGCTGACACTGAGCCAGCTCGAGATCCTCGGCGACGTGAGCCGGGCCGGCGTCACCACGCCCGCGGAAGTCGCGACCCGCCTGCAGGTCCGGGTGCAGTCGCTCACCGACAGCATCAACGAACTGGAATCGCGAGGGCTGGTATCGCGCCGGACCGACGAGAACGATCGCCGTCGGCAACTCATCGTGCTCACCGCCTCCGGCCTGGACCTGCTGCTACGCGAACGCGCCGAGCGGGACACCTGGCTGCACGACACGATGCACGACCACCTCACCGAGCTCGAGTTCAACCTGCTGATGCTCACCGCGCCGGTGCTGCGCAAACTCGCCGACGTCGATCGCGGTGCACAATCGGTGCCGTGACACCCGAGGAGTGGATCGCCCACGACCCCGATCCGGTCACCGCCGCCGAGCTCGCCGCCTGCGATGACGACGAGTTGGCTGCCCGGTTCGCCCGGCCGCTGGCCTTCGGCACCGCGGGATTGCGCGGCCCGGTTCGCGCCGGCCCCGACGCGATGAACCTCGCGGTGGTGCTGCGCGCCAGCTGGGCAGTGGCACGGGTGCTCACCGATCACCACCTCGCCAGCTCGACCGTGGTGGTCGGCCGCGACGCCAGGCACGGATCGCAGGCATTCGCCGCCGGTGCCGCTGAAGTTCTTGCCGCCCAGGGATTCACGGTGATCGCACTGCCGCACCCGGTACCGACACCGGTGGTGGCCTTCGCGGTTCGCCACCTCGGCGCCGCAGGGGGCGTGCAGATCACGGCCTCGCACAACCCGGCGGGCGACAACGGCTACAAGGTGTACTTCGAGGGGGGCCTGCAGATCGTCTCGCCCACCGATCGGGAGATCGAGGCGGCGATGCAGACCGCGCCGCCGGCCGACGAAATCTCCCGGTGCCCAGTGAATCCCGCCGGCACCGGACTCGTCGACGCCTACATCGAGCGCGCCGCGGCGGTGCGCCGCGGCGCTGGACAGATTCGGGTGGCGCTGACCGCCATGCACGGTGTCGGCGGCGAACTTGCGCTGCGCACGCTCCATCTCGCCGGGATCACCGACATCCACGTGGTGGCAAGCCAATTCGCCCCCGATCCCGACTTCCCGACGGTGAACTTCCCGAACCCCGAGGAGCCCGGCGCCACCGACGCACTGCTGGAGCTGGCCGCACAGGTCGGGGCAGACATCGCGATTGCGCTGGACCCCGACGCCGACCGCTGCGCGGTGGGCGTTCCGACCGACGCCGGCTGGCGGATGCTGTCCGGCGACGAGACAGGTTGGCTGCTGGGTGATTACATCCTGTGCCGACTGAAGCCCGGCGGGGTAGGCACAAGCGTGGTGGCCAGCAGCATCGTGTCCTCGCAACTGCTGGCCGCGATCGCCGCCGACCACGGCGCACACCATGCGCAGACCCTGACCGGATTCAAGTGGCTGGCCCGTGCCGACACCGACCTGCCCGGATGCACCCTGGTCTACGCCTACGAAGAGGCGATCGGCCACTGCGTCGACCCCGCCGCGGTGCGTGACAAGGACGGCATCAGCGCGGCCGTGCTGGCCTGCGACCTGGTGTCAGCCCTGCACGCGCGGGGCAGTTCGGTGCCGTCGGCGCTCGACGAGCT
>Ga0210086_1000307_pt1 | contig 30512 bp, 33 predicted proteins | sample China_Galinas_PW_3_FD_184867 | JGI IMG/M metagenome (GOLD analysis project Ga0210086, IMG submission 184867) | Wetland microbial communities from San Francisco Bay, California, USA, that impact long-term carbon sequestration - China_Galinas_PWB_D2... | ecosystem: Environmental > Aquatic > Marine...
GCCGGCGGGGACGGCGGGGACGGCGGCAACGCCGGCAGCAGCGGTGCCGGTGGTAGCGGCGGGGCCAGGGGAACCTTCGGCGGCAGCACCGGCGGCACCGGCGCGCACGGCACCCCCGGCGCGCATGGCACCGGCGGGGCCGGGGGCCAAGGCGGTACCGCGGGCACCGGCAGCACCAACGGCACCGGCGGAACCAACGGCAACGACGGCGATAGCGGCACCGGGTAGCGGGTAGCGGGTATCGGTAAACGTCCCGGCGACGTCGTATCCCGGCGCATCCCGGGTGGGAAACTCGCCCCGATTGTCGGTCCGGGTTTCCGCCGACCCACACCGCAACCGAATCAACCCGAGCGGAAAACACTTGGCACCGTGTCACCGCCCTGCACCACAAAGCCGCTGACATCGCGGTGATCGGGCGGTAGGTCGGCATGCTCTTCCGTATCGACGAAACCGACACGGTTGGTCACACCGGCGGCGCAACGGTGTTGAAGTCCGAATACTCGGATTCCACGCAGCCAACGATGACCGGCTGCTGGAGGAAGAAGGCGGCGCTTGGAACTGCATCGCACGGGTCGGGGAATTGGCGGTGGCGCCGGGGGTCGGTGCGGCCATCCTCGTCGGATGCGGCGCGGCGTGAGCTGATGGCGGCTCGGGGTCGTCGACATCGTCGGGCTCCGGTTCGAGTTCGTCATCCAAGTCGAATTCGGCCGGGAACGGTTCGGCGCACGGCAGCGCGTCGTCGATGACGCGGTCGGCAAGGCCCCCGGGCTGTGGTGAGTGGGCTGCGCCAGCGAACTTCAACGCCGCCGACGGCCACGCCCGTATCCGTGGAGCGGCGATTCTGTCCACCACCCTACGGGGGTCGGCGAACTCTCCACGCTCAACGAAGTGGTGGGACCGCTGAGCTGGCAGTGGGTAGTGGGTCAGTTAACTGACCCACTACCTGGCAGTGCAGGGATTTGGATCGGGCCCGGATCTGGGGCATACTGTTCGGGTTGCCTTGAGCCGGGCCCGCGCCCCACGGGGAGCGTGCCGCCCAAGGTATACGACCGGCGCCCTAACGGGCGCGTCCGGTCCCACCCTCGGAGCGCGACGGATTTTCACCGCGCCTGCGAGGCCGCGTGCGGGCGACACACCCGACCGCGGGGGCCGGTGTACCAGGACAGGTAAACAGCGGCGGCGACAGCCAGCGCTGAGTCGGACTCAGCGCGGGGACACCACGTCCCGGTAAGGGACCGAGCAGGAGTGAAGGTAGGAGAAGCGTGGCGGGACAAAAGATCCGCATCAGGCTCAAGGCCTACGACCATGAGGCCATTGACGCCTCGGCGCGCAAGATCGTGGAGACGGTCACCCGTACCGGCGCCAGCGTGGTCGGCCCGGTGCCGCTGCCGACCGAGAAGAACGTGTACTGCGTCATCCGCTCCCCGCACAAGTACAAGGACTCGCGGGAGCACTTCGAGATGCGTACGCACAAGCGGCTGATCGACATCCTCGACCCGACGCCGAAGACGGTCGACGCGCTGATGCGCATCGACCTGCCGGCCAGTGTCGATGTGAACATCCAGTAGGAGACCAGAGAACCATGGCACGCAAGGGAATTCTGGGCACCAAGCTGGGTATGACACAGGTGTTCGACGAGAACAACCGCGTCGTTCCGGTCACGGTCGTCAAGGCCGGGCCCAACGTCGTCACCCGCATCCGCACCACGGAGCGTGACGGCTACAGTGCGGTGCAGCTCGCCTACGGCGAGATCAGTCCCCGCAAAGTCAACCAGCCACTGGCCGGTCAGTACGCCGCCGCCGGGGTCAACCCGCGCCGGCACCTCGCCGAGCTGCGTCTTGACGACGAGGCGGCCGCCACCGAGTACGAGGTCGGCCAGGAGCTGACCGCGGAGATCTTCTCCGACGGCAGCTACGTCGACGTCACCGGTACCAGCAAGGGCAAGGGCTACGCCGGCACCATGAAGCGCCACGGTTTCCATGGCCAGGGAGCCAGCCACGGCGCCCAGGCCGTGCACCGGCGGCCCGGCTCGATCGGTGGCTGCGCCACCCCCGGCCGGGTTTTCAAGGGCACCCGGATGTCGGGCCGGATGGGCAACGACCGCGTGACGACCCAGAACCTGGTGGTGCACAAGGTCGATGCCGAGAACGGCGTGCTGTTGATCAAGGGTGCGATCCCCGGTCGCACCGGCGGACTGGTGATGGTCCGCACTGCGGTCAAACGAGGTGAGAAGTGACTCTGAAGATTGACGTTCGCACTCCGGACGGCAAGAAGGACGGCACGGTTGAACTACCGGCTGCCCTGTTCGACGTCGAGCCCAACATCGCACTGATGCATCAGGTGGTGACGGCGCAGCTGGCAGCGGCCCGGCAGGGCACGCACTCCACCAAGACCCGCGGTGAGGTCTCCGGTGGCGGCAGGAAGCCGTACCGGCAGAAGGGCACCGGCCGGGCTCGCCAGGGTTCGACCCGGGCCCCGCAGTTCGCCGGGGGTGGCACGGTGCACGGCCCCAAGCCGCGCGACTACAGCCAGCGCACCCCGAAGAAGATGATCGCCGCTGCGCTGCGCGGGGCGCTCTCGGACCGGGCGCGCAACGAGCGGATTCACGCGGTGACCGAGCTGGTGGGTGGGCAGACCCCGTCGACCAAGAGCGCCAAGGCGTTCCTCGGGGAGCTGGTTTCCGACCGCACGCCCGGAAAGAACAAGGTGCTGGTCGTCATCGGCCGCAGCGACGAGGTGGGCGCCAAGAGCGTCCGCAACCTGCCGGGCGTACACGTGGTCTCGCCGGATCAGCTCAACACCTATGACGTGCTCCATGCCGACGACGTGGTGTTCTCCGTGGAGGCCCTGGACGCCTACATCAGCGCCAACACCGAGCAGGAGGTTTCAGCCTGATGGCGACCGTGACTGACCCCCGCGACATCATCCTGGCGCCGGTCATCTCCGAGAAGTCCTACGGGCTGATCGAGGACAACGTCTACACGTTCATCGTTGCGCCTGAGTCGAACAAGACGCAGATCAAGATCGCGATCGAGAAGATCTTCTCCGTGAAGGTCGACTCGGTGAACACCGCCAACCGACAGGGCAAGCGCAAGCGCACCCGCGCCGGTTTCGGCAAGCGCAAGAGCACCAAGCGCGCGATTGTGACCCTGGCCCGCGGCAGCAAGCCGATCGACCTCTTCGGTGCGCCGGCCTAGCCAGGCCCGGAAGAACTGCAGAAAGATCAGGAAAAGACAATGGGAATTCGCAAGTACAAGCCGACGACCCCCGGTCGCCGCGGTGCCAGCGTCTCCGATTTCTCCGAGATCACTCGCTCGACTCCGGAGAAGTCGCTGATCCGTCCGTTGCACGGCACGGGCGGGCGCAACGCACACGGCCGAATCACCACGCGGCACAAGGGCGGTGGCCACAAGCGTGCCTACCGGGTGATCGACTTCCGTCGTAACGACAAGGACGGCGTCAACGCCAAGGTCGCGCACATCGAGTACGACCCCAACCGCACCGCCAACATCGCGCTGCTGCACTACCTGGACGGCGACAAGCGCTACATCATCGCCCCGTACGGACTTTCCCAGGGCGACATCGTGGAGTCGGGTGCCAACGCCGACATCAAGCCGGGCAACAACCTGCCACTGCGCAACATCCCGGCCGGCACCTTGATCCACGCCGTCGAGTTGCGACCCGGGGGCGGCGCCAAGCTGGCCCGTTCGGCCGGTTCGAGCATCCAGCTGCTGGGTAAGGAAGGCGCCTACGCCTCCCTGCGTATGCCGTCGGGCGAGATCCGTCGCGTCGACGTGCGCTGCCGGGCGACGGTCGGCGAGGTCGGCAATGCCGAGCAGGCCAACATCAACTGGGGTAAGGCCGGCCGCATGCGGTGGAAGGGCAAGCGTCCCACCGTCCGCGGTGTCGTGATGAACCCGGTCGACCACCCGCACGGCGGTGGTGAGGGCAAGACCTCCGGGGGACGTCACCCGGTCAGCCCGTGGGGTAAGCCCGAGGGCCGTACCCGCAAGCCCAACAAGCCGAGCGACAAGCTCATCGTCCGACGCCGGCGCACCGGCAAGAAGCGCTAGCAGGGAGTAGCCATGCCACGCAGCCTGAAGAAGGGCCCGTTCGTCGACGACCATCTGCTCAAGAAGGTCGACGTCCAGAACGAGAAGAACACCAAGCAGGTCATCAAGACCTGGTCGCGTCGCTCGACCATCATCCCGGACTTCATCGGCCACACCTTCGCCGTCCACGACGGCCGCAAGCATGTGCCGGTGTTCGTCACCGAGGCCATGGTGGGTCACAAGCTGGGCGAGTTCGCCCCGACGCGGACGTTCAAGGGTCACATCAAGGACGACCGGAAGAGCAAGCGCCGATGAGCACTCTGACTACGACGACTGAATACCCGTCTGCGACCGCCAAGGCGCGCTTCGTGCGCGTCTCGGCGAGCAAGGCGCGCCGAGTGATCAACCTGGTGCGAGGCAAGTCGGTCGACGAGGCACTCGACATCCTGCGCTGGGCGCCGCAGGCCGCCAGCGAGCCGGTCGCCAAGGTGATCGCCAGCGCGGCGGCCAACGCCCAGAACAACGATGGCCTGGATTCGGCGACTCTGGTGGTCGCCACGGTCTACGCCGACGAGGGCCCGACCGCCAAGCGTATCCGGCCGCGCGCGCAGGGCCGCGCCTACCGAATCCGCAAGCGCACCAGCCACATCACCGTGGTCGTCGAAAGCCGTCCGGTGCGCGACGAGGGACGCACGGGCTCCGCGCGCTCGGTGCGCTCACGGCGGGCGCAGGCCAGCAAGGCGGCGGCCGCCAAGAAGGCACCCGACAAGACAACTGCAGAAGCTTCCGGAGCCGCTCCGGCGGCGACATCAGCTTCCGAAGAAGCGAAGGGAGGCTCGCAGTAGTGGGCCAGAAGATCAACCCCCACGGCTTCCGGCTCGGTATCACCACCGACTGGAAGTCCCGGTGGTACGCCGACAAGCAGTACGCCGACTACGTCAAGGAAGACGTGGCGATCCGCCGGCTGCTGGCCACGGGCCTCGAGCGCGCCGGCATCGCTGACGTGGAGATCGAAAGGACCCGCGACCGGGTTCGCGTCGACATCCACACTGCGCGCCCGGGCATCGTGATCGGGCGCCGCGGCACCGAGGCCGACCGCATCCGCGCCGACCTGGAGAAGCTCACCGGCAAGCAGGTGCAGCTGAACATCCTCGAGGTCAAGAACCCCGAGTCGCGGGCGCAGCTGGTCGCCCAGGGTGTGGCCGAGCAGTTGAGCAACCGCGTGGCGTTCCGCCGCGCGATGCGCAAGGCCATCCAGTCGGCCATGCGCCAGCCCAACGTCAAGGGCATCCGCGTGCAGTGCTCCGGTCGTCTCGGCGGCGCCGAGATGAGCCGTTCGGAGTTCTACCGTGAGGGTCGCGTGCCGCTGCACACCCTGCGTGCCGACATCGACTACGGGCTCTACGAGGCCAAGACCACCTTCGGCCGCATCGGCGTGAAGGTGTGGATCTACAAGGGCGACATCGTCGGCGGAAAGCGCGAACTGGCTGCCGCCGCACCGGCCGCCGACCGTCCGCGTCGTGAGCGTCCGTCGGGCACCCGCCCGCGTCGCAGCGGCGCATCGGGTACCACCGCGACCAGCACCGAGGCAGGCCGGGCCGCGTCGGGCACCGACGAGGCGCCGCAGACCGCGCCGGCCACCCAGCCGGGTACTGCCGCAGACACTGTGCCCAGTGCTGAGCAGCAGGAAGCTACGGAGAGCTGAATCATGTTGATTCCCCGCAAAGTCAAGCACCGCAAGCAACACCACCCCAAGCAGCGTGGTATTGCCAGCGGTGGCACCAGCGTGACGTTCGGTGACTACGGCATCCAGGCACTGGAGCACGCCTACATCACCAACCGGCAGATCGAGTCCGCCCGTATCGCCATCAACCGGCACATCAAGCGTGGCGGCAAGGTCTGGATCAACATCTTCCCGGACCGTCCGCTGACCAAGAAGCCCGCCGAAACCCGCATGGGTTCGGGTAAGGGCTCGCCGGAGTGGTGGGTGGCCAACGTCAAGCCGGGCCGGGTGCTCTTCGAGCTGAGCTACCCCAACGAAGAAGTCGCACGAGCCGCACTGACTCGCGCGATCCACAAGTTGCCGATCAAGGCGCGCATCGTGACCCGAGAGGAGCAGTTCTGATGGCAGCAGTGGGCGTTAGCGCCGGCGAACTGCGCGAACTCACCGACGACGAGTTGACCGAGCGCCTGCGCGAGTCGAAGGAAGAGCTGTTCAATCTGCGCTTCCAGACGGCCACCGGGCAGCTGGACAACAATCGTCGCCTTCGCACGGTGCGTCAGGAGATCGCACGCATCTACACGGTGCTGCGCGAACGTGAACTGGGCCTGGCTTCCGGGCCCGCTGGTGAGGAATCGTAAATGGCAGAAGAAAACAAGGACAAGGGCGACCAGCCCGGTCCGAAGCACACCCCGAGGACCGAGAAGCCCCGTGGTCGGCGCAAGACCGCGATCGGCTATGTGGTCAGCGACAAGATGCAGAAGACCATCGTGGTCGAGCTGGAAGACCGCGTGAGGCATCCGCTGTACGGAAAGATCATCCGGACCACCAAGAAGGTCAAGGTACACGACGAGAGCGGTATCGCCGGTGTCGGTGACCGGGTCTCGCTGATGGAGACGCGTCCGCTGTCGGCCACCAAGCGCTGGCGGCTGGTCGACATCCTCGAGAAGGCCAAGTAGTCCGCGGTATCCGCAGGACCGCGGTGAGTCGCTGCAAGCCTTTTGCCCTTGTGAAAACCTGGTGGCCGTTAGGCTTGTGACGATCTGAGGGGACGTGGGGGGATGTATCGGCTCGTACCGCGCGTTGTGCACGCTTTCGTTCTGATCGCAGCTCTGCTCCCAGCCGCCGCCGGGTTCGCGCATGCCGACCCCGTGCCCGTCGTCGGGGCGCTGGCCGACTCGCCGACCCTTTCGCTGGCCGACCTGGGCTCGTACCCGGACATCGCGCTCTACGGTCAACAGGGCACGCAACTTCTGACCTTTCCGGTGCCGGCGGGGATGACGCCGGTCTCCCTCAACGTGACCGCGGAGCTACCCGTGTACGTGGGCGTCGGGACGCTGACGGTGGTTCAGGACAACCGCGAAATCAGCAGAGTGGACTTGCCCACGACCGGGCGCACGCCCGTGGTCGTACCGCTCGACGGAGTGCAGGTGTTCGGCAACGCCGTCACCGTGCTGTTGCGCGGATACCTACTGCCGATCGAGGGTTACTGCCTGGATCCGACGAATCCGTTGCGGCTGACCGGCATCAGCGTCACCTTCGCCGGTGCCGAACTGCCGCCGCGGACGGTGGCCGACTTCCTGCCTCCGGTGTTGCGGAAGCTGACGATCTATGTGGGTGCCAACCCGTCACAGACGGAATCCGATGCTGTGGTCAAACTCGCGGATGCGATCGTCGCCCAGTACGGCAAGCAGTATCCGGCGGTGGAGGTGGCGCAGCTGGGCAACGATGCGGTTCCCGCTCCGGGAATGTCCGGGCCGTTCGAACGTCACATCGTCGTCTCGGAAGGACCCGACACCGGTGTTTCGCTGGTGGGCACGGCGGGGCCGTCACCCGAGGCGCCGGCGGGTGTCCCGGCTCTGCTCATCGCGGGTCCGGCCGGCGCGCTGGCCAACCAGGTCCGCCTGCTCACCAGCAACGTGGCGCGACTTGCGCTGGCGTCCAAGGCGGTTGCCGGCCCGCTGAGCACGGTTGCCGTGCTGCCGGGAAACACGACCACGATTCGCGAGCTCGGCCAGCCGGGAGTCAATGCGACAGCACTGCAGCCCCAGGTGGGTATCACACTGGATCAGACCCGGATGGGACGGTCGGTCCGCGGCGTGCGGGTGCACCTGATCGGCAGCTACACCCCGTTGCCGAGCGTGGTGGCCGGCCAGTTGGTCGCCGCCATCGGCGGCGAGACGTTGGCAACTTGGCCGGCGCAGGCCGATGGGACGGTGGACCGCTGGATCGACGTCCCGGACCGCCTCCTGCAGCGCGCCACGACGCTGAACCTTGCCGTCAACATGTCGGGAGACACCGGGAAGTGCGGCGAGTTCCAGCCCATCACGCTGACCATCGACGGAGCCACCGTCGTCGAGAGTGCGCTCGCCGAGCCCCCGGTACCGGTCGGATTCCAGTCGATGCCGCAGTCGATGATGCCGAGGGTGCAGATCGGCATCGGATCGTCCGCCTTCGCCGACACCGTGCGCGCAGTGGCGATCGTCGCGGGGCTGCAGCGGATGAGCACGCTGCCGTTCGACACCGTGGTGATGCCGTTGCAGCAGGCGCTCGACTCGCCCAATCCCGGGATCCTGATCGCCGCCGACGGCTGGAACCAACCGGACATCGACCTGCCGGTGTCGGCTCCGTCGGAGGGGACCACGACCATCGACACCGTCGACGGCGCCGGCAAACCGACGACACTGACGCTGGAGCCGCAGCTGGGGTTCGGTTCGCTGCAGGTGGCATTCGACGGTGGTCGCTCGCTTCTGGTGGCCACCTCCAACGGGGCGGCCGGCCAACTCGACACCTTGTTGCGGTGGCTGGATGCCGACCTCGACCGGTGGACGGCGCTCAACGGCGTCGCGGTCGTCGCGGCGCCCGGACACGACCCGGTCATCGTCAGCGGTCCCGATTCGGCGAGCGAATCCACACCGTCTGACGGCAGTCGACCGGAAATGAAGGTATGGGCTGTTGCCGCACTGGTGGCGCTGGTGGCCGTCGGGGCCACCGTGGCGTTCGTGCGCAGCCGCCGACGCGGGTCGGACGGCTGAGATGGCCGCGCCCGCAGCCCCGGTGGGCCGCCGGCCGCCATCGCCGATCGCTGTGGTGCGGCCCTGGCTGAACTCGCTCAGCCCGGTCTACCGGCTGATCGTGCGCTGGGCGCTGATAGCGAGTCTGACCCTGCTCGCCTTCCACGAGTCGTTGACCAGCCTGATCGAGGAGACCCGGGCGAGCAACCTGAACGGATACGTCTGGACGGTGCCGGTGGCGGGCATCTTCGCCGCCATCGGGGTGGCGCGCCGCAACCGCACCGAGCTGCCGATCCACGATCGGCAGACCGACGTGATCGTGGCGATCATGGGGCTCGTTCTGGCCTGGTTGTTCCTGGGGGTGCTGGCACCGCGCTTCGCGGCGTACTTCAACCTCATCCGCTTGGACCTCGTTTCGATGTGGATGTTCGTCGTCAGCGCCAGTGTCGCGCTGTTCGGGTTGCGCCCGGTAGCGAGGTTCGGCTGGGTGTGGGCCCTGCTGTTCATGGTCTTCCCGCTGCCCTATCACGTCACCGTGATCGCGCTCGGCGGCACCAAGGTCGCTGCGAGCGTGGGCACCATGGTGATCGCCGGGGTCGCGGCCGGAATCGCCACCGGGCGCCGAGTCGGACCGACGGTTGCCGGGTCGCGCTACACCCGGGCAACGATCGGATCTGGGGCGGCCTGGTTGATCGGCCTGGTGATGCTCGCGGGAATGGCGGTCTTCTTCCCCGATGCGCCCTGGCTCGCCTACCAGCAGATCCCGGCGTTGAGTTCGATCGTGCTGGCCGGGCTCGCGCTGTACCTGTATGAGCGCAGGGGGCAGCCGAAGACACTGCTGGACCGCAGGATCGAGCCCCTTGCCGCCAGGGATGTGTGGGCGGCGATTCCGGTTGTGGCGGCCGTCGCGGTCGCCCTGTCGGTCATCGGGCTACCGGTGATTCCGCGCTCGCCGATGCTGAGGATCGCGACACTGACCTTCGACCAGCCGTTGCCGGCGCCGACCGGATGGCAGACCACCGACATTCGCAGCTACGACTGGGTCAGCCGAATGTACGGCAACCGTGCGGTGCTCGTCCGGCAGCGCACGACCGCCGAGGTCGGCGACCCGCGCTGGGACAAGTTCGCCCGCCCCCGCACCGTCATGGTCGACGCCCTGACCACATACCGTTCGACCTCGCTGCAGACCTACCCGTCCAGGCTGATCTACGACGTGAAGAACACCCGGACGAGCGAGCCTCGCATGGTCGACCTGGGGTACGGGGTGATGGGCCGGATCTTATCGGTCGTCGACGACCGGATCCTGCTCACCTGGACCATTCTCGAATGGAGCTGGACCAACGGTCCTGTCGCGCAACGGATTCTGGTTATCTCGGTAGACAACCATGAACCGGACGCGCTGTTCCCCGAACCTCAGGGCGGGCTGGGGTCCACGCTGGCATCGTTGTTCACGGTCCTGCTGCGGGGAAACGCCGCGGCGCTCGACGAGAACCCGAACCGCAAGGACGACGAGATGCTGACAGAGTTCTCCCATGGGTTGGTGCGCGCGAAGCTGGAGCCGTTGGGGGTCGAGCCGTGACGGGGGCCGCCGGCGGTGACGAGCGGGCCGCTACCGACAGTGCGGATACCCTCGGCTTCACCGGCACTGACTACGCCCTGGACCGGGCCGTCAACCGGCTGCGGGAGGAACAGCCGCTGCGGTCGGCCTCGGTCGCGGTGATGGCGTGGCAGCGTCCGGTGCTGTGGACCCTGCTGCTTGCCACCATCGGCTTTGCGATCTGGCAGCCGATGGGGACCGCGATCGTGCTCATCGGGTTGAGCACGATCGCCTACGTCGGGACGATGTTGGATCGAGTGATGATCTTCCGCGAGGGTCTCGCCGAGCGCCCCATCGCGATCAGTGACGAGCAGGCCCTTGGGATCCCGGACGCCGACCTGCCGCCCTATACGATCCTGGTTCCCGCCTACAACGAGCCGGAGGTGGTGGGCGACCTCATCGGCGCCATGGCCGCCCTGGAGTATCCCCGCGACAAACTGCAGGTACTGCTGCTGCTGGAAGCCGATGATCAAGCCACCATCGACGCGGCCGCCGACTGCGAACCGGCCGAGATCATCACCGTCATACTGGTACCACCGGCCGAACCCCGGACCAAGCCCAAGGCGTGCAACTACGGGCTGCATTTCGCAACCGGTGACATCGTGACCATCTACGACGCCGAGGACTTTCCCGAACCGCTGCAACTGCGGCGGGTGGTGGCCGCATTCCGGCGGCTTCCGGAGAACGTCGCCTGCGTCCAGGCGAAGCTGTTGTACCACAACGGTCATCAGAACATCCTGACCGCCTGGTTCACTGCCGAGTACGGCCTGTGGTTCGGCTTCCTGCTACCCGGCATGATGCACACCGCATCACCGATCCCGTTGGGGGGCACGTCGAATCACCTACGGCGGCGGATCCTGGAAGAGATCGGCGGGTGGGATCCGTTCAATGTCACCGAGGATGCGGATCTCGGTCTTCGCATCGACGCCAGCGGCTATCGCACCGCCGTGGTGGACTCCTACACGCTGGAGGAGGCCAACAGCGACGCGATCAACTGGATCCGGCAGCGATCCCGTTGGTACAAGGGCTATCTGCAGACTTGGCTGGTGCACATCAGACAGCCGATGAAACTCTTGCGGACCCTCGGCCTGCGCGGCTTCCTGCGGTTCAACCTGGTGCTGGGGGGAACTCCGATCGTCGCCGTGCTCAACCTGTTGTTCTGGCTCATCACGTTGACCTGGTTTCTCGGGCAGCCGACGATCATCGGTGCCGTGTTCCCCTGGTACATCTACTTTCCGGCGCTGGCGGCCCTCATCCTCGGCAATGCTGCAACGCTGTACATGAACATGGTCGCGATCCGCGAGGACGACCGCGCCGACCTGCTGTTGGCGGCGCTGACCGTGCCGGTGTTCTGGGTGATGATGAGCGTTGCCGCCGCCAAGGGGATCTATCAGCTCATCCGCAATCCGTCATACTGGGAGAAGACATTCCACGGTCTGGCACAACGTCCGGATACCGCAACCCAACCGACGCACTAGGTTCTCCTGCGATGTCCGACCGGTCCCTGAAGCGGCTCACGTTCTTCGTTGCGCTCGCGGTCTACCTGACGGTCGGCTACTGGCTGCAGGTAAGGCACGGCTTCATCATCGGTGATGCGCTGTCGCGGGTTCAATCCGCGCAGAGCGTGGTCTTCAGCCGGGATCCGCACGTGGCGGCGATCGGCTTCATCTTCACCCCGCTGACCGCGCTGGTGGAGATCCCGGCGGTGCTGCTGAGCCCGCTGTGGCAGCCGCTCACCGAGTACGCGTACGCCGGGACGGTGATGTCCTCGCTGTTCATGGCGGGCGCCGCACTGCAGCTGCTGTCGATGGGCATCGATCGCGGCCTGCCGCGCACCTACTGTCTGACGATCGCGGCGCTGTTCGCGCTGAATCCGATGATCGTCTTCTATGGCTCGAACGGCATGAGCGAGGCGCCGTTCGTCTTCCTGCTGGCCTGGGCGTCCCGGCGCCTGACGGCCTGGATGGTCGACGACGACGTGCACCACCTGGTGGCCGCGGGTGGTATCGCGATGGGTCTGGCATACCTCACCCGCTACGACGCGGTCGTGACCATCGCCGGGGCGGGACTTCTGGTCGGGGCGACCACCTACCTGCGCGCGCGCAAACCCCCCCGGCTCCAGCGTGCTCTTCTCGACCTCATCCTGGTCAGCGCGCCGGGACTGGGTGCGTTCGTCGGCTGGGCCTTCACCAGCTGGCTGATCACCGGCCAGGCATTCGGCCAGTTCACCTCGCAGTACGGCAACACGGCCATCCTCGAGCAGTCGGGCGCTCACGGACCGGAAAGCCCGGTCGCCGGTCTCGGCTATGCCGCGGTGTCGGTCTCGCTGTTGGCCCCCACCTTGATCCCCATCGGCGTGTGGGCCGGCTACCTGCGGTGGGGCCGGCCGAACTGGGCGGTGCTACTGGTTCCGGTGGTGATGTACGGGGGCGTGCTGGCCTTCCAGAGCTACACCTATGCCGCCGGTACGACGTTCGGGTTCCTGCGCTACTACATCATCGCGATTCCCTTCGCGGCGGCCCTGGCCATTCTGGCCGTGCCCGACGGGAGCTTCGTTGCGCCCAAGCGCAGGGGGCGCTATGCCCCCGTGCCCAGCGGCGGTCCCGGCACCCGTCCGGCCCGATTGGGTTACCCGGCAGTCGCGTTGGTGCTCGCGGCAGCGATCCCGGTGTCGGCCTGGGGGATGAGCCTGCCCACCTATGCCCCGCAGGAGTACGCACTGGGCGCGGTACTGGCTCCCGATCCCGACAGTGTCAGCCCGAGAAAAGCGATCGAGCGGCGGGTCGCGGCGAACTTTTCCACCGAGCGGCGCATCGCGCAGTACCTCGATGATCTGGGCCTGCCGTCAAGTTCGGTCATCCTGGACAACGTCTACGGCTTCTCCATCGTGGTCGCCTCGACGAGGCCGAGGACCTTCGTGGTTCCCTCGGACCAGGATTTCGTGCAGATCCTCAACGATCCTTCCGCGCATGGGATCAGATACATGCTGGCGGTGCCGGCAACGGGTCGTGGGGTCTCCGATGCGCTCAATCTGCGCTATCCGACGTTGTACGACACCGGTGCCGAGATCGCCACGCTGGAGCTTGAGATTCCCAACGACGGTGACAATCAGCCCAATTGGCGCCTGTATCGGGTCGACGACCCGGTCTTACTCAATTAGTCGGCTCGCCGCAGGCGCCGTCGAGCCGTCACCTGGCGGCTACCGGTTTCCAAGGCATTAGACAAGTGGCGCGAGTAGTGTGGCGGGCCACCACGGCGAATCGACGGATGGAGTGCAGCGTGGCGACCGAGTTCAACGGCAAGATCGGGCTCGACATCCGAGACTCCGAGCCGGACTGGGGCCCGTTCGCGGCGCCGAGCGCGCCCGAGGACGCGCCCAACGTCCTGTATCTGGTGTGGGATGACACCGGCATCGCGACCTGGGACTGCTTCGGCGGTCTGGTCGAGATGCCCGCCATGACCCGCATCGCCGAGCGCGGTGTGCGGCTGTCGCAGTTCCACACCACCGCCCTGTGCTCGCCGACCCGCGCCTCCCTGCTGACCGGTCGCAACGCGACGACGGTCGGCATGGCCACCATCGAGGAGTTCACCGACGGCTTCCCCAACTGCAGCGGCCGCATTCCCTTCGACACCGCACTGATGTCGGAGATGCTCGCCGAACGCGGCTGGAACACCTACTGCGTGGGCAAGTGGCATCTCACACCGCTGGAGGAATCGAATCTGGCTGCCACGAAACGGCATTGGCCGCTGGGCCGGGGCTTCGAGCGGTTCTACGGATTCATGGGCGGTGAGACCGACCAGTGGTATCCCGACCTCGTCTACGACAACCATCCGGTCGCCCCGCCCGCGATTCCCGAGGACGGCTACCACCTGTCGAAGGATCTCGCCGACAAGGCGATCGAATTCATCCGCGACTCCAAGGTGATCGCGCCGGACAAGCCGTGGTTCACCTACCTGTGTCCCGGGGCCGGCCACGCGCCCCACCATGTATTCAAGGAATGGGCCGACAAGTACGCCGGCCGTTTCGACATGGGCTACGAGCGCTACCGAGACATCGTGCTGGAGAACCAGAAGAAGCTCGGCATCGTGCCCGAAGACACCGAGCTGTCGCCGGTCAACCCCTACCTGGATGCCAAGGGGGTGGGCGGGCAGGAGTGGCCGCTGCAGGACACGGTGCGGCCCTGGGACACGTTGTCCGACGAGGAGAAACGGCTGTTCGCCAGGATGGCCGAGGTATTCGCCGGTTTCATGTCCTACACCGATGCCCAGATCGGCCGGGTGCTCGATTACCTGGAGGAATCAGGGCAGTTGGACAACACCATCATCGTCGTGATCTCCGACAACGGCGCCAGCGGCGAGGGCGGTCCGAACGGGTCGGTCAACGAGGTCAAGTTCTTCAACGGCTACATCGACACCGTCGAGGAGAGTATGCGGTTCTACGACCATCTCGGTGGTCCGGAGACCTACAATCACTACCCGATCGGGTGGGCGATGGCATTCAACACCCCGTACAAGTTGTTCAAGCGCTACGCCTCCCACGAAGGGGGTATCGCCGACACCGCCATCATCTCGTGGCCGGCCGGTATCGCCGCGCGAGGTGAGGTGCGGGACAACTACGTCAACGTCTGCGACATCACCCCGACGGTGTTGGAACTGCTGGGTATATCTGCGCCGGAGACCGTGGACGGCATCACCCAGAAACCCCTCGACGGTGTGAGTTTCAAAGCAGCCCTGGATGATTCGTCTGGGGATACTGGAAAGCACACGCAGTTCTACACGATGCTGGGTACCCGTGGGATCTGGCATGACGGCTGGTTCGGCAACACCGTGCACGCCGCCAGCCCCGCGGGTTGGTCCCATTTCGACGAGGATCGCTGGGAACTGTTCCACATCGAGTCCGACCGCAGCCAGTGTCGCGACCTGGCGGCCGACGAGCCCGAGAAGCTCGAAGAGCTCAAGGCGTTGTGGTTCGCCGAGGCCGCGAAGTACAACGGGCTGCCGCTGGGCGATCTGAACGTATTCGAGACGATGGCGCGCTGGCGGCCCTACCTGGCCGCCGACCGCAAGAACTTCACCTACTACCCGGGCACCGCCGAGGTCGGCAGCGGCGCGGTCGTCGAACTGCGGGGCCAGTCCTACTCGGTGCTGGCCGAGGTGACCGTGGAGTCCACCGGCGCCGAGGGGGTGCTGTTCAAGCACGGCGCCGGCCACGGGGGTCACGTCCTGTTCATCCAGGACGGCCGGTTGCACTACGTCTACAACTTCATGGGCGAAGACGAGCAGAAGGTGTCCGCACCCGGTGCCGTTCCGCTGGGCAGCCACGTCTTCGGTGTGCGCTACGAGCGCACCGGGACCGTCGAAGGCAGCCACACCCCACTCGGCGTCGTGTCGCTCTACATCGACGACGCCGTCGTGGCCACTCGGTCCGACGTCCGCACCCACCCGGCCAGCTTCGGGCTGGCCGGTGGCGGCCTGGCGGTCGGGCGCAACTCCGGGCAGGCGGTGACGAGTGCCTACAAGGCGCCGTACGACTTCACCGGCGGCACCATCGCGAAGGTGGTGGTCGACGTCTCCGGAAGCCCCTACATCGACATGGAGCGTGAACTGGCTGCGGCTTTCGCCAGGGACTGAGGGGCGCGCCATACTGGGGTGGTGATCCGGCTGGTCTCTGCCACGGCGGCCATGGTGATGGCCGCCTCGGGTGTTGCGGCGTGTGAGCGCAGCAGCGACGGGACGGCCGTGCGTGCCGGCTCGACTGCACCGGTGACGGCCGGAGTTCCGCCTTCGTCGAAACTCACCGAGACGGACACACCGGAGTCGTCCCATCCGGGGGTGCTCGAGACCACTCGCCAAGAGGTTCCGCCCAACGCGGTCGTCTGCGGCCAGCCGCCGTCGGAGCGCACCGCGGTGGCGGCGGTCGCCGACCCGCTCGCCCCGCGAATCACCGTCGCGGTACCGGACGGGTGGTCGTCGGCTCCCGGGTCGGGTGACGTCGGAGCCCGCCTGGCCGGACCCGACGGCATGGTCGCCGAGGTCACGATCACCCGCACACCTCTGGACGCTGCGGCGGCCTTCACCCGCTACGCCGACGATGCGATGGCGAAATACCAGATCAGCACGCTGAGTCTGCTGCCTGGCGAGGTATGTGACTACAGCGGTCAGAAGTTGATGGGCACCTGGGCCGACGACCCCGACGAGTCGATCCGGTACGTCGACCGGATCGCCCACATCTGGACCAACAGCGAAAACTACCTCGTGGCGATCCATGTGGAGGCGTCGTCGGACACGCCGGGCTTCGAGCAGGCGGCATCGGTCCTGACCGACGATTTCACCGTCGGTCTCCCCTGATGCTCACCGAGCTGGTCGATCTTCCCGGCGGGTCGTTCCGGATGGGTTCGACGAGCTTCTACCCCGAGGAGGCACCGGTCCACACAGCGACGGTGGGTGCGTTCGCGATCGAACGACATCCGGTGACCAATGCCCAGTTCGCAGAGTTCGTCGAGGCCACCGGGTATGTCACTGTCGCCGAAAGGCCGCTCGACCCAGCGCTGTATCCCGGGGTGGCCGAGGTCGATCTGCTGCCCGGTGCGCTGGTGTTCCGGCCGACCCGCGGTCCGGTCGACCTGCGGGACTGGCGGCAATGGTGGGACTGGGCGCCCGGCGCGTGCTGGCGACACCCGTTCGGGCCGGGCAGTGACATCGACGGCAAGCAGCACCATCCCGTCGTACAGGTGGCCTACCCCGACGCCGCGGCCTACGCCGGCTGGGCCGGCCGCCGGCTGCCGACCGAGGCGGAGTGGGAGTACGCCGGGCGGGCCGGTGCCACCACGACCTACGCGTGGGGCGAGGAACCCACCGTCGACGGGAGGTCGATGGCCAACACCTGGCAGGGTCGGTTCCCGTACCGCAACGACGGCGCTGCGGGCTGGGTCGGCACGTCGCCGGTCGGGGCATTCCCGCCCAACGGGTTCGGGCTGGTCGACATGATCGGCAACGTCTGGGAGTGGACGACCACGCGCTACTCGGCCCATCACCTCCCGGCTGATCGGCCCGCGAACTCCTGTTGCCCGCCGCCGGCCGTGCCCGACCCGGCGGTCAGTCAGACGCTCAAGGGCGGCTCGCATCTGTGCGCGCCGGAGTACTGCCACCGCTACCGTCCGGCTGCGCGCTCTCCGCAGTCGCAGGACAGCTCGACAACCCATATCGGCTTTCGTTGTGTGGTGGGTGCCGACTGACCGTCTCGGCGCCGGCGGGGGAGTCGGAGGCGCAGACTTCCTCGAGCACCCGCGGTATCGCGGCGGCAAGCCGATTCGCGTCGAGAAACTCGGGGTCGGCAGCCAGGCCGAGCCCGAGCACCCCGTTCCAGCTCAGCCCGCCGACGGCCAGCGGCACATCCGGTGGCAGCGGAAGTATCGGCACGATGCGCTCCAGCGGCGCATCGGCGATCGTCATGGGCATCTGCGACCCGGGCATGTTGGACACCACCGCCTGCAGAAACGCCGGTCCGTAGACGGCCCGTGCGAACCAGCGCTGGGCCGGCCGGGGGAGCGCACCGAGAACGTTGGCCATCACGAAACGCGAAGCCAGTGCGCGGGTGGGCGTCGTGAGGACCGCGCCGCACTCACGGAAGTCGGCCCAGCGCGAATCGATCGTCGCGTCGTGCAGCGGCAGATCGGTCAGCGCCGCGGCGGTGAGGTTTCCCTCGGCGGTCGGGCCCGGTTCACGCAGCATCACCGGCACCGAAACCCGCAGCCGGTGATCCACCGCGGCGGCAAATGCCGGGTGGGTACGGGCCAGAGCCGTTCCGACCAGCGCCAGCAGCAGTTCGGTGACGCGAACGTCGTGGCGACGGGCCAGCTGCCGCAGGGTCTCCAGATCGAGGGCGGTCACCGCGAACTGACGGGCCGCGGACCCGGGGGAAAGCCGCACGGCCGGCCGGCCATCGGTGGCCAGCTGGGCCAGGCCCACTGCGATCGCAGCGGCCGTGCGTATCGGGCCCGGCGCCCGGCGGTCGCTCATCGGCAGCTCGATGCGGGGACGAAGCACGCTCATCGCGTGCAGGACGGTCCCGATGCCGTCGGCCACGCAATGATGCACCAGGAACAGCAGGCCAGCGCGGCTCGGCGCGATCCCGCGCACCACCACGATTCGCCACATCGGCCGGTCCCTGGGCATGCGCTGCGTCGCCAGGTCGGCGACGCAGCGACTCAACGCCGTCGTGGCCGCCTCGAGGTCGTCGACCGTGCCGGGCGGGCTGGCCACCCGTTCGCTGATGTGCCAGTCCCAATCCATCGCCGAAGGGGCGACGTCGACCCACCGCCATCGTCCCCACCGACCGCTGCGGGCCGGTCGTTGGCGAAACCGCGGTTTGTCGGACAGCTCACTGCGCACCAGGCTGCGGATCTGTTCGAGGGACAGATCACCGTCGCGCACGCCGGAGAGCACGACCATGCCGCCGACGTGCTGGGGAGCGGACTCGGTTTCGACCTCGAGGAAGAACGAGTCGGCCGACGGCACCAGATCCCGGCCGGCGCGCGCACTATGCCAGCCGACCACCGCGACGCTGGCCCACACGAACGGGATGGCTGCGATCGCGTCGACCAGGAAGTGGTTGGCGGTGGCGATGACGACCCATACCGTCACCGCGACGTGCAGACCACTGACGATCTGTATCGCCACACCGAGCGACAGCCAGGCGAGCACCACACTGACCCACAGCGCCCACGCCACGTGCAGGGAGGGCATCGCGGCCAGCTGGTTCGCCGACGACACCAGCGGTGTCCCCCACGAGCCGAACGTGTTGCCGGACGAGACTGTGTCCAGGTAGCCGAGTTCGGGCAGCAGCCGCGGCGGGGTCACCGGGAACAGCGCGAAACAGGCGATGCCGAGCAGGTTGAGCACGATGAACGAACTCCGCGCCGCGCGGTAGTCGGCGGGGAACTTGACATACAGCCACACCAGAAGCCCGAATGCGGCGATGACATACGAATAGGCGTATTCGTAGTTGGCGATCACGGCGAGTACCCGATGGGGTGCCAGCCAGTGGTTCGCCGCTTTCTCGACGTCGATGTGCAACCACTGTTCGAATGCCAGCAGCGCACGCGCGTTGCGGTCGGCGGTCGGACGGTCACCCGGGGTGGCGATCACGTCCAACACGTAGACACCGAAGACGGCCAACCCCACCCCGAGCTCGCGCCACAATGCTGGTCGAGCCGGCGCGCCACTACCCACGGCTCAAGGATTCACCCGTTGCGGCACCATTACACGGCAAATGGCGCCCGGCGCGTCGCCCGCGCCCGCCTACCCACCCGGGTGTCGTACGTCCGGCGGGTGCCGGACGAGTCGGCCCGCCCGGTGATCCCGAGGGCGATGACCAGGCCGGATACACCGATTGCCGCCAAGGTGGCCGGGAGGGCTCCCACATCTTGGCGCCGCCGACCGGGAACAAGCAGTATCCTTCGCGGGTAGTAGCTGGCCGGGGGGGTGGGCCGATTGGTGACCAGCAAGCGTGGGCCGGAGGTTTTCCGCGCCGCGATCTATCGCCTCGGCGTGACCCGCCGACAACAGGGCTGCCGAGCCCTGCCAACCGTTCGTGGCTGGAATGGATGAGGTAACCCTTCGTCCGGGCCTGGAAGCGGCATTGATCCGCTGGGGCCGCGTCGCCGTCGCGCTCGTTCTGTTGGTCACGGTCCTGGACTGGGTGGGATGGGCAACCGGAACCGAGGTGTTGACGCGGTTCGTTCCGGCGTGGCCGCAGATGACACCGTGGACTGCCCTGTGGCTGGCCGCGCTGGGGGCGGCGATCCTGGTGCTGTGTTGTCGGCCGCTGCCCGGTCGGGTGTGGGTCGGGCGTGGTTTGGCGGCGGCGGTGGGTGTGACCGCCGTCGTCATCGTTGCCGAGTACGCAACCGGGCGGTCGTACGGCGTGGACCAGCTGTGGTTCGGGGACGCCGTACGTGAGCTGCAATCGAGCTGGCCGGGCCGTCCCAGCCCACAAACGGCACTATCGAGCCTGTTTCTGTCGGCCGGAGTTGCGCTGCCACTGACGAGTCGCTCGTGGACCCGCATGGTCTGGGCGGTGTGCATGATCACCGCGCTGGTGATCCCGGGCGTCGCTGTGCTGTCCTATCTGTTCGACGCCATCGCCCTGGTCACGGTCGCAGAGTCGACGGGCATGGCCATCTCGACGGCGCTGGGTCTGCTGTTGCTCGGCGCGGCGACGTTGTTGCTGCGACCTGACCGGGTCCCGGTCGTCTGGTTGCTTTCCCGACCCAACCGGCGGACCCTGATCCGGCTGCTCGGCATCATCGCCAGCTTTCCGATCCTCGTCGGGCTGTCGCGGCGAGTTTTCCTCGCCCTTGGCCTCGGACAGGGTGAGGGGCTGACTCTGTCCACAGCCGTGGGCACCATCATCGTCGGCACGACGGCTTTCTACTACACGCAGCGCGTCACCGCTCTGGCTCAATGCCTTCAGCAACAGACCGAACAGCTGACAACGGAACTCGAAAGCGCGGCGAGCTACATGGCTTCGCTCATGCCGCACGGCCTCAGCGGCGAGGTCGGCGTGACGTCGCGCTACCTGCCGTCCCGAGAACTCGGCGGAGACTGCTTCGACTACAGCTGGATCGACGACGATCATCTGGTGGTGTACCTGATCGACGTGTCCGGGCACGGTATCGAACCGGCGCTGCTGGCGGTGTCCCTGCACAACATGCTGCGTTCCGGCTCGATTGCCGCCGAGACCCTGCTGGTGCCCGAGGCGGTGCTGACCGAGCTCAACCAGCTGTTCCAGATGGACCAACAGAATCATCACTACTTCACGATGTGGTACGGGGTCTATCAAGCCTCGACCCGCACGCTCTGCCATGCCAGTGCCGGTGCTCCCCCCGCGCTCGCGTTCACCGCCACCACCGGAAAGGCAGTCACGGCAACCGAGTTGTCCACGCCTTCGGCACCTGTCGGGGTGTTCGAGGAGACCGAGTTCACCTCGCGCGCCTACCGCGTACCGCCCGGGTGCCGGATTCTTCTCCACAGCGACGGGGCCAGTGAGCTTGCCCTCGCCGACAATCAGCAGCTGTCACTGGTCGACTTCAAGCACGTGACCACCCGGCTGGCCGGATCGCCGGACTGGTCGCTCGACGAGCTCATTGAAGAACTGCGTGCCATGACACCGACGGGCGTCTTCGAGGACGACTGCTCGATGATCCAGCTGAGGTTCGACTGACCGCAGAAAGCCGCCGTATTCGGCGTCGACCGGCCGGCTGGCACCCGGCTCGGCCGCCGGGGCTTCGTAGATCCAGCGGGTGCTGGGCGAATTGGCCAGCCCGGTGATCCCGAGCGCGATGACCAGGCCGGATACCGCGATCGCCGCGAGGGTGGCCGGTTGGACGGGCAGCGCGGTATCGAAGGCGAGAAATCCCACGGCAGCGCCGGCGAATGGGTTGGTCACGCTGATCGCGGCCACCGCCGCGGGCAGCGCGCCGCTGGCGAAGGCCAGCTGGCCCAGCAGCAGCCCGCCCAAGGTCGTGAGGGCGAGGGCATAGCCGGGCCAGTCGAGCGCTGTGCCGCCAACACCGCGGTGGAGCAGGTCTTCGGTTGTCATCTTGATGAACACCGCGCTCATCGCGTGGCACAACCCGGCTCCGACGCCAACCAGCAGACTGGCCAGCCACAGCGCGCTCCAGCGGCTCAGCAGTATGAGGAGCGCGGTCAGGCTGACCGAGGCGACCCCGGCCAACAACACCTTCGGGCGTTGCGGCGCGCCGGTGGGCACTGTTGCGACCGCGGTGGACAAGAACAGCACCAACCCCGTGCAGACCGCCGCCACCGACAGCCAGTCCCGGGCTCGGGGCCAGCGGCGCTGCTCGGCCGAGGACAGCGACAACGCGAACAGCAGCTGCGACGACATCAGCGGCTGCACCGCGGCGACCGATCCGACCTGCAGGGCCGTGGCCTGCGAGATCCACCCGCCGAGGTTGGTCAACCAGCCCCGCCGCCACGTGCGGCTTCGCGGCAGTCTCGTCGCGAGGTGCCTGACATCTGATGATCGGCGCAGAGATACCAGCCGGCCGCCAACCGTCTGCCGCGACGCCCGTTGCTGCAGGAACGCCGACAGCGCGAACAGAAACGCAGCCAGCACACCGAGAACAGCGGCGAAGATCATCACGCCCACCAGCCCTCTTCGTCCCGCGGTCACGTCCATGACCGTGGTCGCCGTGGTTGCGCGCGGCGACACCCTCGATTGTCCCGCGGGGACCGCCTTCGGGAAACAACGGCGGCGCCCTCGAACGCCCGTTCTTCGCGCCGTCGGCACCGTGAACAGGGTGAATTTGGAGCTACGCAGCTCGTCACCTAGAATCTAGGGGTTGCCTAGGGTAGACCTCGGCCGGCTGGGATTCGATCCAAGGTCGGCCCCGCGTGCCTTTCGGTAACAAAGACCGCGCACGACAGGTTCCATTCGGCCTGCCCATGGATCGTGTTGTGCACACAGTTAGCAGATCCGAGGAGATCTTAGTGATTCAGCAGGAATCGCGGCTCAAGGTCGCCGACAACACGGGGGCCAAGGAGATCCTGTGCATCCGTGTACTGGGTGGCTCGTCGCGGCGCTATGCGGGCATCGGGGACGTCATCGTGGCGACCGTCAAGGACGCCATCCCCGGTGGCAACGTCAAGCGTGGTGACGTGGTCAAGGCCGTGGTCGTGCGGACTGTCAAGGAACGCCGCCGCGCAGACGGCAGCTACATCAAGTTCGACGAGAACGCCGCGGTGATCATCAAGCCCGACAACGACCCGCGCGGCACCCGCATCTTCGGCCCGGTCGGCCGGGAGCTGCGGGAGAAGCGCTTCATGAAGATCGTCTCGCTGGCCCCGGAGGTGTTGTAGATGAAGGTGCACAAGGGCGACACCGTGCTGGTCATCGCCGGCAAGGATAAGGGCGCCAAGGGCAAGGTCCTCCAGGCTTACCCGGACCGTAGCCGGGTGCTGGTCGAGGGCGTCAACCGGATCAAGAAGCACACCGCGCAGTCGGCCAACGAGCGTGGCGCGCAGTCGGGCGGCATCGTCACCCAGGAGGCGCCGATTCACATCTCCAACGTGATGGTCGTCGACTCCGACGGCAAGCCGACCCGCATCGGCTACCGCGCCGACGAGGAGACCGGCAAGCGCGTCCGTATTTCCAAGCGCAACGGCAAGGATATCTAGAGGCGATGACCACCGTAGAAGACACCGTGAAAGTGCAGCCGCGGCTGAAAGAGCGATACCGCAAGGAAATCCGGGACTCGCTCAACAAAGAGTTCAACTACGCCAACGTGATGCAGATCCCCGGCGTGGTCAAGGTCGTCGTCAACATGGGTGTCGGTGACGCCGCCCGCGACGCCAAGCTGATCAACGGCGCGATCAACGACTTGGCGCTGATCACCGGCCAGAAGCCGGAAGTGCGTAAGGCCCGCAAGTCCATCGCGCAGTTCAAGCTGCGTGAGGGCATGCCGATCGGCGCACGGGTGACGCTGCGTGGTGACCGCATGTGGGAGTTCCTCGACCGGCTGGTCTCGATCGCGCTGCCGCGTATCCGCGACTTCCGTGGTATGAGCCCCAAGCAGTTCGACGGCCACGGCAACTACACCTTCGGGCTCGCCGAGCAGTCGGTGTTCCACGAGATCGACGTGGACTCGATCGACCGGCCCCGCGGCATGGACATCACCGTCGTCACCTCGGCGACGACCGACGACGAAGGACGAGCGCTGTTGCGGGCGCTGGGCTTCCCGTTCAAGGAGAACTGAGCAGATGGCAAAGAAGGCGCTGGTCAACAAGGCCAACAAGAAGCCGAAGTTCGCCGTGCGGGCCTACACCCGCTGTAACAAGTGCGGCCGCCCGCACGCCGTGTACCGCAAGTTCGGCCTGTGCCGAATCTGCCTGCGTGAGATGGCGCATGCCGGCGAGCTGCCGGGCGTGCAGAAGTCCAGCTGGTAGGCCAACAGACCCCTACTCAAATCAGGTGCGCAGTAGGCCCATCCGGGAACCGCTGCGAGGAAGGTAGACAGGCTCAGTCATGACCGCGATGACGACGATGCAGAGCGTAGCGATGAAGAGGAGCAGCGCTCGATGACCGCGATGACGACGATGCAGAGCGTAGCGATGAAGAGGAGCAGCGCTCGATGACCGCGATGACGACGATGCAGAGCGTAGCGATGAAGAGGAGCAGCGCTCGATGACTATGACGGACCCGATCGCAGACTTCTTGACACGTCTGCGTAACGCCAATTCGGCGTTTCACGACGAGGTGGCCCTGCCGCACTCGAAGCTCAAGGCGAACATCGCCGAGATCCTCAAGGCCGAGGGTTACATCAGCGACTACCACACAGAGGATGCCCGAGTCGGCAAGTCGCTGGTGGTCGAGCTCAAGTACGGCCCCAACCGGGAGCGCAGCCTCGCCGGTCTGCGCCGGGTGTCCAAGCCCGGTCTGCGGGTGTACGCGAAATCCACCAATCTGCCGCGGGTGCTCGGCGGGCTGGGCGTGGCGATCATCTCCACGTCCTCGGGCCTGCTGACCGATCGCCAGGCGGCCCGACAGGGCGTGGGCGGCGAAGTCCTCGCCTACGTGTGGTGAAGGGGTTCTAGACATGTCGCGTATTGGTAAGCAGCCGGTGCCGGTTCCCTCCGGTGTCGACGTCACGATCGACGGCCAGAACCTGGCGGTGAAGGGCCCCAAGGGCAGCCTGCAGCTGGAGATCGCCGACCCGATCACCGTGTCGCGCAATGACGATGGCGCGATCGTGGTCAGCCGTCCGGACGACGAGCGGCTTAGCCGCTCGCTGCACGGATTGTCCCGGACACTGGTCTCCAATCTGGTCACCGGCGTCACCCAGGGGTACACCACGAAGATGGAGATCTTCGGTGTCGGCTACCGCGTGCAGCTCAAGGGCAGCAACCTCGAGTTCGCGCTCGGCTACAGCCATCCCGTGGTGATCGAGGCCCCGGAAGGCATCACCTTCGCGGTCGAGGGCCCCACCAAGTTCTCGATCACCGGTATCGACAAGCAGAAGGTCGGCCAGATTTCGGCGAACATCCGCCGTCTGCGTCGCCCCGATCCCTACAAGGGCAAGGGCGTGCGCTACGAGGGCGAGCAGATCCGCCGCAAGGTCGGAAAGACAGGTAAGTAGGAATGGCTACTAGCACAAAGGGAAGCGCAGCCACCGCGCGCAAGCCCGTCGGCACCAGCGTCTCGGCCGCGCGCCGCGTGTCCCGGCTGCGTCGCCACTCGCGGCTGCGCAAGAAGGTGGTCGGCACCGCCGAGCGGCCCCGCCTCGTGGTCAACCGTTCGTCGCGGCACATCCACGTGCAGCTGGTGGACGACGACAACGGCACCACCGTGGCGGCAGCGTCGTCCATCGAGCCGGACGTTCGCGCCGTGGAGGGTGACAAGAAAGCCCGTAGCGTCCGGGTCGGCCAGCTTCTCGCCGAGCGCGCCAAGGCCGCCGGTGTCGAGGCTGTGGTGTTCGACCGCGGTGGCAACACCTACGGTGGCCGGATCGCCGCGCTGGCAGACGCCGCGCGCGAGAGCGGACTGAAATTCTGATCATGACTGACAACGGAAGGACCGCATGATGGCGGAGCAGAGCGCATCCGGCACCACGCCGGAAACCGGCGCCCCCACCGCCGGCAGCCGTAGCGGGGGCCGCGAGGATCGCGGTGGCCGTGACGACCGGCGGGGCCGCCGCGACGACCGCGGCGGCCGTGGCGGACGCGATGGCGGTGACAAGAGCAACTACCTGGAGCGCGTCGTCACGATCAACCGTGTCTCCAAGGTGGTCAAGGGTGGTCGGCGTTTCAGCTTCACCGCCCTGGTCATCGTCGGTGACGGCAACGGCTTGGTCGGCGTCGGCTATGGCAAGGCCAAGGAAGTACCCGCCGCGATCGCCAAGGGGGTGGAGGAAGCCCGCAAGAACTTCTTCCGCGTCCCGCTGATCGGCGGCACCATCACTCATCCGGTGCAGGGCGAGGCGGCGGCCGGTGTCGTGCTGCTGCGTCCGGCCAGCCCGGGTACCGGTGTGATCGCCGGTGGCGCCGCGCGTGCGGTGCTGGAATGCGCCGGTATCCACGACATCATCGGTAAGTCGCTGGGCAGCGACAATGCGATCAACGTGGTGCACGCCACCGTTGCCGCGCTGAAGCTGCTGCAGCGTCCCGAGGAGGTGGCCGCCCGGCGCGGTCTGCCCATCGAGGACGTGGCGCCGGCGGGCATGCTGCGCGCGCGCCGGGAAAGTGAGATGGCGGCCTCTCGGGCTGCTGGAGCCGCTGCGCGTGAAGGAAACGCATAACCATGGCAGAACTGAAGATCACCCAGGTGCGCGGCACCATCGGCGCGCGCTGGAAGCAGCGCGAAAGCCTGCGGACGTTGGGTCTGCGCAAGATCCGCCAGTCGGTGGTCCGTGAGGACAACGCCCAGACCCGCGGGCTCATCAAGGTCGTGCACCACCTCGTCGAAGTGGAAGCGGTGGAGGCGAAATAATGAGCGTCATCAAACTCCATGACCTGAAGCCCGCGCCCGGTTCGAAGACCGCCAAGACGCGCGTCGGCCGCGGTGAGGGCTCGAAGGGCAAGACCGCCGGCCGCGGCACCAAGGGCACCAAGGCCCGCAAGAACGTGCCGGCGACCTTCGAGGGTGGGCAGATGCCGATCCACATGCGGCTGCCTAAGTTGAAGGGTTTCCGCAACCGGTTCCGCACCGAGTACGCGGTTGTCAACGTCGGCGACATCAACAAGTCGTTCCCCGAGGGCGGCACCGTCGGTATCGAGGACCTGGTGGCCAAGGGTCTGGTGCGCAAGGGCGTGCTGGTGAAGGTTCTCGGCGACGGCAAGCTGACTGCCAAGGTCGATGTGACCGCGCACAAGTTCAGTGGTAGTGCGCGTGAGGCGATCACGTCGGCGGGTGGTTCGGCCACCGAGCTGTAGCGGCGCAGTATCCTGCGCGAGCAGACGCAAAGGCCCCCGACACGCCGTGCGTGTGGGAGCCTTTGCGTCTGCTCGGCGGGGGTCGGAGGGGAAGGCGACCACGGTAACCTGAGGATATGTTCGCCTTCCTGCCCAGTATCCCGGGCACCGACGACCTGCGGCACCTGCTGCGCCGGGTCGATACCGCCCGCCACCATGGTGTGCCCAACGGTTGCATCCTGGAACTCGACCTATCGCAGATCCCGCAGGAGACCGGCGGTTTCGACCCGCTGACCTTCATCTCCGGAGGTGGGCGGCCGCTGCTGCTACGCCACGCGGTGGCCGCCATCCACCGTGCCGCCGAGGATCCGCGGGTCGCCGGATTGGTCGCCCGCGTGCAGATCCCGCATGTACCCGGCGGACCCGTCCAAGAGCTGCGGGAGGCCGTTGCCGCCTTCACCGCGGCGAAGCCGTCGCTGGCCTGGGCCGAGACCTATCCGGGCACGCTCGCGTACTACCTGGCGTCGGCGTTCGGCGAGGTGTGGATGCAGCCGTCCGGCACCGTCGGCCTCGTCGGTTTCGCCACCAACGCGCTGTTCCTGCGCGACGCCCTGGGCAAGGCGGGTATCGAGGCACAATTCACCACGCGGGGCGAATACAAATCGGCGGTCAACCTTTTCACCCAGGACCACTACACCGATGCTCACCGGGAAGCCGACAGCCGGCTGATCGAAAGCTTGCACGGCCAGGTGTGGCAAGCGATCGCCGAATCACGCCACCTCGAAGTCTCGGCCGTCGACGACCTTGCCAACCGGGCCCCGCTGCTGCGCGACGATGCCGTTACCGCGCATCTGGTCGACCGCATCGGTTTCCGCGACGAGGCCTACAGCAGAATCGCCGAACTTGCAGGTGTAGAAGGCATTTCACCGGAAACCGGCGATGCCGACTCCGACGACCACGCCCCGCCCCGGCTGTATCTGTCGCGCTATGCGCAGGCCCGCAAGAGCGGGCCGCCGGTGCCGATGCCGTCGGTACCGGGCCGCAAGAAGGATCCAACCATCGCCGTGGTGACCGTCGCCGGCCCGATCGTCAGCGGCCGTGGCGGTCCGCAGGTGCTGCCGCTGGGACGGTCGAGCGCGGGCGCCGACACCATTGCCGCGGCCCTTCGAGAGGTCGGAGCCGCCGACGATGTGGTGGCGGTAGTGGTGCGTGTCGACAGTCCGGGTGGTTCGGTGACCGGCTCGGAGACGATCTGGCGTGAGGTGGCCCGGCTCAGCTCGCGCGGCAAGCCGGTGGTCGCCTCGATGGGTGCGGTGGCGGCTTCCGGCGGCTACTACGTCGCGATGGGCGCCGGCACCATCGTCGCCAACGCGGCAACGATCACCGGCTCGATCGGGGTGTTGGCCGGAAAGCTGATCGCTCGTGAGCTGAAGGACCGGCTGGGGGTCGGTTCGGATGCCGTGCGCACCAACGCCAATGCCGACGCTTGGTCGGTCAACGCGCCGTTCACTGCGGAGCAGCAGGCCCTCGTCGAGGCCGAGGCCGACCTGTTCTACACCGACTTCGTGCAGCGCGTCGCCGAGGCCCGTTCGATGTCGGTGGAGGAGGTCGACGCGGTCGCCCGCGGCCGGGTGTGGACCGGCGCGGATGCCTTGGAGCACGGCCTGGTCGATGAGCTCGGCGGCCTGCGCACCGCGGTGCGGCGTGCGAAGGCGCTCGCCGGCCTTGACGCCGAGGCCGATGTCCGGCTGGTTGGCTATCCCGGCACATCGCTTCTGGACTACCTACGCCCCAAGGCATCTTCGCAGCCCGCAGTGGCGTCTGTCCCCGAGGCTGTGGCGGCCCTGCTGGGCCGCTCGATCGTCGGGATGGTCGAGCACGGTGAGCGGGCGCTGACGGGATCCAGTGTGTTGTGGCTGGGCGACGCCCGCTTCTAGGCGGCGACTAGAGTTTCGCGCTGACGTAGACGATTTCGCCCAGCGGGTCATAGCCCTCGCGATTCGGCTGCTGCAGGCCGTTCCGGTTGAACAACTCGCCGGTGGGCACCCCGGTCACCTGCCAGCCCTTACCGCGCAGGTATTCCATCACCTGACTACGCGGACCGGGATAGACCAGTGTCGGCATGTCGAGGTCGAACCCCTGCTCGCGCAGCTCGGCGGCCATCGCACGGGCCTTCTCGGCGTCGAAATCGATAATGCCGGGCGCATACTCGGTCGCGATCGCGCTGTCGGGTGCGCTCAACGAGGTGATCGTGTCGAACAGCCGGTCCTGGGCGTCGGGTGGCAGGTAGATCAGCAGCCCTTCCACCAGCCACGCCGTCGGGGCGTCCGGATCGAATCCGGCCGCCCGTAGTGCGGTGGGCCAGTCTTCGCGCAGGTCGAGGCCGACGGTGCGGCGCTGTGCGGTGGGTTGCGCGCCGAGGCCGGCCAGCACGCTGGTCTTGAAGTCGATCACCGCCGGCTGGTCGATCTCGTAGACCACGGTGCCGGACGGCCAGGGCAGCCGGTAGGCGCGCGAGTCCAGCCCGGAGGCCAGGATCACCACCTGGCGCACTCCGTCTGCGGTCGACGTGATGAGGTACTCGTCGAAGAACTTGGTGCGCATCGCCATTCCCGCGACGACCGCCTCGACCCGTTCGGGCGCGTCGGCCCACGGCGAATCGGTGATCTCACCGTCGAGCATCCTGACGAAGAAGTCGATGCCGACCGCGCGGACGAGTGGTTCGGCGAACGGGTCGTTGATCAGACCGCGGGGGTCCTCGGTGGCCAGCGCCCGGGCGGCGGCCACCATCGTGGCGGTCGCTCCCACGCTGGAGGCCAGGTCCCAGCTGTCGTTATTGGTGCGTGCCACTGTCCACCTCCGCGGTCAACGTCGCCGAGACGTATTGGAAGCCGGCGAACCGCTGCGACATCTCGTCGTCGTGCTGCTCGAATCCGTAGGCCTCGAACAGCTCCGCCATGAGGCTGCCGGTGACGTGCCAGCCCAGCCCGGTCAGATAGGAGATGACATGGCTGCGTTCACCGTGGTAGACGAGGCCAGCGAGATCGTCGTGGAAACCGAGTCGGCGCCATCGGTCTTCGGCGGACTCCTCGCCGCTCGGCTCGTCGGTGAACACCTCCATGCTCGGCATGAACTCGGTGGCCAGCCGGCTGCCGGCCGGGCTTAGCGCAGTGATGTGGTCGAACAGCCGGTCCTGGGCT
>Ga0210086_1000308_pt1 | contig 30193 bp, 27 predicted proteins | sample China_Galinas_PW_3_FD_184867 | JGI IMG/M metagenome (GOLD analysis project Ga0210086, IMG submission 184867) | Wetland microbial communities from San Francisco Bay, California, USA, that impact long-term carbon sequestration - China_Galinas_PWB_D2... | ecosystem: Environmental > Aquatic > Marine...
CGGTGGGTAATGCGGTGCGGACCTCGTTGATCGTCGTGGTGTCGGTGACCCTGTTGATCTCGTTGGCTGTCTACGGCTCCAACGGCAACTTCAACCTGTCCGGATAGGGAAGAGACGTGACGCGAAACCTTGGTCCCGGGCCGGGCGATCGATCCGAAACGGAGAGCACAGCGGCGCCGGTGGCCGCCAAGGCCGGTCAGAGTTTCGGAGCACACGGCTTCGTACGCCCGTTGGCCGGCCTGGCGACTATCGTGGCGATTCTTGCCGTCATTGCGGTGGCCATCGGTCTGTTCCGCGGTAGCTTCACCAAGACCGTTCCGGTGACCCTGATCTCGGATCGGGCCGGTCTGGTGATGAATCCCGACGCCAAGGTCAAGATGCGCGGGGTCCAGGTGGGCCGGGTCGCAGACATCTGGACGCGCCCCGACGGCAAGGCGGCGTTGCTCCTCGACATGGACCCCTCGCAGCTGCACCTGATCCCTTCCAACAGCATCGCCGATATCGAATCAACGACGGTGTTCGGTGCCAAGTACGTCAACCTCGAGCCGCCGGTGAATCCGTCGCCGAAACCCATGTACTCGGGCCAGGTTCTGCAGGGCCAGCACGTGAGCGTCGAAATCAACACCGTCTTTCAGCAACTGACGCAGGTGCTGAAGAAGATCGACCCCGCACAACTCAACGAGACGCTGGGGGCGATGTCGTCGGCGTTCTCCGGCCGGGGCGAGAAGATGGGCCAGACGCTGAGCGACTTCGACGCGCTGCTGGCCAAACTGGAGCCCAGCCTGCCGAACCTCAGCCGCGACATCGAACTGACCGCACCGGTGGCCAACGCCTACGCGGATGCCGCGCCGGACCTGGTGCGCGTGATCGACAACACCATCCGGATCAGCGACAGCATCGTCGACGAACAGAAGAACCTCGACGCGTTCCTTGTCAGCATGATCGGACTTGCCGACATCGGCAACGACGTCGTCGAAAGCAACCGGCCCGCGCTGAGCAAGGTGCTGCATCTGCTTGTTCCGACCACCGATCTGCTCAACGAATACGCCCCCGCTCTCAATTGCTCCCTTGAGGGGATGAACATCGTGAACCACCAGCCCCCCTCACTGGATCCAGGGGTCGAGGTCAACGTCGCATTCACGCTGGGTATCGAGCGCTATCGGTATCCGCAGAACCTGCCCAAGGTGGCTGCCAAGGGCGGTCCGCACTGTATGGGGCTGCCGGACATCGGGTTCGGCAAGCGTGCCAAGTACCTCGTCACCGACACCGACGCCAACCCGTGGCAGTACGGCAATCAAGGTATTCTGCTCAACTCCGATGGTCTCAAACAGCTGCTCTTCGGACCGCTGGACGGGCCGCCGCGCAACTCCACACAGATCGGACAGCCGGGATGACCCGCTCGGCCGGTACCCTCATCAAGTTCGCGGTGTTCGCCACCGTGATGGTCGTGCTCACGGCGTTCCTGTTCATGGCGTTCAGCCAGTATCGCGGCGGCTCCACTGCTGGCTATTCGGCGGTGTTCACCGACGCGTCGCGGCTCAAGTCCGGCGACACGGTCCGGGTCGCCGGAGTCCGGATCGGCACCGTCAAGAATGTCTCATTGCGGCCGGACAAGTCGGTCTTGGTGAAGTTCGACACGGATCGCAACATCGTGTTGACCACCGGTACCAGAGCGGCGGTCCGCTATCTGAACCTCACCGGTGACCGATTCCTGGAACTGCTGGACGGTCCGGGTTCGACCAGGGTGCTGCCGCCAGGTTCGCAGATCCCGAGAGACCGCACCGCGGGTGCGCTCGACCTCGACCTCCTTCTGGGCGGTCTGCGCCCGGTGATCCGGGGGCTCAACCCTGATGACGTCAACGCGCTGACATCGTCGCTGATCCAGGTCTTTCAGGGACAGGGCGACTCGCTGCGCTCACTGCTGAACAACACGTCGTCGTTCTCGCGGACGCTGGCCGACAAGGATCAGGCCATCCAGGAACTGATAACCAACCTCAACACGGTGGTCGACACGCTGGCCAAGGACGGCGACAAGTTCTCGGCTGCGATCGACCGCCTCGAGAAACTGATCAGCGGCTTGTCGCAGGATCGCGATCCGATCGGCACGGCCATCACTTCACTGGACAACGGGACCGCATCCATCGCGAGCCTGCTCACCGAGGCGCGTCCGCCGCTGAAGGCCACGGTTGACCAGCTCAACCGGCTGGCCCCACTGCTCGACGACCATCAGATCGTCCTCGACCGGGGTCTGCAGAAGGGACCCGCCAACTACCGCAAGCTCGCTCGGCTCGGGGCCTACGGCAGCTGGATCATGTACTACGTCTGCGGCATCGGCATCCGGGTGACGGACCTGCAGGGCCGGACCGCGGTCTTCCCGATGATCAGACAAGACGGTGGGAGGTGCACGGAGCCCTGATGCTGAAATACCGCGGATCCAATCTCATCCGAGCCGGCTTCATCGGCGCCATGCTGATCGTGCTCGTCATTGCCGTCGGCCTGCAGCCCGAGCGGCTGGTACGGATGGCCACATCGGTGCGCCACCAGGCGCTGTTCACCGAGGGCGGCGGCATCGCCGTCGGCAACGACGTGACGCTCTCCGGTATCAAGATCGGCTCGGTAACCGGCTTGTCGCTGGACAACGGCGATGCGCTGGTCTCCTTCACCACGGCGGGGAAATACCCGCTGGGCTCGCAGACCACCGCGCACATCCGTACCGGCTCTCTGCTCGGCGAGCGGGTGTTGGCGTTGGAGTCCGCCGGCAGCGGTACGTTGCGGCAATCCGACGTGATCCCGACGTCACGCACCTCCTCGCCGTATTCGCTCAACGACGCTCTGGACGAGCTGACCACCAACACGGCGGGCACCGATACGGCCTCGCTGAACCAGTCGCTGGACACGCTGTCGGTGACCATCGACAAGATCGCACCGCAGCTCGGGCCGACCTTCGACGGCCTGAGCCGGCTGTCACGATCGCTCAACGGCCGCAACGAGAATCTCGCGAGCCTGCTCAAGGGTGCCAGCGATGTGACCCAGGTGCTTTCCCAGCGCAGTCAGCAACTCAACACGCTGATCCTCAATGCCAACGATCTGATTGGCGTGCTCAACGACCGCCGACAGGCAATCGTCAACCTGCTGGCCAACACCGCGGCGGTGTCACGGCAGCTCAGCGGCCTGGTGGCCGACAACGAAAAGGAGTTGGCGCCCACCCTGAAGCGACTGAACTCGGTGAGCGCAATGCTGGAGCGCAATCGCGACAACATCGCCCAGATCCTCCCGAACCTCAAGAAGTTCATGCTGACCCAAGGTGAAACCCTGGCCAACGGCCCCTACTACAACGCCTATGTGCCGAACCTGCTATTGCCGCAGTTGCAGCTGCAGCCGTGGTTCGACTACGCGCTGGGCTTCCGCCGCGGAACCAACGCCGGACAACCGCCGGACACCATTGGACCGCGTCAAGAGCTTCCACTGCCCTACAACGGCATCCCAGGGGGTTCACGCTGATGGCCCGCAAGCGTTCGGTAACCATCGTGGCGGTGGCGCTGGTGGCCCTGCTGATTGCCGGCGTGGCGGTGGTGGTCCGTCAGACCTACTTCGGGCCGAAGACCATCTCCGCCATCTTCACCACCGCGACGGGCATCTATCCGGGCGACGACGTGCGAGTGTCGGGGATCAAAGTCGGCACCATCGACTCCATCGTCCCGGAAGGCACCCAGATCAAACTGACCCTCAAGGTCGACTCTGACGTGCCGATCCCGGCCGATGCCAAGGCCTTGATCGTGGCGCAGAACCTCGTCGCCGCGCGCTATGTCCAACTCGCGCCGGCGTATCGGTCCAGCGGTCCGACGATGCCCGACAATGCGGTCATCCCGCTGGACCGCACCGCGGTTCCGGTGGAGTGGGACCAGGTCAAGACGCAGCTGATGCGGTTGGCCACCGATCTCGGCCCGAAAAGCGGTGTGTCGGGCACCTCGGTGTCCCGCTTCATCGACAGTGCGGCAAACGCACTCGACGGCAACGGCGAGAAGCTGCACCAGACCATCACTCAGCTGTCCGGGGTGGCCCGCATTCTTGCCAACGGCAGCGGCAACATCGTCGACATCATCAAGAACCTGCAGACGTTCGTCACAGCCCTGAAAGACAGCGACCAGCAGGTGATGTCGTTCCAGAACCGATTGGCCACACTCACCAGCGTCGTCAACGGCAGCCGCTCCGATCTCGACGCCGCGCTGAAGAGTCTGTCGGTCGCCATCGTCGACGTCCAGCGATTCGTCGCGGGCACCCGTGACCAAACCTCCGAGCAGATCCAGCGCTTGGTCAACGTCACCCAGAACCTGGTCGATCACAAGTTGGACCTGGAGAACATTCTGCACATCGCGCCCAACGCGTTCATCAACGGCTACAACATCTATAACCCGGACGCGGGCAGCGCGGTGGGCCAGTTCGTGTTCAACAACTTCTCCGACCCGATAGTGGGTGTCTGCGCTGCCATCGGCGCGGTGGAGAACACCACCGCTCCGGAGACCGCGAAACTGTGCGCGCAGTACCTCGGCCCGGTGTTGCGGCTGTTGAATTTCAACTACGTCCCGGTCCCGATCGATCCGTATCTGATGCCGTCGGCGAACCCGGATAACATCGTCTACTCCGAACCAAGCCTTGCTCCCGGCGGTGGTGGCGGCACTCCGGGCCCGCCGAACATACCGCCCTCCATCTCCGCCTATGAGGGTGTCGCTCCGGGGCCGCCGCCGTTCACCGGAAGGCCGCCGAATGTTCCGCCCCCGGGCGCGCAAGAGCTGTTGCCGGGCGCGCCGCCGGTGGTCCCGCCGAACGTGCCTTCGTCGCTGCGGGACGTGCTGAACCCGGCGGGCGCGCAGCCCGGCCCGCCGCCCGGCCCCCCATTGGCGGCCGAAGCGCCCGCGCCCGGGAGTCCGCCACCTGCAGAAGGGACGCCACCAGCATGATTGGTCGCAAATCTCTGGGGCTGGCTGCCGTTGTTGGCTCCTGCATCGCAGTGACTGTCAGCGGATGCGGCTTCCAGGGCGTCAACTCGCTGCCGTTGCCCGGGGCCGTCGGGCGCGGGCCCGATTCCACCGTCTACCACGTTGAAATCGCCAATGTGGCTACCCTGGAACCGAATTCAGCCGTGATGATGGACGATGTCATCGTCGGCAGCGTGCGCCAGATGACGGTGAAGGACTGGCACGCCGATATCGAATTCTCGGTCAAACCGGGGGTGGTGGTGCCGGCCAACGCGGTCGCAACGATCGGTCAGACCAGCCTGCTGGGTTCGATGCACCTGGCGCTGAATCCGCCGGCGGGACAGAGCCCGCAGGGCACCCTGCCTCCTGGAGCGACCATTCCGCTGAAGGACGCGTCCACGTATCCGACAACCGAGCAAACCCTGTCCTCGCTGGCGGCTGTGGTCAACGGCGGTGGGCTCGGGCAGATCGGCGACGTGATCCACAACTTCAGTGCCGCCCTCAACGGCCGCCAAGGTGAGTTCCGCGACCTGATCACCCGGTTGGACACCTTCGTTGCCACCCTGGACAGCCAACGCGACAACATCGTGGCATCGATCCAGTCGCTGAACCGTCTGGCATCGACCTTTGCCGGACAGCGCGATGTCATCACCCGTGCCCTGGACCGGATTCCTCCGGCGATCGACGTCCTGATCAAGGAACGACCCCGACTGACAAGCGCACTGGAGAAGCTCGGCACTTTCAGCGATACCGCCAACAAGCTCGTCAACGATTCGCAGGCGGACCTGGTGGCCAACCTGAAGAACCTGGAACCCGCTCTCAAGGCTCTCGCCGACGTGGGGCCCGATCTCGATTCCGTCCTGGAGTACGCCGGTCATTTCCCGTTCACGCAGAGCTTCATGGACCGCGCCATCCGTGGCGACTACTACAACCTGTTCGCCACGATCGACCTCACGATCCCGAGGCTCAAGCGCACCATGTTCCTCGGCACCCGCTGGGAACAGGAAGGCGCCAATCTGGTTCCGGCGCCCGGCGAACCGCCGTACCTGAACTACACCTATGACCCGCTCAAGACCGGGGTGAACCCACCGCCACCGGACGGGCCGCCGCCGGCGCCGGACAATGGTCCCGCGCCCGAGGCCCCGGTGGTCGCCGCGGACGTGGGTCCGATATTGCCGGTCACGCCGCCGATGGCGATTCCCGTGCCGGCCGCTCCGATTCAGACCCAGGCGTTGCCGCCCGCACCGGGCGAGCCGGCTCCGGTCTTCGCGGGACCATATGGGGCCCAAGCACAGTCGCCGGCCGACCCGCTGCCGGCGGCCGAGGCGAACACAGAGGGTGGCTGATGCTCACACGTTTCGTCCGGACCCAGCTCATCATCTTCACGATCGCTTCGGTCGTAGGTGTCGCGGTCATGCTCTTCTCCTACATGCAGGTGCCGACGCTGCTCGGCATCGGCCGTATCACCGTGAAGGTGGAGCTGCCCGCCAGTGGCGGCCTCTATCGCTTCGGCAATGTGACCTATCGCGGGGCGCAGATCGGCAAGGTGACGTCGGTGGCGCTGACGGAGAACGGTGCCGAGGCCACCCTGTCACTGGACCGATCGCCCAGGGTCCCGGCCGACCTGGAGGCCCACGTGCGCAGCATGTCGGCGGTGGGCGAGCAGTACGTGGATCTGCAGCCGCGCACCGACTCGCCGCCCTATCTGCAGGACGGTTCGGTCATCGCGATGTCGGAGACCACGATCCCGCAGGCGGTCGGCCCGATGCTGGACCAGGTCAGCGCGCTGATGAACACCATCCCGAAGGACAAGCTGGCCCAGCTCCTCGGCGACACGTACAAGGCCTTCAACGGGACCGGCTACGACTTCGGCTCGCTTCTCGACTCCGGGGCCAAAATCTCCTCCGATGCCAACGGTGTCTCTGACCAGATGCGCGCATTGGTCGACGACGCCGGTCCGTTCCTCGACGCCCAGGCCCAGACCACCGATTCGATCCGAACCTGGGCGGCCAGCCTGGCCGGTATCACCGATCAGCTGGCCAACAACGACCCGCAATTCCGCTCGATCCTGAAGAACGGACCCGGTTTCGCGCAGGAGACCTCGCGGCTGCTCGAACAGATCAAGCCCACCCTGCCGGTATTGCTGGCGAATCTGACCACCATCGGTCAGATCGGGGTGACGTGGAATCCGGCTATCGAGCAGCTGCTGGTGCTGCTGCCACCGTACATCGCGCAGATCCAGACCTACCTCCCGGTCAACAACCCGGTGGGTCTGCCGAACGGTGAATTCTCCCTAGGGCTAGGCGATCCGCCGTCATGCACCGTCGGGTTCCTGCCGCCGTCGGCGTGGCGGTCCCCCGCGGATTTGACGACCGTCGACACCCCGGACAATCTCTACTGCAAGCTGCCACAGGATTCGCCGATTGCGGTTCGCGGCGCCCGCAACTATCCCTGTTTGAACCACCCCGGCAAGCGGGCACCCACCGTGGAACTCTGCAACGACCCGAACGGATACCAGCCGCTGGCGCAGCGGCAACACGCGCTGGGCCCGTATCCGCTTGACCCGAACTTGATTTCGCAGGGCGTCCCGCCGGACTCACGGGCACTGCCGGATGCGAACATCTACGGCCCGGTCAATGGATCGCCGCTGCCACCGGGGATAACCGGGCCTCCGCCCGCTATACCGCGCCCGCCGGCGCCTGCGCCCAACTACGCCGGAACGGGTCCTGGACCGCTGCTTCCGGGACAACCGCTCTACCTCACACCACCGGTGTCCCCGCCCGCGTCGGCACCGCAGGTAACCGACCCGGACGCGGTCCCGGCGCCGCCCGCGCAACTTCCCAAGGCGAGCGCGGTCCCGGTGCCGCCCGGCCTCGCCCCCAGCGACGTCCCCCTTCCCCCGGGGGCAGTGCCGGTGCCGCAGCCCGTGAACGTTGCGCCGAGCGCGTTCCATGGCGGCGCATCGACCGGCCCTTCGGTCGCCATAGAAACGTACAACCCACGTACGGGTCAGTACATGGGAAGCGATGGCAATCTGTACCGGCAGGCGGACCTCGCGGCCAAGCCGAAATCCTGGCAGGACCTGATGCCCACCTGACGCCGATGTGATGCCTATTTCACATCAGGCCCGGTGTTGTGTGGACACGGCAACGAGAGACCAGCTCCCGTTTGAGGTCGGCACGATGTTTTGAGGTTGGCACGCAGCCACAGTGAGGTTGTGCTGGTAGCTACAGCGCTACAGCTTCTTCATGTAGAAGGGCATCCTGATGTCCGGCCATTGATTTCGGCCACACGAACCGCTGGGACCGATGGTCTGGTTTTCGCCGGTGTACTCGGTCGCGCTGGGGTCAAGGTGGCCGTCGGGACCCACCGGATAGATCTTGTAGACGCGAAGGCCCTCGACCGGCAATCCGTTGGCGCAGAATCGCCAGTTGGGTACGGCGCGCTTGACGTAGTACAACCCGTTGGTGGTGTAGATGGGGGCGCTCCAGCCCGCGTCGCTGTCGACCGTGCCGGCACAGTCGGTGGGCGATGAGCACTTCGTGGTGATCTTCCACGTACCTCGCTCCCCGGGTTGCTTCAGGTAGCGGTCGTTGACCTTCGCCCACTGGCCGTTCGACGAGATGGCGAACGTTCCGTTGATGCCCCACTGCTCTGATGCTCCCGCGGGTGCGGCGCAAGCCAGCCCGACCATCGCGACAACTGCCCCGATCGCCGCCATCGCACGCCCCTCAAGGACCGCCATCAACGAGTTCCTCCACCTGTGGTAGTCACGTTCTCGATTTGGGAGACTAGCACTGTCGTCGGAGTCCCAGTGTGGATCAATGACATCCGGGCCCGGGCCGACGGGGATGCACAAACGGCGAAGGCCCAGTAAATTCTCCATGCTGGAGAATTTCGTTTCCGACTGTGCGAGAGTGACGACGTGCGTCTGACTTTGCTGGCGACGGGTTCGCTGATGGTTGCTGGATTGCTCACTGCTCCGCAGGCGAACGCCGGTCCGCAGACCTGCAACGATCCCTTCTGCGTTCCGGGTATCACCCCGAACGTCGTGCTCGGGGCCCCCTGTGACAACACCAGCTACTACGTGTTCGGGACAGCCGTCGCCGGGCCGTCGATCAACGCCGGCCGGCTGGTGTTCTGCGGTTCGCCGCGTCGCTACGCACCGAGGTGGTTCCGCTCACAGCCCATGGTCGGCATCAAGGAGGAGAACACCTCCTGCAACGGCTACCAGAACAACGTGGCCCAAGCGCCGGATGGACTGTTCCTCACCTGCGTGCCGATGAACGGCGAGGCCCTTTGGCGTCGTGGGGACGCCTGACCCGCAAAGATTTTCACCAGTTACGGATAGAGCACAGCGCTCCGTGTGCGCCGCTGTTCTTCTTGACGACGACACCATCCACGGCGAGCTCGCAGTTGAAGCGCGGAGTCGGGAAACTCACCGACTCGCCGCTCTGGACCATGACCATCGCCCACAGATTCGGATCGGCCAGCGCGGTGTCCAGGACCCAGGGTTTGCCCGGACCCAGATCGACGTCGGCCCGAGGACTGAAGAGGTAGGGGTTGTGGCTGTAGTCCGAGAAACTCGGGGGATCGGTATCACGGTAGTAGATGTGCGCGAAGAACGGGGCGTCGGCGGTGACGGTGTAGCGCACCTGGTGCATGGCGGGTTCGTCAGCGGGTGCCGGGGCCGCCGTGGTCACGGCGGCGGCTGCCAGAGCCAGCAGCGAGGCGATCGGCAACGTGGAACGCATCGTCACATCCTGGTTAGCGTGAACGGGTAGGTGAGCGAACCGCCTGGTGCGCCGTCGCATCCGGCGTCAAACGAGGACACCATCTGGCCGGCGAGGGTGTTGGCATCCCAGGTATAGACATCGTGGGTGGGGATGGTCGGGCCGTAGTAGATGTTTCCGCAGCGAAGTCCGAAGGGGTCGTCGATCGTCATGGTGTAGTGGCCGTCCACCAGCTTCGCATTGGCGTGGGTGTACACCGCTTTGGCGATGGGCTGCGGGATCGTGAGGATGGTGATGCAGTCGGGCTCGCCGATGCACGGGCTTACCGCCGACCAGATCCAGGTGTGGAAGTCCCTGCGGGCGGGGATGTGAAGGTCGTAGTTGCCGTAGTACATGGCCGACGCGGGCGGAGCGCCGACCACCGCGGCCGCGGCGAGCATGATGGCGACTACGACAGACTTCACGGGTTTCCTCCAAGGCTTGGTGGTGGCGGCTGATCGCGAAACCAGACCACACTTCACCCTTCTGAGACCGCACTGCGGTCTCAGCCAGACTACGAGATTGGCATTCTCGCACGGGGAGAATACCATCGCCGCTCGGTAGCGGGGCCGCGGTTTGTGCGATCCGTGATCGAAGCGTTGGGCGCGGTCCGCCCAGTGCGGGTACACCGATCGGTTATCTGGCCACTCAGGCGAATTCGACGTCAGAGATCTTGATCTGATCACCATCCCGGGCGAGCATCAACACCACCCGCCACACTCTGGGCTGCTGTTCCTCCTTGGACGCATCGGCGCCCACGCGTTCGGATGTCGCCGCGACCAGCACAACGGCCGAGTCGGCGGTCATCGACTCCACGGCGGTGTCGTTCACTGTGACCTTGGTGGCGACCTTTGCCTTCTGCATCTGCTTGATCAGAGCGTCGGCGCTGTCCTGGAAGTTGTCCTTGAACTTCCCGGTCGAGTCGTCGATGACGCGTTGCACGCTTTCCTTGGCGTGGTTGAAGTCCATCGACATCAGGTTGACCACGCCCTGGCGGGCGGCGGCGTTGAACTCCGCAGTGCGGTGGCGCTGGTCGGCCGCCTTGCGGTGTTGCCACACCATGTGGCCGGTGATGCCCAGCAACCCGGCAGTCAGCAGGATGGCAACGATGCCGGCCACCGTCGCCGCCCGGGGCGGCCGCAGCCGGCGCCGCTTGGCGCCCGGCGCCGTGACGACCTCGGGTGCGCTCCCGGACTCCTGGCCCGAAGGGGTGTCGTCTTGGTGATCTCCCTGCGCCTCGTCCGCCGCGGACGGGGCGTCATCGCCGGGAATTCCCTCGGTGGCGGCGGTTGTCAGCCTGCGTCGGAGCTCGATCGCCCGGGTTCGGGCCACCTCGGCGCGGGCCTCCGCCGCGGCCGCCGCAGCTTCGACCGAGGCGAGGTCATCGGAGCCGTCGGCCTGAGGCGTTGCAGACTCACCGTTGCCGGGCGGCATGGGACCTCCTCGTCCGTGACGTCGTATGGCGGACGGCGACGCCGTCACTGGAGTCCAGCATTCCACAGGCCGACGTGTGCCTGTCGGCGGATGTTTCCCTGACCCGCCCCGGGCGCGGTCAGTCGAGGGAAGTGAACTTGATGTGCACGTCGGTCAGGCCGCGCAGGATATAGGTCGGCTCGTAGTTGTAGTGCCGCTCGCCGGCGGGCCCGTGGTACTGCTCGTCGATGGTGATCTCGCCCATCCGGTCCAGGATGCGCTCGAGCGAGACCCGGCCCTCGACGCGCGCCAGTGGTGCTCCCGGGCAGGAGTGAACCCCACGGCCGAAGGCGATGTGCTCGCGGACGTTGGGACGATGGATCTGGAACTCGTTGGGGTTGTCGAACCGGCGAGGGTCGCGATTGACCGCCCCGGGCAGCACCATCACTATGGTCCCGGCCGGCACGTCCATGTCACCGAGCGTGGTCGACCTGCGCGCGAGCCGGGAGTCACTCTTCACCGGGCTTTCCATCCGCAGCGATTCCTCGATGAAGGTCGGGATCAGGCTGCGGTCGTTGCGGAGCATCTGTTGCAGATCCGGTCGCTCTCCGAGCACCCGCATCGCGGCGCTGAGGAGTTTGGCAGTGGTCTCCTGACCGGCGGCGAACAAGAAGGTGGCGGTCCGCACCACGTCGATGATCTCCGGCGTCGATCCATCCGGGTATTTCGCCGTCGCCAAGTCGGTGAGAACGTCGTCGCGGGGGTCGCGCCGGCGGTCCTCGAGATAGGCGCTGAACTTGTCGTCGAGGAACTCCAGCGGGTTCCTCCCCACCGACTCGAGCTCCAATGACCCGACCCGGGAACCGGGCTGCCCGGCTCCCAGGGCGACCCGGAACTCCTGATGGTCCTCCTCGGGCACGCCCAGCAGGTCGGCGATCACCAGCAGTGAGAACGGCTTGGCGTACTCGGCCAGGAACTCGGAGCGGCCGTTGGCGATGAACTCGTCGAGCTGCTGGTCGGCCAGCCGCCACATGAAGTCCTCGTTCTCCTTGAGGCGCTTGGGCGTCAGCAGTCGACTCAGCAGTGACCGGGCCTTGGTGTGTTCCGGCGGATCCATGGTGACCATGTGCTCGTACATCGGGAACTGCGTGCGATGTGCGTCGATCTGGGCGTTGAGATCGTCACCCTCGGGGGTGAACGGCAGGGGAGGGAAGGGCCCGCCCAGTGCGACGCAGGACGAGAAGTCATCGATGTTCTTGTAGACCCCGAGAGCCTCCTCGTAGCCGGTGACGGCCACGTACCCGTGGGGCGCGACGCGGAGCACGGGACCGCGACTACGCAGATAGTCGTAGTACGGATAGGGATCGGGCACCAACGACTGGTCGGTGAGGAAGTCGACGCTGTCGTAGTCGGTCATGTGATGCTTCCTCCCGTGGGCCGAGTGCTGAGCACCTGCTTAGCATGACGTAAAGTGCGTGGTCAAGATCGGCGGTCGTGGTCGACATACGATCGGCGTGTTTGTTCGGCAGTTGCGGAAGGACGGAGCGGCAGATGGCATCGGCGCGGCGGATCGGGGCGGCGGACGCGAAGAACCGTGGGGTGCTGATCGACGCCGCCGAGCAACTGATAGTCGACGAAGGCTACGCCGCGGTGACTTCCCGCCGAGTCGCCGAGAAGGCGGGCCTCAAACCGCAGCTGGTCCACTACTACTTCCGCACCATGGACGATCTGTTCCTCGAGGTCTTCCGCCGCTACGCCGATCAGGGGATGGCAGCACACCAGCGGGCGCTGGAGTCCCCGCAGCCGTTGTGGGCGCTGTGGCGATTCGGCATCAACCCCGCCGCCAGCCGACTGACCATGGAGATGGCTGCGCTGGCCAATCACCGCAAGGCCCTGCGCGCCGAGATCTCACGCTATGCCGAACTTTTCCGCGAACAGCAACGTGAGGTGTTCGTCACCGCCCTGGAACGCCACGAGGTGCTGTCGGACGAGGTGCCACCGGTCGTCTGGTCGATACTCATGACTGGATTGTCGACCGTGTTGATGATGGGCGAAGCTCTCGGTGTGACGGCCGGGCACACCGAGGCACTGGAACTCGTCGAACGCTACCTGCGCCTGATGGAGGGCGATCCGGTCTCAACCGACGAGGATGGCGAGGCTCACCAGAGACGCATCGAGCACAGCGCACCCTTGGCGCCGGAGTTGGATGCCACGACCACGCCATCGACGGCGAGTACGCAGTGAAAGTTCGGCGGGTTCGGTGACCGACCGCTGGTTGCCAGCACCATCGCCCACTGGTCGGGGTCGGCCAGCGCCACGTTGAGCACCCACGGCTTGTCCGGGCCGAGGTCGGCTTCGACCTTGGGGCTGAACATGTAGGGGTTGTGGCTGTAGTCGGCGAAGTTCGGTGGGTCGGTGTCCCGGTAGTAGATATCGGCGGCCTGGAACGGCTTCTCGGTGAAGATGCTGTAGGTGATCTGGTGCATTGCCGGTCCTTCGGCGTCGGCCACCGCCGGTGAACCGGCCAGGGCCACCACCGCCAGGGTGATCGCTGATCCGATTCCAGGGAATCTCATGGCGCAATCTCGCACGCCGCCTCCTTCCGGAACGTCGTCACCGGATTGTAGGGCGAGGTGCAGCTCTGTGACCGGCGTTCCGGACGGTCTTCACTTGGCGCGGTTCATTACCCGGTCTGCGGCCGCCCAGTGCTCGTCGGATACCCAGAGCCCGGCGAAGGCTGCTATCGCCTCCGCGGGCGCTACGCCGCCGATGACCCGTTTGATCTCGCGGGCCGGACGGTTGGCCAATGATCGTGCGACCGAACGCCACTCATCCTCGAACGACGACCGCGCGACCACGCGGTCTACCAGCCCGACCTTCTCGGCCTCGGCGGCCGTGAGCACGGTTCCCGAACCCGCGAGCAGCAGGGCTTTGCTCTTTCCCACCAGCGCGGCCAGCCGTTCGGCGCCGCCCCAGGCCGGCATGATCTCCAGCGACACCTGGTTGAAACCGATCTTGATGTCGTCGGCGGCGACCCGGATGTCGGCGGCGACGGCGACCTCTGCGCCGCCGCCCAGTGCGTGGCCGTTGAGCGCGGCAATGACGGGAGCCGGGAAGCCCGCGATGCGGTCGCAGATGGTGCGCATGCGCTGGGCCATCGCTGCTGCGTCCTCGACGGTGCGGAGCGCGCTCAGCTCCTTGAGGTCGCCGCCGGAGACGAACGCCCGGTCGCCGGCACCGCGGATGACCAGTGCACGCGCCCCCGCCGCCGCGTCGAGTGCTTCCTCGAGCTCTCCCATGGTCGACAGGGCGATGGCGTTGCGGGCGTGTGGCCGGTCAATCGTGAGGACTGCAAAGCCGTCACTGCGCTCCAGGTCGACCATGGTGGGTTCTCCGATTTCGGTATTGGCATTCTCGGGACGGGAGAATAGCATCGCCATGCGAGGGGGAGGCGCTGGTAGGTCGGCGATAGCCGCCTGCGCGAAGAGCAGAGATCGGCGATGAGCCGCTTGCGCGAAGAGCAGGAGTAGATGCGAAACATCCCGGTGGAGCTGACCAAACGCTACCAGGAGGAGGGATGGTGGACCCCGGACACTCTCGGTGAGATGCTCGCCCGGGGTCTGGCGGCCAACCCCGATACCGGGTTCTGGGTCCACTCCGAGGTTCGTCCGTTCAGCGGTACCTTCCATGACGTCGAGGTTGCTGCCCGCCGGCTCGCGGCGGGCCTGCGAGCGCGTGGTGTCGGTCCCGGTGACGTGATCGCGTTCCAGCTCCCCAACTGGGTCGAGGCCGCGGTGACCTTCTGGGCCTCGGCCTTCCTGGGCGCTGTTGTGGTCCCCGTCGTCCACTTCTACGGCCGCAAGGAGCTGACGCACATCATCACCACCGCGCGGCCGAAGGTGTTCATCAGCACCGAGCACTTCAAGCACATGGACTACCACGCCGATCTGTGCGCCCATGTCCCGATTGTCGGATTGGTCGGGCTCGACAGCCGTGCGGCCGAGAATCGCCCGCCCAACGAGCACCCGTTCGACGAGCTGTTCGCCGATGAGCCGATGGTCGGCGAACTGCACACCGACCCGGCGGGGCCGGCGCTGATCGCGTTCACCTCGGGTACCACTCGCGACCCCAAGGGCGTTGTTCACAGTCATCAAACGTTGGGTTTCGAGACGCGCCAGCTCCTGGAGAACTACCCGCCCGGCCGGGGCCGGCAGGTCACCGCCACCCCGGTCGGACATTTCATCGGGATGCTCGGCGCATTCCTGATCCCCGTACTCGAGGGTGCCCCGATCGACCTGTGCGACGTGTGGGACCCCGCCAATGTGCTTGAGCTCATGGAGAGCGAAGGCATGTCGATTGGCGGTGGCCCACCGTATTTCGTGACCAGTCTGCTCGACCACCCCGACTTCACCCAGGAGCATCTGAACCGGATCAAGCACGTCGGTCTGGGTGGGTCGACCGTCCCGGTCGCGGTGACCCGCAGGCTGGCCGATCTCGGCATCTTCGTCTTCCGCTCCTACGGCAGCACCGAGCATCCGTCGATCACCGGGTCACGTCCGTCGGCGCCGGAGGACAAGCGCCTGCTGACCGACGGCGACGTCCGGCCGGGTGTGGAGATCCGGTTGACCGAGGACGGCGAGATCCTGTCCCGCGGACCGGATCTGTGCCTCGGCTACACCGACGAGGCGCTGACGGCCAAGGCGTTCGACGACGAGGGCTGGTACCACACCGGTGATATCGGTGTCCTCGACGAGGACGGCTATCTGACCATCACCGGCCGCAAGGCCGATGTCATCATCCGCGGCGGCGAGAACATCAGCGCACTCGAGGTCGAGGAGCTGCTGCTGTCGATGCCCGCGGTGGCCGAGGCGGTGGTGGTGTCGGCCCCGGACGCGCGGCTCGGCGAGCACACCGCCGCGGTGCTGCGGGTCAAGGAGGGCCACGCCATGCCCACCCTCGAGGAGGTGCGCGCTCACTTCGAGCAGTCCGGGGCGGCCCGGCAGAAGTGGCCGGAGGAACTGCATCAGGTCGAGGACTATCCGCGTACGGCCAGCGGCAAGGTGCAGAAATACCTGGTGCGCAAGGCCATCAGCGGATCCTAGACCCAATCGCCGTCCTCCTCCTCAGGCGGAGGTGCCGCCTGCATCGTCGGGCGGCTGGCCCGCCGCCGGTGCGCTCAGGGCTCTTCGGGCAGCGTGACCGGCTCGCCGACGGCTGCCAGGTAGCCGCCGCGGTAGCCGAACACCATTGCCGGGCCGATGGTTCCGCCCGCTCCACCGTAGGCCCGTCCGGTCACGCCGGCCATCGCGTTGCCCGCGGCGTACAGCCCCGCGATCGGCTCACCGTTCACGTGCAACACCCGGGCGTCGCGGTCGGTGCGCGGTCCACCCTTGGTGCCCATCGATCCGATCGAGATGGGAACCGCATAGTAGGGTGCGGTGTCGATGGGGCCCAACGTTTTTCCTGCCGTCGTGGTGGCCTTGTCGTCGCCCCAGTACCCGTCGTAGGCGCTCGACCCGCGGCCGAAGTCGGGGTCGACTTCGTGTGCGACGTTGTCGTTCCAGAGGTGCAGCGTGCGGGCTAGTCCGTCGGGGTTGATGCCGGTCTTGGCGCCGAGTTCGGCCAAGTCTGCCGACTCGTTGAACCAATCGGGTGCGGCGCCACCGGGTTCGATGCCCAGGAAGCCGTAGCGCTTCAGGTGCAGGGAATCGAAGACCATCCAGGCCGGATCGTTGACGTAGCCGCCGCGCGGGTCCAGATAGTGGAAGGCGCCGGCCATTGAGTTGTAGTCACAGGCTTCGTTGACGAAACGCTTTCCGGCACGGTTGACGATGATGCTGCGTGGCCGGGTGCGCTCGAGCCGGACACTGCGGCTGCGAGGCTGGCCGTCGATGGTGTCGCCCGGGATGCGCACGATGGGCACCCACCAGGCCTCGCCCATGTTGCGCAGCTCGGCGCCGTGTGCCATCGCCATGCGCAGGCCGTCGCCGGTGTTGTTCGGCGGGGAGACCGCGCCGCGCATCGGCCCGCGTAGAAAGGCGGTCACCAAATCCTCGTCCCACTCGAACCCACCGGTGCCCAGGATGACCCCGCGTCGGGCCCGCACCGCGATCACCGTGCCGGACACCTCGATGCGTGCTCCGACGACAGCTCCTGAGTCGGCGATAAGCTCGAGCGCGCGGGCGTTGACGACGGGTTCCACGCCACGGTCCAGAAGGCCCTTGAGGAGCCCCGCGATCAACGCTCCGCCGGCCACCACGACCTCTCCGCCCCGGTCGTCGACGTCGGCATTGAGCCGGGCCCGCGTTTCGGCGTCGAAGCCGACATTGCTCCAGTCCGCCGGGAAGGACGTGATGCGGTCCTTCCACTCGCCGACCCGGCCCACTTCGTAGGGCAGCGGGCTCAGCGAGCGGCCCCCGGTGGACTTGCCGCCCGGTAGTTCGGGCTTGTAATCGAGGTAGCCGGGAGCGATTTCGAATCGCGCGTCGCTGTGACTCTCGACGAAGTCGATCATCGGAGCTCCGGTACGTACGAAGGTGTCGACCAGCTCGTCGTCCATTGCGCCCAGAGCCTGAGCGTGCAGGTACCTCAGGGCATCCTCGACGGGTAGGTCGACATCGGGCGAGCGGCGGTGCGCCGGCGTCCAGACGATGCCGCCCGAGACCGCGGTGGTGCCACCCACGGTCGGCGCTTTCTCGTAGACCGCGACCGAGGCACCGTTTGCCGCGGCGGCCAGTGCCGCCGTCAGTCCGGCCGCACCGCTGCCCAAGACGACGACGTCGACCTCGCGGTCCCATGCGAGCGAATCCGGGTGCGCCATCGACGGCTCCTTCAGTTCAGTCCCGTTGCGGCACAGAAGCATCGGTGCCCGCTGTGGCACCCTGACCCTAGTGTGCACTTATCGAACGGAGGTGTTCGTTCTTTTCACGCTAACGACGTCAATCGCGGGGTGTCAAGCGGTTGGTCCGGCATTTGCCCTGTTCAGCGGGGTGCTTAACTCAGGATTCGGGAAAGCTTGCCCGCTGCCGCGATGACGGCGTCTCTGCCGCGCAAGACCACGTCCTCGCGATGGGAGATGAGGTTGATGCACGTGGGCGGCGAGGACTCGGGCCGGCGTACCGGAACTGCCAAGCCGTAGGTGTTGGGTTCGATTTCGCCGTGGGTGATCACCCAGCCCCGCTCGCGCGCCTTGGTCACCAGCTCACGTTCGCCCGGCTGGGGCGGCTGGCTGGCCAGCAGCGCGATTCCGGCCGCGCCGCGATCAAGCGGATACCGGCTGCCCTCGTGGAAGGACAGCTGGTAGGACACGCGCGTCGGAATGATGACGGCGATGGCGACCTGCTGATCGCCCTCCGCGATCAGCAGCGATACCGTCGTGCCCAGTTCGTCGGCGAGGTCGCGCAAGGTGGGTTGACTCAGCTGCCGGATGTTGTTGTCGAACGATGCCCCCAGGGTGGCCAGGCCGGAGGCCGACCGGAATCGACCGTCCTCGCCCTTGGCCACCAGCCGGTAGGAGGCCAGGGTGCTCAGCAGCCGGTAGGCGATCGTGCGGTGCACGCCGAGGCGGTCGGCCACCTGCTGGATGGTCAGCCCCGATTTCGCCTCTGCGACCAGCTGCAACGCGCTCAGTCCCCGGGCCAGCGTCTGCGAGCCCGGTGCGCCGCTGATCGGGGCCTCGACCTTCGCATGTGTCATGGCGTCTCCATACCAAAGTCCCAAGAGATCACCCGAACCGCAGGGAAGTGCCTTGACAGCGGGCACCGCGAGAGTGATGCTCTAAATCTATCGCACACCATAGTTCATTATTTACACACACCGCTTACGAAATTGAGAATCCGATTATCGCACAGGCAGAGGAAGGTTTACCGGGGTGGCGGAGTTCGAGAGCGTCTGGAGCGATCTGCAGGGCGTACCGTTCTCGCAGGGGTATCTGAACGCCGGCGGCGTCCGGACGCGCTACCTGCAGGCCGGTGAAGAGGACAAGCCCGTCCTGCTCCTGCTGCACGGATCGGGTGGACATGCCGAGGCCTACGTCCGCAACCTCGAAGCCCACGCAGAGCACTTCTCCACCTGGTCGATCGACATGCTCGGTCACGGCTACACCGACAAGCCGGGCCACCCCTTGGAGGTGGCCCACTACGTCGAGCACCTGGTGGCGGTGCTCGATGCCATCGGTGCCCAACGGGCCAGCCTGTCGGGTGAGTCGCTGGGCGGATGGGTCGTCGCGCGCGCGGCCGGCGACCACCCAGACCGGGTCGAGCGACTGGTGCTCAACACCGCCGGCGGTTCACAGGCCGACCTCGAGGTGATGAAACGCATCGTCACCCTGTCGATGGCGGCAGCGGAGAACCCGACCTGGGAGACCGTGCAGGCCAGGATCAAATGGTTGATGGCCGACAAGTCCAAGGACTACGACGACATCGTGGCCAGCCGCCAGCGGGTGTACCGCCAACCGGGGTTCGTCGCGGCCATGCGCGACATCATGGCGCTTCAGGATCCCGAGATCCGTCAGCGCAACCTCCTGGGCCCCGAGGAATACGGTGCCATCACCGCGCCCACGCTGGTGCTGTGGACCAGTGACGATCCGACCGCCGACGTCAGCGAGGGCAGACGGATGGCATCGATGATCCCGGGCGCCCGGTTCGAGGTCATGCAAGGCTGCGGGCACTGGCCGCAGTACGAGGACGCCAAGACGTTCAACCGTCTGCACATCGACTTCCTACTGGGGCGCTGACATGGCTACAACCGTGAACGGTAACGGGATGCAGAACGCATCCGAGGTCGACGTCGTGGTGGTCGGCGCTGGGCCGGTCGGCTTGACCCTAGCCAATGTGCTTGGCCTGCAAGGTGTCCGAACACTGGTTCTTGATGAGCGCGAGGCGCTGATCGACTACCCGCGGGGAGTGGGGCTCGACGACGAGGCGCTACGCACCTTCCAGGCGATCGGGTTGGTGGACGCCGTCCTGCCGCACACCGTGCCCAATCAGATCCTGCGGTTCTTCGACGCCAGACGCCGGCTGCTGGCCGAGATCGCCCCTCCCGACGCCCGATTCGGCTGGCCAAAGCGCAACGGATTCGTGCAGCCCCTGGTCGACGCCGAACTGCTGGCCGGCTTGGACCGTTTCGACCACGTCGAGGTGGCGTGGGCTCATCCGATGACCTCGTGCACTCAGACGAGCGAAAGAGTCACGGTGGAAGCGGCGCTCCCTTCCGGTTCGGAACTTCGGAATGTGAGTGCTCGCTACGTCGTCGGCTGCGACGGGGGACGCAGCGCGACCCGGCATCTGATGGGGGTGTCGTTCGACGGGACGACCTCCTCGACGCGCTGGCTGGTGGTCGACATCGCCAATGACCCACTGGGGCATCCCAACAGCGAGGTGGGCGCCGATCCGGAGCGACCCTACGTGTCGATCTCGATCGCGCACGGTATCCGGCGCTTCGAGTTCATGATCCACGCCGACGAATCCGACGAACTCGCCGAAGACCCGGAGTTCGTCGCGAAGATGTTGGCGCGACTGATTCCGTACCCGGACAAGGCCGACATCATTCGCCGCCGCGTGTACACCCACCACTCGCGCATCGCCGGCTCGTTCCGCAAGGGACGCTTGCTGATTGCCGGCGACGCCGCCCACCTGATGCCGGTGTGGCAGGGCCAGGGGTATAACAGCGGCATCCGCGACGCGGGAAACCTCGGCTGGAAGTTGGCCGCGGTGGTCAAGGGCCAGGCCAAAGGCGAGCTGCTCGACACCTACGACGTCGAGCGCCGCAAACACGCGCGGGCGATGATCGACCTGTCCACCACGGTGGGCAGGGTGATCTCGCCGACGAACCGTCGCGTCGCCGCGGCGCGCGACGTTGTCATCCGGGCCGCGTCGTTGGTGCCGACCCTGAAACGCTATGTGCTCGAGATGCGGTTCAAACCGATGCCGCGCTACGAGCAGGGCGCGGTGGTGCACGATGAACCCCGTTCGTCCGGTTCCCCGGTCGGCACGCTGTTCATCCAGCCGAGGGTCGACACCCGCGACCAGCAGAATGTGCTCCTCGACGATGTGATCGGCCCGTGGTTTGCGGTGCTCTGCTGGAACAACAACCCCCGCAAGCTGCTCGGGGAGCAGGCATTCGAGGCGTGGAAGGCGTTGGGCGCGGTCTTCGTCGCGCTGCGGCCGGCCACCCAACTGCGCTGGAAAACCGACGACGACCCCGACGTCGTGATCGTCGGCGACCGTACCGGGCAGCTGAAGGGCTGGTTCGACGGCCATAGCGAATCCGTACTCTTTCTGCGCCCCGATCGCTGCATCGCCGGGGCCTGCGTCGCGCAACGCACATCCGAGTTGAGCGCATCGCTGCTCGACAAGCTCACCTTGACCCCGGGAGGCGACGGTGCCACTGGCCCTCTGCTGTATGTCCCACAGCCCACTTCTGAACCTTCCGGGACCGTCGGCGGAACTCCTTGATGATGTGGAGGCCGCACTGACCGAGGCGCGCAGGTTCGTGCGCGAGTACGACCCGGAACTGGTCGTCATCTTTTCGCCGGACCACTACAACGGCTTCTTCTACAAGCTGATGCCGCCGTTCTGCATCGGTACCGCGGCACAAGGTGTCGGCGACTACGGCACCCAGACCGGTCCGCTCGACGTCCCGTACGACACGGCGATGGCTCTGGCCGGACATGTTCTGGATGCCGGTGTCGATGTGGCGATCTCCGCCGGCATGGACGTCGACCACGGCACCGTCCAGCCGTTGGAGAAGCTTTTCGGTGACAGCGCGGCCGTGCCGGTGATCCCGATTTTCATCAACTCGGTCGCTGTGCCCCTCGGACCGCTGCACCGTTCGCGGGCCCTCGGTGCCGCGGTGGGCAGCTTCTTGGCGCAACTGGACAAGCGGGTGCTGGTGGTGGGTTCGGGCGGGCTGTCCCACGATCCGCCGGTGCCCACCCTGGCGACCGCGCCTCCGGCCGCGTTGGAACGGATCGTCGAGGGCAAACCGATGACAGCCGAGCAGCGGCAGACCCGCCAGGAGTTCGTCCGGTCGGCTGCCCACGAATTCGCGCACGGTGACAGCGATCTGCGACCGCTGAACCCCGACTGGGACCAGTCGCTGTTGGACCTGCTCGACACCGGGCGGTTGGCCGAGCTCGACCGGTGGACCAACTCGTGGATTGCCGGCGAGGCGGGCAACTCCGCGCACGAGGTCAGGACCTGGGTTGCCGCTTTCGCCGCACTCGCCGCCCAGGGGCCCTACCATACGGCCAGCCGCTACTACCGGGCCGCGCCGGAACTCATCGCCGGGTTCGCGGTGCGGACCGCGGTACCGACGGGGGTCAGGGCGTGAGCTACGCGGAAGATTCGTTCGACACGTGCGTCGATGTGCTCGTGATCGGCTCCGGGGGCGGCGGGATGACGGCCGCGCTGGCCGCCCACGCCGCCGGTCTGGACACGCTTGTGGTTGAAAAGGGTGATCGCTACGGCGGTTCCACGGCTCTGTCGGGCGGCGGCATCTGGGTGCCCGGGGCGCCGGCACAGACCAGGGCGGGCTACCGGCCCGATCCGGACGGGGTCAAGGAGTACCTGAAGCAGATCACCGACGGGTTGGTCAGCGATGAGCGGATCAGCGCCTACGTCGACCTCGCTCCGGAGATGATGGAGTTTCTGGAGAACGTCAGTAGCTGGCTGGAGTTCGTCTGGAAGCCCGGCTATGCCGACTACTATCCCGAACTGCCCGGCGGGTCCGAGCGGGGCAGCACCATCAACGTGCCTCCGATCGACCTGCGCAAGCTTGGCGACGAGGAGGAGAACCTGCTCAAGCCCTTGGCTTTGGCGCCGAAGGGAATCTGGCTGGGTCCCAAGGATCTTCGGCTCTTCTATCAGGTGCGCCAGAACTGGCGGGGCAAGGCTGTGTTGGTCAAGCTGCTGTGGCGGAAGTTCCGTGCCCACGTGTTCGGGGATCGGATCGCCGCCATCGGGCAGTCCCTGATAGCGCGGCTGCGACTGGCCATGAAAGAGCAGGACATTCCGCTGTGGCTGGGCACACCGATGACCGAGCTCATCACCGATGTCGACGGCGCGGTGATCGGTGCGGTCGTCGAACGGGGTGGAAAGCCTGTGCGTATCGGCGCCAGAAGCGGGGTCATTCTGGCCACCGGCGGATTCGATCACGACATGGTCTGGCGCAGAGAGCATCTGCCGCTTCTGGAACACGACTGGAGCTTCGGCAACCCGCTGGCGATGGGTGACGGCATCCGCGCCGGGGAAAAGGTCGGGGGGTCCACCGACCTGCTCGACGAGGCGTGGTGGTTCCCGGCCATCTGCTGGCCCGACGGCCGCCTGCAGTTCATGCTCAACGAGCGGATGATGCCCTCGCAGTTCATCGTCAACGGGGCCGGCCGGCGGTTCGTCAACGAGGCCGCGCCGTACATGGACTTCGCCCACGCCATGATCGAGGGCCAGAAATCCGGCGTCACCCATATCCCGTGTTGGCTGATCACCGACGAGCGCTCGTTCCACCGCTACGTGGTCGCCGGGCATCTGCCGCTGCCCAAGGTGCCGGGTGCGCCGGTGCCTACCGGCTGGACGGTGCCCGATGCGTGGCTGAAGTCCGGAGTGGTGGTCTCGGCCCAGACCCTCGACGAGCTGGCCGCCAAGATCGGTGTACCGCCGGAAGAATTCCGCCGCACCGCAGAACGATTCAATGAGCTGGCGCGCAAGGGCCACGACGACGACTTCAACCGCGGTGACAGCTCCTACGACAACTACTACGGCGACCCGACCCTGCCCAACCCCAACCTCCACCCGCTGACCACGCCCCCATACCTGGCCTTCCAGATCATCCTCGGTGACCTCGGTACGTCAGGCGGTCTGCGCACCGATGAACACGCCCGGGTGCTGCGGGCCGACGACACCGTCATCGACCGGTTGTACGCCGTCGGCAACGCCTCGGCGGCGGTGATGGGGCGAAGTTATGCCGGAGCCGGTGCCACCATCGGCCCGGCCATGACGTTCGGCTACATCGCGGCACGACACATCGCGGTGCGCGCCGCACCCGCCGGACACCACGCCACCAACGATTCGACGCTCGATTCCCATCGGAGGTAAGTATGAAAATCTCACTCTTCTATGAGTTCCCGCTCCCTCGGCCGTGGGGGGAGGACGACGAACACCAGCTGTTCCAGGACGGCTTGGTTGAGGTGGAGGCCGCCGACAAGGCGGGGTTCTCCGGTGTGTGGCTCACCGAGCACCACTTCCTGGAGGAGTACTGCCATTCCACCGCACCCGAGATGTTCCTGGCCGCGGCCAGCCAGCGCACCAAGAACATCCGGCTCGGCTTCGGCGTGATGCATCTGCCGCCGCCGGTCAACCACCCGGCCCGCATCGCCGAGCGTGTCTCGACACTGGATCACCTGTCGAACGGTCGGGTGGAGTTCGGCACCGGCGAGGGCTCGTCGGTGGCCGAGCTGGGCGGGTTCAACATCGATCCGGCCGACAAGCGGTCAATGTGGGAGGAAGCGCTCGAGGTCTCGATCCGCTGCATGGTCGAGGATCCGTTCACCGGGTTCAAGGGCCAGCACGTCGAGATGCCGCCCCGCAATGTCATCCCGAAGCCGCTGCAGAAACCGCACCCCCCGGTGTGGGTCGCCTGCACCCGGCCATCGTCGGTGAATATGGCCGCCGAGAAGGCCATCGGCGCGCTGAGTTTCGCCTACACCGGACCGGGGCCGCTCAAGGATCGGGTGGACACCTACTACAAGGATCTGGAGGAGAAGGGCACGCCCGTCACTCCCGCGATCAACCCCAATCTCCTCGCGATCGGCGGCGACCTGTCGATGATGGTGGCCCGCACCGACGAGGAGGCGGTCAAGCGTCTGGGCGTCGGCGGCGGATTCTTCTCGTTCGGCATCATGCACTACTACCTGACCGGCATGCACACACCCGGACGGACCAAGGTGTGGGAACTCTACGAGAAGGCCGTCAAGGAAGATCCGACGCTGGCCTACGGCCCGGGTCGGGGTGCGATCGGCTCACCGGAGACGGTGCGTCAGTTCCTGCGGGAGTACGAGGCCAGCGGGGTGGACGAGATCATCCTGCTGCTCAACCCGCGTGCCCATGAGGGCATCATGGAGTCGATCGAGATCATGGGCAAGGAAATCCTGCCCGAATTCATCGAACGCGACGAGAAGGCAGTGGCGGCGAAGGCCAAGCGCCTCGAGCCGGTCATCGAGAAGGTGGAGGCCCGCCGGCGCCCGTCCGAGGCGCCGTTGTTTGACGAAACCTATTCGTTCGGTGGGCTGCCCACCGGTGGCGGCGGCAAATTCACCGCCTCCGAGATCCCGGAGGCCTGGGCCGAGATCAACGAGGGCCGAGTTCAGGCCGCCCAGGCGGAGAAGGACGCGCGTGAGGCCTCCAGCTGAGAGCGGCCGGGTCGTTGAGCACCTTCGATGAGTTGGTGCGCTACGACGGCAAACGGGTTGCGGTCACGGGTTGCGCCTCGGGTATCGGTGCGCAACTCGTAGGCCAACTCACCGGTCTGGGAGCCGACGTGGTCGGCCTCGACGTCCGTCGGCCGGAGCATCATCTGGGCGACTTCGTCGAGGTCGACTTGGCCGACCCGACTTCCATCGATCGGGCGGTGGCTGGCCTCGGCGGACCCCTCGACTCGCTGTTCAACGTTGCCGGGGTGTCTTCGGGAATCGGTGATCCGCGGCTTGTCGTGACGATCAACTTCCTCGGCACCCGCCAGCTCACCGAGGCGCTGTTGCCGATGATGGCGCCCGGTTCCTCGATTGTGAGCGTGTCGTCTCTGGCTGCCGCGGGCTATCGGGACCATCTCGAACAGGTGGCCGGATTGCTGGACACCTCGTCGATGGCCGAGGGGGTTCAGTGGTGCGACACACACCCCGAGGCGCTGGCCGATGGTGGCTACCGCCTGTCCAAGGAGGCGATCATCGGCTACACGATCCGCACCGCCGTACCGCTTGGGGCCAGGGGAATCCGGATCAACTGCACCGGACCGGGGGTGACCGAGACTCCCATCCTCGATCAGCTGCGGTCGGCTTACGGGCACGATTACCTCGACACCATCCCGAAGCCGTTGGGACGGGTATCCGAACCGGATGAGCAGGCGGCGGTCCTGGTGTTCCTGGGCAGCCGGGCCGCCGGCTACATCACCGGTCAGGTTGTTTGGGTCGACGGTGGCAACGTGGCGGCCAGGCAGGCCGGCGATTTCGAGAGGGGAACATAGGCGTGGCGAGCATGAGTGAGTTCCGTCGCGTCGCCGATGACGTCCGCAACTGGGGTCGCTGGGGTGACGACGACGAACTGGGCACGCTGAACTTCATCACCGCCGAGAAGGTGCACCACGGTGCCTCACTGGTCAGGCACGGCAAGGTCTTTACGCTCGGGGTGGACTTCGGGTCCTCGGGTCCGCAGGGCGCGTTCCAGTACCGGCAGAACCCGACGCACCTGATGACCATCGACGGCGGCGACGCCAGCACACTCTTGCAGTACGGCCCCAAGTGGCTGCAAAATCCCACGGCCGTGCAGCTGAGCGGATACTCCGAGGCCGGGCCGATGCGGTTCAACGACGACATGATCATCATGCCGTTGCAGGCCGCCACGCAGTGGGACGCGCTGTCGCACGTGTACTACGAGGAAAAGCTCTACAACGGGTTTCCGGCGGACTCGGTGACCAGCATGGGCGCCTTCCACCTGGGCATCGACAAGGTCGGCGACAAGGGCATCACGTCACGTGGGGTGCTTCTCGACATCGTTGCGCTGCGTGGTGTTTCGACATTCCTTGAACTCGGCGAACCCATCACACCCGCCGAACTCGACCAGGCGGCCCGGATTCAGGGTGTGACCGTCGAGCCCGGCGATGTCGTTCTGATTCGAACGGGCTGGTGGGCAAGGTTTCTCGAAACCGGCGATGGAGCCGAGCCGGGAGCGGGGCTGGACTGGACCTGCGCGTCGTGGCTGCACGACCAGCAGGTTGCCGCGGTGGCCGCCGACAACCTGATGGTGGAGAACCCGGTGTCCGGGGTCGACGACGCAATCCTGCCGATGCACATGCTGTGCCTGCGGGACATGGGCATGATGCTGGGGGAATACTGGAATCTCACCGAACTCGCCGCAGACTGTGCGGCCGACGGCAGCTACGAGTTCCAACTCGTCGCGCCACCCCTGAGCGTCACCGGCGGCGTGGGATCGCCGGTCAACCCGATCGCGATCAAGTGACCCAGAGGATAGCGATGAGCTTCCAACACCGAACCCTCGTCGTCGACGGTCTGAGCACGCACTTCCTCGAGGCGGGTCAGGGCGATCCCGTCGTGCTGCTGCACGGTGGGGAGTTCGGCGTCAGTGCCGAACTCGGCTGGGAGCGAACCATTCCCGCCCTTGCCGAGCACTACCGGGTGCTGGCACCGGACATGCTGGGGTTCGGTGAGTCGGCCAAGGTGGTCGACTTCGCCGACGGCCGGGGCATGCGGATCCGGCACATCGCACGATTCTGTGCGCTGCTCGGTGTCGGCTCGGCGCACTTCGTGGGCAACTCGATGGGCGCCATCAATCTGTTGGTCGACCAGACATCGCCGGCGCCGGTGCTGCCCGTGCGCAGCCTCGTCGCGATCTGCGGCGGCGGTGAGATCCAGAAGAATCGCCACACGACGGCGCTCTACGAGTACGACGCCACGCTGGGTGCGATGCGTGACATCGTCGAGGCGCTGTTCTTCGATCCGGCCTATCCCGCCGACGACGCCTACGTTCAGCGGCGCTACGACTCGAGCGTTGCCCCGGGTGCCTGGGAGGCGCTGGCAGCGGCCAGGTTCCGCAGGCCGGGACTCCAGGCGCCGTCGACACCGTCGAGCAAGCGGGCCTACGAGCGCATCACCGTGCCCACTCTGGTGCTCGAGGGTGGGGGAGACAAGCTGCTGCCGCCCGGCTGGGCGGCCGAGATCGGCGGCCAGATCGTCGGCGGTCGATCCGCTGTGGTCGACGGTGCCGGGCACTGCCCTCAGATCGAGCAGTCCGCAACCGTGAACGATCTGTTGCTGGGCTTCTTCGCCGAGGCCGGTCGCTGAGCGACGCCGCTAGGGCAGCCGGTCGAGGACCCGGCCGAGGTCCGTTCGCTCCCAGAGGTTGAGGAAGTTGGTCATCATCTGCAGGCGGCTGCGGATCGCCTCGTCACGGCGGATCCGCGGGTCGGTGCGGCAGGACACCTGGCTGGGAAGTTTCCGGCTGAGATAGCGAGGCACGTCCAACAACCACGCAACACCCATGACCCCGGCATACGACAGAACCTGGTGCTCGAATTCGGCGACATCCAGCAGCGGGCCGCCGTGACGATGGAACTCCTCGGTGAACAGTCGCAATAGTTCGCTGAGATGAAGGTCCCACATGTGGGTTTCGGCGCTGCACATCGCGCCCCAGATCGCCATGGCCACGTTCATGCGGCCAACGCACCCCCAGTCCAGCAGCCCGCATTCGAGCTGTCCGCCTTCGTTGCGCCAGAACCAGGCATTGTCGACGTTGGCGTTCCAGTGGCACAGCGCGACGAACTCGGCGCTGTTCTCCAGATACCGCCAGATCGCCGATTCGTGGACTGCCAGCTCGACGACCTCGTCGCCCAGTCGGTCGATGAAGGCCTCCGACCGGATGTTCGCCGGCAGGATCGCCGGGTGGGATTCGGTGAGTTGGCGGTAGGCGCAAACCTTCTGGCGCAGTTCCTCCGGCGTCGCCGGGGTGCGCTCGCCGACCGTAAGCGTCTGCATCTCCGCCGCGAAGCCGCCCGTCACCTCGATCGGAAGGCTCCCCGCCACCGAGGCCCCGGCAAGCCCGCCCAGCGCCGACACTATCGCCCGGTAGTGGCCGAGCTGATCGGGCATCTCATGGTCCAGGCACTTGGCGTACTGCGGCTCGATACCGTTGCGACCGAAAGGCACTCGTTCGGTGATCAGGATTGCGGTGCCCGACTCGCCGTGGTAGTCGGCAAACAGGCACGCCGGCACGGTGATGGGGAATCCGCGGCGGCGGGACAGCAGCGCGAACCGTATCTCGTGCTCCATCTGGAAGCGGCCGCGGTCGCGGCGGGAATCGGCGAAGTCACGCGAGAACTTGACGAACAGGTTGGTGGGAAGCTCCGCCGTAGGTGTCTGGTAGGCGACCGTGAAGCTGGCCTTGCGCCCGGTGCTTCCACCGGAGAATTCCTGGAGATCTTTGATTTCTGTGACGCGATTGTCCTCGGCCAGCACTCCGGCGGCGCGAAGCGCTCGGGTGAGGTAGCCGGCTCCACCGCCCAGCAACGCGTCGGCGTCGGCTGGAATCGGCAGGCCCAGGTGGTCTCCGAGGGCCCAGGGTTGCGTCGGAGTCATCGGCGGGGACCAGGCTGACCAAGGGGCTCGATGCCGACGTAACACGAACTCATCGCCGGTGTCTGGGACAGCGGATCCACCGGGTCGCCGTCGACGAGGAGATTTCGGTTGGCGCCGAACGATTCCGGCCCGGTCTCACCGCTGGGGTCGAAGATTCGTGACCCCCAGCCGTGGTCGACGATGACGACACCGGCACGCGGCTGCTCGCTGACGACTGCATCGACCTCGATCTCACCCACCGCCGAGAACACCCGTACCCTGTCGCCGTCGCGCACACCGAGGGACTCTGCGTCCGATGGGTTGATCACCGCGGCGTTGGTCTTACCAGCCGGATGCAGGCCCGGCAGTTCGTTGAGCCAGGAGTTCATCGAATGACGGTTGCGGCGGTTGGCCAGCTGGAACGGAAACTGGGGTGGCGGCTGCGGGTGGGGGCTGTCGAGCAGGGCTCGTGCGTGCTGCACGAACTCAGGTGGGGCCACGTGGATCAGCTTGTCCTCGGTGCGCAACGCCTCGCGCAGATGCCCGAATTCGCGGTCGCCGAGTACCCACCCGTGTGGATGGGCCATCATGTCGCGCCACCGGACGCGGCGGCTGGTCGCGACCAGCAGCCGGTCTATCCAGTGCGGCCCGAATCCGAGGCCGGGCCTTCCGGCGAGGCGGGCGGCGGCGCGGGT
>Ga0210086_1000311_pt1 | contig 30075 bp, 27 predicted proteins | sample China_Galinas_PW_3_FD_184867 | JGI IMG/M metagenome (GOLD analysis project Ga0210086, IMG submission 184867) | Wetland microbial communities from San Francisco Bay, California, USA, that impact long-term carbon sequestration - China_Galinas_PWB_D2... | ecosystem: Environmental > Aquatic > Marine...
GGTCGAACTCCGGTAGCGCCGGCGACCGCCAGCCCCGCACACCGTGCACCGGACCCGGCTTGATCAGCGCGACCCTGGCGCCCTGGCCGAGGACGTACTCCAGTTCGCGCTGCGCTGCGTCGACCTCGGAGAGGTTGATGATCGGCGTCGAGAACACCCGGTTCTCGTAGGCGTAGGTCCAGTGCTCGGCCATCCACCGGTTGAGCGCGTGAATGATCGCCAAGGTCAGTTCGGGGTCGTCAGCCGACGAGTGCTCGACCAGGCTGGCCAAGGTCGGGTAGTTCAGTGCTTCGGTCACGCCCTGCCGATCGAGTTCGGCGACCCGGTCTTCGGGGTTCTTCGTGGCGGCCGGCGCCTCGATGGACGATCCCTGCATCTCGCGCAGCGTGAGCCCCTCGGTGTTCTCGCCGGCGAAGAACTTCTCGTGCGCGCCCGGTGCGGCTACCCGTTCGAAGGTCGGGTTCGGGATGAAGTCGGTGACCCTGTTGTTGATCACGATCCGCGTCTGCCGCCCGATCTGGGCGAACTGGACCGCGTAGCGGTACCGGTCGGGCAGGTACTTCGTCAGGGACTCCGGGGTCTCGTACATGTGCTGATCGGCGTCGAAGATCGGCACATCGGTGAATTGCGTCATGGGCTCACTCATCTCCGGTCAAGAGACCTTCTTCACGGGGGGCGAGTAGTTCGGCTTGCCGAGGCCAAGCACGTACTGCGCGATCATGTTGCGGAACACCTCGAGAGTGCCGCCGTAGATGCCCGATAGCGGTGCAAAACGGTAGATGTATTCGGCGGCACCGTCATCGGCCGTTCCGTCGGTGTACAACGGCAACGCCGACGCCGTCCCGAGCACATCCATCAGGTCGGGAGCGATGTCACGCATGGTCTGCGCGATCGCGACCCGGCCGAATATGCTCGGGGCGCTCAGCGCCATCTCCATCCGGGCGGCGCTGCGGCCGAGGCGGTAGGCCACCGACGCGTCGTCGACCGGGCGCTTGCCGCCGGGATCTCTGGTGGCGACCCTGGCGGAGATCTTGTCCACGGCGGTGGCCATGAAGCCGGCCTGATGCATCATGATCGACACGTCCTGGAGGCCGTCGACCGCCGCCGCGACGGCGCCGTGCTCGGTGTTGAGGGGCTCCCGCAGCACCGTCCATCCGCCGTTGACGTCACCGAGCCGGTATTTGTCGTCGACGCGGACATCGCTGTAGTAGACGATGTTGGTGCGGTCTCCGTCGACGGTGCGGATGCCCTGGATCTCGATGCCCGGCGAGTTCAGCGGAACCAGAAACATGGTGAGGCTCTTGTGTTTCTGCGCATCCGGATCGGTGTTGGTGATGAGGAACACGTACTGGCAGTTATGCGCGCCGGTGGTGAACATCTTCGAACCGTTGATCACCCAGCCCTCCCCGTCGCGTACCGCGCGGGTCTTGCAGGTGGCGATGTCCGAACCCCCCTCGGGCTCGGTGTAGCCCAGGCACAGCCGGACCTGCCCGCTGAACACCCCGGGCAGAACCTCCTGTTGCAGCTCGGGCGAACCGAAGGAGGCCAACGAACGCGCCACCATCGCCGTGGTGCCCCAGGTCACCCAGGGGACGTGGGCGCGACGCTTCTCCAGCTCCCAGATGCGCCGCCGTACCCTGCTGAATCCGCCCTCGGATTCCGGCTTCCATTCGGCCTCAAGGTATCCGGCCGCACCGAGAGCCAGGTGCACCCCTTCATCGAAGTTGTCGCCGGTCTCCCAGTCACGCCGGATCACCTCATCGGTGACGTGGGTCCGCAGAAATCCCCGGACCCCATCGAGGAAGGCCTGATCATCGTCTGCGAGCACAACGCGCGAGAAGTCCATGTGTTTCCCTATCTCTGCGAGGAGGTTTCCCGGCCGGCGAGGATGTGTGCGATGCGCTTGGCGCTGGCACCGGGATCGCCACCGGCTACCGCCCACCCCCGCGCACGCACCAGGTAGGCGGTGGCAGCCGCTTCCGCGGACACCCCGAGGCCACCCTGGATGTGGACCGCCATCGTGGCGGCCTTCGCCGCCTCCTCGGCCATGAAGACGAACGCCGACGGCGCGAGCTCGGCCCGCTCCTCCGGTTCGTTGTCCAGATACCAGGCCGCACGCCGGGCCAGATTGCGCCCACCCTGGACCACGATCGCCATGTTGGCCAGGGGGTGTGAGATGGCCTGCAACGTCGAGATGGGAACACCCAACGTGTAGCGGGTCTTGGCGAACTCCGCGGCCACCCTCATGGTCTCCTCGACCAGACCGACGAGCGCGGCCGCGGTCAGCAGCCCCCACTCGTCGAGTGCGCGTTGATATTCCGCGAGCGCATCCGGCCCGCTGGCCAGCACGGTCCGGCTGTCGGCGGCGGCCGGATCGACCCAGGCCATCGGCAGCTTGCCGATGTTGTCCACCTTCACCGGCCGGGTGTCGAATGTCAGCCGAACCACCTCATCGCCGTCCCGCATGACGACATGGTCGGCGATGGATCCGGTGGGGATCAGCCGCTGCCCCGGCCCGCTGTCCTGCTGCGGATCGAGGGCGACCAGCTGCCTGCCGTCCACGATGTCAGCGGACTCCAGTGCACCGAGCCGGGCCAGCAACCGCGCGGCGCAGACGTGATCGATCCACGGCACCGGCGCCAGTGACCGTCCCACCTCCTCGGCGACCAACGTCAGGTCGACCAGTGTCGCACCGTCTCCGCCAACGGATTCCGGAAGGGCCATCGAGCTGGCCCCCATGGCGCACAACCGTTCCCACAGGCTCTTGTCGAAGCCGGATGGCTCGGCGGCCCTTACCGTCTCGATCGGGCAGTGGGTCTTGAAGAACTGCTTGTACGCCTCCTGGACGGCCTGGTGGTCCTCCGAGAGGCTGTAGTCCAGCCTGCGCAGCTCATAGCGATCCATCGTTCAGCGCTCCCTGAAGAAGAAGTCGTCGGCGTTGTTGTAGAGGTAGTTGTCCAGAGTCTCCGGCGGCAATTCCAGCGCGGCCGCCTCCGGCACGACGCGGTGCATCTTCAGCACCGGCCAGTCCGAGCCGAACATCACCTTGTTCGGCCCCCGGGTCCGCATGTAGTGCAGCAGGCTGTCGGGCAGGCGCTTCGGCGACCAGGCCGATGTCATCAGCCGCAGATTCTCGTACTTGATCATCAACCGGATCGCGACGTCCCACCACGGGTCGGCGCCGTGGATCATGCACAGCCGCAACTCCGGAAACCGCACACAGACCCGGTCCAGGTGGATCGGGTTCTGCACCTCGCCGGGTATCGGCGGACCCGGCAGCCCGGTGTTCAGGCACAGCGGCAGGTCGAGGTCGACGCACTTGGTGTAGAGGGGATAGTAGACGGCATCGCTGGGCGGGTACTGACCGTCGCCCCAGAAGCTCGGCCCCACTGCGGCGTACACCACCGGCAGGTCGGCGACGATGGCGGCCAGCTCACGCAGCGTCGGCATCGGGCGCAGCAGGTTCAGCCCACCCATCGCCAGCGCAAACCGGTCAGGGCGGGCCTCGGCGAACTTGCGGGCGGTCACGTGCGGCTTGACCAGGTTGTCCATCAGGATCGCCTTCTGCACGCCGTGGGTGTCCATCTCGTCGAGCAGTTCGGACATGTCGACCGGCGCGAACATCGACTTGGGGCCCTTGAAGTAGTCGTCGCGCACCTTGAGCATCCAGCTGGGCTGCTGTTCGGTCTCGCCGAAGTGCACGTTGACCAGACCGTCAATCACCTTCGGTGTCATGACAGCGACACCTGCTGTTGAGCGACAACGGCTTTGGCCCAGCGGTAGTCGGCCTTGCCATTGCCCAACCGTTTGACCTGTTCGACCACGATGAACTCCTTCGGGGTCTTGTAACCCGCCAGTTCGGCGGTGCAGTGCTGGTGCAGGACCTCAAAAAGGTCGCCGAGTGCCGGTTCGGCCGGGCCCGGATGCAATGCCACCAGGGCCACGACCTCCTGTCCCCAGCGCTCGCTGGGGCGGCCGACCACCAGCGCGTCCACGATACCCGGGTGGGCTCGCAGCACTTCCTCGACCTCCTCGACGAAGACCTTCTCCCCGCCGGTGTTGACCACCAGGGAATCGCGCCCGAACAGCCGCAGGGTGCCGTCCGGCGCCAGCGCGCCGCGGTCACCGGATATCACCACACGCTGCCCGTCGACCTCCGGGAAGGTCTTCCTGGTCGCCTCGGGATCGTCGAAGTAGCCCAGCGGGATCCGCCCCGCCCGTGCCACCCAACCGACCTCGTCCTCACCGGGTTCGAGGAACCTGCGGTAATCGTCGGCGAGGACCAATGCGCCGTCGCGCAGTTCGAAAGTGTCCTTCTCGGCACCGCGCTGGCTGCGACCGAATCCGACGTTGCCGGTCTCCGACGATCCATAGCCGTTGATCAGGGTGATATTGGGCAGCATCTCCAGCAGCGCATGCTGGTGCTTCGGGTTGGTCGCGGCTCCCCCACTCGCCAGTGCGAACAGCGACGACAGGTCGTAGCCGCCACGCCGAAGTTCCTCGACGAGCGGTGCGGCATAGGCATCGCCGACCATCGTCATCATGCCGACCTTCTCCCGCTCGGCGGTCGACAGGACCCGGCGCGGGTCGAACTTCGGCGAGTCGTACAGCACCACCGTCTGCCCGTTGAGCACGGCGGCGAACGCGGTCCACATGCCGGCGGCGTGCATCAGCGGGGACACCGCGAACCACGGCGGGCCCGCATGGCGCACCTTGTCGTGGATCTCCGCGACGGACTCGTGGTCAGCTCCGTTCATCGAGACCGTGTAGGTATCGCATTGCCGCCACATGACGCCCTTGGGCCGCCCGGTCGTCCCGCCGGTGCAGATCATCAGCACGTCCTCCGGCGAGGGTGTGATGTCCTGGTCCTGATCCCCCTGCGCCAGAGCGTCTTCCAATGCGATGGCGCCGGGGAGATCGACGACGTCGCTGCCGTCGTCGACCGACACCAGCAGTTCGGCACTCTCGGGTGGCAGCACGTCGGCGAACCTGGCACCCAGGCTGCGGTGGTAGATCACGGCGCGTGGCTTGACGTAGTCGAGCAGCTCGGCCACTTCGCGCGGGGTGTAGTGGTGGTTGACGTTGACCGGTACGGTCCGCGCCTTGAGGCAGCCGATGACCATGTCGGCGTACAGGTCGTTGTGCATGATCAGCGCGACACGGTCTTGCCCGCACTCCCAGTTCTCCAGGGCCGCACGTTCGCGGTGGGCACCGAGCCCGCGGGCGGCCAGGAAGTTGGCCAGCCTCCGGGTCCGCTCTGCGGTCTCGGCGAACGTGCTGGTGCGCTGGCCGCAGATGGTCATCGGCCGGTCGGGTATGACCTCGGCGATGGCGTCGAGAACCGCACCGATCGTCCACTGCGCCATCGCTATGCCGCCGACGACACCGCGACACCCAGCAGATCGAGCGCGTTGTCACGCATGACCTTTCGGGTGTCTTCCGCGCTGAACTCGGGGAATTGGGGTATGTCTGCGGTGAAGGACATCGGATCGGCGAGTCCCTCGCCGTGCGGCCAGTCCGAACCGAACAGGATCTTGTCCACGCCGATGGTGTCGGCGAGCAGTTTCACGTCGTCCTCGTAGTACGGCGCGATCCAGACGTTGTTCTTCAGCTGCTCGACCGGGTCCTCTTTGAAGTAGTAGGGGGCGGTGTTGGCGGCTTTCTTCAAGCGCTTGATCAGCCGGTAGACGAAATAGGAACCGTTTTCGATGCTGACGACCTTGAGCTTCGGGTGACGGGTGAACACCTGGTGCACGATCATCGAGGCCATCGAGTCGTGGATGGCGCGGTCGTCGAGCAGCACGTTGTCGAGCGGATCCCGTTTCCCGAAGCCCTCGAACGTGGCCTTGCCGCCCCACAGCGCCGAGATGGCCAGATAGCCGCTGTCGGACAGGTGGAAGCCCACCGGAACCCCGGCCTCGGCCAACCGAGCCCACACCGGATCGTGCAGCGGATCGCCCAGCGACCGCGGCTTCACCACGCCCGGCACCGGGGCGGGCCGCACCAGCACCAACTTGGCCCCACGCCCGAGTACGAACTCGACCTCCTCGACAGCCTTGTCGGGGTCGGCCAGCGAGACGATCGGCGCCGAGAGGATGCGATGGTCGGGACGGTCGAAGCCCCAGTCCTCGTCGAGCCACAGGTTGAACGCGTGCACCGAGGCCACCGTGGCCTCGATGTCACCCTTGAGCGCCTCCTCCACGCCGCAGGCGAACGTGGGCAGCATGAAGGCGGTCTCGAGGTTCTGCCTGTCCAGGATGCTCACCCTGGCTTCACGATTCTGGTATTCCGGGTGATCGCCGAGGCGATCGACCTTCATCAGCGATGCCGGGTCGACGCCTTCGGGAATCTCGCCACGGAACAACAGATCCAGGCAGCCCGGCTCGATGATCGGGTCGAAGGTGGGGTTCGGGATGAAGTGGTTGACCCGCTCACCCATCACCGCCCAGGTGCGTTTACCGTCCTGGAGCATCTGCACTCCACGGCGTTTGAACTCCTTGGGCAGGTGCCGGGTGAAGGAGTCCAGCGGCTCGTAGTAGTGGTTGTCGACGTCGATGGCCTTGTAATCCAATGTCATGATTCCTGTCCTTTCAAAGGCGGAAACTCAGGCGATCGCTTCTCGAAGAACGCGGTGATCCCCTCGATGAAGTCGGGGCGTTGCATCGATTCGTGCATCAGGGTCTCCGCCAGCTCGCTGCTGCGGGTGACATCACGCAGGGCGTCGCCGTACACCTGGCGTTTGATGACCGCCAGGGAGCTCGGCGCGCAGTTCGTCGCGATGTCTTCGGCATAGCCGATCGCGCGGGGCAGCAGCTCCTCGGGGGCGACGACCTCCTTGACCAGCCCGAGTTCGGCCGCCTCCTCGGCGTAGAACACCCGGCCACTGAGCAGCAGGTCGAGCGCGGCCCCCCAGCCGACGACGCGCGGCAGGATCCACGAGATGCCGTACTCGGCGATCAGGCCCCGTCGCGCGAACGAGGTGGTGAACTTGGCCCCGGCCGCGGCGAACCGCACGTCGCACATCAACGCCTGGGTGAGCCCGATGCCGGCGCAGGCACCGTTGATGGCGGCGACGACCGGTTTGCGCAACGTGGTCACGAACATCGGATGGCGCTCGCCCACCAATGCGGAAAGATCGGCGTCACCAGCGCGCTCGACGCTGGCCGAGCTGATGGTGGACAGATCTCCCATGTCGGCCCCGGCGCAAAAGGCACGTCCGCGTCCGGTCACCACGATCGCGCGGACGTCCGGGTCGGCCTCGGCCCTGTCCAGACCGGCGAAGAAACCGGCGGCCAACCCGCCGCCCCAGCCGTTCATGCGGTCGGGCCGGTTGAAGGTCAGGATCGCCACGCCGCTGTCACGCGTCTCGTAGAGCACGGCGGCGCCGCGGTCCACGACCGACTCATCTTGTCCGTCAACGGAATTGGCATCCCGTTCGGCGCGCAGGTCGGCACCGCCGTTCATCACCTACGCCCACCTCCAAGAAACAGCCCGCCAGCTCTGGATACATGCATACTGTACACCTATCGGTATAGGTTTCCGCAATCAAGCTCCGATGAGGCCCAGCCGCTGGTAGGCCTTCTCGATCTGGGCCCGCCCGGCTTCCGGCAGCTCGGCCTGCGGCGGCCGCGAATGGGGGTAGTCGCCCACCGGGAGGCCCAGCAACGATGCGGCGTACTTGAACGCTCCGCCCCAGTGCGTGAAGTAGTCCGGCCGGCCGGGATAGCAGGTGAACCAGGAGCCCATGTCGAGGTCGAACTGGTCCATGCCGGAGTCGCGCGCATAGTCGATCGCCTCGATCAGCTTATCGGCCATAATCAACTCCCAGTACTCGGTCAGCAAGCGGCGCTGCGGGGTCTCGTGCAGGTACCCCGCGGTGCCGAGCTGGGCCGGACACACGATCCCGTCCCGGAGCCAACCGGCACGGTAGACGGTCTTGTCGCACTCCCAGATCACCAGACCCGGCGCCAGCTCGTGCAGCAGGCGGCTGTTCGCCGGCCGGAAGGCACCCTCCTTGGTGGCACACACCGCCGGGATCTCGTGGTAGATGCGCGCCCCCTCGGCCGCGGTCAGCACATAGCCCGACGACGGCGAGTTGAACATGCCCAGCGCGATATCGGTGCGCTCGCTGATGTATTGGAAGAAGCGCAGAACTCCAACCCCGCCGTGGGCCTCCATCATCGGCGTCTGGATGTAGACGATGTCGGCCCCGGCCTGCTGCGCATGCCGGGTCAGCTCCAGACAGTCCTTGGCCGACATGGAGGCGGTGCAGGCCTGAATGACGATGTCCGGATTGTGCTTTCGGCCCTCGTCGACGGCCACCTCGAGTAGCTGCTTGCGCTCTTCGATCGTCAGCGACCAGAACTCGGCCAGCCCGCTGGTGAGCCACAGCAACGGATGCCCGAGGTCGGCCACGCAATAACGCACCAGCGTCCGGTAGGCCTCCCAGTCGATGTCGTCACCATCGATCCCGCCGAACGGGGTGTAGAGCGAGTCGCCGATGCCGCGTAGCGTCTGGCGGGCCCAATCCCGGGCCTCACGGGCTGCGGCCATGAATCCTCCTCAGGTGAAATCACTACCGCCGTCGACGTTGATGTTGGCGCCGGTCATATACGAGTTGCGCCGCGAGGCGAGGAAGGCCACGACGGGACCGACCTCCTCCGGCAGTCCGGCGCGCGGCAGGTGGGCGGGATGCCCGAAGTGCTCGTCGATGGCGGCCATCAATGCGTAGGGATCGGTGCCGTCGACTCCGACCGAGTCCGCCCAGCCGACCAGCGCCTCCGAGGCGATACTGCCGGGCGAGACGACGTTGACCAGTATCTCGTCACGGGCCAGCAACAACGACAGGTTTTTCGAGATGCTCGTGACCATCGCCTTCGCCGCGGTATAGGCGGGCAGGATCACAGTTTGCCGCTGCGTGGAGTGTGCGGAGAAGTTCACGATCCGGCCCCAGTCCGCGCGTCGGAGCAGGGGCAGCGCCGAGCGCACGCAGTGCACCATCCCCATCACGCCTTCGTCGACCGCCTGGCGCCACTGGTCGTCGGTGAGCTCATCGAAGGTCCCCCGCACGCTGGGCCCCACCGCGTTGATCAGAATGTTGAGCCGGCCGTCCCAGCGGTCGGCGAGTTGGTCGAACACCCGTTGCACCGCTGCGCCGTCCTCGGTGTCGGCGCCCAGGCCCACCGCGTCCGGACTGCCCCGGGTCGTCAGGTCCTGCGCCGCACGGTCGAGGACAGCCTGTGTGCGACCGACCAGGGCTACCCGCGCACCATCGTCGGCCAGGCAGCGCGCGGCAGCCAATCCCATGCCGCGACCGCCGCCGACCACGACCGCCGTGGCGTCCTTGAGTCCGAGATCCACGACCGCTTCCCGCTGGGCTCAGGTCCCGGTCCAGTTCGGTGCGCGCTTCTCGGCGAACGCGACCGCACCTTCCCTGGCGTCGTTGGACGTGAACACCGGAATGATGAGTTCCATTTGTTTCTGCCACATTTCGGCCCGACTCCAGTCCTCGGACTCGATCAGGATCTCCTTGGTCACCGCCACCGCCAAGGGCCCGTTGGCGCTGATCTTCTCCGCGAGCTCGATCGCGCCCTCCAGGGCCTTGCCCGGCTCGGTGAGCACGTTGACGAACCCCCAGGCCTCGCCCTGTTCGGCGGTGAAGGTCTCACCGGTGAGGGCAAGTTCGAACGCCTTCTGATAGGGGATGCGTTGCGGCAGCCGCAGCAGGCCACCGCCCGCGGCTATCAGTCCGCGCTTGACCTCGGGGATGCCGAACCTGGCCGTGGTGGAAGCGACCACCAGATCGGTGGCCAGCACCACCTCGGTCCCGCCGGCCAGCGCGTAGCCCTCGACCGCGGCGATCAGCGGCTTTCGCGGCGGCCGCTCGGTGAAACCGATACCACGGCCGGGAATGGCGACCTGCTCTCCAGCCGCGAAGGCCTTGAGGTCCATGCCGGCGCAGAAGTTCCCGCCCGCTCCCGTCACGACTGCGACCGACAGACCGGGATCGTTGTCGAGTTCATCGACGGCGTCGGCAAGCCCCTGGCTGACGGCGAGATTCACCGCATTGCGCGCCTCGGGCCGGTTGATCGTGATGACAAGTATCCGGCCCTGGCGTTCCCGCAGAATTGAATCCGGCACCCATCAACCCTTCGTCGTCACGTCCGCTGGTATCGGTAAAACCTACTATAGGGTTTACAGTAGCTGGAAGAACCTGATCAATGACGGGCGGAGACGCAGTTCACATCGCAGTGGCCGGTAGATTTAATCCGCCAATTCTCGATGGAAGGTGGACTCCGTAGTGGCGAAACAAGCGACCGCCGCGAAGCGCCCACGGCGTGAGCGTGGGTCGATCAATCCCGATGACATCATCAAGGGCGCCTTCGAGCTCGCCGAACAGGTGTCGATCGACAACCTGAGCATGCCGTTGCTGGGTAAGCATCTCGGGGTCGGCGTCACCAGCATCTACTGGTACTTCCGCAAGAAGGACGACCTGCTCAACGCGATGACGGATCGCGCGCTGCGTCAGTATGTCTTCGCCACGCCCTACGTCGAAGCCAGGGACTGGCGCGAGACGTTGGCCAACCATGCCCGGGCGATGCGAAAAACCTTCATGGGCAACCCGATTCTGTGCGACCTGATCCTGATCCGGTCGGCGTTGAGCCCCCGCGCCGCCCGCGCCGGCGCGCAACAGCTGGAGACGGCGATCGCCGGGCTGGTCGAGGCGGGGCTGTCACCCGAGGACGCGTTCGACACCTATTCCGCGATATCAGTGCATGTCCGGGGTTCGGTGGTGCTGCACCGACTGCGCGAAAAGAACCAGGCGGCCAACGAAGGTCCGAGCGACATCGAACAGACGATGAAGATCGATGCCGAGATGGCGCCACTGCTGGCGCACGTAGCCGAGAAGGGTCACCACATCGGCGCAGCAGACGAGCACAACTTCGAGTACGGCCTTGAGTGCATCCTCGACCACGCCAGCCGGCTCATCGAAGAGAGCAAAGCATCAGCCGAGCCGCGCAGCCGCAAGAAGGGGTAAGCCTTCACACCGCGAGCAGACACGAACTCGCACTCGGCAGGCCGAAATGGTGCGAGTCTGTGTCTGCTCGGTCGCCGACTCAGACCTCGACGACGACGGCGCCGCCCTGGCCGCCGCCGGCACACATCGCCGCCACGCCGATCCCACCGCCGCGGCGCTGCAGCTCGTAGACCAACGTCGTGACCATACGTGCACCGGACGCGGCGATCGGGTGGCCCAGGCTGCAACCGCTGCCGGAGAAGTTCACCAGCTCCTCGTCAAGCCCGTATTCGCGGCAGGCCGCGATCGGCACCGAGGCGAACGCTTCATTGATCTCCCATAGCGCCACGTCCGACGGCTTCAGCCCGGCCCGGTCGAGCACCTTGCCGATGACCCTCACCGCGCCCAGGCCGGTGTCGCGCGGGGGGACGCCGGCGGCCGCCCAGGCTTTCACCGTCGCCATCACCGGCAGCTTCTCGGCCTCGGCGTAGGCCCGGTCCACCAGCGTGACCGCCGCACAGGCGTCGTTGGTGCCGCTGCTGTTGCCCGCCGTGATTGAGAAGCCCTCGATCTCGGGATGCAGGACCTTGAGCGCCGCCAGCTTCTCGGCGGTGGTGTCGCGACGGGGATGCTCGTCGACGCTGAAATCGGTGACGGATCCGTCGAGTTGCTGCACCTTCAGGGGCAGGATCTCGTCGAGGAACTTGCCCGCGTCCATCGCGGCGATCGCCCGCTGATGCGACCGGGCCGCCCAGGCGTCCATCTCCTCGCGGCTGATACCGACCGCCTGGGCGGTGTTCCAGCCGACGGTGATCGACATGTCCTTGCAGGGCGCGTCCGCGGTCTCGGGGTGGGTGGGCGGCATCCACCGTTCCTCGAACTTCAGTTCCGGGCCGGGGATCCGCTGGCTCATCAGCGGCGACATCGACAGCGACTGCACGCCGCCGGCGACGAGCACCCGCTCCATCCCGCAGCCGATCTGCGCCGAAGCGTTCCCGATGGCGGTCAGGCTGCCCGCGCAGTGCCGGTTGACCGCCTGCCCCGGGACGTCCTCCAGGCCGGTCGCGGCAGCCGCGTAGCGCGCGAGATCACCACCGCCATAATGCGATTCGGCGAAGATGATGTCGTCGATCGCGCTGGGGTCCACACCCGACCGGCGGATGACCTCCGGCAGCACGGTGGTGATGAGCGTTTCGGGTGGAGTGTTGACCAACGTTCCCTTGAACGAACGACCGATCGCGGTCCTGACCGCACCCACGATGACTGGTTCGGGCATGTTTCTCCACCTCAAGTTGGGGTATAGCGACTTTACAAAAGTAGCAGATACTGTATTGGTCTCGGCAGTGGTTCGTGTCACTCCGGCTCGGGCACCGCGAAGTGCTCGTCGCGCCGGCGGAACGCCTCCTTGGTTCCGTACTGGGCCCTGGTCTTGACGAAGTTGAACTCACCCGGCGCGAACTGCAGGTTCGTCCCGTACGCGTGGAACAGGTAGCTGGCGACCTCTTCGCCCTGGTAGGCCTGGCTCTGCTCGACCAGCCGGAATGCCTCCTTGGCGATCACGACCCCGTCGGCGGGCATTTTCGCCGCCTTCTCGGCCCAGTACCGGGCCCGCGCGGTCACCGCGGCGGCGTCGCAGGTATCGGTGAAGACACCGAGGTGCTCGATGGCGCCGGCCTCGATGATGTCGCCGGTCAGCAGCAGCCGGCGAGCCAGCACGGGGCCGAGCCGGTGGAAGAACATGTGCAGGCTGCCCAGCGCCGGGCCCAGGAACCGGGTGGCCGGCATCCCGATCTTGGTCTGGCGGGCAATGACGGAGATATCGGTCATCAGGGCCATCTCGAAGCCACCGCCGAGGGCGTAGCCGCTGATCTCCCCGACCGTCACCTTCGGGAAGCCCATCAGGTTGTGGTAGAAGCCGAACGACTTGCGGTCCACCGTCAGGCGCCGGCGCTGGCTGGGGCGGCTCTTCGCCGGGCGCCCGCCGTCGGACTGCTCCTTGTCGCCGTACCAGCCGTAGGCGTTGTTCATATCCGCCCCGGTGGAGAAGACGCCACCGGTTCCACGCAGCAGCACGACGGTGATGTCGTCGTCCTCGGCGACGACATCCAGGCAACGGGCGATCCCGTCCCGCATCGCGGCGTCATAGGAGTTGCGCTGCGCAGGATTGTTGAGCGTGATGGTGGCGATCCGCTTGTCCGCGTCCACCTCGAACAGAACGCGATCGTCATTCGGTGTGCTCATGGCTCGATTCCTCATCCCTGATCGACGTGCGAAATCAGTTTGGCCTCAATGGTTTTGTCGGTGCCGACCGCCAGGGTGTTGTGACGTGCGGCGGCGAGGTGGTCTTGTGCGAGCCGCACCGCACGGGCGGCGTTTCCCTCCCGAATGGCGTCGAGGATTCGCTGGTGATCACGCAACGCCGCCCGCATCGTCTTGAGCTGCATCGGGTCGCCCTCGTCGCTCCACACCGAGGATTCGTGTGCCGACCAGACCAGCTCCAACGAACCGATGACGAGGATCATCGGTTCGTTCCCACACCGGGAGACCAGGGCTTCGTGGAATCGGCGAGCGTTGCGGACGTAGCGGGACAGGTCGTCGAATTGTGCTATCTGGGTGTCTATTTCGGCCTGCAGATACGGGACGACCTCGGTCATCCGGTCGGCCCGTTCGGCACACATGCCCGCGCAGATGGGTTCCAGATGCATCAGCGCGCCGCTGACGTCGGCGGGCGTGGCAGAGCGCGACTGCAAGACCATGCTGATCATGTGCGCGGTGCGGTCGGCCGACGGCAGGTGCACCACCGCCCCGCCCATGTTGCCACGCCGTACCGAGACCAATCCGTCCACCTCGAGGATGTGGATCGCCTCGCGCAGCGCCGGCGGACTCACGCCGAACTCGGCGAGCAGCCCCTCCTGGGCCGGAAGCACGTCGCCCGCCTTGAGGCGGCCCGACAGGATGTCGTCGCGCAGCCTCGACGCGACGATCTCGGCGACACGTGGCTGACGGATCCGCGGTGTCACCATGGCGTCACCGCGCACGCCGGCGCGCGAACCGATTCGCCGTGAGCTTGTCGGGCGGTAGCGCCACCGTCGCGGCCTGGCCGGTGCAGAGCACCTCACCGTCGAGGAGCAGCCGCGCCGTCGAGGTCAGGCCCCTGTCATCCTGGGATCGCGCGATGTCGAACCGCAGTTCGGTGTCCAGCGGGGTGGGCCTGCGGTAGGTGACCGTCAGCGACCGGGTCTTGCCCGCCATTCCCGCCGCGCAGCTTTGGTGCTGGATCACACAGTCGAAGAACACTCCGAGGAAACCCCCGTGGACCAGCCCCGGCGGGCCTTCGAAGACGACGGGAAAGGTGACGCGGCCCGACGCCGTGTCGGTTTCGAGAACGTCGAAGTCGTACTCGGGAAAGCAGGGATTGAACCGGCCGACGTCGAAGGCGTGCTGAAGGTACAGACGCTTGGTGTCCGTGTCCGTGTCGGAGTACGCGCTCAGTCTCGGCCGAGGGTCGGGCGGTAGCGCCGGCTCCAGCTCACGCTCCCACTCGGCGATCTGCTCAAGTATCTCGGCCACCGCGGGATGGGGATGCTCCAGGGACAGCACCGAGGCGGTCAATCGCCGGATCGCCGCCGCAGCGGCAGCGGTTTGCGGCAGCGGGAGCTCTCCGAATCGCCGATCCTCGCCGCTGGACATGCGCCCCCTGTCCGGGTTCCTTCTGTGGGCTTTCTTTGCTAACTTATACAAGATAACACTACGGTATGGCTAACCGTAACGGTGTGGAAGGGTGGATTCGACGGTGAGCGACGAGGTCGGATCGGCCGCAACCGATGGGACCGTCACCGCGTCCCGGGAGGGCGCGGTCCTGCATATCACCCTCGACCGCCCGGGCCGGCGCAATTCGTTGAGCCACAGTATGATCGACACCCTGGTCGGCGTGCTGACCAGCGCCGCCGCCGACGACACACTGCGGGCCGTCCACCTGCGCGGTGCAGGTGGGGACTTCTGTGCGGGTGTGGACTGGGTGGGTACCAACCGCGGCTCGCAACGTCCGCGCACCGGCGACCTGGTTCGCCGGATTCCGCACACGGCGCACCGCGTCATCGAGCTGGTACACACCCTGCACCTTCCGGTCGTGTGCACCGTGCACGGCTGGGCGGCCGGCATGGGCTGCAATCTCGCGCTGGCGGCGGACTTCACCCTGGCGGCGCCCGAGGCGGTCTTCTGGGAGCCGTTCCTGGCCCGGGGTTTCAGCCCGGATTCGGGGTCGACATGGCTGCTGCCCAGGCTGGTGGGCATGGCCCGGGCCAAGGAGATGCTGCTGCTCGGCGAGAAGATCACCGGCGCCACCGCAGCGCAGTGGGGCCTGATCCACCGCAGCGTCGAGGGACCGGATCTCGACGGCGCCGCCGCAACACTGCTGACCCGGCTCGCCGAGGGCCCCACGGTCGCGATCGGGCTGGCCAAGCAGGCGATCAACTACAGTCAACACGCCACCCTCAACCAGGCGATGACCCAGGAGTTGTTCAATCTCGAACTATCCTGCCGCACATCTGATTTCAAAGAGGGCTTGGCAGCCTTCCGGGAGAAGCGGACACCCGGTTTCACGGGTCGATGAAGGGAGCACGATGTCGTCAAGGTCGTACGACAGCATCATCTACGAGGTCGACGGTCACAAGGCCACGATCACCCTGAACCGGCCCGATGCGCTCAATGCGCTCAGCCCGCACATGATCACCGAGCTGCGGGCCGCCTATGACGAGGCCGAGAACGACGACAACATCTGGTTGCTGATCGTCACCGCCACCGGCCGCGCGTTCTGCACCGGGGCCGACGTCAAGGAGATCCCCGAAGACGGCAAGGTGATCAACGAGCAGCCCTACCTGTCGACGTACGACCAGTGGGAGGCACCGCAGGAGGGCACGCCGCCGTTTCGGCGGATGGCCAAACCCGTGCTGGCGGCGATCAACGGCATCTGCTGCGGTGCCGGGCTGGACTGGGTCACCACCGGCGACATCGTGATCGCCTCGGACCGTGCGACCTTCTTCGATCCGCATGTCAGCATCGGCCTGGTCGCCGGACGCGAGATGGTGCGCCTGGCCCGAGTGCTGCCGCGGTCGGTGGCGCTGCGAATGGCGATCATGGGCAGGCACGAGCGGATGGGCGCCGAGCGCGCCTACGAGCTCGGGCTGATCAGCGAGATCGTGGAGCACGAACGGCTTCTCGAGCGGGCGCACGAGATCGCCGACACCGTCAACCGCAACGCCCCCCTGGCGGTGCGCGGTACCCGGCTGGCGATCCTGAAGGGGCGCGAGATCCCGATGCACGAGGCCGAGATGCTTGCCGAAGCCTTCCGCGAACGTAATCTGCACACGTCGGACTCGCTGGAAGGACCCAAGGCGTTCGTCGAGAAGCGCACCCCGGATTGGCAGTGCCGATGACCGCCGCGTTCCAGACCATCCTGCTCGACTTCGACCGGACCGACCGCGTCGCGACGATCACCCTGAACCGGCCGGAGCAGCTCAACGCCTTCAACCGCACGATGTGCGAGGAGATGGCCGCAGCGTGGCGGATCGTCAAGAACGACACCGCCATCAACGCGGTGGTGCTGCGCGCGGCGGGCACCCGGGCGTTCAGCGCCGGCCTGGACATCAAGACCCCGTACGGCCAGCCCGACAACGTCTGGAACCACGAGGACCCCGGCGAGGCACTGAGCCCCAAGTGGCAGAAGATGTGGAAACCCGTGGTGTGCGCGGTGCAGGGTATGTGCACCGCGGGGGCGTTCTACTTCGTCAACGAATCCGATGTGGTCATCTGCTCCTCGGCGGCGACATTCTTCGACTCGCACGTCAGCGCGGGGCTGGTCTGCGCGCTCGAGCCGGTCGGGCTGATGCGGCGCGTCGGACTGGGTGAGACGTTGCGGATCGCACTGATGGGCAACGACGAGCGGGTGAGCGCCGACACCGCCCTGCGGATCGGACTGGTATCCGAAGTCGTCGCGCCCGAACAGCTCTGGTCCCGGGCGCACGACATCGCGGCGACGATCGCCGCCAAACCACCGTCGGCCACCCAGGGCACCGTGAAGGCGATCTGGGAGTCGCTGGACAAGCCGTACCGCGCGGCCATGGAGCAGGGGCTGATCTACACCAGGCTGGGCAACCCGCTGGGCAAGGCCGAGCTGGCCGCCCGGGACCACAACGGCACGATCACACCGAGGCTGCGGTGATGGGCACACCGAGCGCAGTTCACGCACTGAGCCGACGGATCTCCGAGGTACTCGACCTGGACCCGGACGGACGAGCCATCGAATACGACGGGCACTGGTCGTCGTGGGCGCAGCTCGACGGGCTGGTACGCCGCATTGCCGGCTGCGCGGCCGCCGGCACCCAGGTGGGCATCCTGCTGCGCAACACACCCGCACACGTCGCTGCGCTGCTCGGGGTGCTGCTGGCCGGAGGCACCGTGGTGGTCATCAACCCGTCCCGGGGAGACGAGCGCACCAAGACCGACGTCACGAACCTGACTCTGCCGATGATCATCGGTACGGCAGAGGATATCTCGCGACTGGTGGAGCCGGCCGCGGACAGCGTGCCGGTGCCGATCTCCGATCTGACCCACCTCCCGCAGGTAACTGCGGCCGCGGCCGGGCCGCAACCGACCGGTATCGCCGTGCGGATGCTGACCAGTGGCACCACCGGCCCACCCAAGCGGGTCGACCTCACCTACGACATGCTGGCGGTCTCGGTCATGGGCACCGACTTCGTCCAGGCACCCGCGCCGACGGCGATCTCGAGCAGCGTGGCGATCGTCAATGCCCCGCTCGTGCACATCGGTGGGGTGTTCCGCGTGCTGCAGTGCGTGGCGGAGGCGCGGCCGTTCGTGTTGCTGCCGCGCTTCGAGCTGACCGCGTGGGCCGAGGCCGTACGGAGGTATCGCCCTCGTGCGGTATCCCTGGTACCTGCCGCGCTGCGGATGGTGCTGCACTCCGACCTGGGCCCCGAGGACCTCGCCGGGGTACGTGCGGTCACGTCGGGTACCGCCCCGCTGTCGGCCGAGGATGCCGATGCGTTCGCCGAGAAGTTCGGCATACCGGTGCTGACCTCCTATGCGGCAACCGAATTCGGCGGCGGCGTCGCCGGGTGGACGCTGGCCGACCATCGCCAGTACTGGCAGACCAAGCGGGGCAGCGTCGGACGGGCCAGCCTCGGTGCGCAACTGCGGGTGGTCGACGAGGCCGGTGCACCCCTCGGGCCCGACGAGGTCGGCCTGCTGGAGGTCAGGCCCGGCCAGCTGGGCCCGACGGCCGGCTGGGTCCGGACCACCGATCTGGCGCGCATCGACACCGACGGGTTCCTGTGGATTCTCGGCCGTGCGGACCAGGCGATCATCCGGGGCGGGTTCAAGGTGATGCCCGACGACGTACGCGCCGCGCTGGAGAGCGACCCGGCCGTGCGGGCCGCCGCTGTCGTAGGCCGGCCCGACGAACGCCTCGGCGAGACGCCCCTCGCGATGGTCGAGCTGCGCCGACCGGGCACTGCCACCGTCGCCGAGCTCCTCGACAACCTGCGAACCCGGCTGGCGCCCTATGAGATTCCCTCCCAGGTCGCGATCGTCGAGGCGATCCCGAGAACGCCGTCGGGCAAGCCGGATCTCACCGCCGTGCGCCGGCACTTCACCGAAACAGTCGGCGGACGTGCCCGCTAGCGCCGACACCGTCAGCCGGTTGATCCGGCGGCAGGCACTGGCCAGGCCCGACCATCTGCTCCTGGCCTCCGATGCCGAGCGGCTCAGCTACGGCGACGCAGAACGGCGCTCGGCGCAGCTGGCCCGCGGCCTGATCGCAGCGGGGGCGGGCAAGGGCACCCACGTCGGATTGCTGTACCCCAACGGCGCGGCGTTCGTGGTCGGCATGCTCGCGGCCGCGCGCATCGGGGCGGTCGTCGTTCCGTACTCCACCTTCGCCACCCGTGCCGAGCTGCATGGTCAGCTGGTCCACAGCGACACCGAAATCCTTCTGAGTGCTGCTTCCTATCGCAACCACGACTACGCGCAACGGCTGGCAGGGGTGACGGCGCCGTCGCTGCGCCACACCGTGTTCGACGGCTTCACCGAAATGGCCGGGGAATCACTGCTGGAGGCGATGGAAGCCGATGTCGACGGCTGCGACCCGCTGGCGATCGTCTACACCTCGGGTTCGACCGGTGCGCAGAAAGGTGCGGTGCACACTCACGAGGCGCTGCTGGGCCATCAGCGCAACCTCAACGAGATTCGCGGACTTGCCGGGCGGGACCGCTTGTTCTGCAACTCACCGTTCTTCTGGATCGGCGGCTTCGCCTTCGGGCTGCTGGCCACGCTGGTCGCTGGCTCGACGCTGGTGTGCTCCAATGCCCCCGACGCCGGCGACACCCTCGACCTGCTGGAGGAAGTGCGACCGACGATCACCAACGGATTCGTCGCCGGCGTCGCCCATCTCGCCCGCCACCCCGGCCTCCCCGACCGGGACCTGTCGTCGATGCGCCGCGGCAACCTCTACCCGATCATGGCGGCCGAGGTCCGGCCGGTGGATCCCGAGCTGCGCCACAACATGCTCGGAATGACCGAGGCCGGCAGCGTGGTCCTGCTCAGCGGTGACGAAACCGACCAGCCCGAGCGGCGGCGCGGATCATTCGGCAAGCCCGCGCCCGGATTCGAGACGAAGGTCATCGATCCCGACACCGGTACCGAAGTCGTCGTCGGCGATATCGGCGAGTTGTGCCTGCGCGGCCGTTATCTGATGCAGCACTACCACAAACGCAGTCGCGAGGAGTGTTTCGACGCCGATGGCTGGTTTCATACCGGGGATCTGGTCCGCGCCGACAGCGAGGGCTTCTTCTACTTCATCGGCCGCCGTGGGGCGATGATCAAGACCGCGGGGGCCAATGTCTCTCCCACCGAAGTGGAGAAGGCCATCGCCAAGGTCACCGGCGGAGCCGTCGCGCACGTGCTCGGCATCCCGGACCCCGACCGCGGCCAGGTGGTGGCGGCGGTGGTGGTCACTGCGGGCGGTGCAGGCCTCGACGAGGCGGCGCTGCGCGAAAGGCTGCGCTCCGAGCTGTCCGCGTACAAGATCCCGCGGCGCCTGGTCGCACTGGCCGCCGCCGATATCCCGGTGCTGTCCAGCGGCAAGGTGGACATGCAGCAGCTTGCGGCGGTGTTCGATGCCTGACACCATCGACCGCCTGGTCCGGTCAAAAGCCGCCCGCTTCGGTGACAAATCGTTCGTCATCGACACCACCACCCGGCTGAGCTTCACCGAACTGGACGCAACCACAACCGAACTCGCCAACGCGTTCATCCATGCCGGCGTGGGTAAGGGCACCCGGGTCGGGTTGATCATGCCCAACAACGTTCGCTGGGTTCAGATCGCCGTCGCCCTCACCCGGATCGGCGCGGTCCTGGTACCGCTGAGCACCCTGCTGAGCCCCAACGAGCTCAGCGCCCAGCTGCGGGTCGCCTCGGTGCGCTGCCTGATCAGCGTCGAGGAGTTTCGCGGCCACCGATACCTCGACGACCTCGGCCCCCTGCTCTCGGATCCCGGCACCGAGCTGCCTGCCTTGCGCCAGGTTTGGCGTGCCGGCCAACTGCCGAGCCGACCCGTCGGCGGTCCCGCCGACGAACTGGCCGACACCGTGGTGCCCGCGGATCCGCTGGTGGTCATGTTCACCTCCGGTAGCAGCGGTGCCCCGAAGGGCGTCATCCACTCGCACGGCAACGCGTTGGCAGCCGTGCGGTCCGGTCTCTCCGCCCGGTGCATCGATGCCGACACCCGCCTCTACCTTCCCATGCCGTTCTTCTGGGTCGGCGGCTTCGGCAGCGGCATCCTGTCCGCGTTGCTCGCCGGCGCCACGCTGGTGACCGAGGAGATCCCGCAGCCCGAGACCACGCTGCGGCTGCTGGAACGGGAGCGGGTCACGCTGTTTCGCGGCTGGCCCGACCAGGCGGAGGCGTTGGCCCGCCGGTCGGCTGACGTCGGCGCCGACCTGTCGGCACTGCGGCCCGGCAGCCTGGAGGCATTGCTGCCGCCCGACCGGCGCTCCGAACCCGGTGCCCGTGCCAAGCTGTTCGGAATGACCGAATCCTTCGGGCCCTACTGCGGCTACGCCGCCGACACCGATATGCCGCGCTCGGCATGGGGCAGTTGCGGAAAACCGTTCCCCGGCATGGAGGTCCGTATCGCCGACCCGGAAACGGGCGATCCTGTTGCGCCCGGCACCATCGGAATGATCCAGATCCGGGGTCCGCACACCTTGCGCGGAATGTGCCGACGCAGCCGGGAAGAGCTGTTCACCTCCGACGGTTTCTACCGCACCGGCGATCTGGGGCTACTCGACGGCGACGGCTTCCTGTTCTACCATGGCCGGTCCGACGACATGTTCAAGGTCAGCGGCGCGACCGTCTACCCGAGCGAGGTCGAGGCCGCATTGCGCGGCATCGACGGCATCACAGCGGCGTTCGTCACCAATGTGCCCGGATCCCGCGGTGAGCAGGTCGGTGCGGTCGTCGTCTGCACCGAACTCACCGCCGACCAGCTTCGCGCCGCCGCCCGAAAACGGCTCAGCGCGTTCAAGGTTCCCACGGTGTGGCTGCTGCTGGACTCCGACGAGGGCATCCCCCGGGGCACCACCGGCAAGGTGGATGTCCGCAGGTTGCGTGAGCTGCTGGCGAAGTCACCGGGGTCCCATCGATGAGAAACGTTCGAGTGGTCGTTGTCGGTGCGGGCTTCTCCGGGATCTGCGCAGCATTGAAGCTGCGCGCCGCGGGGCACCGGGACGTCGTCGTCTACGAACGCGCTTCGGATGTCGGAGGCACGTGGTTGGCCAACACCTATCCCGGTGTGGCCTGTGACGCGCCCTCCCATATCTACAGCTTCTCGTTCGCTCAAGACGTCGACTGGTCACGACGTTTCGCAACCGGGCCGGAGATCCAGGAATACCTGCGTCAGTGTGTCGACGACGGCGGTATCGCGGACCTGGTCCAGACCGACACCGAGGTGACGAGCGCAACGTGGTCAGGCAACCGGTGGACCGTCAAGCTGGCCGACGGGCGCACCACCTACGCCGACGTCTTCATCTGCGCTGTAGGCCAACTCAGCGAGCCCGCGCTGCCCGACCTTCCCGGGCTGTCCGAGTACCGCGGCGCCGCCTTCCACACCGCTCGCTGGCGCCACGAGGTGGACCTGCGCGGCAAGCGCGTGGCAGTGGTCGGCACCGGCGCCAGTGCCATTCAAGTCATCCCGGAGATCGCCAAACAAGCTGCACACCTGACGGTCTACCAGCGTTCGGCTCCGTATGTGCTCAAGAAACCCGATACACCGTATTCGGCACGGCTGCATCGACTCTACCGACGGCTGCCACTGCTGCGCACACTCGCGCGGCAGTCAATCTGGTCCTACCTGGAGCTGGTAACCGCAGCCTATTGCCGTTGGCCCGGCGCGTTGGCCCTCCTCGAGCGCCACCACAACCACATCCTCGGTCGCGAGATCCCCGACCCCGGGTTGCGCGAGCGGTTGCGCCCGGATTTCGGTATCGGCTGCAAACGCATCCTGATCTCCAACGACTACCACGCCACCCTGGCCCGGCCGAACGTCACGCTGGTGACCGATCGGATCGACGCCGTCACCGAGGACGGCATCACAACGGCGGCCGGACGCCAGCGGGTCGACGTTATCGTGTTCGCCACCGGATTTCGCACCACCCCCTTCATCTCCAGCGTGTCGATCCGCGGTCGGACCGGTGCCCTTGCGGACGCCTGGGCCGATCGGTCCGGTGCCTATCTCGGCATATCGGTTCCGGGGTTCCCCAACATGTTTCTGATGTACGGCCCCAACACCAACCTGGGCTCGGGATCGATCATCTACATGCTGGAATCGCAGACCGCACACATCGTCCACGCGGTGGACCGGCTGCGTCGCAGCCCCGGTACCGTCATCGAGGTCACCGACGCCGCGTATCGAGCCTTCCTGCGAGACACCGAATCACGTCAACGAAACTCCGTGTGGGCACATTGCCGAACCTGGTACCACGATCGGCAGGGCCGCGACACTCACAACTGGCCGTGGCTGATGAGTACGTATCGGCGCTGGACCCGGCGGATCGATCCCGGCGACTATCGACTCAACCCGGTTCCGCTGGTGCCCGCTCCCCAGGCCGATTCGACGTAGCGGTCAGCGACGGTCTCGACGCTTTGCCGCAATGGCCCGCTGCGCCACCCCCTGCTTGACCAGGTGATCGATCAGCGGGACCGCACCCGCGGCGAGATGCGCCGACATTGCCCTTCGGGCGCGATCGTCATCTCCTGCACCGAGCGCCAACAGGATTCGCTTGTGGTCAGTCACCGACTTCTCCGGCCAGCCTTCGATGGTGGGAAACACCGACTCCGGGGCGTAGCGAGTGATCTGCGACATCAGTTGAGCCAGTTTCGGTGAATCAGCGGCAACGTTGATTGCGCGATGGAATTCGTGGTTGAGCCGCACCACCCGCTCGTCGTCCTCGCTGGCGTAGGCGTCGACCAACTGATCGTGCAGCGACCGCAGCTCCCGCAACTGCTCGTCGGTGATGTTCACGGCGGCACGCGCGGCCAGCTCCCCGCCCACGTGGGCTTGCAGATTGGCGACATCGGAGATGTCGCGATCGGTAACCGGAAGCACCACGAACCCGCGCCGCGGCTGCTGGGACAGCAGCCCTTCGGCCCGCAGTTCGAACAACGCCTCGCGCACCGGTGTGACGCTGATCCCCAGCTGCGCGGCCAGCTGGTCGAGCCGGATGTATTGCCCGGCAGCGTAGGTACCGTTGAAGATCCGCCGGCGCACGAAACGCGCCACATCCTCGGCCAGCTGCGGCCGCGCGGCGAAATCCGGAACGCTCACTTCGCTAGATCCGGTAGTCGGCCAGTAGCCGCTTGCTGATGATGTTCTTCTGGATCTCGCTGGTGCCCTCCCCGATCAGCAGGAACGGCGCGTCGCGCATCAGCCGCTCGATCTCGTACTCCTTGGAGTAGCCGTAGCCGCCGTGGATGCGGAAGCTCTGCTGGGTGACCTCGGAGCAGAACTCGCTGGCCAGATACTTGGCCATCCCGGCCGCGACGTCGTTGCGCTCACCGGAGTCTTTCAGCCGTGCGGCGTTGACCATCATCAGATGTGCCGCTTCGACTTTGGTGGCCATCTCAGCGAGCTGGAACGCGATGGCCTGGTGTTCGGCGATCGGCTTGCCGAAGGTGTGGCGCTGCTGAGCATAACGCACCGCGAGTTCGAAGGCCCGGATGCCGACGCCACATGCCCGGGCCGAGACGTTGACCCGCCCGACTTCGATGCCGTCCATCATCTGGAAGAACCCCTCCCCCGGGACGCCACCGAGGACGTCGTCGGCGCCGGCGGTGCAGCCGTCGAAGATCAGCTCGGTGGTGTCGATGCCCTTGTAGCCGAGTTTGTCGATCTTGCCCGGGATCGTCAGTCCCGGTGCGACTTCCCCGAAGCCGGTCGGCTTCTCGATGAGGAAGGCCGTCAGGTTGCGGTGCGGCTTGTCGGCACCCTCGTCGGTGCGCACCAGGGCGGCGACCAGCGTGGAGCTGGCACCGTTGGTGATCCACATCTTCTGGCCGTCGATGGTGTAGGTGTCATCGGGATTGCGCTTGGCACGGGTGCGGATCGCGGCGACGTCGGAGCCCAGCTCGGGTTCGGACATCGAGAACGCACCGCGCGTCTCCCCGGTCGCCATCCGAGGCAGGAACCGCTGCTTCTGATCATCGGTGCCGTGCTGGCGGATCATGTAGGCGACGATGAAGTGGGTGTTGATGACCCCGGAGATACTCATCCAACCGCGCGCGAGTTCCTCCACGCACAGCGCATAGGTCAGCAGGGATTCCCCGAGACCCCCGTATTCCTCGGGGATCATCAGGCCGAACAGGCCCATCTCACGCATCTGGTCGACGATGGCCTGGGGGTAGGTGTCGGAGTGCTCGAGTTCCTGCGCGTTGGGGATGATCTCCTTGTCGACGAATTGCCGCACGGTGGAGATGATCTCGGTCTGGAGCTCGGTGAGGCCGAGGGTCTGGGCAAGCCTGGTCACGCGGCTACCCTTTCGAACACCGCGGCCAGGCCTTGCCCACCGCCGATGCACATCGTCTCCAGCCCGTAGCGCGCCTGGCGCCGATTCAGCTCACGGGCCAGCGTCGCCAGCATCCGCCCGCCGGTGGCCCCGACCGGGTGGCCCAGCGAGATGCCCGAACCGTGGACGTTCGTCCGATCGTGGTCGGCGTCGGTGAATTCCCACGCCCGCATGACAGCCAGCGCCTGGGCCGCGAAAGCCTCGTTGAGCTCGATGACATCGATGTCGCTCAGGTTCAGGCCCGCCTTGCCCAGGGCGACCTCGGTGGCCGGTACCGGGCCGATGCCCATCACATTCGGCGCCACCCCGGCAGAACCCCACGAGACCAGCCGCACCAGAGGGGTCAGCCCCAGTTCACCGGCCTTGCCCGGGGTCGTCACGATGCACATCGACGCCGCATCGTTCTGCCCGCTGGCGTTGGCCGCGGTCACCGTCGCCTCTGGATCATCTTTGATCAGAACTGGTTTCAGCTTGGCCAGCGACTCCATCGTGGTGTCGGCGCGGGGGTGCTCGTCGGTGCCGATCAGCTCCTCCCCCTGGCGCGTGCGTACCGCGACGGGGATGATCTCCTCGGCGAGGATGCCGTCCTTCTGCGCGGCGACCGCCCGCTGATGCGAGGCCACCGCCAGCTTGTCCTGCTCGTGGCGGGAGATCCCGTACTGCCGTCGCAGGTTCTCGGCGGTCTCCAGCATCCCACCCGGAACCGGGTAGTGTCGCCCCCCGGCGGTGCTGCGGCCGCGGGCCAGCCCGTCGTGGACGCGTACCCCGTTCCGGGCACCCCCCCAGCGCATATCGGTGGAGTAGAAGGCGACGTTGCTCATGCTCTCCGCACCACCGGCGACGACCAGATCGTTGTCCCCGGAGGCGACTTGCAGGCAGGCCTGGATGACGGCCTGCAGACCCGAGCCGCAGCGACGGTCGACCTGCATACCGGGAACAGTGACGGGCAGACCGGCGTCCAGCGCAACCACCCGGCCGATCGCCGGCGCTTCACTGTTGGGATAGCAGTGGCCGAGAATGACGTCCTCGACCGTGTCCGGTGCGATGCCCGTGCGCTCCAGCAGTCCCTTCAGCGCCGTGACCCCGAGGTCGACGGCGGTCAGCGTCTTGAACATCCCGCCGTAGCGGCCGATCGGCGTGCGGACCGGTTCGCAGATGACTGCAGTGCGCATCAGCGGTGTCCTTTCCCCCAAACCGACGAACAGGCGAGTACGTGCGAGCAGGTCACGCCATTTCGCCGATCTCGGCGCGTGCGGGCCGCCATCAAAGATGCCGCCCGCCGGTGATCTCCAGGACCGTGCCGGTCATGTAGGAGGACAGGTCGGAAGCCAGGAAGAGCGCCACCTTGGCGACTTCGTCGGGTTCACCGGCGCGACCCAACGGCACCTCGGCAACCTTGGAATCCCAGATACGTTGCGGCATGGCCTCGGTCATCGCCGAGCGGATCAGACCGGGCTGGATGGCGTTGACCCGCACACCGAGGTAGGCCAGTTCCTTGGCGGCCGCCTTGGTCATGCCGACGATGCCGGCTTTGGCCGCCGAATAGTTGGTCTGCCCGACCATGCCGACCTTGCCGGAGATCGACGACATGTTGACGATTGCCCCGCGCTTCTGCTCGCGCATGATCGCCGCGGCCGCACGCAGACCGTTCCAGGTGCCCTTCAAGTGGACGGCGATGACCTGGTCGAACTGCTCCTCGGTCATCTTGCGCATCGTCGCGTCCCGGGTGATCCCGGCGTTGTTGACCATGATGTCGAGCCCACCGAACTGCTCGACCGCGGCGGCGACCAGGGCGTTGACGTCGGCCGAGGAGGTGACGTCGCAGCGCACTGCGCGGGCCACTTCTGCACCGCCAAGCTTATCCACCGCCGCCCGGGTTGCCTCGAGATCGAGGTCGCCAAGCATGACGTGCGCACCCTCGGCGATGAACCGTTCCGCGATCGCGAAGCCCAGACCCTGCGCTCCGCCGGTGACGACTGCGGTCTGACCTGCCAGCAACGACATCTGATCACCCTCTCCTCGTGAGACCCGCTGAATGTACAACATCATATTTCATATATGATTCGCCCAGCCAGCGCCCCCACCCACCGATGAGGAGCCCTGATGACCATCGCGTATGTCAGCGACGACGATTTCCGCGAGATCCTGGCGCAGACTCGGCACTTCGTGCGCTCCGCCGTCGTGCCGCGGGAGGCGGAGATCCTCGACGAGGACAAGGTCCCGGACGATCTGCGCGACCAGGCCAGGAAGATGGGTCTGTTCGGCTACGCGATCCCGGAGGAGTGGGGCGGCCTGGGACTGAACATCGCCCAGGACGTCGAGCTGGCGATGGAGCTGGGCTACACGTCGTTGGCATTGCGGTCGATGTTCGGCACCAACAACGGCATCGCCGGCCAAGTACTCGTCGGCTTCGGCACCGAGGAGCAGAAGGCACGCTGGCTGGAGTCGATCGCCTCCGGTGACGTCGTCGCCTCCTTCGCACTGACCGAACCCGGCGCGGGCTCCAACCCCTCGGGTCTGCGCACGAAAGCGGTTCGTGACGGCGAGCAGTGGTCGATCTCGGGCCAGAAACGGTTCATCACCAACGCTCCGGTGGCCGACCTGTTCATCGTGTTCGCCCGCACCCGCCCCGCCGACGAGAAGGGTGCCGGGATCGCGGTGTTCCTGGTTCCGGCCGACACCCCGGGCGTCGAGGTGGGGGTCAAGGACAAGAAGATGGGCCAGGAGGGCGCGTGGACGTCCGACGTGAACTTCACCGATGTCCGGATCGGCGACGATACCCTGATCGGTGGCAGTGAAGACATCGGCTATCGCGCGGCGATGACCTCGCTGGCGCGCGGCCGCATCCACATCGCCGCGCTGGCCGTGGGTGCCGCCCAGCGGGCACTGGACGAGTCGGTCGCCTATGCGGCCACGGCGACGCAGGGCGGGACAGCGATCGGCAACTTCCAACTGGTGCAGGCGATGCTGGCCGACCAACAGACCGGCCTGCTGGCCGGGCGCGCGCTGGTCCGCGATGCCGCACGGATGTGGCTCACCGAGGAGGACCGCCGGATAGCGCCGTCGGCGGCCAAGCTGTTCTGCACCGAGATGGCCGGCCAGGTCGCCGACCTGGCGGTCCAGATCCACGGCGGCACCGGATACATGCGTGGCGTCCCGGTCGAGCGCATCTACCGCGATGTCCGGTTGCTTCGGCTCTACGAAGGCACCAGCGAAATTCAGCGTCTCATCGTCGGCGGCGGATTGGTCAAGGAGGCACAACGCAAGCTATGAGTATCGAGGCTGGCCGGTTGACCGGCAGGGTGGCATTCATCACCGGAGCCGCGCGGGGACAGGGCCGCGCGCATGCGGTCAGGATGGCCGGCGAGGGCGCCGACATCATCGCCGTGGACGTCGCGGGCAAACTGCCGCAATGCGTTCCCTACGATTCGGCCACCCCCGAGGACCTCGCCGAAACGATCGCCCTGGTGGAGGCGACGGGCCGGCGGATCGTCTCCGCGGTGGTCGACGTGCGTGACCACGACGGCCTCCGGGAGGCCGTCGCCGACGGGGTGGACGCACTGGGCCGGCTCGACGTCATCGTCGCCAATGCAGGGATCACCGCACCGTCGCCGTGGGACCAGATCACCCCGGAGGCGTTCCGCGATGTCATGGACGTCAACGTGACGGGTACGTGGAACACGGTGATGGCCGGCGCCCCGAAGATCATCGAGGGCGGACGCGGCGGGTCGATCATCCTGATCAGCTCGGCGGCCGGGGTCAAGATGCAGCCGTTCATGGTGCACTACACCGCCAGCAAGCATGCGGTCACCGGGATGGCCCGGGCGTTCGCCGCCGAACTGGGCAAACACGCCATCCGGGTCAACAGCGTGCACCCCGGACCGGTCAACACCGACATGGGCACCGGCGACATGGTCGCCGGGCTGAACAAGGCGATGGAGACCAACCCGCAGCTCAACAACATGCTCACACCGTTTCTGCCGATCTGGGTGGCCGAGCCCGAGGACATCGCCGACACCGTTTGCTGGCTCGCCAGCGACGAGTCGAAACTGATTACCGCTGAGGCGATTTCGGTCGACCAGGGCTCGACGAAGTACTGAGCGCACGGGCCAGGAACGCCACCTGGTCGGCGGCCGCCTTGTCGAACCACTCGTGGCCCGGCCAGACATCGAAGTGGTCGCACGGATAGTGGTGCACCTCTCCCCTGCCCAGGACCGCGGTCTTGGCCACCGAATCGGCGGGCACGAAACGGTCGAAGTCGGCGATCTGAACCAGCAGCGGGCACCGCAAGGCCTTGGCGGCCTGCGCGGTCCGGATCGACGCGATCTGCAGACCGATCGCTGTGTCGACCTCGTTGCGCCAGGTCGGGCCGGCCAGCGACAAGTAGCTTTCATACGCGCCGTCCAGGGTCAACGCCCCGGGCTTGCCGGGGTGGGCGACCAACGGCATCAGCGTCGGTCGGCCACCGCTGGCGACAGCGATCCGGCTCTTGACCCCCATCAGGGTCCACTTCAGCGCCGAGACGACATCACGGTGAGCGATCGCGGCGCGACTGACGGCCAGACCACTGGTCAGCGGCGTCATCGCGATGACCGCGGCGATATCGTTGCGGCCGGCCGCAACGCGCAGTGCGTGACCGCCGGACAACGAGGATCCCCACAGAACGATCCGGTTCGGGTCGACACCGGGCAGCATCTTGGCCGCCACGATCGCCGCGACGAAGTCCTGGATCTGCTCGACGACTGAAACAGTTTGTCGTGGTTCACCTTCGGACGCACCGAACCCGCGGTAGTCGAACGCCAGCACATCCAGACCCGCCTGGCACAGCCGCTCGGCGAACGGCTCCAGGCCGGAATCCTTGGTTCCGCCGAACCCATGCCCCATGACCACGATCGGCCTGCCGCCCGGCCCGGCGAACCGGCC
>Ga0210086_1000312_pt1 | contig 30055 bp, 29 predicted proteins | sample China_Galinas_PW_3_FD_184867 | JGI IMG/M metagenome (GOLD analysis project Ga0210086, IMG submission 184867) | Wetland microbial communities from San Francisco Bay, California, USA, that impact long-term carbon sequestration - China_Galinas_PWB_D2... | ecosystem: Environmental > Aquatic > Marine...
GTGTGTGGTGGCGGTGGCGCCGACCGAACGCAGCCAACCCTCCAGCGTCTGCGCGTCCAGCTGTCTGGCCCGCCGTGCCGACCACGGTTCGGCGAGCGGGACCCCGCGGGCGATGCGTTCGAACTGCCAACGGACCCGGCCGACGTCCAGCAGCCCGGCGAGCGACAACCTGGGGGTGGTGCCGTGGTAGGAGCGCAGCTTCCCGCGCCAGCGGATCAGGTTGGCGCCGTCGTGGAAGGTCGGCGTGGTCGGGCAGCCCAGTTCGGCGGCCAGGGCCAGCACCGCGTCCTGGGTGGGCCCGACGAAGGTGCCCCCCAGGTCGACCGGTACGCCGGCGAGCGTGGTCGTGCTCGAGCGGCCCCCGACCCGGTCGCGGCCCTCCAGCACCACCACGTCGAACCCGCCGCGTACCAGGTCACGGGCTGCCGTCAGGCCCGCGAACCCCGCCCCGATCACCACCGCGTCATGGCCCACCCAAACAGTGTTGCCTATCGGCGGTGTTGGTTAGGGTGACTATGCCGTGAAAGTCATGACTGCCCTGTTCGGGCCCAGCGACGCGATCGATCGCGCACGAGCGTTGCGCGAGGCCGGTGCCAGCGGTGTCTTCACGTTCGAGGGGCCCCACGACGTGTTCGCGCCGCTGACGCTGGCCTCGACGGTCGGCGGGCTCGACTTGCTGACCAATGTGGCAATCGCGTTTCCGCGCAACCCGATCCAGCTGGCGCACCAGGCCTATGATCACCAGTTGCTGGCGGCAGGCCGGTTCATCCTCGGGCTGGGTACGCAGATCCGCACACAGGTGGAGAAGCGCTACGGCGCCGGCTTCGACAAACCGGTGGCCCGGATGAGCGAGCTCGTCGGTGCGCTGCGGGCGATATTCGCGGCGTGGGAAACCGGTGATCGCCTGGACTTCCGCGGCGAGTTCTACCGCCACACACTGATGACCCCGACATTTTCGCCCGGGCCCAATCCCTATGGGCCGCCCCCGATCTATGTTGGCGCGCTGGGTCCGCGGCTGACCAGAGCGACCGCGGAGATCGCCGACGGGCTGTTGGTGATGCCGTTCGGTTCGGCGAAGTTCCTGCGCGAGGCGACCATGCCGGCGGTGCGTGCGGGATTGGCCTCATCGGGGCGCAGCGAGTCCGACTTCGCCGTCGTCCCCGAGGTCATCCTGTCGGCCGGGGAGGATCACGCCGCCGCCCGGCGGCTGCTGGCCTTCTACGGCTCCACCCCGGCGTACCGTCCGGTGCTCGACATCCACGGCTGGGGTGATCTGCAGCCCGAACTGAATGCGCTGTCCAAACGCGGCCAGTGGCAGGAGATGGGTGGCCTCATCGACGACGAGATGCTGCACACCATCGCCGCGTGCGGTACGCCCACGCAGATCGCCGCCCACATCCGGGAGCGGGTCGAGGGCCTGTCGGACACGGTGTGCCTGTACCAGCCGGGGCCGATCGCGGTGCAGACGTTGTCGGAGATCGTCGACGAGCTGGCTGGCTAGCGCCGACGCCGAGGTCGACGTTTTGGCGGGTTTTAGGGGGCCACCGTCAACCAGTCGGTGAAGCCCGACGGGTCGTGGCGGCCCAGCGCGCCGTGCTCGAACAGGCCCCAACCTTCGACCGGTGCGGCGCCGCCCTGGTGGCACACCGCACGGCCCACGTGGTCGATCATGCCGAACGCGGTGCGCCCGACGACCGCGGGATCGGTCATGTCGTAGGTCAGGCGCTCGGTGAACTTCTCGCCCTTCCACATACCGTGCAGCCAGTCCGAGTCGCCGCCGTAGCCGCCGCCGACGTGGATGGGCACCGGCAGTTTGGATTCCACGTCGAACCGAACCGGCGCACCGGCCGAATCAGTGGCCTCGATGGTCGCGCCGGTGGGGACGCGGGTGCCCGAGATGTAGTGGATCTTCACCCGTGGCCAGCCCAGCTGCTCGACGCGACCGTCGCGCCAGATCCGCGTGCAGTCGTTGAGCGAGCGAAACCCGCTGGGCTCCTCCTGGATGATGAGCACGATCGCGAAGTCGTCGAACGCCATCGGGACGTAGAGCCACCACATGCCCTCGAACGGCGGGTCGGCCGGCCGGCCCGCCGGCTCGGGCTCGCCGATAGGCCGGATACCCCACGACCGGTCCCGGCTGCCGATCCAGGTCGCCGGGTCGACCGTGATCTGCATGCCGTCGACGACGATCGTGCCGCTCCACGACCCGAGCTGGGCGAAGCGCTGCGCGTCCAGCGTCACCCGGTTGCCCGAGCGCAGAATGTGCGGCTGCTCCTGCACGACGGGGAACAGCCCCTCCCAGGTCAGATCGAGGGCGAGGCCCTCGGTCTCCGCCATGACGATCCGCACCTTCTGCAGTGGGTCGGGTACCTCGACCCGGTAACCGTTGACATGCTGGTTGAGCCGGTCTTGGTCGATGGCGTCGCACAGGTGCACCGCGGTCTGCTCGTCGTCGCGCCTGATCAGGACGTATGCGTCCTTGACCCCCAGATTGGGGTAGTAGCCGATGCCGGTGATCAGGAAGATGCCGCCGGTACGGTCGTGGGCGTTGAAGTAGGAGCGGTCGTAGAAGTTCCGATCCGACGAGCCCGGCCAGGCGATGGGCTGGGGGATCTGGTGGACGGGGAACTCGTCGAGTGGTCCAAGCATCAGGGCTTCTCCTCAATGAGGCGTTTCAGCAGGCCGGCGTGGTAGAACATCGACTCGATGTCCTCGGGTCTGTCGATCTCGCCGAAATGCACTCGGCGCGCGCCGGTGCGCATGAACACACAGCACCAGATCACCCCGGAGTAGACGTAGAACCACTTCAGGTCGCCCAGCCGGGCGCCGGTCAGTTCCTCGTAGGTGGCGCGCACGTCCTCCTCGCGCATCACCTCCGGTAGCCCGGGCATGCCGGCCAGCCCGGCGAGTTCCTGGAACACCATGTGCGCGAAGATGATCCACGCGACGTCGAGCTCGCGGGGACCCACCGTCGCCATCTCCCAGTCCAGGACCGCCACCGGGCGGAAGTCCTCGTAGAGGACGTTGCCGATGCGTGAATCGCCCCAGGCCAGCACGGGTTCGGTGGCCGCGACGTCGGTGGGGAAGTTGTCTTCCAGCCACTGCAGCGCTTGTTCCACCAGCGGCGATCGGCCGATGTCGGCCACGGCGAACTGGTACCACTGCTTGAGCCAGCCGAAGTGGCGGTGCAGCGGGGTCGGGCCCGGCGGGTCGATCTCGGTGAGGAATCCGAACGTCTCGCCGGCGTTGGGGATCGAGTGCAGCTTGGCCAGCACCTCGACGGTGGCGTCCTGCAGCTCGCGCTGCCGCTCGGCGGGCGCATCGGCAAACCAGTTGCCCCCGAACGTGTACGGCATCACGTCGGGCGGCACGCTGCCCGAGACGTGGTCCATCAGGAAGAAGGGGCTTCCGAGCACCTCGCCGGTGGTGTCGATCCACCGGACCCGGGGTACCGGGACGTCGGTCAGCTCCGAAACCAGCCGGATCACGTCGTATTGGTAGTCGAGGCGGTAGGTCGGGAACACCGGCACGTCCTGCGCGGTGGGTGCCACCCGGGCCACCCATTTCTCCTCGACCGGCCGGTCGTCCTCATCCCAGCGCCCGGTCAGGATGATCGTCTCCGAGGACATGCCGTTGGAGTCGATCCCGCTCTCCACGGTCACGTCCGGGGTGACCCCCCCGGGCATCACCGTGGAGAGCCACTGCGACAAGACCGCGGGGATGGTGCTGACGTCTCGGCCGGAGCGCTGCAGCCGGCCGACTTCGGTTTCGACGGTTGGTTGGTTGGTCATCGTCGTCCTCCAACCCGATTACGATACGGTGGGTAGCGATATGAAAGCAGACCCGTCATCGATTGACAAGGTCGGTGCCGCGGGACGTCCCCGTGATCCGCGTATCGACGCTGCCATACTCCGGGCCACCGCGGAGCTGCTTGTCGAGATCGGTTATGCCAATCTGACTTTGGCTGCGGTTGCCGAACGCGCGGGCACCAGCAAGACGGCGTTGTACCGCCGTTGGTCGAGCAAGGCCGAGTTGGTGCACGAGGCCGCCTTCCCCGCCGCCCCCACCGCATTGGTGGCGCCGGCCGGAGACATCGCCGCCGACGTCCGTGCCATGCTGGCCGCGGCGCGTGACGTGTTCACCAGCCCGGTGGTGCGCGCCGCACTGCCCGGCCTGATCGCCGACATGAGCGCCGACGCCGCCCTCAACGCCCGGGTGATGGCCCGTTTCACCGGGCTGTTCGCGCTGGTACGCGATCGGCTGATCGACGCGGTGCACTGCCGCGAGGTGCATCCCGACATCGACCCGGACCGTCTCATCGAGGTGATCGGTGGGGCGACCATGCTGCGGTTGCTGCTGCGCCCCGATGAAGACCTCGACGACGGGTGGGTCGAGCAGACGGCCGCGATCATCGTCCACGGGGTGGCCCTGTGAGACAGGTCGTGAGCAGAAAGTGAGGGCGACACGATGACAGCACGCCTTGCCGGCCGAAGTGCCATCGTCACCGGTGCCAGTCGCGGGCTGGGTCGCGCGACGGCCCTGGCCCTGGCCGCCGAGGGCGCCACGGTGGCCGTGGTGGCCCGCACCGAGCAGCAGTGGGACGAGCGCCTGCCCGGAACCATCGGGGAGACGGTCGCGGCGATCGAGGCGGCCGGCGGGCGGGCCGTGCCCATCCGGGCCGACCTGCTCGAGGGCGAGGACATCCCCCGGCTGGTCGACCAGGCGCGGGCCGCGCTCGGGCCGATCACCATATTGGTGAACAACGCCGCCTTCACCGCCCCCGGCCGCCCGCCCAGGCCGGAGGGTGCGGCGAAGGAGACCAAGTCGGCACCCAGGCCGGCGCCGGGCAAACCCGACTGGCCGGGCTTCCTGGCGATCCCGCTGCCGGCCTACCGCCGACACTTCGAAATCGCCGTGTTCGCCGCCTACGAACTGATCCAGCTCGTCGTCCCGGACATGATCGAGGCGGGCCTCGGTTCGATCATCAACGTCACATCGGTGGCCTCGCGGGTACCCGGCGACGGGCCCTACCGCGATTTCACCGGCGGTGTGCTCCCGGGCTACGGCGGGTCGAAGGCGGCGCTGGAACACCTGACCTGGTGTGCGGCCTACGATCTGCAGCAGCGCAACATCGCGGTCAATGCGCTGTCGCCCTCGAGGCCGATCCCGACTCCGGGCCTGTCCTTCTATCGCAGCGAGTTCGGCAGCACGTCACCCGACAACGAATTCGCCCGCGCGGCAGTCGAATTGGCGCTTGTCGACCCGAATGTCGTGACCGGCAGAACCATCGGGCACCTTGAGGTCCTCGACGGCAGTTTCCGCCCCTTCACCGCCGTCACGACCGCGTTGGGTTAGCTGTCGATTTGGCGCTTGTTGCGGTCGGCGACCTCGCGCTGGCGGGCGGCGAGCTGCGCGGTGTCCACCGTCATCGCGCCGGTGACCGAACGTTCGGCGACCAGCGCGGGCCCGGTGACGGCCGCGGTCCCGGTCCGGTAGATCTCCTTCAGCCCCGCCATGACGGGCCCCGGCACTTCGGCGATCTGCCCGGCCAATTCGAGCGCACGATTCAGAAGGTGTTCGTGGGCAATCACTTCGGTGACCAACCCGATCCGCACCGCGGTGCCGGCGTCGACCACCTCACCGGTCATCGAGAGCCGTCGCGCCATCCCGGAACCGACCAGCCGCGGCAGCCGCGCGGTCATACCGCCGCCCGGCAGGATGCCGACCCGGGCGTGAGTGTCGGCGAACACCGCACGGTCGGAGGCGATGAGGAAGTCACAGGCCAGCGCGATCTCCAGCCCGCCGGTGAACGTTGCGCCGTTGACGGCGCCGACGACGGGCTTGCTCAGCTCCACGATGGCGTTCATACAGTTCATCTCGTCGAATCGAACGAAGTAGTCCATGCCGATGCCCTGGGCCTGCTTGAGGTCCACACCGGCGCAGAAGGCCGGATCCGCGCCGGTCAGGACCACCGCGCGGATCGAGCTGTCGGCATCGGCGTCGGCCAGCGCTGCGTGCAACGCCTCCAACAGTTCGATGCTGAGGGCGTTTCGCACCTCAGGGCGGTTGATCGTCAGGACCCGGACCGCGCCGTGGTCGTCGCTGAGAAGAATCATCAGGTCAGGAATCTAGCCGCAGCGTCGGCAAGGTCAAGCAGTGGCTGCGGCAGGGCGCCCAGCGCGAACGTGATGGCCGCGGTCAGGGTGATCGCCGCGACGCTCAGCGAGCTGGGCGCCACCACGTCGGGTGCATCGTCGGGCGGGTCGGTGAAGAACATCAGCACGATCACCCTGACATAGAAGTAGGCGGCGACCGCACTGGCGATCACGCCGACCACCACCAGCGGGATCGCACCACCTTGGGCTGCGGCCTTGAACACCGCGAACTTGGCGACGAAGCCGCTGGTGAGCGGGATGCCCGCGAAGGCGAGCAAGAACAGCGAGAACACCACACCCACCAGGGGATAGCGGCGGCCCAGGCCCGCCCAGCGGGCCATGTCGGACTCCTCCGCGCCGTCCCGGTCGCGAACGACGCTGACGACCGCGAAGGCACCCAGGGTGCTGAACCCGTAGGCGAACAGATAGAACAGCGTGGACGACAATCCCGCGCGGCCGCCGGCGATCACCCCGGTGAGGATGAAACCGGCGTGCGCCACAGCCGAATACGCCAGCATCCGCTTGATGTCGGTCTGCGTCACCGCCGTCACCGTGCCCACCGCCATGGTCAGAATCGCCACCACCCACAACACCGGGCGCCATTCAGTGTGCAGGGCGGGCAGGGCGACGTAGAACAGCCGCAGCATCGCCCCGAACGCCGCGACCTTGGTGGCGGCGGCCATGAAGGCGGTGATCGGTGTGGGGGCGCCCTGGTAGACGTCGGGGATCCAGGAGTGGAACGGTACCGCGCCCACCTTGAACAGCACGCCGACGGCGACCAGGGCGGTGCCGACGAGCGCCAGGTAGACGTTGGCGTCGTCTGACCGGGTGTGGATCGCTTCGGCGATGCCGGTCAGGCGCAGGGTGCCGGCGTAGCCGTACAGCAGGGCGATGCCGTAGAGGAAGAACGCCGAGGAGAACGCGCCGAGCAGAAAGTACTTGAGCGCGGCTTCCTGGGACAGCAGGCGGCGCCGCCGGGCCAGTCCACACATGAGGTACAGCGGCAGCGACAGGATCTCCAGCGCGATGAACATGGTCAGCAGGTCCCCAGCGGCCGGGAACAGCATCATGCCACCGACGGCGAACATCGTCAGCGGGAACACCTCGGTCTGCACCACCGCCGCCTTGGTGGCCACCTTCTCGGCCACGCTGCCCGGCACGGCTGACGCGTCGGGCGTGAACGCATCGAAAGCCAGCGCGGTGCCGGCCGATTCGGCCGGGACGCGCCGTTCGGCGATCAGCAGCACCCCCAGCACGCCGATCAGCAGGATGGTGCCCTGCAGGAACAGCGTCGGTGCGTCGACATCGACGGCGCCCACGACCACCGACTTGCCGATTCCGCCGTGCAGCCCGCGGGCGAGCACGACCACGGCGACGAACGCCGCCACCAGACCGGTCAGGCTGAGTGCCAGCTGCGTGAAATAGCGGCTCTTGCGCGGTGCGAATGCCTCGACGAGCATTCCGGCAACGGCGACGCCGAAGACGATCAGCATCGGCGAAAGCTGGCCGTATTCAATGCTGGGCGCGGTCATGGCTGTGCCCCTTCAGCCAGCCTGGGAGCCGGGTCGGGTTGGTGGATGGAGGTCAGTGTCGAGGTGACTGCGGGGTTGATGACATCCAGTGCGATCCTGGGATAGATCCCCAGGACGAGCAGCAGCGCGATCAGCGGGGCCACCACCGACAGCTCCCGGGGCCGCAGGTCGCGCACCCGCTCGTTGCCCGCGGTGACCGGTCCGGTCATCATCCGCTGGTACATCCACAACACGTAGATCGTCGAGAGCACCAACGCGGTCGCGGCGAACACCGCGAACACCGGGTAGCGGGTGAATGTGCCGATCAGAACCAGGAATTCGCAGATGAACGGCGCCAATCCCGGCAGTGACAACGTCGCCAGACCCGCAACCAGGAAGGTGCCGGCCAGTATCGGTGCGACTTTCTGGACCCCGCCATAGGCGGCGATGGCCCGGGTACCGCGGCGGCTGACCAGGAAGCCGGCGATGAGGAACAGTGCGGCGGTGGAGATCCCGTGGTTGACCATGTAGAGGGTGGCGCCCGCCTGGCCCTGGCTGGTCATGACGAAGACGCCCATGATGATGAAGCCGAAGTGGCTGATGGAGGTGTAGGCGATCAGCCGCATCACGTCGGTCTGGCCGATCGCCAGGATCGCGCCGTAGACGATGCCGATGACCGCCAGGGTGATGACGACCGGCCGGAACAGGGTTGCGGCGTCGGGGAACAGCGGAAGACAGTAGCGCAGCATGCCGAATGTGCCGACCTTGTCCATCACCGCCATCATCAACACCGCCGAGGCCGGTGTCGCCTGCACCGCCGCGCCGGGCAGCCAGCGGTGGAACGGCCACAGCGGCGCCTTGACCGCGAACGCGAACATGAACCCGAGGAACAGCCAGGCGGCCACGCCGGGGTGCATGGTGAACTTCCCGGTGGAGACGGCGTCGGCGATCGCGCGGAAGTCGAAGGTGCCTCCCTCGAACGTCTTGCTGGCCGAGGTCGTCACGTACAGGCCGATGATCGCGGCGAGCATGATCAGACCGCCGAAGAGGTTGTACAGCAGGAACTTCACTGCCGCCTTCGATCTATCTGAGCCCCCGAACCCGCCGATGAGGAAGTACATCGGGATCAGCATGGCCTCGAAGAACACGTAGAACAGCAGGATGTCAAGCGCGGCGAGCGACATGAGAACCATGCCCTCGACCGCGAGCGTCAACGCGATGTAGCTGTGTGGCGCACGGCCGGAGAGCCCGGGACGGTCGTCGGCATCGTTCCAGCCGGCGATGAGCAGCAGCGGTACCAAGACCGCGGTGAGCACCACCAGGACCAGTGCGATCCCGTCCAGACCGAGGATGTAGCCAGTGCCGAACGATGGTATCCAGCGCCGGTTTTCGACGAACTGGAACTGCGGACCGGAGGGATTAAAGCGCGTCGCCAGCACGATCGAGATGGCCAGCACCGCGAGCGCCACGACCAGGCCGGTGTACTTGGCGACTAGCCGCAGCGATGCGGGTAGCACGATGATGACCGCTGCGCCGATGACGGGCACGGCCCACAGCGCCGTCAGCCAGGGAAAGTTCGTCACCGCAGTCACCTCCACATCGCCGCGATCACGACCGCGGCGACGAAGAACGTCGCACCGGCCAGCATCGCCAGGGCATATGAGCGGGCGAACCCGGTCTGCACCTGCCGCAATCCGTCGGAGATCCGGCCCACCAGGCGGGCCAGGCCGGTCACCCCTCCATCGATGCCCTTGTCATCCACGGTCACAAGCGTTTTGGTCAGCTCCTGACCGGTTCGCATGAACACCAGTTCGTTGACGGCATCGCCGTAGAGGTCCCGGCGCGCCGCCACCGTCAGCGCGGACACGTCCTGCGGGGCGGTCTGGGGCACCCTGTGCATCGCGTACTGGCGGTAGGCGACGGCGATACCGATCGCGACGACGCCCAGGGCGGTGGTTGTCATGGCCCAGGCGGGTACGACGGGTTCGGCCTCGTGGCTGCCGACGACGGGCTCCAGCCAGCGCTGCAGGGTATGGCCGAGGGCCAGTACCGCGCCGGCTCCGGCCGAACCGACGGCCAGAACGATCATCGGCCAGGTCATGACCGGCGGTGACTCGTGCGGGTGCGTATCGGGCTTCCAGCGGGCGTTGCCGAAGAACGTCAGCAGCATGACCCGGGTCATGTAGTACGCCGTGATGCCCGCGCCGAGCATCGCGGCGCCGCCGAGCAGCCAGCCTTTGAGACCACCGGAGTTGAGAGCGGACTCGATGATGGCGTCTTTGGAGAAGAACCCCGCGAACGGTGGCACCCCGATGATCGCCAGATAGCCCAGACCGAAGGTCACATAGGTGATGGGCAGCAGGGTGCGCAGACCCCCGTAGCGGCGCATGTCGGTTTCGTCGTTCATCGCATGCATCACCGATCCGGCACCCAGGAACAGCCCGGCCTTGAAGAAGCCGTGGGTGAGCAGGTGCATGATGGCCAGCGCATAGCCCGCCGGTCCCAGCCCGGCGGCCAGCACCATGTAGCCGATCTGGCTCATCGTGGAGGCGGCGAGTGCCTTCTTGATGTCGTCTTTGGCGCAGCCGATGATCGCGCCGAACAACAACGTCACCGCGCCCACGGTCACCACGGCGGCCTGGGCGGCCGGGGCGGCGTTGAAGATTGGTCCGGATCGCACGATGAGGTACACCCCGGCGGTCACCATCGTCGCGGCGTGGATCAAGGCGCTGACCGGGGTGGGGCCTTCCATGGCATCACCCAGCCAGGATTGCAGTGGCACCTGCGCACTCTTGCCACACGCGCCGAGCAGCAGCAGCAGCCCCAACGCGGTCACCGTGGCCTGGGTCATGCCCGGGGCTGCGGTGAACACCGTGCTGAACGACAACGAGCCCACGGTGGCCACCAGGATCATCAGGGCGATCGCGAGGCCCATGTCGCCCACCCGGTTGACCACGAAGGCCTTCTTGGCCGCGGTGGCCGCGCTCGGCTTGGCCGACCAGAAGCCGATCAGCAGGTAGGACGCCAGGCCCACCCCCTCCCAGCCGGTGTACAGCCCGAGGTAGTTGTCGGCGAGCACCAGCAGCAGCATCGCGGCCACGAAGAGATTGAGATAGGCAAAAAACCGGCGCCGGTCCGGATCTGTGGCCATGTAGTCGATGGAGTAGATGTGGATCAGCGCACCGACCCCGGTGATGAGCAGCACGAAGCACATCGACAGGGCGTCCAGTTGCAGACCGAAGTCCACCCGCAGCACGCCGACCGGCACCCACGAGAACAGCACCTCGTGCACCGTCCGATCCTCCGCGGGCCGGCTCAGCAGGTGTGCGAACAGCACCACCCCGCAGGCGAATGCGCCGACCACGGTGGCGCACCCCAGCAGATGCCCCCAGGCGTCGTTGGCGCGCCCACCCAGCAGCAGGATCACCGCCCCGGCCAGGGGCAGCGCGATGGTCAGTGTGAGAAGAGTCGTCATGGCGGGGCCACTCAATGCCGCAGCAGGTGGGCGTCGTCGACGTTGGCGCTGCGTCGGGTCCGGAAGATGGTCATGATGATGGCCAGCCCGACCACCACCTCACAGGCGGCGACCACCATGGTGAAGAAGGCCACCACCTGGCCCTCGAGGTGGCCGTGCATGCGCGAGAACGTGACGAAGGCCAGGTTCGCGGCGTTGAGCATCAACTCCACGCACATGAACATCACGATCGCGTTGCGTCGCAACAACACCCCGGAGGCTCCGATCGTGAACAACAATGCCGACAGGTACAGATAGTTGTCCGGGTTCATGTGTGACCGTTCCCACCGTTGCCGTTGGATCTGGTAGCCGTGCGGCGTTGAAGGATCGTGCTGACCGAGGACTCAGCGTCCGAACCGTCGGGCAGCCGTGCCGGGGTGTTGACGGCGTTGTGCCGGGCGTAGACACCGGGATTCGGCAGCGGGGTGGCCCGCCCGCCCGGACCGAAGCGTTCGACGGCCAACTCGCGCTGGGTCTTTCGGCGTTCGAAGCGCTCCCGGTGTGTCAGGACCATCGCACCGAGTGCCGCGGTGATCAACAACGCGCTGGTCAGTTCGAACGCCCACAGATCCCGGGTGAAGATCAGAGTCGCGAGTCCCTGCACGTTGCCGCCGGCATTCGCCTGCGCCAGGCCCACGAAGCCGGTGGTCGTCGCGGTGCCGATGCCGGCGATGAGCAGGATGCCGAAGCCCAGGCCGGCCGTGATCGCCGCGATACGTTGGCCCCGAATGGTTTCCACCAGCGACTCCGAGGAATCGACGCCGATGAGCATGAGCACGAACAGGAACAGCATCATCACCGCGCCGGTGTAGACCACCACCTGGACCACGCCCAGGAACAACGCATCCTGGGCGACGTACAGCATCGCCAGGGCGATCATCGTCGTCGCCAGGAAGATCGCCGAGTACACCGCCTTCTGGGCCGCGACCACCCCGATGGCGCCCGCCACCGCGACGGTGGCCAAGATCCAGAATGCGACCGCCTCGGTGGTCGAGGTGCGGACGAGTGTCTCGGCGGCCAGCACGGTGACGGTCATTTTCCCACCTCGGCTGTGTCGGTGCCGGCGCCGGGGTTGCTTCGGTCTCCCCCGCAAGCGGGAGGTGCCCCCAGCCCGCCGCCGGTTTCGATCCGGCCGAGGTAGTAGTCGTCGTCGGTGGTGTCCGGCGCCATGGCATGCGGGGGAGTCTGCATCCCCGGCTGCAGGGGAGCCAGCAGCTTGTCCTTGTCGTAGATGAGATCACCGCGGTTGTCGTCGGCCATCTCGTAGCTGTTGGTCATCGTCAGCGCCCGGGTGGGGCAGGCCTCGATGCACAGCCCGCAGCCGATGCAGCGCAGGTAGTTGATCTGGTAGACCCGTCCGTAGCGTTCGCCGGGGGAATACCGTTCGGTCTCGGTGTTGTCGGCGCCTTCGACGTAGATCGCATCCGCCGGGCACGCCCAGGCGCACAGCTCACAGCCGATGCACTTCTCCAGCCCGTCGGGATATCGGTTGAGCTGATGGCGGCCGTGGTAGCGGGGCGCGATCGGTCCCGGTTCCTCCGGATACTGCTCGGTGATGGGCTTTTTGAACATCGTGGCGAACGTGACGCCGAATCCCGCGATGGCGTCGAGGATATTAGGCATCTGCTCTCTCCTTGCTCCGCCCCGGGGTTACCGGCAGCGGAGGAATGGGGAACGCCCCGACATCCGGTGGAGGGGGCGGCGGTACCGTGTTGCGCGCAGCGATGTTGCGCCGCAGGGCATTCGCGGCCAGCAAGGCGACGAGCAGCGCTGCGGCAGCGATGAGCCCGGGAATGATGCCGTCGAGGTGGTTGATGTGGAGGACGGCGACGATCATGATCCAGATCAGGGATACCGGGATCAGCAGCTTCCAGCCCAGGGCCATGAACTGGTCGTAGCGCAGCCGGGGAAGCGTGGCGCGCAGCCACATGAAGATGAACAGGAACGTCCAGACCTTGGCGACGAACCAGATCAGCGGCCACCATCCGGCATTGGTGCCGGGCAGCAGACTGATCGGCCACGGCGCGTGCCAGCCACCCCAGAACAGGGTGGTCGCCAGGGCCGAGACGGTGGTCATGTTGATGTACTCGGCCAGCATGAACATCGCGAACTTCAACGACGAGTACTCGGTGTGGAATCCACCGACCAGCTCGCCCTCGGCCTCGGGCAGGTCGAACGGGGCCCGGTTGGTCTCGCCGACCATCGCGGTCAGATACACCGCGAAGCTCGGCAGCAGCAGGAACACATACCAGGTGTCGGTTTGAGCGGCCACGATGCCCGAGGTGGACATGGTGCCCGCGTACAGGAACACCGCCGCGAACGACAAGGCCATCGCGATCTCGTAGGAGATCACCTGGGCGCTTGAGCGCAGACCACCCAGCAGGGGATAGGTCGACCCGGAGGACCAGCCGGCCAGCACGATTCCGTACACCCCGATCGAGGTGACGGCCAGTATGTAGAGCACCGCCACCGGCAGATCGGTCAGCTGCAGCGGCGTCCGGTGGGAGAAGACGGACACCACCGGGCCCATCGGGATGACGGCAAACGCCATGATCGCCGGAACCACCGAGATCACCGGCGCCAGCAGGTAGATGGGCTTGTCTACGCCGGCGGGGGTCAACCCCTCCTTGAGCGCAAGCTTGACGCCGTCGGCCAGCGACTGCAGCAGTCCGTTCGGGCCCACCCGGTTGGGGCCGAACCGCATCTGCATGCGCCCCAACAGCTTGCGTTCGACCAGGATTGCCACCAGCACCGTGAGCACCAGGAAGGCGAAGACGGCGATCGCCTTGGCCAGCATCAACCACCACGGGTCCTGACCGAACACCGTCATATCGGGATAGCTCATCACCGCGCCCCCCGCCCGATGCGCACCACGGTCCCGGGGCCGGCCGCCAGGTGCTCATAGACCGCGTTGCCCGGTGAGTTCAGCGGCAGCCACACCACCCCGTCGGGCATCTCGGTGATCACCAGCGGCAGGCTGACCACACCACGGCCACTGGACACCACCACCATATCCCCCCCGACCGCGCCGATCCCGGCGGCCGTATCCGCCGACAACCGCGCCACCGCAGGCCGGGCCGTCCCGGCGAGATAGGGTTCGCCATCCTGTAATCGTCCGGCATCCAACAACATCCGCCAGCCGGCCAGAATCGCCTCACCGGGCCCGAGCGCGGGCGCCGGGTCGGGGGCCACGTCGGGGGCTGCCGGGCACTCACCGTCCCACCGGTCCAGCTCCGCGAGTTCGTCGCGGGCCTGCTGCGCATTGCGGAACCCGAGGTCCACGCCGAGCTCGTCGGCCAGGGCCTGAAGCACCCGCAGGTCGGGTGCGGCATTGGACGGCATCGACGGCTCGAAGGGGCGGACACGGCCCTCCCAATTGGTGAAGGAGCCGGACTTCTCGACAACCGGTGCGACGGGAAACACGACGTCGGCCAGTGCGGTGACCGCCGACTCCCGAAGTTCCAGGCTGACGACGAACGGCGCCGCCTCGATTGCCGCCAGGGCGGCGTCGGGGTCGGGCAGGTCGGTGGGGTCGACCCCGCCGATGAGCAGGGCATCGAGGTCGCCCGCCGTCGCAGCGGCGAGGATGGCACTGGTGTCGCGGCCTGGCTCGGCCGCCAACTCGGCGATGTTCCAGGCGGTCGCAAGCTGCCGGCGCGCGGCGCTGTCTGCAACGGGCCTGCCGCCGGGCAGCAGGTTCGGCAGGCAGCCGGCATCCGCGGCACCGCGTTCGCCGGCCCGGCGTGGGATCCACGCCAGCCGGGCACCGGTTCGGGCGGCCAGCCCGCCCGCCGCCGAGAGCGCACCGGGGCTGGTGGCGAGCCGTTCCCCGACGAGGATGATCGCGCCCGGTTGCGACAGCAGCGCTTCATCCGCCAAACCGTCGAGCGCGCTCGCTTCCTGGCCCGGCGCGGTGAGCAGGGTGTGTGCGGCGAGCTTGGCCGAGCCGCGGGAGGCCAGCGGTGCGATGGCGACGACCCGTAGACCATGTTTGCGAACCGCCTTGCGCAACCGCAGGAAGACGATCGGGGACTCCTCTTCGGGTTCCAGGCCGGCCAGCACGACCACCGGTGCGGCTTCCAGGTCGGAGTACGTCACCGACATCGGCCTGCCGGCCACATGGGTTGCCAGGAACTGTGCCTCCTCGGCGGAGTGCGGGCGCGCTCGGAAGTCGATATCGTTGCTGCCCAGGACTATCCGGGTGAATTTGGCGTAGGCGTAGGCGTCCTCGGTGGTCAGTCGGCCGCCCGCCAACACCCCGGCGCGCCCGTGTGCCAGCCCGGCGGCGGCGACCCCGATCGCCTCCGACCAGGACGCGGGCCGCAGGCCTGCGCCGACGTCGCGCACCAGCGGGGTGGTGATGCGATCGCCGAGCGTGGTGTAGGTGAAGGCCCAGCGGCCCTTGTCGCAGTTCCACTCCTCGTTGACCGTGGGGTCGTCGCCGGCCAGCCGGCGCAGCACCACCCCGCGGCGATGGTCGGTGCGCTGCGCACAGCCCGAAGCGCAGTGTTCGCAGACGCTGGGCGAGGAGACCAGGTCGAACGGGCGGGCGCGGAACCGGTAGGCGGCGCCGGTCAGCGCACCCACCGGGCAGATCTGCACGGTGTTGCCGCTGAAATAGGAGTCGAACGCCTCTCCGGGGGCGATGCCGACCTGTTGGAGCGCACCGCGTTCCAGCAACTCGATGAACGGGTCGCCGGCGATCTGGTTGGAGAACCGCGTGCACCGCGCACACAGCACGCACCGCTCCCGGTCGAGCAACACCTGGGAGGACAGGTTGATCGGTTTCGGGAACGTGCGTTTGATGTCGGTGAACCGGGTTTCGGCGCGGCCGTTGGACATCGCCTGGTTCTGCAGCGGGCATTCGCCGCCTTTGTCGCAGATCGGGCAGTCCAGCGGGTGGTTGATCAGCAGCAGCTCCATCACCCCGTGTTGGGCCCGGTCTGCGGCCTCGGAGGTGAACTGGGTGTGCACCGCCATGCCCTCGGACACGGTGGTGGTGCACGAGGCCATCGGCTTGCGCTGGCCTTCCACCTCGACCAGGCACTGTCGACAGGCCCCGACCGGATCCAGCAGCGGATGGTCGCAGAACCGCGGGATCTGCACCCCGAGCAGCTCGGCGGCGCGAATCACCAGGGTTCCCTTGGGGACGGAGATCTCTACGTCGTCGATGGTGAGGTTCACCATCTCCACCGGCGGGGCATCGTGGGCGGTGGTGTCAGCGGTCTGGGTCATCTCAACTCCCGCCCGCGTGCGGCGCGAGCAGACACAAACTCGCACGATCGTGGTCCGATCCGTGCGAGTTTGTGTCTGCTCGCCCATGGGAAACTCATGCGCCTACCCCCTCCGGTGCCGCCAGCATCGAGGCGTACGGGTCGAACGGGCAGCTGCCCTCCAGATGCGCCTCGTACTCGCCGCGGAAGTACTTGATCGAGGAGGTGATCGGCGATGCCGCGCCGTCACCCAACGCGCAGAACGACTTTCCGAAGATGGCCTCGGAGATGTCGAGCAGCTTGCCGATGTCCTCGGCCGTGGCGCGCCCGGTCTCGAGCCGTTCGTAGATCTGGGAGAGCCAGTACGTCCCCTCGCGACAGGGTGTGCACTTGCCGCAGGACTCGTGGGCGTAGAACTGCGTCCAGCGCCGCACCGCGCGCACCACGCAGGTGGTCTCGTCGAAGATCTGCAGAGCCTTGGTACCCAGCATCGAGCCCACCGAAGCCATCCCCTCGTAGTCCAGTGGAACGTCGAGATGTTCGGCGGTCAGCAGCGGCGTCGAGGAGCCGCCCGGCGTCCAGAACTTGAGCTCGTGCCCGTCCCGGATACCGCCGGCATACTCCAGCAGCTCGCGCAGGGTGATGCCCAGCGGTGCCTCGTACTGGCCGGGCCGATTGACGTGCCCGGACAGCGAATACAGCGTGAAGCCGGGGGACTTGTCCGAACCCATCGACTTGAACCAGTCCACGCCGCCGAGCAGGATCGGCGGCACGCTGGCGATGGACTCGACGTTGTTGACCACCGTGGGGCAGGCGTAGAGGCCCGCCACCGCCGGGAACGGTGGGCGCAGCCGGGGTTGGCCGCGTCGGCCCTCCAGTGAGTCCAGCAGGGCTGTCTCCTCACCGCAGATGTAGGCGCCGGCACCGGCGTGCACGATCAGGTCCAGGTCGAATCCCGAGCCGAGGATGTCGTTGCCGAGGTACCCCTCCCGGTACGCCTCCGCGACGGCGGCCTGCAACCTGCGCAGCACCGGTACCACTTCGCCGCGCACGTAGATGAACGCGTGCCGGGCCCGGATCGCGTAGGCCGCGATGATCGCGCCTTCGATAAGGAAGTGCGGTGTGGTCAGCATCAACGGAATGTCTTTGCAGGTTCCGGGTTCCGACTCGTCGGCATTGACGACGAGATAATGCGGTTTGGCACCGGCCGCACCGTCCTGCGGGATGAACGACCACTTCGTGCCCGTCGGGAACCCTGCGCCCCCGCGGCCGCGCAGTCCCGATTCCTTCACGGTGGCGATGACGTCGTCGGGCTTCATCCTCAGCGCCGTGCGCAGTGCCTGGTAGCCGGCATGACGCTGGTAGGTTTGCAGCGTCCAGGGCTGCGCCTCGTCCCAGAATCGACTCAGAACCGGAGTCAACGGTGTCGCAGGCGTCATTCAGTCTCCCGAATCCGTTGCAGAGGTTCCGGTCCCAGAGGCTTGCGGGGTCGACATACCCAGGTCCCGGGCGACCCGGATCCCGGCGAGGGTGGCTGCGCCGGGGGCGCCGCCCTCGCCGGGGTCACTCTCGGCGGAGAGCCCGGCGAGGGTGCGTGCGGTCTGCCGGAACGGGCACACCGGGGTGCCGCGAGTCGGGGTGGGCGCCTGGTGGCTGCGGATCGCGTCGACGAGTTCTCTTGCCGTGGCCGGGGTTTGATTGTCGAAGAACTCCCAGTTGACCATGATGACGGGGGCGTAATCGCAGGCGGCGTTGCACTCGACGTGCTCGAGGGTGACCAACCCGTCCGGGGTGGTCTGGCCGGGGTGTACGCCCAGGTCGTTCTCCAGAGCTTCGAGGATGGCGTCTCCGCCCATGATCGCACACAGGGTGTTGGTGCACACGCCGACCAGGTATTCGCCGGTGGGGGTGCGCCGGTACATCGAGTAGAAGGTGGCCACGGCGGTCACCTCGGCGTCGGTCAGGTCAAGTTGAGCCGCGCAGAAGGCGATACCGGCGGCGGTCAGGTAGCCGTCTTCGGCCTGTACCAGGTGCAGCAGCGGCAGCAATGCTGAACGTGGTTTCGGGTAGCGAGCGATGATGGTGGCCGCATCGGCGGCGAGCCGGTCGGTCACTTCCGGGGGATAGCCGGCGGGCCCGCCGATCGGGGGGCCGGGTTCCTCTGGCCGCGGCCCCAACATCAGGTCGGTGAGGCTCATCGGTCACTCCTCTCACGGTCGACGCTCATCGGTCGACGCCTCCCATGACGGGGTCGATGGAGGCCACCGAGGCGATGACGTCGGCGACCATGCCGCCCTCGCACATAGCGGCCACCGCTTGCAGGTTGGTGAACGACGGGTCGCGGTAGTGCACCCGGTAGGGGCGGGTGCCGCCGTCGGAGACCATGTGCACTCCCAGCTCGCCACGCGGGGACTCCACGGCGACGTAGACCTGCCCGGCCGGCACGCGGATGCCTTCGGTGACGAGTTTGAAGTGGTGGATCAGCCCCTCCATCGAGGTGCCCATGATGCGGGCGATGTGTGCGGGACTGTTGCCCAGCCCGTCAGGTCCCAGAGTCAGGTCGGCGGGCCAGGCCAGCTTCTTGTCGGCGATCATCACCGGGCCCGGCTCCAGCCGATCCAGGCATTGCCGGACGATCCGCAGCGACTGCGTCATCTCACCCACCCGGATCAGGTACCGGCCGTAGGAGTCCGCGCCGGTGTCGGTGACCACGTCGAAGTCGTAGGTCTCGTACCCGCAGTAGGGCTGGGTCTTGCGGAGATCGTGGGGCAGACCGGTCGAGCGCAGCACCGGGCCGGTGATCCCCAGCGCCATGCAGCCGGTCAGATCCAGATAGCCGATGCCCTGGGTGCGTGCCTTCCAGATGTAGTTCTCGCTGAGTAGGTCTTCGAGCTCGTGTAGCCGGCCGGGCAGGACCTTCAACAGGTCGGCCACCCGCTGCGGGGCGTCGTCGGGCAGGTCGGCCGCCAGTCCGCCCGGGCGGATGTAGGCGTGGTTCATCCGCAACCCGGTGATCGCCTCGAACACACTCAAGATGAGCTCGCGCTCCCGGAAACCGAAGAACATCGCCGTCATCGCGCCCAACTCCATTCCACCGGTGGCCAACGCCACCAGATGGCTGGAGATGCGGTTGAGTTCCATCAGCATCACCCGGACCACACTGGCCCGCTCGGGAATCGCATCGGTGATCCCCAGCAACTGCTCGACCCCCAGACAGTAGGCGGTCTCGTTGAAGAACGGCGACAGATAGTCCATCCGGGTCACGAACGTGACACCCTGCGTCCAGGTGCGATACTCCAGGTTCTTCTCGATCCCGGTGTGCAGATAGCCGATGCCGCAACGGGCTTCGGTGACGGTCTCGCCCTCGATCTCGAGGATCAGCCGCAGCACTCCGTGTGTCGATGGGTGCTGTGGTCCCATGTTGACCACGATGCGTTCCCCGGCCATACCCGCACGGGCGGCGGCGACGATCTCGTCCCAGTCCTGCCCGCCCAGGGTGATCACGGTGCCGCCGTCGTCCGCCGGTGCGGAGATCTCTTCGCTCATCAGTGATACGACCTGCGTTCGTCGGGTGGGGGGATCTGGGCACCGTGGTATTCGACCGGGATCCCGCCCAGCGGGTAGTCCTTGCGTTGCGGATGGCCTTCCCAGTCATCGGGCATCTCGATGCGAGTCAGCCCGGGATGACCGTCGAAGACGATGCCGAAGAAGTCGTAGGTCTCGCGTTCATGCCAATCGCAGGTCGGATACACCGAAAACAGCGACGGGACATGCGGATCAGCATCCGGACAGGCGGCCTCCAGTTGCAGCCGGCGATTGTGGGTGATCGACATGAGCGGATACACCGCGTGCAGTTCCCGGCCACTGTCGTCGGGGTAGTGCACTCCGGAGACCCCACAACACAACTCGAATCGCAACGCCTCGTCGTTGCGTAGCGCCCCGGCGACAGCCGGCAGGTGTTCGCGACGTATCTCCAGCGTCAACTGGTCGCGGAAAACGACGACCCGCTCGACGGCCGCCTCGAACGCGTCGGCTCCCAGGACCTCGGCCAGCCGGTCGACGACCTCGTCGAAGTAGCCGCCGTAGGGCCGCGGAGAGCCGCCCGGTAGTGCGACTTCGCGGACCAGTCGTCCGTAGCCGGAGGTGTCGCCGCTTCCGGTGATACCGAACATGCCACGGCGCACCCCGATCACCTCGCCGCCGGTCTCGCCCTCCGTGTCGACTCCCGGGTCGCTGCGCTCCAGTCCGCCGGTGCCGATTCCCGGGTCGCCGGTCACTGCAGCAGTCCCTTGAGCTCGATGGTGGGTTTGGCGGACAGGGCGGCCTGTTCGGCTGCGGCCACGGCTTCGGCGCGGTGTACGCCCAGCGGCATCTGCGCGATCTTGTCGTGCAACGTCAGGATCGCGTGCAGCAGCATCTCCGGGCGCGGCGGGCACCCCGGCAGGTAGATGTCCACCGGCACGACATGGTCAACCCCTTGCACCACCGCATAGTTGTTGAACATCCCCCCGCTGGAGGCGCACACCCCCATTGCCAGCACCCACTTCGGTTCGGCCATCTGGTCATAGACCTGCCGCAACACCGGGCCCATCTTCTGGCTCACCCGCCCGGCCACGATCATCAGGTCGGCCTGCCGCGGCGTGGCCGAGAATCGCTCCATACCGAACCGGGCGATGTCGAAACGGGGCGAGGCCGTCGACATCATCTCGATGGCACAACAGGCCAGGCCGAACGTGGCCGGCCACAACGACCCCTTGCGCACGAAGCCGGCGACCTTCTCCACCGTCGACAGCAAGATGCCGCCCGGCAGTGCTTCTTCTATTCCCACCCTGACCCGCCCAGCTCTGTTTTCACCCTGACCTGCCCAGCTCTATTCCCATCGCGGCCCGCTCGGCTCTAGTCCCATTCCAGGCCACCCCGGCGCCAGACATAGCCGTAGGCGACGAACACGGTGATCATGAACACCAGCATCTCCACCAGGGCGAATATCCCGAGCCGGTTGAACGAGACCGCCCACGGGTACAAGAACACGATCTCGATGTCGAAGACGATGAACAGCATCGCCGTGAGGTAGTACTTGATGGGAAAACGCTGACCGACCGGCTCGTCGGCCATCGGTTCGATTCCGCATTCGTAGGCCTCGAGCTTGGCCCGATTGAACCGCCGGGGTCCGGCCACCAACGCGATTACCACGGACACGACCGCGAACGCCGCAGCGATCGCCCCGAGCACCAGGATGGGCGTATACAGACTCATATCGCTGTGCCACTCCTCGCTTGGGCTGCTGATGTGAGCTGAGACATAGCCTAGCGATCTTGTCGGTTGGCCCGAAGCGTTTTCGTTAGGATGGCTTCAGTAGCCTGAGGCGGTCTATCTGTCATCGAGACGTGAAGGGCGACAGTATTTTTGGTGCTCCATTACTGCACCGGTGTGCGGAGCAGCCCGGCCACCGCCTCGCTCAGCCTGATGGGGTCGATCGGATGCGGTACTGCGGCCTCCGCCCGTGACCAGCTGGCCAGCCAGGCATCGTCGGGTCGGCCGGTCAGCACCAGCACCGGCGGGCAGTGTTCGAGCTCGTCCTTGAGCTGTTTGGCGATGCCCATGCCGCCGGTGGGGGAGGCTTCGCCGTCGAGGACCCGCCGGCGTCCATCAACTGAATCACCATGAGGCCGGTCGCGACGTCGGTGTAGGTCAGTTCGGGCAGCTCGGGGTGAATCCGCCTGCCGAGTGCCAGCCGTACCTGTTCGCGGGTGCGGGCATTGCTGCTGTACACCAGGACACGCAGTGGCTGGGAGGACACCTCGCCGATGCTAGCGCGAATTTGCCTGCCGACCCGATGTTTTGGGTGCGAAATCAGCGGATCGGGGATCAGACCCCGCCCGCGTCGCTAGTCGGGTGCCTTGGCGAAAACGGTGTCGGCGTGCAGGCTGCTCATCGGCGGAAGCATCCCGGCCATGTTGCCGCTGACCCCCCATTTCGTTCTGTCGATAGTGGCCTGCGCCGAGATGCGCACGCCGCCGTCGCCGAGCCGGTCGATTGTCGCCGACAGGTGCAGCGGCAGTGTGGTGTCCCTGATGGCGAGGGTGGCGCGTAGGTCGGCGGTGTTGCCGCCCGTGGGTTGGACCGCGGTCACCACGACGCTGATCTCGGGGAACTTCTCGGTGTCGAAGAAGTCCGGCGAGCGCAGGTGCTCGTCGCGTCGTCTGATGCCGGTCCGCACCGACGCCGCCTGGATGTCAAGCCGACCGAACACCGCCCCTTTCGGCGTGATCTGGCCGTCGCCGGTCACCTCGGTGAACTCACCGTTGACCTTCACCAGACCCCAGAGGGTCCTGTTCGTGAAGCCGATCGACGACCGGTCGGGGACGAGGTTCCACACCCCAGCCGTAGTGGGATCGTCGAGCAGCCTTTGCAGGGTGGTCATGTCACCTCCATCGTCGTGGATCACGGGCAGCTGTTGCGGGGTTTTCGAAGTCGATGTACCCGATATAACAGTCTCAATCGTGATGGCACCTGGATGGTGCGTTTTTGTGGCAAGCCGGCGCCGGCTCCGTCGGTGTCAAGGGCCGGCGGCCCGTTCATGGGGGCCGGGTCGGGCTCATGGCACTTCCGGGTCAGGCTGCTCGTATCCGGGGTGGGCGATGGCCAGGCGATGGCCTACCAGGGCCCGAAGGCACGGCAGGATCTCGGCTGCCCTCCCGTCCAGTTCGCCGGCCCGGATGGCAGCGGCCAGGCTGTCCTCGTCGGAGTAGCCGAGTCGATGCAGAGCTTCCTCGGGTTCTGCGGACCTCTCATCGAGAAGCTCGCGTTCGACGATCCGTAGCGCATTCGCGGCGACGCGGGCGTGGAAGTTGACCGATCCGGTCGTGTTGGTCCGGACGTCGCCTTCGAGGAACTCCGCGACGGCCGCGACGAGTTCGGCCGCCGTCGGCCGTCCGTTCAGCTCGCTCACGGGGCACCCCCCAGCAGGTCGAGCAGATCCCACTCCGTCTCGCCGACCCGACGCCCGACCGCGGCGAGTTCGACCGAACGGGTCTGCCCGGTCAGATGTCGTTGGGCCTGGTACCGGCAGATCACCCCCCAGCGCAGTGTCGCCAGGACCAGCCACCAGCGCAGCGCCGCCCGGTCGATGCCGGCTCCGCCGGCCTCCTCGTAGCCGCAGACGAAGTCCTCGATGCTGCCGAGCCCGCCGGCGGACAGGCGCTCCGGAGCGCCGAACCGCCAGGCCCTGATGCAGAACCAGGCCAGGTCCTCGTAGATCTCGCCGATGTGCACCAACTCCCAGTCCAGTACGGCGGCAAGTGTCGAGCCGTCGATGATCAGGTTGCCCATCCGAAAGTCGCCGTGCACAAGCCGCGCCGCGGATGCCGGTGGCCGGTTCGCGGCGAGCCAGCGAAACGTCCATTCGAATGTCGCTGTGGTATCGGCCATCTCGTCGAGACGCTGTCGCCACTCGGCCGGCTGATCCTGCTCAACGAGGCCCGGCGCGGTCGGCGTCACCCGGTGGATCGCGGCGAGCGCCCGGGCGCACTGACCCAGTAGCCGCCGGCGGCCCGTGTCGTCGAGCCGTCGCTGAATGCGGCGCACGATCGTCTCACCCGCGATCTCCTCGCAGATCAAGAACGGATTCCCCAGGACTGTCGTGGAATTGGTGGCCACCAGCACGTGCGGGACGGGTGCCCCGGCGTCGGCGGCGGCGGCCTGCACCGCGGCCTCCAGTTCCATGCCGGCGTGCACCTCGTCGGGTGGGCCGGTGCGCAGGATCAGGGCGCGTCGCGCCGAACCGGTGACCGCGTCGAATGCCCACGTCGTGCGGCTGGCCCCGCCGGTCAGCGATCGAAGGTTCTCGACGCGGGTCGCATCGCCCAGGACCGGGGTCAGCACCCCGGCGAGGCCGGCGGAAAGCATCTCGGTGCTCACGTCAGCGGGCGGGCTTGCCGAACTTGAACATTCGTTGTGCCACGCGTCGCATCTGGATCTCCTCGGCTCCTTCGGTGATGCGGTACCGGCGGTGGTGGCGGTAGATGTGTTCGAACGGCTCGTGGCGGCTGTAGCCGATACCGCCGTGGATCTGCATGGCTCGGTCGGCCGCATCGCACACCAGCCGGTTGGCGCGGTAGTTTGCCATCGACACCTTGTCGGACACTTCCAGATGGTGGTCGCGGTCCAGGTGCCAGGCCGCGTAGTACACCAGTAGCCGTACCATCTGCGCCTCGGTCTGCAACTCGACCAGCGGCCACTGCACCGCCTGGTTCACCGAAAGCGGCTTGCCGAAGGTGATCCGCCGGCCGGCGTAGGCGACCGCGCGGTCGATGCAGTACTGGGCGGCTCCGAGGCTGCTCGCGGCCTGGCGGATCCGGTTCTCGTGCAGGAAGGTCTGGGCCACCTCCAGGCCGTGGTCCACTTTGCCCAACACCGCCTCAGCGGGTACCCGCACGTCGCGCAGCTCGACCTCGCCATGGTCGCTGGGCATGTTGAACGTCCACCAGTAGAACGGCACGTCGAAGCCGTCGGCGTCACAGGGGACGAGGAAGGCGGTGATCCCGCGGGCCTGTCCCGGCTCGCCGGAGGTCCGCGCGAACACCAGGTCGTGGGTGGCCCGGTGCACGCCGGTATTCCAGCGTTTGGAGCCGTTGATGACCCAGCCGTCGCCGACACGTGCAGCGCGGGTCTCCAGCCAGGTCGCGTCCGAGCCGTGCGCCGGTTCGGTGAGGCCGAATGCCATCGACCGCTGGCCGGTCAGCATCGCTTCGATCCAGTTCCGTTTCTGCTCGTCGGTGCCGAACCGGTCCATCATGATGACCTGGGGGAAGTTTCCGACGATCGACGACTCGTCCTGCAGGTCGTTGTGCAGACCGAGGCCCTTGTGCGCCAGGTGTTCCCGGATCACCGCCATGTCGAGGTTGGTGCCGTTGCGGCCGCCGAACTTCGACGGCAGCCCGTAGCGCAGCCAGCCGGCCGCATGGGCGCGGCGGCGCATCTCGTCGAGAAGGTCCTCCCACTCCCGCCGGGGGATACCGCCCCGGTCGACGTCGGTGCGGGCGAATTCGCGGCGCCGGTCGAAGTACTGCATGTGTTCGCGCTCCAGCGGCTTGATCTCCGCTTCGATGACCGCGTCCATCTCGGCCAGCAGTGCTGGGAGATGTTCGGGCAGAGCGAAATCCACATTGACCCCTTGCTCGCTAGATATCGCCGTAGAGCGTCTTCTTCCATATCGTCGACAGCGTGGCGATGGCGTCGGTGTCGCTGAGCTGTCGGTCCTGCACGCCGGTGTCGGGCAGTAGGCAGGCGATGGTGAACTGCTCGAAAAGCAGGTTGATGGCCAGGGCGGTGTTGTCGGGGTCCAGCTCACGGGCGTAGCCGTGCTCGTGGGCGCGGCGTACCGAGGCGGCCACGACGCCCATCCCGAACCTGCGGACTTCGTTCTGTAGCAGCGTGAAGCGTGGCTGTATGGCCGTGAGCTGAGCGACGGCCACCACCGTGCCGATGTGCTCTTTGAACATGCCCCAGAAGGCGGTCACCGCCGTGGCGAAGAATTCGGTGTCCTGCGGGGTTTCGGGCAGGTGGACATGCACTCCGGAGGGCAGCAGGACATCGTGGATGAAGGTCCGCGCGAGCGCGGAGACCAGATCGGCCTTGTCGTTGAAGTAGCGGTAGAACACCGCAGGCGACTTGCCGGCCGCCGAGGTGATGTCGGCGACCGTGGTGCCGTGAAAACCGTTTTCGGCGAACAGCTTGCGGGCGGCCTCTTCGATGGCCTGCTGGGTTTGGCGGCCCTTGCTGCTCAGCTTCCGCGGCATGCGGGCGGCCCCGCCGGCCTGGGGCTGGCGGATCATCGGTTCCATGTTCGGCCCCCGGGTCACGGACAAAACTGACAGTGACGTTACGTTTTGTTCTGGCACATGGCAAGGGCTCCGGACGCCGCGAGCAGTGGTATCCGGTTGCGTCCGCGCCGTGGCGCGTGGAGCCAAGGGCCCGCGCAGTTCCCGCCTCAGGCCAGGATTCGGTCACCTGCCCGCAGCAGCGCGCCGGGCAGGTCGTGTCCGACAACGGACTGTGCGACGCGGGCTGCCTCGATTGCTGCCCGCAGGTCGACGTCCACGGCAACCCCGCTGTCGCGCAGGAGGTAGACGAGGTCTTCGGTGGCGATGTTGCCGCTTGCACCCGGGGCGAACGGGCAACCGCCCAGCCCGCCGACCGAGGAGTCGAGCCGGGTCACCCCGGCGGCCACCGCGGCATAGGCGCTGGCGAGCCCGGCACCACGGGTGTTGTGGAAGTGGGCACCCAAAGGTAGCTCCCCGATGCGGGGAAGGACCTGGGCCACAAGGGATGTCACGCGTCCTGGAGTGGTGGTGCCGATGGTGTCGGCGATCGCCAGGCGGTCCGCTCCGTGTTCGCGGGCGGCGTCGACGACGTCGAGCACCCGCTGGGGCGGGGTGGGCCCGTCGAACGGGCAGTCCCACGCGGTGGCGATGATGACCTCGACCGTGACGCTGCTGTCGTGGGCGATCGCGGCGATGTCGGCGATCTGCGCGGTGGCTTCGGCGGTGCTGCGTCCGACATTGGCGCGACTGTGCCCCTCGGCGGCGGACACGACGTACTCCAGCGAGCGCAGGCCGGCGGCGATGGCACGTTTGGCGCCGTTGGGACTGGCCACCAGCGCGGAGAACTCGATATCGGGGTATGCGCGCAGCTGCGCGGCCAGCTCGGGGGCGTCGGCGAGGGCGGGCACCTTCGACGGTGAGACGAACGCGGTCGCTTCGATCTCGCGCACGCCGGTTGCGGCGATGGCGGCGAGGAGTTCGAGCTTGGCCGACAACGGGATTCGGGTCTCGATCTGCAGGCCGTCGCGCAGCGCGACCTCGCGGATCGTGACATGTCCGGGTAACAGGCTCACAGCACCCCCCGGGACTCCAGATCGGCGAGCTCGGCGGGTGTCTTGCCCAGCAGGTCGCCGTACACCTCGCGATTGTGCTGGCCGGGCCGTGCCGGGCCGGCGTTGCGTACGCTGCCGGGCGTTTCGGAGAGCACCGGTATGACGCCGGGCCCGAGGACATTCCGGCCGATTGCCTCGTCGTAGTGCTCGACCAGCATCTCGCGTGCCCGCAGTTGTGGGTCGCGGACCACCTCGGCGACGGTGTTGATCGGGCCGGCGATCACCCCCGCGGCGTTGAGGGTGTCGATGATCTCGGCGGGCTGGCGCTCGGCAGCCCAGTCGCCGATGGTCTTTTCCAGCTCGTCCTGGTTGCGGCCGCGTGCGACATGATCGACGAACCGGTCGTCGGTGGCCAGCTCGGGCCGGCCCATCGCCGCGCACAGCCGCCGGAAGACCGTGTCCTGGTTGGCCGCGATGACGACCCAGCTGTCGTCGGCGGTGCGGTAGATGTTCGACGGCGCGATGCCTTCCAGCCGGGTGCCCGACGGTCCGCGGATCACGCCGCCGACGTCGTAGTCGGGAATGGTCGACTCCTGGATCGCCAGGCACGCCTCGGTCAGCGCGGCGTCGACGACCTGTCCCTGGCCTGTCTGGGTTCGCCGGTACAGGGCCGCGAGCGCGCCCTGGACGGCGAACATCCCGGCCAGGCTGTCCCCGAGTGACAGGGCCAGCCGAGGCGGCGGGCCACCCGGGAATCCGTTCAAGTGCCGCAGACCGCTGGCGGCCTCGGCCACCGACGCATAGCCCGCCTTGTTCGCATCCGGTCCGGTCTGGCCGTATCCCGAGACCCGCACCAGGATGATGCCCCTGTTGTGCTCGTGCAGGACGTCGTAGCCCAGGCCCCACTTCTCCAGCGTGCCGGGGCGGAAGTTCTCGACGATGATGTCGCAGCGCTCGACCAGGGCGAGAAACAGTTCGCGGCCCTTCGGCTCGCGCAGGTTGAGCGTCACCGCTTTCTTGTTGCGGGCATGCACGGTCCAGAAGAAATGGTGCCCGTCGAGTTCGGCCTGGCCCCACGTGCGCAGCGGGTCGGGGGCGCCGGGCGGCTCGATCTTGATGACCTCGGCGCCCATGTCGCCGAGCAGCCGGCCGGCGAAGGGCCCGGATATCAGGGTGCCGACTTCGAGCACCCGGATCCCGTCGAGCGCGCCCGCCGGTGCTTCCCGTTCCCTCCTGGTCACCTGAGGAAGCGTCTCACGTCGGCCGGGTCGGGAGAAGCAGTGGTGGGTGTCACGCGCCTTCGCGCAGGTGGACGGATGAATCCAGGCAGGCCGGCGGGGTCGGTGAGCCCGGTTTCCGGCCGGAAACTGAAAGTGACGTCACCTTTTGTTTTGCGGACCACGGTTGCGGAGTCACGAATGTGTAACTCCTCAGGGTTTTAAAGCCTCGCAACGGCGTGTTTTACTCATCACTGCAGTCCGACAATCGGGGTAGCAGAAAGCTGGGGTGGGTTCGTGAAGTCCCTTTTCGACAAGATTCGCGGTTGGCCGCGCCGATTTGGAGTCGCCGCAATCGCGGCGGCAGCGCTTCCAGGCCTGATCGGTCTGGTCGGCGGATCAGCAACCGCGGGAGCGTTCTCCCGTCCCGGCCTGCCGGTCGAGTATCTGATGGTGCCATCGCCGTCGATGGGACGCGACATCAAGATCCAGTTCCAAAGCGGTGGCCCCAACTCGCCGGCCGTCTACCTGCTCGACGGTCTGCGCGCCCAGGACGACTTCAACGGCTGGGACATCAACACCCCGGCGTTCGAGTGGTACTACCAGTCGGGTCTGTCGATCGTGATGCCCGTCGGCGGTCAGTCCAGCTTCTATACCGACTGGTACAGGCCCGCGTGCGGCAACAACGGCTGCCAGACCTACAAGTGGGAGACCTTCCTGACCAGTGAGCTGCCGCAGTGGCTGTCCGCTAACCGCGACGTCAAACCCACCGGCAGCGCCGCGGTTGGCCTCTCGATGGCCGGCGGATCATCGATGATCCTGGCGGCCTACCACCCCGCGCAGTTCATCTACGCCGGTTCGATGTCGGGCTTCCTGAACCCCTCGGAGGGGTCCTGGCCGTTCCTGATCGGCATCTCCATGGGTGACGCGGGTGGCTACAAGTCCGAGGACATGTGGGGCCCGTCCAGTGATCCGGCCTGGCAGCGCAACGACCCGATGGTGCAGATCCCCAGGCTCGTCGCCAACAACACCCGGTTGTGGGTGTACTGCGGTAACGGCAAGCCCGATGAGCTGGGTGGCGGCGATTTGCCGGCCACCTTCCTGGAGGGGCTGACCATCCGGACCAACATCACCTTCCGCGACACCTACATCGCAGACGGCGGCAAGAACGGTGTGTTCGACTTCCCGAACAACGGCACGCACAACTGGGCCTACTGGGGACGGGAGCTGCACAAGATGAAGCCCGACCTGCAGAAGTACCTGGGCGCCACGCCGCAGGCCTGACATCGCAAGGCGGGCCGCCGGGGACGGAAAGTCGCCGGCGGCCCGCTTCGTATCCGCGGGCTTGCCGGCCCGCGTTCCTGGGCGGTGGGCCGGGCGGTGCCCGCCGAAGACCGTGGCAAAGCTCTCGGTCCTGCCGGCGGCGAGGTGTCGAGGCGGCTGGTGTGTGTGTCGATCACCAACGGCGTATGCCGACGCACCGCGTCTCGGCCGGCCTGCTCGTGGCCGCCCACGTCTTTGCTAATGCCGTACGCGGGGGCGCTCTCAGGTGGATACTGAAGCCTCACG
>Ga0210086_1000313_pt1 | contig 30028 bp, 31 predicted proteins | sample China_Galinas_PW_3_FD_184867 | JGI IMG/M metagenome (GOLD analysis project Ga0210086, IMG submission 184867) | Wetland microbial communities from San Francisco Bay, California, USA, that impact long-term carbon sequestration - China_Galinas_PWB_D2... | ecosystem: Environmental > Aquatic > Marine...
TGAGCCCTCGCCGGAGGACCCGTTGTCACCGAGGATGTAGATCACGACGGTGTTGTCGAGCTCGCCGAGCTGCTCGATGGCGTCGACCACTCGTCCGATCTCGTAGTCGGTGTGCTCGAGGAAATCGGCGAAGTTCTCGGCCTGCCGGGCGAACAGCGCCTGATGCTGCGCCGGCTGGCTGTCCCAGGGCGGGATCTGCTCGGGCCGCTCGGTGAGCTGGGTGCCCGCCGGGATGATGCCCATGTCGAGTTGATTCTGATGCACGATCCTTCGGTACTCGTCCCAGCCCATGTCGAACCGGCCCGCGTTGCGGCCCCGCCAGTCCAGCGGCGGCTGGTGGGGAGCGTGCGCCGCCCCGGTGGAGAAGTAGGTCATGATGGGACGATCCGGCGCGATCGCCTTCTGCATCTGGATCCATGCGATCGCGTCGTCGGCGAGGTCACGCGTGAGTTGGTAGCCGTCCGCGGGTCGGGCCGGCGGCTCCACCGGTGTGGTGTTGCGGATCAGCGACGGGTAGAACTGGTCGGTCTCGCCGGCGATGAACCCGTAGAAGTAGTCGAAACCCTGGTTGGTCGGCCAGTTGTCGAACGGCCCGGCAGGGCTCGTCTGATTGTCGGGCACGTTGTGGTTCTTGCCCCACCAGCCGCACGTGTAGCCGGCCTGCTTGAGCAGTTCGCCCATCGTCGCGCAGCTCTTGGGGATGATGCCGCAGTAGCCGGGGTATCCGGTCGCCATTTCCTGGATGACGCCGGTGGCCACCGAGTGGTGGTTGCGTCCCGTCAGCAGGGCGGCCCGGGTGGGCGAACACAGTGCGGTGGTGTGGAACTGGTTGTAGAACAGGCCCCGGTTGTGCAGCCGCTCCGCGGTGGGCATCCGCACCAGCCCGCCGTTGACGCTCGGCCAGCCGAAGCCGACGTCGTCGAGCAGAACCAGCAGGATGTTGGGTGAGCCCTCCGGCGCTTGGCGGACCGGCGGGAAGTTCGGCTCGGAATCCTGTGCGTAGAGGTTGATCTTGGCGTCGGGAAAGGTCCACTCCGGTAAGGGAAGGTGATAACGGTCGAGGTGCAGCGGAAAATCGGAGCTAGAGTTGGTGTTGGCGGCCATGTCACCGATGCTTTCAGTTGAACGCGGCGCTGTCGCTAGATTGACGACACCCGTAAGGGGTTTTGGCCAGATCACTTTCTCTTCTTAGTTCCGTCATCACAAGATGACGGACCGACCACGTGGATATGGCATAGCGCAGAAGGCCTCGGTGCGGCTAAGGTCGTTCGCGGACAAGCGATTTCGTGGCCGGCGCGCGCCGTGCCTCGTAGCCGCTCGTCAGCCAGCAAACCCGGCGCCCGGCGCTGGGCAGATCGGGAACAGAAGCAGCTCGTCCTGCACGAGTGGCGCACGGAAAGGGCCGACCCGTGAGGACTCTTTGCCCTCTAGTTGTCGATGTCTGTGCTCGGACCGCCGGGCGTGGCACCGCCTTCATCAGACCAGTCCGAGCCAGTCTCAGCTTCCTTCGCTGGATCGCTTTCTACGTCGTCGTCGGCGCCTTTCGGTCCAGCGTCTGTCTCTTTGGTGATGGGATCTTCCTTGCTCACAGCTATGAACTACCCACGCAGCGCAGGTTCAAGCGAATCGACCCGTGTGGTTGAGCCGACCCACGAGTTTCTCTCGCGTTTCCCGGAGATCGACTTCGTCGGCGTCGGCGGCGCCGGGCACATGGTCGCGCCCTATGACGAGGCTCTGCGTGAGCAGACCCGCGCACACCTCGCCGACCACGGCCGCCGGGCCGTGACCGATCCGACTAAGCGGCACGCGGCGGTCGCGGTGGTGCTCGTCGACTCCGTGGTCGGTGAGGACAGGGTCGATCCGGCGCCAGTGGACGACTGGATCGCTGGGCGACCAATGCCGGACGCCGGTCTCGACGGCCGCATGGTCGACGTGTCCGGTGGTGCTGCCTTCCTGTTGTGCCGCAGGGCATCTCGGCTCACCGCCCACGCGGCGCAGTGGGCACTTCCCGGCGGTCGAATCGACCCAGGCGAATCCGCGGTCGACGCGGCACTGCGCGAACTGGACGAAGAGGTCGCTGTCGAGTTGCCCGACTCCGCCGTGCTTGGCCTGCTCGACGACTACCCGACGCGTTCCGGATACGTCATCACACCGGTGGTGGTGTGGGGCGGCGGACGCCTCGATCCCCGTCCCGCGCCCGACGAGGTGGTGGCGGTGTACCGGGTCGGCCTACACCAATTGCAACGCAATGATTCACCGCGGTTTTTGTCCATCCCGGAGAGCCCGCGTCCGGTCGTGCAGATCCCGTTGGGTAACGACCTCATCCACGCGCCGACGGGTGCCGTGCTGTTGCAACTGCGGTGGCTGTGCCTGGAGGGCCGCCACGACCCGGTCGATCACCTCGAGCAACCGGTGTTCGCCTGGAAGTAGGCCGACTTAAGGGCCTTCTTCGAAACGCTCGTGCGGCACGTCGTGATCGGCGGCTGACGCGTCGAGCAGGCGCAGAGGGTGCATACCGTCGACCGCGCCGACGAACGGCGGGAAGACGCTGTAGCCCAGCATCCGCTGGATGTCGGGTGAGACCGCACGGGCGATGTCGTGCGGGACCGACAGCGAGTAGGCCTCCTGCGGCCGCAGCCACGGCTCGCAGTACTGCGCGGTGACGGCGAGACGGCTTCGCTCAGACCGGTTGGTGCCGCCGCCGTGCCACATGGTTCCAAGAAAGAACACGCATGAACCGGCCGGCATGGTTATCGGAAGTTCCTGATCTTCCGGAGTCGGCTTGCGCGGGCCCCACCGATGGCTGCCAGGAATGACGACGGTAGCGCCGTTGTCGTCGGTGAACGCGTCGACGGCCCATATCGTGGAGGCCCCGAGCGGTGCGCGCGGACGCGGGAGTGGGTAGAACCCGTCGTCGAAGTGCAGCAGTTGACGATCCTCGCCCGGCGCGATGTTGATGACTTGCAGTTGGGACAGCAAGTAATTCGGCTTGAGCAACCTGTCGAGCACCGCCAGCACCCGCGGGTGATCGACGAGCCGGTCACAGACCCGGGTCTTGTTGAGCACGCTGTAAACGCGCTGGGTGCGGTAACCCTCAAAGGCGTTGCGGCCACAGTCAGTAAGCAGCGGAGCGACAGCCGCCCGGATCTGGGCGCATTCATCCTCGCCGAGGAGATCACGCCAAACGAGGTATCCGTCGCGCTCCAACGCGGCCATGTCCTCATCCACGAGGATGGGATCAACGGACGCGCCGCCACTGGGCATGACCTTGTATCGGCGTGCGAGGTCGCCTCTCAGGTCATCAACTGTCGTCACGGGTTCACGGGTGGCGTTCATGCTCGGGCTTAATTCTAGGGTCGAAGCCCCAGGTGCGCCCGCGCCTTCGCTCGTTTCTCGAGCCGGGCTAGCGGAGGTTGCTCACGACTTCCCTTTAGATGCCTGGCTCGAACACGTCACCGATGAGCATTACCGGGGCTAACTGACGGACAGGCGGTCAATCCCCAAGGCCTGTAATGAACCGTTGCACGGTTCGGGTCAGTGACCGTGGGACATGGTCGGGATCCATCAGGTCGTTCTCCGCCAGCGGGCTCGCCTCGTCAGAAATGTTCTCCCTGGTGAGTGGCCGCAACGTCTTACCGTGTCCCCGATGTGACTCGATGGCCTTCAGCAACGACCGGCATTCACCCACCGCTTCTTCGAACTCGCCGACGGACACACCGAGGTGTTCCGACACCAATTGATCGCGCACGGACGTGATCTGGCGGCGGACGTCATCGTGTTCCGAGCTGTTCGAGTCCGCCTCGATGGCCACGTCGCACTCGCTGTCGAACCCCATCGACCGGTTGTTGAAATTCGACGATCCAACGCGAAGTAGCCGGTCGTCGACTACCAGAACCTTCGAGTGGACGTAGATCGGCGCACCGCCGTCGGTGACCGGCCAGTAGACACCCAATCGGCGATGATCGTCTGCGGCCCAGAGCACTTGCATGAGCCGGTGGCGTGCGCCGTCCATCGTTTCCTGCTCGATGCGGTTCTTGCCACGACGCGGCAGGACGATGACGATCTCCGGACCGTCGTCTTCGTGTAGGCGGGCGGCCAGCGCATCGACGAGGCGCCGCGCGGCCAGATATTGGTTCTCCAGGTAGATGGTGTGGCGCGCGGCCGCTATCGCTGCAAGGTTGAGCGCCTCGACCTCCCGAACCTCAGGGCGACCGTCGAGTTTCGGCACGGTGCGCGCGATTCCGACGTCGACGTTGCGCAAACCCGGTTCCAATTTGCTCGGCCAGGTGACGTGCTTGGCCTCCACCGGCGCCAGCGATTGGTCCGTCGCGGTCCGCCACCGAGCTCGGGCTTGCTCACCGAGTGCACGCGCCGCCGCGCCGTCGACCGCCGCCGCGACCTCGTGTCGCGGCCCGTAGCTGCTCCCCGCTGCCCGACGGCTGCGACTCTCATGCGGATGCGCACGGGTGTCCCATCGCTCGAGGGTGAGGTCGATGCCACCGCAGAACGCCACGGCGTCGTCGATGACGGCGATCTTCTGGTGATGGACGGCGCCGGTCGGAATTGCGCCGTCGACGGCGAGGTGCATTCGCTTGCTGGTCATCTGATTCAGAAGCGCCACCGGGGCCAGCCCGAACCAGATCCCGTCGAAGGCTGGGAGCAGGCGCAGATTGGACTTCAGAAGGTAGACCTCGAGAGCTGGTCGTTTCCATAGCATCCAATGCAGAAAGGGGCCGAGCTGGTTGGGGCCGGGGAGTGTCTTGGCGCCGCGCTCGAATGCCATCCTGGCGTCGAAATCCCAACCGATCAGCATGATTCGGTGCCGAGCGCGCAGCATCGCGGCCTTGACGCGCACGAAGTAATCGGCCGCATCGATGATGCAGGCGAACTGATCAGCATGCGCCACGCGCCAGCACGTCTGGCCGGGAGTCAGCAGTCGATCGTCGCTCACGCTGAATCGCTCAGCGTAGTTGACGGGTCAGCACGAACATGGCGCTGTGTCTACCACATTCATGTGGAATGCCGGTGTGGAGCTGCCGGGAATCGAGCCCACCGCATATCACTTCGAGCTGAGCAAACGTGACAGATGCTGATGGCGAGGCCTCGGGCAACAGGGGCTCAGACTAACCGGGGCCGTTGGCGCCGAAAGGGCAACTCGCACGGGATTTCCCCGGCGAGAGAGCGATCCTGCGGCCTCCCAAACTCCAAGTTCCGCCCCAGAAACACCCAAGAGGTGCGCCGCAACCTTTTCGTGACCGGCTGACACGGGCCGACGGTAGCGAAAGGAGCCCATTATGAAACCGAACGTCACAACGATCACCCCACCGGCGAAGCGCAAGATGAAAGGCCTGCACGCGCTGAAGCCGTGGTTCACAGGCCTGCTGCGCCGATTCTCGACGCCGCAGTGGCACGCCGGGTCTCGCCGGATGCCTTCACCGCGGCCGGGGTCGCGGCCGCGGGCGCTGCCGGGTTGGCCGGCGCCAACTCGACGGCGCACCGGCGATTAGAGCCAGGTACCTTTTGGGTTGCGAGCCGGGTTAAAAGATCGGCAGAACCAAGGACAATGACGTTGTGAATTCGACGGCGCTGGGATTCGGTGTGCTGGGCCCACTCCAGCTGACAGTCGGCGGCACACCGGTGCCAGTGGGCGCTGCTAAGCAGCGGGCGGTGCTGGCCATGCTGGTCCTCAACCGCAATCGAGTGGTGAGCAGTGACGCGTTGATCCAAGCGGCATGGGAAGAATCGCCGCCGACGGAGGCGCGTGCCAGCCTGCACGCCTATGTGTCGAACCTGCGGCGGCTGCTCAATGACGCCGGGTTCGATGGGCGCACCGTCTTGGCGGCCGCACCGCCGGGCTATCGGCTCAGCGTGGCCGACATCGATTGCGATATAGGCCGATTCATTATGGAGAAGACGGCCGGTGTTCGCGCCGCGGCGGCCGGCGATTTCGAGGAGGCCAGCCGGCACCTGTCGGCTGCGCTGGCCGAATGGCGGGGACAAATCCTCGATGACCTGCGCGACTTCCAGTTCGTCGCCTCGTTCGGCGCCGCGATCCTCGAGGACAGGGTAGGCGCGCACACAGTGCGAGCGGAAGTTGAAATCGCCTGTGGGCGTGGGGATACCGTGATCAGCGAGCTGGAAGCCTTGACGGCACAACATCCCTACCGCGAGCCGCTATGGGCCCAGCTGATCACCGCGTACTACGTCGGCGGACGGCAATCCGATGCCCTTAATGCCTACCGCCGATTGAAAGCCACTCTCGTCGAGGACCTCGGCATCGACCCCGGACCAAACCTCCGGGCCCTGCACGAGCGCATCCTGCGCCAAGAGCCGTTGGATACCGTGCGGACTGCGCGCGCCACCGCGACTGCCACCGCCATCACGCTGAACCAACGCACGGAGTCCACCGCCAATACGGCCGTGGCGTACTTGCGCGCTCGGTCGGGACGGACCTATCCCCTGACCGCGGCGACCACCCGGATCGGCCGGCTTGCGGACAACGACATCGTGCTCGACGACATCGATGTCAGCCGCCACCACGCCGTAGTCAGCGACACGGGCACCAGCTACGTCATCACCGATCTGCGTTCGGCCAACGGAGTCTTCGTCCAGGGCCAGCGGGTCCGCGGCAGCGTCGTACTCGCCACCGGTGATTCCGTCCGCATCTCCACCCACGAACTCATCTTCGACATTCGGCCCGACTAGCGACCGCGCCGATTACCCACAATCATCGCGCTGACCAGCGGAGACATCGGATTTCAGTACGCGAGACGAAGCGAAAGTACGTGACACGACCGGCGGCTACGTGAAAGGTGTTGACGACGTATTTTCCTGCGCGTCGTGTGAGGCGCTCCGACCACGCGAAATGCTGTTCCATCCCCGCGTTACATGTAACATTGACGTATGGGTGAGCGTCCGGTCCGTCAGCGCGTAGCCGATCATCGGAGGCGGCTACGGCGTCAGGGTTTGCGCCCGGTCCAGATTTGGGTTCCCGACGTGCGCGCGCCGGGGTTCGCGGCCGAAGCCCATCGGCAGTCAGCACTCGCGGCGGCCAGCGCTCATGAAGCAGACGACCAGGCTTTCGTTGATGCCATCTCCTCGTTCGACGACGACCTCCTCGTTCGACGACGACGAGGCCGGGGAGTGAGGCGAGGAGAACTCTGGACCGCTGCGGGGGGAAAGCACTACGGGGGCAAGCCGCGTCCCGTGCTCGTTATCCAGGACGATCGGTTCGATGCGACGGCTTCGATCACGGTGTGCCCCCTGGCCAGCGACCCGATCGAGATTCCGCTGCTGCGAATCGCATTGTCCCCCAATGACATCAACGGCCTTGATGCGCCTAGCAGCCTCATGCTCGACAAGGTCACGACGATGCCCCGGTCCGAAATCGGCGAGCGAATCGGCCAGTTGTCCGGCGGGGAGATGATCGCGCTATCCCGGGGCCTCGTCGTGTTTCTCGGCCTCGCTTAGCCATGAACTCGGTACCGCAGCCGCACACCTCCGCGAGGTCCTCGACCACCAGACGTACGAGTCGCTCGCCCGCGAGGGTGAGGCGATGACCACTCCCGCCGCCGTGACGTATGCGTATGCCCAAATCGACCACGCCCGTGCCAGCCTCATACGCCCGGGGTGAATTCGCATTTGCCAACAACGGATTCGCAAACACGGTTATTCGCTAGTCTCCTGGATGTCAGGGGCACATCACGGATGGGGAGCCCACATGAGCAATCGCGACAAGCAAGCCGCCAATGCGCGGGAAGCGGAGTGCCGAGAAAGTGCTCGTCGGCTGCGGGAATTCGACACATTCGACGACTTCTCCGACGACGACCTGACGCGGCTCGTCCGCGCAGCACATCGCACGTCGACATCCGGGCCATGGCCGCTGATCCATGAGAAGACCCCTTCGGACGCCTGCTACATCCTGCTCAGCGGCGAAGCGGGCGTGTATGTGGGCCACGATCGTGTTGCCGTGGTGGGACCGGGCGAGGTGATCGGTGAATCTGCGCTCCGCCACGGAAAACTGCGCAATGCGACCGTGACGACGACTGGGAAGGCCGAGGTGGTGCACATTGGGCGCGACGACCTCAACCGCTTGCTCAGCGAGATACCTGCACTGCGCAAGACCATGGATGCGACCGTCGCGCGGCACATGCCGGACGAAACGACCGACGCGAGCTGACCCAGCGTTGACGGCGTCAGCAAGTCGAGACGGTCGGGTCGAGGCCGAAGACCTGCACCGGGGCTGACTTCCCCTTCAGCGCGGGTGATCCGCAGCCGACAAGGTCGGGCGGTTGAGAAGCCAGCGCGTCGACGGACTGCTGCAGTCGCCGAGCTGAATGCCGGCGGCGGTGACGCTGTCAGTGCGTTACGGCGGGTAACAATTCCCAACCTCAATGATTGCGAATCGATATGCAGGCCTAAGCGCACCACCTGGAAAATTATGGTTACCCCGTGCAGCGTCGAACGGCGATCAAGCTACCGCTGCTGATGATCGCAGCGGGCGCGGCACTGGCCCGAGTGCCCCGCGCATCTGCCGGGGAAAGCCGATGGTCAGCTGACCGTGCCGACCGCTGGTATCACGCGCAAGGCTGGCTGGTCGGGGCGAACTACATCACTTCAACTGCCATCAATCAGCTCGAGATGTTTCAGCCGGGCACTTATGACGCCGGCCGTATCAGTCGCGATCTGGGCGTGGCTCGGCTGCTTGGCTTCAACACTGTGCGGGTCTTTCTGCACGATCAGCTGTGGGCTCAGAACCGCCAGGGATTTCAAAGCCGTCTCTCGCAGTTCGTCGCCATCGCGGCGAGCCACCGCATCAAACCACTCTTCGTCTTGTTCGACTCCTGCTGGGATCCGTTCCCAAGGCCAGGTCCTCAGCGCGCGCCGATACCTGGAGTGACCAACTCCGGGTGGGTGCAAAGCCCAGGTGCCGAGCACCGCGGTGATCGCCGCTATAGCCGTGTTCTGTACGACTACGTCACGGGAGTGTTGGGCCAATTCCGCAATGACGATCGCGTTCTGGGATGGGACCTGTGGAATGAACCCGACAATCCCGCGCGCGAGTATCGCAAGGTGGAGAGGAAAGACAAGCAGGAGCTTGTCACGGCGCTACTCCCCCAGGTGTTCCGGTGGGCGCGTGCGGTTGATCCTGTTCAACCATTGACGAGCGCTGTCTGGCAAGGGAACTGGGGAGATCCCGGGCAGCGCAGCACAATCAGCGGGATTCAACTCGACAACTCCGCCGTGATCACATTCCACTGCTACGACAAGCCGGCCGCCTTCGAGGGTCGGATCGCTGAACTCTCCTCGTTGGGGCGACCGATCCTATGCACCGAGTACCTGGCTCGGTCTAGGGGCAGCACCGTAGAAGGAATCCTGCCAATTGCGAAGCGGCACAACGTTGGTGCATTCAATTGGGGCTTGGTGGCTGGGAAGACTCAGACGTATTTCCCGTGGGATTCGTGGGAGCACCCATACACAACGCCTCCGAAAGTATGGTTTCACGACCTCTTACAACCCGATGGACGGCCCTATCAGCACGCCGAGATTCAAACCATTCGCAACCTGAGCGGGCTCGGCCAGAATTGACCGGTGCCGCCCTTGCCGTCACAAGAGTAGACTAGACCCAACTAAGTCTGGCCGCGTATCATCGAGCGGTGACGGTAAACGTGAACATCCACGAGGCGAAGACGCACCTCTCTCGACTCCTCGAGCGGGTGGCGGCGGGCGAGCGTGTGGTCATCTCGAAGGCCGGCAAGCCGGTAGCGGATCTGGTGCCTCATCAAGCTGTCGATGTGGCGTTCGGTGCACTGCGGGGCCAGCTCACCTACGACGACTCCTCCTTCGACTTCGATCCGGAGATTCAGGAGATGTTTTACGGTACGCAACACCCCGGCGATGCTGCTTCTTGACAGCCAGACCCTCTTGTGGCTGCTCGACGACAACCCTCGGCTCGGCCCCAAGGCTCGAAAAACCATTAGTTCGGCGCGAGGCGTATACGTCTCTGCCGCGACTGTGTGGGAATTGACCATCAAGACGATGCTCGGCAAGCTCTCCGTGCCGACCGCGCTGTCTGAAGTCCTGACCGGGCAAGGTCTCCTGCCGCTGAACATCACTGCCGAGCATGCCCAAGCGATCCGCGACTATCCCGAATTGACGCGGCACGACCCGTTCGATCGGCTCCTCGTTGCCCAGGCCGACCGGGCTGGCTTGCAACTGCTGACCGCTGACAGAGCGCTGCTCGGACTTCAGCGCGAGTTCATCCTCGACGCCACGCTGTGAGTGAATGACGCGACACGACCTGGAGATAGGACGTAAACCGTTCAAAGCGAGCGATTCTCAGCGCTTCACGACGAGCGTGAGTTGACCTCATCGTGCTCTCCGCCGGTTACGAAACCACGGCGAGCATGATCGCGTTGAAAACAGTGGCTCTGTTGGAGCAACCTGATGCGTGGAATCGACTGCGCGACAACAGCGATCCGACGTTTGTCGCCGATGTTGTCGAGGAGCTGATGCGAGACAAGTCTCATTGGGAACTGTCCGCCGTCGACAGGCAGTGCGACGCCCGTTACAAAGCTCGCTTTTGTCGGAGCAGAGCCAGACCACCGCATCAGCGATCTCGGTGACCTCAGCGATCCGCCCAGGGCTGGGAGGCGACGATCGCTTTCATGGCCCCATGAGGGACCGTCCAGCGTAAACAGCCCTCAAACCATGCTCCACGTCACCATTTGGAAACGTTGTCACGCCGCTGCTTTCAAGCTCTATGTGAAATCTGCTCCAATTGAGGCGGCCGTCAATTGAGCGGTCGCTAGGCAGAACCTCGGTACGGCCATCCGCTTCGGCTGCACCCGTTGATTACAGATATCGGAGCGTAGTTAGGAAGTTGGCGTTGATAACAATCGTCGATCGGTTCAACAACATCAAGGTGGTTGCCGCCGCCGGGTTGTGCGGAGCCGCAGTAGCGTTGAGCCCAGCCGCGGCAGCCACCCCGATGAAAACGGGCGGCTATGAGTGCGTTGAGACGGCAGCGGGCAGCATTGCGCCGGTAGCCGCGGAATTGTGCAGCCCCGCTAGCGCTCCAATCGCTGACATGTCCGGCGTTCCGTTGGCTTTGCCTGGACCGGTGCCTGCTCCAGTCCCCGTGGGTGCCCCCGTCCCCGTGGGTGCCCCCGTCCCCGTGGCTGCCCCCGTCCCCGTGGCTGCCCCGGTTCCGATCGGTGCCCCGGTTCCGATCGGTGCCCCGGTTCCGGTGGGCGCACCCGTCCCCGCGGGCGGCGCCCCGGTTCCAGTGGTCGCGCCAATCACAGGCATGTCGGGTACCTATGTGGGTAAGGGCGATCCGACCGGTCCGGCGCCGGCTGGCGCACCGGTCCCCGGTCAGCCTGTTCTGCCCGGCCCTTCGCCTGTGGGGTGAGGCCGATCCTCGTACGCGGTCTGCGTACCTATCAGGAGCTGCCGCTAGCCGCCAGTGGGCACGTAGTGCAATGACATTGCCGGATGGGCGGCCCTTCGCCTGAACGTGACAGAGGCGTGATCGAATTGCTAACGCGTGGTTGCATTTCCACACCTCGCAACACCTACTATCTCAAGGACAACTTTATTATTCCGGCGGGAGCAGGAGCCATGCGGGCGTTAGTTCGGTGCCTTCTTGCGGCGATCGGAATCGCTGCAAGCGTTGTCCCGGCGCCTACCAGCGTGAGCCTCGCTGCAGCGAACCAGTCGTATGGGCTCGCGATTGCGTCGGTTCTGCCAACGCGGGGCCAGGTAGTGGGTGTCGCGCACCCCGTTGTGGTGACGTTCAACGCACCCGTCCTCAGCCGGCGCGCGGCCGAGCGCGCCGTTGACGTCAGATCGACGCCCGCCATGACCGGCAAGTTCGAATGGCTCGACAACAACCGTCTGCGGTGGGTTCCCGACCGATTCTGGCCGGCGCACAGTACGGTGACGCTTTCGGTAGGCGGTTTTTCAACGAACTTCCAAACTGGTCCTGCCGTCGTCGGGGTGGCCGATATTTCGGATCACACGTTCACCGTGAGCATCGACGGGGTCGACGCAGGACCCATGCCGGCTCTGCCTTCGCCGCACCATCGACCGCACTGGGGGGAAACGGGGGTAATGCCGGCTTCGATGGGTCGACCGGAGTACCCGACGCCGGTCGGCATCTACACCGTCCTGGCCAAAGAACGCTCAGTGGTTATGGATTCGAGCAGCGTCGGCATCCCCGTCACCGCCCCTGACGGTTACCTGCTCACGGTTGATTACGCCGTCCGCTTGACCAGCCGCGGCCTCTTCGTCCATTCGGCTCCGTGGGCTGAGAATTCGCTCGGTTACGACAACGTCAGCCACGGCTGCATCAGCCTCAGTCCCACGGACGCGGAGTGGTACTTCAACACGGTCAACGTCGGCGACCCGGTGATAGTCCAGGAGAACAGCCTCGAAGTTCCTCGAGCCGTGTCGGCGGAAAATCGTTGATCCGCCGGATCGACAACAACTTCCACCAGCCTTGCGATCTCGGTCGCGCAGGGCTCTCCCAAGGCATCGCGACGCAACGGCTAGGTCACCGGCACCACCGTGAACGCGGAGGCGACTCGGACTTCGTCCAGCCGTCGAGATGCCGATGATATGTCGAACAATTGCTCGACGATTGTGCAACATCGGCGTATCTTCGTAATCATGGCGGCGACCATCGGATTCCGACCCACTGAAAAAGATGAACAGATCATCAGGGCCGCAATGCGCAGCGGCGAGCGCAAGAGCGACGTCATCCGGCGGGCACTGCAGCTGCTCGAACGGGAAGTGTGGATCAAGCAGGCTCGCACCGACGCTGAGCGGCTTCGAGACGAGGACGTCTCCACCGAACCGGACGCGTGGTGATTCGGGGAGCGGTCTACAGGGTCGACTTCGGCGATGCGAAGCGAGGGCACGAGCAACGCGGGCGGCGCTACGCCGTGGTCATCAGTCCTGGCTCGATGCCATGGAGTGTCGTAACTGTAGTACCGACGTCGACAAGCGCCCAACCTGCGGTCTTCCGCCCAGAGCTGGAAATCATGGGAACAAAGACACGGTTTCTGGTCGACCAGATCCGGACGATCGACATCGTCTATGTGCACGGCGATCCGGTCGACTACCTGGACCGTGACGAAATGGCCAAGGTGGAACACGCCGTGGCGCGATACCTCGGTTTGTGAGGCTGTCGTAGCCCGCAAATGGGCCAATGACCTGGCCCATCAGTGGAGCTGCCGGGAATCGAACCCGCTTCGGGGTGCTGGTCTCTGAGCCGAACGGGCAATGAGCTGCGGAATGACATTTATTGTGATTCACCAGAATTGACCTCTGTGGACACCGAGTGGGCCCAAAATGTGCCCAGCCAGTGCCTCGATTGACCGCGCAATTGTTAAAGCGCTTCTGGAATCGACGGCACGTGCCGTCCGCTCGTCAATGCACGGCATGCACTCTTCCCGGACGGCTGTTCGGCGTTTATGTCGCGAACCTAACGGATGCCCCTGTCCCAGCTCGTCGTCTCGGCAAGCGACAATCGCTCGACCACGGGCAGCGGGTCGCTGTCCGCCAACGCTTGACCCAACCGGATCAGGGCTTGGGGATACCCGTCGCCGTCGAACACCTCGCACGCGAGCGCCAGACGGTCGCGGGTCTGCTTCAGTGGGTCGGTCAGCGGGCAACTGACCAGCCCCAACGCGGTGGCTGACAACAAAAGCCGGCTCATGGTCTCACCGGCCCGCAGCCGCATCAAGTCGTCATCGGTGTCGGTTCCGAGCACCAGCAGCACACCGTCGTCCCCGTGCGCGGAGTCTGCGCTGCCCGCCGCCCCGCCGTATCCCAGCGCCACACCGTCGTCGTCCCGGCGGGCCCATCTCATGGCGGGGACCACGCCCAGCGTGACCTGGCGCCGGGCGGCGCGGATATAGAGCAGTTCCAGCGTGCCGGACGGAATCGGACCCGCACCGTAATGGCGACGGTCGGCACGGCGGCGTGGGATGGCAAGGGCCAGCTCCCTGCTTGGTTCGGTGGCCGGTGCTTCGATGATTTCGATTAAGGCCAGATGGTCGTGGTCGGAGGCGTCGGGGAAGCGCCGGAGGCGGGTGTGCCAACCGTGTGACGCCAACGCCACGACGCAATGGTCCAGCACGGCGCCGCAGCTGAGCAGGACGTCACGCCGATCGGAGTCGGCGTCGCCGAGTTGGCGACTGCGGTCAGCGTGGAGATGCACGCCCTCCCTGCTGACCCGCCAATGCCACGGCTGGGAGTTCTGGGCGGACGGCGCTCGCGCAGCCATGTCCAACGCCCTCTCAAGCGTGGCTGTATCGGGAAAAGCTGCCAGTCGTCTCACCTCCCGCGCAGCGCTGAGTTCGCTTCAGGTAATCATCACTAGTGTCACCGACGTCGCTTCAGACATCCAATACCGTCAGACGGATATCACGACTTCGGATCCCGCTACACCACAACGACGTGTCGACGGCCGGCAATCAAGCCCATGACTCGTCACCGGCGGTGCCGTCCCCCGATCGCTGCCGCTGGCCCGTGCGGCGATGCGGTGCGCGGTCGTCCGTGCCGGACGGCCACCAAATCTTCGGACCGATCAGCGCGAACAGCGCCGGAATGACCAGCGTGCGGACCACGAATGTGTCGAGCAGGATACCGAGGCCCACGATTATCCCCACCTGCGTCAGCACGATCAGCGGCAGGACGCCGAGCACACAGAACACCGCGGCCAACACGATGCCGGCACTGGTGATCACACCGCCCGTCGCGGACACCGCCCGCACCATCCCGTCGCGTGTGCCGTGTTGGACAGTCTCTTCGCGGGCGCGTGTCACCAAGAAGATGGTGTAGTCGACGCCGAGAGCGATCAGGAACAGCAGCGCGAACAGCGGGGTGCTGTTATCCAGTCCGGGGAAACCGAAGACGTGGATACTCGCCCAGCCGCCCAACCCTAGTGCGGCGAGCGCGGACAGCACGGTCGCCGCCGTCAGCACGAGTGGCGCGACGACGGCCCGCAGCAGGACGTAGAGAACCATGAGGACCACTGCGAGGATCGCCGGAATCACCACCAGCCGATCCCGTGTCGCGGCGTCGTGAATGTCGAGCGCCTTGGCATCCGATCCGCCTACCAGCACAGCCGGATCGGCAGTGTGGACTGAATCACGCAGCGCCGCAACGATTTGGAATGCCCGCTCTGATGCCGGTGCGGCGTCGATCACGACCGACCAACTGCTCTTCCCTGTGGCCGACTGGGCGGTCGGGGTCGCCGAAACCACCCCGGACGTCGTGTCGATCGCCTGTTGCACGGCGCTTGTCCTGCTGGTGTCGGCGATGACCACGGTCGGGTCGGCCAACCCGCCTGGAAAATGTGTTGCGAGCTTGTCGAATCCGGCCACTGAGTCGGCTTTCACGCGGAACTGCTCAGTCTGCGACAGCCCGATGGTGGAGCCTAACAGCCCAGTCGCCAGCAGGGCGAGGACGAGAACAGAGATCCCGCCGATCAGCCCCGGCCGTTGTGCCACCCGTTCGGCGATGCGATGCCACAGCCCAGTCTCGACGGTGTCGGCGCTGCCGGGTCGCGGGACGAACGGCCAGAACAGCCGAGGCCCGAACAACGCGAGTAATGGCGGAAGCATGAACAGCACGAACAAGGCTGCGACCACCAGCCCGCATGCTGCCAGCGCGCCGAGACTGCGGGTGCTGGGAACCACGGCCAGGATCAGCGTGAGCAAGGCCAGCACCACGGTCGCATTGCTCGCGAGGATGGCGGGTCCCGCCATGCGCACTGCGCGGCGCAGAGCTTTTCCGTGATCGGCATTGCGCCGCAACTCTTCGCGGTAGCGGGAGATCAGCAGCAGCGCATAGTTGGTGCCCGCGCCGAACACCAGCACGCTGGTGATGCCGGACGTCGACCCGTCGAATGTCAGCCCGGTGATGCCGGCGACTGCGGTTCCCACCGCGGCGGCCACCTGCTCGGCCACACCGATCACGGCCAGCGGCACGAGCCACAGCACCGGCGAGCGGTACGTGACTAGCAGGAGGACCGCGACAACCAGCGCGGTGACGACCAGCAATTTGATGTTGGCCCCACTGAACGAATTGGCGATGTCGGCACCGAATGCCGGGCCACCCGTGACATGGGCGATAAGCGAGGCCGGCAATCCGTCGCCCGCGGCGTTGCGCACCGCCTTCACTGCATCATTGAGCGCAAAACCCGAGAGATCAGCTCTCAGCGGCACCGGCGCGAGTGCGGCGCGGCCGTCGTCGGATGTCACCATCGGCGCCGGGGTGTCCCGCGTGCCGACACTTGTCAGCATCCGGTTTCGAGCCTGTGTCACGACGGCGAGATCGGCAGGGGTGAGCACCCCGCCGTCGGAGCGGGTGACGACGAGGATCGCCGCTGCCCGCTCGGCGCCGGGGAATTGCTTCGCAGCGGTGTCGGCGCGCGCCGATTCGCTGCTGGGCGGCAGGAAATCCGGTGACCGGGTGCCGGCGTCGTTGGCGCCCGCCAGACCGATGACGACGCCGCCGAGCAACGCGACAGCGAGAGTGATCAACCATGAGCGGGGCGCGGTCACCGCAACGGCGATGCGATCCCAGAACTTGCCGTCGTGCGCTGACGAGTGGTCGGTCTCAGTTCCTGCTGCGAGCATTGGCGACGCTGTCATCTATTCGCCGCCAACCGCCTCGCCGAGGTACACCGACTCGAGCACCAGGTCGGGGATGATCGTTCCGTACTCGCCGTGGGTGTTGTGCTCGACGGTCTGCCAGGCGCGGCCTTGCTGCTGGCGCATGTAGGCACGGTATTTCGGGGCTCCCGGAACCTTGACATTGTCGGCAACGACGATCGTCCCCTTGCGCAGCCACCCGCGTGACAGCAGGCTGTGTAGATCGCTCAGGTAGGCGTTCTTGTCGTGATCGACAAAAAGGAAGTCGATGCACCCGAATCCGAAGCCGTGCTCGGCGGCCACGGTGTCCAGCGTCTTCCCGCCGTCACCGACGGTGCCCACCACGCAGGTGATCCGGTCCGCGACACCCGCGTGCTCCCAGATCCGCCTGGCGTTGACGGCGTTCGCCGCGGCCAGTTCGACCGAATACACTCGGGCGGTCGGCGCGGCCGCGGCGATACGCAGTGCACCGTAGCCGCAGTAGGTGCCCAACTCCAGCGCCAGTTTCGGGTTCGCCCGCCGCACCGCGGCATCGAGCAGCTCGCCCTTCTCGTCGCCGACGTTGATCAGAAACGACTCCTCATACGCGAACCGGTCGATGGTGTCGAGCACGCTGCCGACGTCGCCCGTGCGGGCATTGGCCAGGACGTACTTAACCAAGGCGGCTTCTCGACCGTCGCCCACCTGCCCGGTGGTCGTGATGTTCTTCAGAGACGCGGCCATTCGCCAGAACGACCATCGGAACAGTGGAACACGCTGCTTCAGCTTCATGATTCACGAACCTCCTCGAAGATTTCGCACGACATCGAGCATGATCGGCCGGCTGGGGACGGCGGCCACGCCCCGCGGGATCGACCTTGGCAGCTTGGCTCGCCGCTTTCGATCCGGAATGCGAAGCTCGACGTTGGTCAGGATGGTTCCCAACACAATCGCCAACTCAAGAGCGGCGAACGACGATCCTGGGCAGCGTCGGTGCCCGTATCCGAACGGAGAGTACTCCGCCGGGGAGGGCCTGCGCGTCAGGAAGCGCTCGGGATCAAACCTGCCTGGATCCGGCCAGATCTGCGGATCCGCATGCAGGGCAGGCAGCGCAACCCCGATCACGTCTCCCGGCGACCGTTCGGCATGCCACGTGGTGACAGCGCGCTTGAGCTGACGCACGACTATGGACACGGTCGGGTGCATCCGCAGTGTTTCGGCGATGACGGCGCCGAGGTAGGGCAGCTTCGGCAGCTGCTCCGCTCCGGGGTTGTCGGCGAGTTCATCGAGCAGCTTTTGCCTCACCTTTTCGTCGGCGTGCACGTGGAACAACGCCCATGCCAGCGTGGTCGCCGATGTCTCGTGACCGGAGACCAGCAACGTGCGCAGCTGTTGGCGCACATCCTCGTCGCTGCGCTTGGCACCGTCGTGGTCGGACATCAACACGCTCAGCACATCGTCGTAGCCGTCAACACCGTTGTTTCGGCGCTGCGAAATATGCTCGGACAGAAGGGCATCCAGCTCGACGCGACGTGCAGAAAAGCGTCGCCACGGCCCTAGCCCAAGCGGGGCGCGGCGCAACGCGGGGAAGAACATGAACGGAGCGACGTACTCGCGCATCATCGCTTTGACGACGGCGACGTAGTGGTCGCGCAGGTTCTTGTCATCGATCCCGAACACCGCTTGAACGATGATGTGCAAGGTGATCGACTGCGCCGCGTCCCGCGCGTCAATCGCGGTTCCCGGCTGCCATTTCGCGATCTCGTCCAACGCGGCTCGGGCCATCAACCCGGTGTAGCGCCGGATCCGCTCACCGTGCAGCGCGGGCAGAAATCGCGCACGCTCATTCTTGTGGCGGGCGCCATCGAGAAGGATGATCGATCCGTCGCCGACGACCGGCGCGATCGGGTTGGGCATCGGAGGTGTGAACGCGGAGGCCGGGATCTTCAGGAACTCGCGGATGTGGGCGGGTTTCGCTGCGAACAACACATCGCCGAAGCCCGGGATAGGCATCGCAAACGCCTTGCCGCTCTTGGCCCGTCGCCGAAAGTAGGCCTCGGCGTCGTACCAGGCAGCGATCTTGTGCGCGAGCCGGAACCGTGGCTGGTCCATCGTCGTCGACGCGCGTGTCATTGCGCATCCGGGGTCCGTGCCACAGCGATCGCCGCCAGCACGGTCTGCGTGGATTGCCGGTTGCCGGCGGTGATCCGCACGCTGCCGTCGGGATAGGTACGCACTCGCGGTCCGGCGCCGTCGAACACCTCTGTCCAGAGTTGGTTTCTGGCCGGGAGGTAGACGAAGTTGGCGTGGGTGTCGGCGCTCCAGATGCCCATGTCCCGCAGCCGTGAGCGCAGGTAGTCGCGTTCGGCCGTGATCAGCCCGATTCGGTGACGCAGTTGCGCTTCGGCGTCGAAGGACGCCGCCACCGCGGCCAGGCTGGTGAGTGTGGCACCGAACGGCAACTGCATCGACCACAGCGTGTGGGCCATGCCTGGCGAGCAGATGCCGTACCCGATCCGCATGCCGGCTAGCCCGTAGGCCTTCGAGAAGGTGCGGACCACAACGACATTCGGGAAGCGTCGCAACAACGCGTCGGTGTCGATCCGGTAGCGCGGTGACACGAATTCGATGTAGGCCTCGTCGAGCAGCACCACGGTGCTATGCGCAACCCGCCGCAGGAAGCCTTCCACGTCGTCCGCCGCTTCCACCGTGCCGGTCGGATTGTGCGGCCGGCACACCACCACGACCTGGGCGTCGGCGGCGGCGTCGGCCATGGCGTCGAGGTCGTGGTGGCCATGCTCGGTCAACGGCACCGTCACGGGTTGCAGCCGAGCCATCTGCGCGAAGATCGGATAGCCGTCAAAAGTCGGTGTGGCCATGACGATCCGGTCACCGGGATGGGCCAGCGCCCGTAGCACATGCATGACGACGCCGGTAGCGCCCGCGCCGACGATGATCTGTTCTTCCGCAACACCGAGATGCTCGCCGATGAGCCGACGGAAATGCTCCGGCAGAAATTCCGGGTAGCGGTTGGCTGAGTCGACGGCCCGCACCATGGCGGCGCGGACTGCGGGCAACGGTGGAAAGGGGTTCTCGTTCAATGCCAAAGCCAGGGGATCTTCGGCATCCGGAAGCCGCGACGGCGGACCGCTATCTGCCCGACCGAACGGCATCGCGACGGTCATCGGCCACCCCACTGCACCGCGGCGGCACCGGCGAAGTCACCGGCGTGGGCGAAGGCCGCCATCATCACGACGTCGCCCTTGCCGACCAGGCCGTCGGTGATGGTGCGATCGAGGTTGACCGGAATACCGGCGGCGAACAGGTTGCCGCACACGTCGAAGGTGTCATGATGCTTCTCCTCTGGCAGCTCCAGGGCCTCACGCCAGTTCCGCAGAAACGCCCTGTTGGGCTGGTTGGTGACCAACATGTCGATGTCCTTGGGTTTCAGCCCGATTCGGTCACAGACCGCGTAGGCGACTTCGGGCACCTGACGGTTGCCGCGGGCCAGCACCTTGGTGATCTTGCTTTCGGTGAAGCCGATGTAGCCCTCGCCGGGCCCGGGCTGCCACCACTTGCGCGGCGGGTCCATGCTGATGGTCATGTCCCCCGCGTATTCGCCGTAGGTGCGACACTCCACGTCGAGGATCGGCGACTCATCCGATACGGTCACCAGCCCCACCGCGGCTCCGTCGCCGGGCACCGCCGCTTGAGCCTTCCGGCGCACTGTGGGTTGGGTGAAGATTTGCCCCGCAGCGTTTTGTGCCACCGCGATTAACGCAGAGCGGCCCTGCCCACTTTCCAGCAGTGTGGCCGCTATCTTCAAGCCGAGCACGAACGCCGCGCAGCCACCGTTGTGCAGGTCGATCACCCAGCCGGGTTTGATGCCCAGCCGGTGGGCCATCCCGCCACCGCCGCCGTAGAACGGCGTGTCGGGCATCTGGGTGTGGGTGATCAGCACATCGACATCGGCGAGGGCGTCGTGGCCGTGACGGTCCACCAGACCGGCGGCGGCGCGCTCGACCATGTCGATCGCCGTCTCGCCCGCGGCGACGTGGTGGCGGTATCTCGGGGCGCGGAACATCAAGTTGTCTCGCAGCTCATCGGATTCGGCGAATTGCGCGTAGTAGTCCGCGGGCACCGGCTCCCCGGGCAGATAGGTGGAGACGTCGATCAGGCTGACAGTCATGGCGGTGCTCATCTCATCCAGTCGGGCTTCACGGGCAAGTCATTACGGTGGCGGTATTCGGCGATTGCCTTCAGATTCAGCAGCTCCAGACGGTGGCCGGCGCCGAACATGTCCCAGAAGTCACCCACCCACACCGGCCGCTTCCGCGGTGCGGTTTCCGGGTACGGGTTATGGTCGTAGAACGGGTGGTGACAGTTGGTCCACAACACCACCGACCCGGGCTTGTCGAGGACCACCTGCGCGTCGACCACACGCATCAGGTAGATCATCCACAGGTGTCTGCCCTGGTCCCAGGCGCAGTGGTAGTCGACGGTGCGCGCCTCGGGCTGGGCCACCGTGCGGGTATAGATTTCGGTCCCCGAGCCCAGCCGGTCGTAGGCCAACCACAGCCCCGGTTCATCGGTAGAGGTGAACCCACGCAGACTGTAGGTCCATTCCTCCAGGCTGCGGGTGTCGGCCAGGTACTCGTAGAGCTCGTCCGGAGGGCAGTCGATGTAATCGTTTACGGTGCAGTACCGGCCGAACACCTCGTCGTGCGGATACACCGACCGCATCATTTCCATGATGATCGGCGTCGCCTTCTCCCGCGGTGAAGTTTCGATCCGGATCACGCCCTCCATCGGCCCAGTCATGCCATCTCGGTCGAGCCGGTGGGCGGCGATATCCTCAAGCGCGGCTAGCGGCATGGGAGTCCTCCTGGTAGTCGGTTGAAACAGGTTGAGGTGCATGGATATTGGATAGTTGGTGCTCAAGAAACGGTGCGAACGGGGGGATTTCGTCGGCGGAGCACTCGATGCTGACCACCGACGGGCCGTCGGCATCCAGCGCGTCGCGCAGAGCCGGCACCAACGCGTCGGCGTCCGAGACGTCGACTGCGGGCAAGCCGGGGAACATCGCGGCCAGCCCCGCGCCGAGATTGCTGGGCGCGAACCGGTTGTAGCTGTAGATGCCGTCGTAGAAAAGCTTTTCGCGGGTCACGCACATGGCGTGGGCGTTGTTGTTGAACAACACCAGCGTGACTGGCAGCCGGTATTGGATGGCGGTGTGCAACTCGAGGCCGTGCATGAAAAACGACCCGTCGCCGGCCACGATGATGGTGCGACGACGCCTAGCGAACGCCATGCCGATGCCGGCGCCGAAGCTGTAGCCCATGCCCCCCATCCCGAGCGCCACCACGAACCGGCCTGCGCGCCGGGCGGGCAGATGGTGGATCGCCGCCGCACCGGAATTGCCCGCGTCGACGACAATGTCTGAATCGTCGGGCAGCACCGCATCGAGCGCGGTGATCGCGTCGCGGTACCGGATGCCCGGTCCACGATGGATAGGCGGCCTCAACTCCGCGCGGAGCGTCGAGTCGACGGCGCCCAGTCCCTGCGGCGGGTAGTTCGTGAGCCTGCGTGTCAGCTCAGCCAACGACGCCCGAAGGTCGTTGGTGTGCACGTGGATACACGGGAGATACGGCGGGGCCGACCCGATCGACAGGGTACAAGTCTCGCGCAGCGCCGAGTCCAGACCAGCGCGGGCGGTGACCGACAAGCGGGTGCCAACCAGTAAGCACACCGCACCGCTGCGGATTGCGTCGGCGACCCCAGGATGGCCCATCACGCCGGTCACGCCCAGCGACGCTGACGCCCTTAGGGCCAATTGGCTGACGTCCTTGGCGTCGGGCACCGTCGCGACCCACGCGTGCAGCGCCGTGCGCAGTTGCCCAAGCTCCTCACGGGCATCATCATGGGCCACCTGCTCACCGGCGATGATGGTCACCGGTCCTGAGGCACCGTGTAGCGCCCGCAAGATCGGATCGGGATCTTCGGGACAGGGCCGTTGTCCGTTTAACGTCAACGCGCCGCTGGTCTGGACTGTGGCCTGCTGAACATCCTTGGGCAGCAGCAGCACCGCGGGACCGCCATCACGGGCCGCTGACACCGCCTCCGGCAACGCGGTCAGGATGTGGTCCGGATTGACGATCCGCCGGCAGTACACCGAAACGGCCGAGAACACGGCCTCCGCGTTGAGCGAGCCGTTGCGGCCGCTGGTGTCCTGAAAGGCGCCGCGCCCATCCAGTGCGGTCGGCGACTGGCCGACCAGCGCGAGCACCGGAACGCGACTGGCGTACGACTCACCCAGTCCGGCGACCAGGTTCAGCGCCCCGCCACCGGAAGTCGCCGCCACCACGCCCAGGCCCGCAGTGGCGCGGCTGTAACCGTCGGCCATCGTCGCCGCGGAGAACTCGTGCTTGGCCAGCACCGCCGTGACGTCCGGGCAGAAGAAAGCCGCATCGTAGAGATCCTCGATATTCGCCCCATGCACACCGAAGACGTGGCCGATCCCCCCGGCCGTCAAGTAGTCGACGACGTAGTCGACCACCCGGCTGCCCGCTGTCCGCGGCCAGATTGCCCGCTGAACCCGACCGCAGCCTCGCTCGGTGCCGTCGTCCGTGGTTGCGGATGCCCGTGAGACGATCATCATGGTTCCTGCCCTTAACGTCGGTGCTGTGGACGCCACCCTTGCTCTTGCTTGAAGTCATTCGGCGGCGCGGTCGGCTTGGATGGGTCGCATTTGGAGGCAATTCACCGAGACCGCGCGACGGCGGTGAAGAGCGCACGTCGGGGTTGCTGAGGAACCCGCGGTCGCGGCGGCGATTGCGCAGATGGTGCCGGGTCGCCGTCCCAGGGGAACGACGACCCGGCGAGGCTTACATGGCCGGCGGGGTAAGGACCGTGTCGATCAGATAGACGGTGGCATTGGCCGTCTGAACGCCGCCGCACACCACCGACGCGTTGTTCACCCTCAGGTTGTTGCCGAACCCCGTGACGGTCAGATCCGCGCCCTGCAACGTCTTGTGCACGCCGTCAACGTTCTGCGGGTTCACCCGACCTGGCACCACATGGTAAGTAAGGATGTTCGTAAGACCGGCCGAATCGGTCTTCAACGAGTCGATCGTCGCCGACGGGAGCTTGGCGAACGCGTCATCGACCGGTGCGAACAGCGTGAACTGGCCACCGTTGAGCGTGTCCACCAGATTGACAGTCGAGTTCAACTCCCTGACACCGCTGCGGTGAGCGTGGTCAGCAGTGGGTTGTTCGAAGCTGCGACGGCGACCCGCTCCTGCGCCATCCCGGCGATCGAGCCAGGCCCGGCGGGCACCTGCTGTGCATAACTGCCGCAGCCAGGACCCACAAGATTCGGCGTCTGATCCGCGCTGGCGATGCCGGCGGAGAACGGCAGCAGACCAGCGGCCTGGATGGGTCATCTGGGCATCAGTCCGGATCGAATACCGGGTGTGGGAAGCCTGCGCGCCGCAGCAGAGGTTATGTACGCCGAGTCGACCGGCTTACCGGTGAGGGGCGCGCGGCCGCCGTTACGCTACGGCACCATGAGCGAAAAGCCGCCAGCGACCGGCGACTTGAACTCATTGCTGCGCCGGGTAGCCCAGCATGACGCTGAAGCCTTCGCAGAGTTCTACGACCTAACGAGCTCCCGTGTCTTCGGGCTGGTGGCCCGTGTACTGCGCGACCCTGGCTACAGCGAGGAGACCACCCAGGAGGTGTACCTGCAGGTGTGGCGCAACGCCGGCAACTACGATCCCGCAGCAGGGTCTGCGCTGGCCTGGCTGCTGACAGTTGCGCATCGGCGCGCGGTGGACCGCGTGCGCGGAGAGCAGGCCGCAGCCCAGCGCGAATTCCGTTACGGAAGCGCCACCGCTGATCGGCCCGCCGACGTCGTTGCCGACTCGGCAATCCTTCGTGAAGAACGCCGCCAAGTCGCCGAGTGTCTCGATACGCTGACCGACGCGCAGCGGGAGTGTATAGAGCTGGCCTACTACGGCGCCCTTACCTATGCCCAAGTCTCCGAACGGTTGTCAACCAACTTGGCGACAATCAAGTCACGCATGCGCGACGCGCTGCGCGGGCTGAGAAACTGTTTAGGCGTGACATGACTGAATCGTCGGAATTCGAACTGCTCGAGCTGGCGACGCCCTACGCGCTCGATGCCGTCTCGGAAAATGAGCGCGCAGCAATCGAAACCCATATCGCGGCGGCCCCCGCCGCTGTTGCCGCACCCTTCGACGACGAGGTACGCCTCGTCCGGGAAACAATGGCCGTCGTCTCGGCCTCGACACCGGTCGAACCGCCGGCGGCTCTACGAGCGCGGCTGGCATCCGTCAAGTCCGGCTCGGCACACTGATTCGGTTGGCGCACAGTTCTCTTCGCGGCAGCAGCCGCGATTGCGGGCTCGGCGCGCTGAGCGCCGGATTGGCGTTACGCTCCACAGCGCCACTATCGACCCCGGCGCAGGTGTTTGCCGCGGACGATGTGCGCACGGTATCCGGCGCGATGCCTGCGGGCGGCACCGCGACCGTCGTCTATTCACGCGAGAAGAACGCCGGTGTGTTGGTGATGAATAACGTGCCGCCGCCGTCGTCGGGCACCGTGTGTCAAATGTGGCTGATGGGCGACAACGGCGCGAAGTTGGCCGGCACGATGGACGCCAAGGCGGTTGCACCGTCCACCACAGCGGTCATCCGGGAGATCGGGAAATCTAATGCGCTCGCGTTCTTGGTGGAGCCGTCACCCGGCTCCACGCGGCCGAACTGTCCGGTGATCGCGGACTGCCTCTGACATAACTCAATACGGTACGATGCCGTTGAAAACCCTGCTGACGGCACACCACTCATAAGGCCTCCTTGGGCGTGGCCGCATCCGTGTCGAACGGTCAGCATCGAATGTGAATTCCCAAGACCGTCATCGGCACTACCAGGACGCGCGCACAGCCCGCTCGGTGGTGGTGTGAGCAATGAGCTAATGCACGCGCGACCTCGCTGATGATCGCAAGCGGTGCCAACGTCAAGACAGTGCAGTCGCAGCTAGGCCACAAAACGGCGACCATGACGCTCGACCAGTACGGGCATCTGTCCGCGATGACCTCGATGACGTGGCCGACAAAATGGACGATCTTGTTTCGGGATCTGGGCGAAATGTGCCCAAAGAGGTGGAAATATTGGAGCAAAACATGCTCTGAACTGCATTTTCTCTGGTGGAGCTGCCGGGAATCGAACCCGGGTCCTACGGCATGTCCTCAAGGCTTCTCCGTGCGCAGTCCGCTGTGTCATTCTCGGATCTCCCGGTCTCGCGGACTCGCCGGGATGACGATCCCAGTCGCTGTTAGATGTTCCGATGAGTCCCGCGACCGAACTCACCGGTGGATCCCTCTAGCTGACGCCAGGGTCCGGGCCGAGGGAACTCCCGGTCTGACGGACTAGCTGTCGCTTAGGCAGCGAGAGCGTAGTCGCGCTGATTGGTATCGGCGCTTAATTGGTTGCAACGACGCTTACGGTGGTCTCTTGCCTGCACCGGCACGCTTCCCTTGATTCGATGCGCGAAGTCGAAACCTTTCAGCCCCTTGCTTTGGAACTTCGAGCATCCCCGCCGGCTTTCGGCGGGACAGTTCAGTTTACGCCGGTTACAACGACGGGCCACTGATTAACCATTCCGGCACGGAACCCGGATCAGTCGAACAGCTCGTCCAGCGCCTTCTGCTCCAGCTGTATCCACCGGCCGACCCGCTCCCGCACGGCGGCGACTTCGTCCTCGCTGAGATGGTGCGCGCCGTCCGGTGTGATCCGGCACACATCCATCGGTCCCCCGACGCTCGGCGAGGACAGGTCGAGGGCGTCGAGCACGCGCAGCGCCGCGACGACGCCGTAGTCGACCGGGCGCTCACCCATCCGGAAATGCGCGAGCAGCGCGTGTGCCTGCTGGGCCAGCGGCGAACCGCTGCCGACGGCGTGGAACCCGGTTCCCTCGTGATGGCCGATCAGGCCATGTCTATCGATGTCGATGATGAACGGCCCGTCGCCGGCATAGCCGGCCAGCACGTAGGTCGCCGGCGTCGCGCCCGGCTCGGCTCCGGGCACGTCGGCGATGAAGGTCTCGTAGTGATGCTGCAGCGCAAGGACAACCGTCACGGGTGCTCCCTAGATCACGAAGTTCAGTCGCTCGACGAGTTGGCGACCCAGTGCCTCGTCGCCGTCGATCTCGATCGCCGCCTCGTTCTCCGCGGCCGTCGTGCGGCCGCCCGCCAGCCGGGTGAACAACACCGCGTCCAGCCGGATCGTCGTCGTCGGTAAGCCGTCGAACTCGTCAACCACAGCAGCCCGGCCGTTCACCGCCACCCGCAGCGTGCGCTGCAGCGGACCGGTCAGCTCGAATGCGACCCGGCTGCCGTCCGGCGCGCCGCCCAGCTTCCCGACGATGTACCCCAGGCTCGACGTGATCTCCGCCAACGCGTGCTCGGCGGGGCCGCCCAGCAGCACGTCGTCGTTCGCCCAGACGCCGGCCGCATAACGGATGTCCTGCTCGTGCATCCAGCAGTCGAAGATCCGCACCCGCATGAACCGCCCGTAGGTGTCCGGCCCCACCGGCGTCGTGGTGGTCTCGTTCCACGCGTCGTCGTCCATCGCCGTTAGCGCCTGCCGTCGCTCAGCGGTGACGGACCGGAACTTCTCGAGCATCGCGTCCGGCGGCTCGTCGCGCAGGTGCCGGACCCAGCATTCGTTCATCTCGCCCATCTGATTCTTCACATGCGGCAGCGCCGACACGTCGCAGTCCGGTGCCGGCGGTGGCACGCCCATCAGGAACGACTCGGTGCCGATGATGTGCGAGACGACGTCCTGCACCCGCCAGCCCGGCAGGGCGTCCGGCGCCTGCCACTGCTCGTCGGACAAGCCCGCCAGCAGATCGTCGATGTCTTCCCAGGAGCGGAAGAGACCGTCGAGCACTTGTTGCTTGTCGAGCTGAGTGGCCATTGCTCGACCCTAGACCTCGCCGAGAACACACTTGTTGTACGCATCACTCGAGTGGACCCGCAAACAACTGTGCTCTCGGCGCGCCGAGACCGGGTCGCTGAGACGGCGCGCTGCACAATCGGCGCAAGGCTAGCCCGGCATGCCCTTCACGCGACGGCCCAACTCGCGGGTCACCTCACGCTGCGCGTCGCGGCGCGCCATGTCCTGCCGCTTGTCCCGAGCTTGCTTGCCGCGCGCGAGCGCTAGCTCCACCTTGACCTTGCCCGAGACGAAGTACAGCGACAGCGGCACCAGGGTCAGGTTGCCGTCGCGGATCTTGCCGATCAACGCGTCGATCTCGCGCCGGTGCAACAGCAGCTTGCGGTTGCGCCGCGGCGCGTGGTTGGTCCACGAACCGTGGTGATACTCCGGGATGTGCACGTTGCGCAGCCACACCTCGCCGTCGTCCACGGTGGCGAACCCATCGACCAACGACGCCTTGCCTTCGCGCAGGCTCTTCACCTCGGTCCCGGCCAGCACCACACCGGCCTCGAACACGTCGATGATCGAATAATCGTGGCGCGCTTTGCGATTGCTCGCGATGATCTGCCGCGGCGGCCCGCTTTTCGCAGGCTTCTTCTTGCTCACGGCTAGCGCCGCACGTAAAGCCGCAAGGTCGCGTAGGCCGTCACACCTGCCATCACCACACCCAACAGCACCAAATACGGTGTGATGTAAAGGATGTCGAGATAGTCGACGCGGGCGACCAGGTTTGCGTCGTAGAACTGCTTGAGCGCGCTGTCGAGAACGAATGTCCGCACGAACACCAGCCCGGCGATCGCCAGGATCACGCCGACAAGAGCGGCCAGCATCGCCTCCAACAGGAACGGCAGCTGCGTATACCACCGAGACGCACCCACCAGTCGCATGATCCCGATCTCGGTCCGCCGCGTGAACGCCGACACTTGAACCATGTTGGCGATCAACAAGATTGCGCCGATCGCCTGCACGACCGCCACCGCGAACGCCGCATCCCGCAGCCCGTACAGCACCGCGAAAAGCCGGTCGATCAGGTCCTTCTGGTTCTTCACATCCCGCACCCCGGGCTGGGCGATCATCGACTGCCGGAATTCCTGGTCGTCCTCCGGATTGGTCAGCCGCACGATGAACGACGCCGGGAAGGCTTGTTTGCTGGCCACATCTTTGAACTGGGGAATCCGCCGGATCGCGTCGGCGTAAGCCTCGTCGGGGTTGAGGTAACGCACCGACTCGACGTCGTCGCGATTTTCCAGCAGATCGCGCAGCGCCTTGCACGGGTTCGCCATGCAGTCCGGGTCGTTGGCCGGCACCTCGGGTGAGAGGAACACCTGCGACTCCACCCGGCTCAAGTAGATGTTGCTCGACTGCACCGCCAGCCGCCACACCAGCAGCGCGCCGCCGAACAAGCCGATCGAGATCGCGGTCGTCAGGATCATCGCGATCGTCATCGTCACGTTGCGGCGAAGACCGGTCCAGATCTCGCTGAGCAGGAATCGAAAGCGCACTTACCGGTCCATCCCGTAGACACCGCGCTGCTCGTCACGCACCAGCTTGCCCATGTCCAGTTCGACCACCCGCTGGCGCATCGAGTCGACGATGTGATGGTCGTGAGTCGCCATCACCACCGTCGTGCCGGTGCGGTTGATCCGCTCGAGAAGGTCCACGATGTCCTTGCTGGTCTCGGGGTCGAGGTTGCCGGTGGGCTCGTCGGCCAGCAGCACCAGCGGCCGGTTCACGAACGCACGCGCCATCGCGACCCGCTGCTGCTCACCGCCGGACAGTTCGTGCGGCAGCCGGTTGGCCTTACCGGACAGCCCGACCATCTCCAGCACGTCGGGCACCACCCGCTTGATCACCTCGGGTTTCTTACCGATCACCTCGAGCGCGAACGCGACATTGTCGTACACCGTCTTCTGTTGCAGCAGCCGGAAATCCTGGAACACACAGCCGATCACCTGCCGCAGGTGCGGGATGTTGCGGCCGTGCAGATGGTTGACGTGGAACTTCGACACCTGGATCTCGCCCTTGGTGGGCTTGTCCTCGGCCAGCAGCAGCCGCATGAACGTCGACTTGCCGGAGCCGGACGGGCCGATCAGGAAGACGAACTCACCCTTGTCGATCTTGACGCTGACGTTGTCGAGCGCCGGTCGCGCGGACGACTTGTACTGCTTGCTGACCTTGTCGAGGGTGATCATCACGGCACGCCAGTGTAGCGGTGGTCGGGGCGGGCGCCGATCAGGCGGCGTGCCTCACCTACTTTGAGCGCGTAGCCGATGGTGGTGCCTCACCTATTTTGAGCGCGTAGCGCGGAAGGCTTGCCCGATGTGGAAGGCAAGATCGGCATGGCTGCGAGGCGGCAGGTAACCA